>Ga0315278_10001304_pt1 | contig 21734 bp, 19 predicted proteins | sample YL17G06_0_MG_FD_203880 | JGI IMG/M metagenome (GOLD analysis project Ga0315278, IMG submission 203880) | Sediment microbial communities from Yellowstone Lake, YNP, Wyoming, USA - YL17G06_0 | ecosystem: Environmental > Aquatic > Freshwater > Lake > Sediment | place: USA: Wyoming | collected... | reverse complement strand
GCGCCGGCCTGGGACAACGTCTTGTTCGACAGCCCGACGCTGGGCTATGTCGACGCCATGCACCAGAGCACGCGGCCGCACCCGGGGCCGACCGTGCTGACGGCGTATTGGGCGCTCGGTGGCGCATCGCTACAGGAGCTTCGCGCGCAGCGCACGCGTCTGCTCGAGGCGCCGTGGTCAGCGTGGGCGAGCGCCGTGGTCCAGGAGCTGGAACGAGCGCACCCCGAGATCGGCACGCGCCTGGCGCGTGTCGACCTGATGCGCTACGGCCACGCGATGGCGATCCCGGCGCCGGGCGTGCAGGGTCATGCGGCGCTGCGCGCCCTGATCGACCTGCGCGGCCGGGTGCGTTTTGCGCACAGCGACTTGTCGGGCTACTCCGTGTTCGAAGAAGCCTTCTTTCACGGGCATCGGGTCGGCCGGTCCATCGCGCAGGAATCGCGCCGTGCGTAGTGGCAGCGCACACGCTGCGCGCGAGCCACGCCTCGGTCAACGCTTCGGCTCGCGCCCGGCCTGAGGCGCGTGCCGCCTCTGGGTATCTGGGGCCTGCGGTGCAGCCGCCTCGCGCCGCAAGCGCTTCAGTTCGTCACGCAGCGCGCGCTCCTCGGGTGAGAGAGCGGGGCTCGCCGCGAGCGGCGCCAGGCCGCGGTCGCGCTCAGTGCGCGCGGCGCGTTCGATGCCCGCGCGCTCGCCGAGCAACTGGAGCCGCGCGCGCACGTGGTTCGCGAGTGCCTCCACGTCGTCCAGGCCACGCGCCGAGTCGGTGCACGGCAAAGACACGGCCTGCTTGTCGTGCAACTTCAGGTGCACCGCGCAGACCCGGTTGCGCCTGCCATGCAGCAGCGTGAAGCCGCGCACTTCCTCTTCGTGCACCGCCACGTCGCGGATGTTTTCGATTGCGATCCGGCGCACCTTGCGCGTCAGGCCGCGCTGAAACCAGACGAAGTTCGCGCTTGCCGTGGCGCGCTCCCAGCGCTGCATGTCGAGCACCACGGCGCCGACGCCGAGCCCGGCGCCGAGCGCGCCGACCCAGTTCGGCGCGAACGTGGCACCGAGCCACATCAGTGCGCCGGCACTCATCACCACGAGCGCAATGTCCTGCGTCTCGCGTTGCGCCGTGCCATAGACGTCGCGCTCGTAGCACACCGCTTCCACTTCACCGCTGGCCAGCGGCGCAACCGCGCTCGCCAGCCATTTCGCGGCGCGGCCGAGCACCACGTGCGCAGCGAATGCTGCCGCCAGCAGCAGCGGCAGCTTCATGAGCGCGGCTCCCGGCGCGACACTGCTGCCCGCGGCCAGCGCACAGGTGGGAATGCCGGCAGCGGCGAGACATGCAAGCGCTTGAAGCAACCGGTGCTGGCGTTTCATCACTGCGCCACGGTAGCAAGAACTTGGCAAGGCCGGAAGGGGGCTTGGCAGCGCAACGTCGACAGCTTCACACACTTCCCGATTCGGCTCGATCGGCATCGCCTTCGAACCTTGCGTGTGGCTAAGATGCTGCATCACGGTGCCCAGGCCGACTCGGATCGGCGCGGCCCCACGCTGACGACCCACACGCACCCGCATACGCACACACACCCGCACACGCACCCGCACACGCACGCTCGAATCGGCGCGGCCTCACGATGACGACCCACACGCACATGCACACCCTCGGCCATGCCCACGACCTCGGCCCATGGCTCCACCACCACCGCTTCGACGCCGGCAACCGCGACGGCGAAACGCGCACGCGCTGGGTGCTCCTGCTGACGCTGGTGACGATGGCGGTTGAAGTCGGCGCCGGCTGGTGGACCGGCTCGATGGCGCTGCTTGCAGACGGCTGGCACATGGGAACGCACGCGCTGGCGCTGGGGGTTGCCGCGCTCGCCTACGCCGTGGCACGGGGTCAGCGTGACGACTCGCGTTACGCCTTCGGTACCTGGAAGATCGAGGTCCTGGGTGGCTTTGCCAGCGCGCTCGTGCTGGCGCTGGTGGCAGTCGCGATCGCCGCCGAATCCGCGCTGCGGCTGTGGCGCGCTGAGCCGATCGCGGCCGAGACAGCACTCATCGTGGCGGTGATCGGCCTGGGCGTGAACCTGGCCTCGGCCTGGCTGTTGAACAGCGCCGGAGCGCATTCGCATCGCGAGCCACACGGCCACGGCCACACAGGCCCGCATGGGCCGGGCCCCGATCACGCACATGGCCACGCACATGGGCACGGCCATGGGCACGCACACGGCCACGCCCACGGACACGATCACGACGCGCATCCCGATCTGCAGCACCACTCCGAAGCGGCGCCGCCAGTGCCGACCTCCGCCAGCGCGGCAGACCTGAACCTGCAAGGCGCGTACCTGCACGTCCTGGCCGATGCACTGACTTCGGTGCTCGCCATCATCGCATTGAGCGCGGCGCTGTGGCTGGGCTGGTGGTGGCTGGATCCGTTGGTGGGTGTGCTCGGTGCCGCCGTGATCGCGATCTGGGCGAAGGGCCTGTTGCGCGAATCGGCGAACGTGCTGCTTGACCGCGAGATGGACCACCCGCTCGTCAGGCAGCTTCGCGGCGAAGTCGAATCCGACGGCGACGCCAAGGTCGCCGACCTGCACCTGTGGCGGGTCGGGCGCGACCAGTTCGCGGCCATCGTCTGCATCGTCGCCGACGCGCCGCTCGCGCCTGGCGTCTACCGCGCGCGACTCAGCACCCACCCCGAGCTCGTGCATGTGTCGGTGGAAGTGAATCGCTGCCAGCAAGCCGCCTCGCCCGTGGCTTGAACAGCGCGCCGCGCGCACGCACAGTGCCGGCGGCCGCGGTCATGCCCCGGTGGCGCGATGCCGGCCGCGCCGCGCACACGCGCCGCGCCAGCTGTCAGACGGGTTCGCGATTCAGCGCGGCAAGCCGCTGCGGCGTGCCGACGTCGGCCCAGCGCACACCCAGCATTTGTGCGCCCAGGCAGCGCTGCGCGATCGCCGCGTCGAGATAAGGGCGCAACTTCGCCTTCCGGGCGGGGGCGAGTTCGGCCATCAGCGTCGTCACGAATTCGGGTTTGAACAGTGCCAGGCCGGACCAGGTGAAGTTCTGATTGCCCGCCTCGCCCGCGCCGGCCACAACCAGGCCGTGCGCGATGCCGAAGTCGCCCAACGGGTGTTCCGCCGGATTCGGCACCATCCACAACTGCCCGAGCAAGGCGCTGCGTTCGAAATCCTCGACATGTTGGGCATTGAAGTCGAACTGCGGCGCGAACACGTCGGCCGCGACGTACCAGAAGGCGCCGCGCGCTGCGGCTTCGGTGAACAGTGGAAAGGCCTTCTTCAGGCCGCCACCGGTCTCCAGCGCACCACCGTGGTCGCGCCCTTCGAGCGAGTAGGCGATGCGCAAGCCGTAGCGCGAGCCGTCGCCAAGCCGCTGCACGATCTGCTCTTCGAGCCAGGCCGTGTTCACGACCACCTCGCGCACCCCGGCGCGCGCCAGGGCTTCGAGGTGCCACTCGATCAGCGCCTTGCCATGCACTTGCAGCAAGGGCTTGGGCGTGCGGTCGGTGAGTGGCCGCATGCGTTCGCCGCGGCCGGCGCACAGCAGGATCGCCTTCATGCGACGCACCGCGGCGATCCGATGCGGCCGACGATCGGTTTGCCGGCGCCGGCAAAGTGATGCTCAGGGTTGTTTCCCGAGGTTGCACACGACGTCTTGGCCCGGTCAACGGCTTGCTCAAAGCGCCGCCACTGGCTGTATCCCAGCAATGGCTGTAAGTCTCGAGCGCTCCAGAATTCGGCGCCGTGTTCGTTGTTTTGCTTGAGCGACTCGAACGATTGCGTCGCCGCCAACAGATCTGTCCTGCTCATCGTAGCCTCCACTATGAGGTCAATACTGTATGGATATCCACCTGCTGGCGCAACTGGGATTCGAGGTCGGAGCCACAGTTTGCGCAAGTTGGCCGGGACGAAAACGAGGAGCCGGCTGCGCCTGTGCGCGCATCCGTGCCGACCCTGCCTCACGCCATGCCCAAGGCCGCCAGCGCCGCGGCTTCACGCTCGCTCGACAGGCCCGCCTTGTCGAACACTTGTTGTTCGGGAGCCAGGCTGCGGTACCAGGCCAAAGTATCGGCCACGGTGTGTGCGAGCGGCCGTGTCTTCAGGCCTGCGGCGGCGGCGCGGCGCGCGTCGGTGCGCATGAAGGCCTGATAGTCGGGCGTGGCGGGAACGGCCAGTGGCATATCACTCCAGGGCTCGATGCCCTGGGCCTGCAGGTCTGCAATGTCGCGCCACGCAAACCGCACCACGACACCGGCGGCAGCCGCGCAGGCGCGGAGCACGTCGCCGAATGTCCAGCGACCCGATTCGCTGACGACATTGAACACGCCAAGCAGGCCGGCCTCCAGACCGTGCAGCGCAAACGCCGCGAGGTCGCGCGCGTCGATGAACTGCAGCGGCGCATCGGGCGTACCCGGAGCGAGCACGGTTTCGCCCTCGGCGGCGCGCGCCAGGCGCGCCGGCCAGTAGGTGAAGCGCTGCGTCGGGTCGTGCGGGCCGACGACCAGCCCCGGCCGCAACAGCAGCGCTGCGCCGCCGAACGCGCGTTGCACCTCGGCCTCGCACAGCGCCTTCAGCGGGCCATAGGTCCGGGCGTCAACGGTCGTGGTGTCGGGGTCGTCGATCGCACCGAGCGCACTGTCTTCGTCGTTCGGCGTCGCATTCGACGCGTAGACCGACAGGCTCGAAATGAACAGATAGCAGCCGACCCGCCCTTTGAGCATTTGCGCCATGCGCGCCACTTCGCCTGGCAGGTAGCCGCAGGTGTCGATGGCTGCGTCCCATTCGCCATGCGCCAATGGGCTGAGATCGCCGCGGCGATCGCCCTGGCGAAACTCGACCCCTTGCGGCGCCGGCGCGGATTGACCGCGATTGAACAGCGTCACGCTGTCGCCGCGTGCGTGCGCCGCAGCGACCATGTGCCGCCCGACAAAACGCGACCCACCGATGATGAGCAGCTTCATGCCCGCAGCAAACCCGGGTGCGCGCCGGCACGCTGCAACTCCTGGCGCGTGACTTCGCCCGGCGCAAACGCTTCGACCAGGCGCTCGAGCGCGATATGGGCGCAGCGCGAATGGTTGCCCCGGAAGTTGCAGACGAAGACGTCGATCGTGACCGCGCCGAGTTCGGGCCAGGTGTGCACCGCCAAGTGCGATTGGGCGAGCAAGACGACGCCGGTGATTCCGGCCTGCGCCGCGCCGAGCGCCGGCGCGGCAGGCGTGAAGTGGTGAAACAATTCGCCCACCGCCTGCAGGCCGGCATCTTGCGCTGCCGCCAGGCACAGCCGGCGCAGCGCATTCGGCTGCGTCATCAACGGCTGCGCCGGCGCGCAGCCGCGCAGGTCGGCAGTGAGGTGCAGGCCATGCATTGATGCGATTATCGCGATACCGGGCACCCGTAAAATCCGCGCTTCGCGCCTCGATCGCCCACAAGTCACCACCTATCCGGGAGCCGCATGCCGGTCGCCAATCCTTCGATTTCATTGATGGCCAACGCAATCCGCGCGCTCGCCATGGACGCCGTGCAGCAAGCCAACTCCGGCCACCCCGGCGCGCCGATGGGAATGGCGGAGATCGCCGTCGCGCTGTGGGGCCGGCACCTGAAACACAACCCGGCAAACCCGCACTGGCCGGACCGCGACCGCTTCGTGCTGAGCAACGGCCATGCCTCGATGTTGCTCTACGCGCTGTTGCATCTGACGGGTTACGACCTGCCGATGAGCGAACTGCGCAACTTTCGGCAACTTCACAGCAAGACCCCGGGCCACCCGGAAGTGGGCGTGACACCGGGTGTCGAGACCACGACCGGGCCGCTCGGCCAGGGTCTGGCGAATGCGGTGGGGATGGCCTTGGCCGAGAAATTGCTGGCGGCGGAGTTCAACCGTGACGGGCACCGCATCGTCGACCACCACACCTATGTTTTCCTCGGCGACGGCTGCCTGATGGAAGGCATCAGCCATGAAGCCTGCGCGTTGGCCGGCGTCTGGCGCCTGAACAAGCTGATTGCGTTCTACGACGACAACGGCATATCGATCGACGGCGAGGTCGGGCCCTGGTTCATCGACGACACGCGCAAGCGCTTCGAGGCCTATGGCTGGAACGTCATCGCCAATGTCGACGGGCACGATGTCGACGCCGTCGACGCCGCGATCAACAACGCGAGGCGTTCCGATCGTCCGACGCTGATCGACTGCAAGACCCTCATCGGCAAGGGCGCACCGAACCGCGCCGGCACGGCCAAGGCGCATGGCGAGGCGCTCGGCGCGGAAGAGGTGAAACTCGCGCGCGCAGCACTGGACTGGCCGCACGATCCCTTTGTGATCCCGGAACCCGCGTACTCTTTGTGGGACGCACGGCCGCGCGGCGGCAGCGTTGAAGACGCCTGGCGCGCGCGCTTTGCGAAGTTCCAGGCAGCGTTGCCGGAGCTCGGCGCCGAGTACACACGGCGCATGCGCGGCGACCTGCCCGACGGCTGGGCGCGGGCCGCCGCCCAGACCGCAATGGACGCACTCGCCAAGGCGGAATCGGTGGCGAGCCGCAAGGCGAGCCAGATCGCACTCGAAGCCTTCACCAAATTCCTGCCCGAACTGCTGGGCGGCAGCGCAGACCTGACGGGCTCGAACCTGACCCACACGAGTTCGACGCCGCCGCTGCGCATGCAGGCCGACGGCGCGGTCCAATGGGTCGAGGGCAAGGGCGGGCGCCACATCAACTACGGCGTTCGAGAATTCGGCATGGCCGCGGTGATGAACGGCATCGCGTTGCACGGCGGATTGATCCCCTATGGCGGCACCTTCCTCACGTTCAGCGACTACAGCCGCAACGCGATCCGCATGGCGGCGCTGATGAAAAAGCGCGTCATCCATGTCTTCACGCACGACAGCATCGGCCTGGGCGAAGACGGGCCGACGCATCAAAGCGTGGAGCATGCAGCGTCGCTGCGGCTGATACCGGGGCTGGATGTCTGGAGGCCCTGCGACACCGCCGAGACCGCAGTCGCCTGGAGCTGCGCGATCGAGAACAAGAATCGGCCTAGTGCGTTGCTGCTGTCGCGCCAGACCATCGCCTACGCACCGAAACCGGCGATCGATGCCGCCGCGCGGCAGGCCGTGCTGCAGGCCATTGCCAAAGGCGGCTATGTGCTGGCCGAGCCCGGCGCTGCGGGCCTGAAGAAACGGGCGCAAGCGGTGATCATCGCCACCGGTTCCGAAGTGCCGCTCGGATTGCAGGCGCAGGCAGCGCTGGCCAGGCAGGGCATCGCGGTGCGCGTGGTGTCGATGCCTTCAACGACCACGTTCGACCGCCAATCGGCGGCCTACAAACGCAGCGTTCTGCCCCAAGGCATACCCCGCATTGCAGTGGAAATGGGCGTCAGCGACGGCTGGTGGAAGTACGGCTGCGCCGCGGTGGTGGGCATCGACAACTACGGCGAATCCGCACCGGCACCGCAATTGCTCAAGCATTTCGGGTTCACGGCGGACAATGTCGCCCACACCGTGCGCCGGGTGCTCGGCACCCCTGCGTAGAAACTGTTCATCAATCCGGGAGAAACCAGCATGACCATCAGAATCGGCATCAACGGCTTCGGGCGCATCGGACGCATGGTGTTGCGCGCCGCGGTGCAGGACTTCAAAGACATCGAGGTCGTCGGCATCAATGACCTGCTCGAGCCCGACTACCTGGCCTACATGCTCATGCACGACTCGGTGCACGGGCGCTTCAAGGGCGAGGTGAAAGTCGACCGCACGACGCTGGTCGTGAACGGCAAGAAGATTCGCCTCAGCGCCGTGAAAGACCCCGCCGAACTGAAGTGGGGCGAGGTCGGCGCCGAGGTCGTGATCGAGGCCACCGGCCTGTTCCTGACGAAGGACACGGCCGCCAAGCACATCACCGCCGGTGCGAAGAAGGTCATCATGTCGGCGCCAAGCAAGGACGACACGCCGATGTTCGTCTACGGCGTGAACGACAAGACCTATGCCGGCCAGGCCATCGTCAGCAATGCGAGTTGCACCACGAACTGCCTGGCTCCGGTGGCGAAGGTGCTGAACGACAGCTTCGGCATCAAGCGCGGCCTGATGACGACCGTGCACGCCGCCACAGCGACGCAAAAAACCGTCGATGGCCCGAGCAACAAGGATTGGCGCGGCGGGCGCGGAATCCTGGAAAACATCATTCCCTCGAGCACCGGCGCGGCCAAGGCGGTCGGCGTCGTGATACCCGAATTGAACAAGAAACTCACCGGCATGTCGTTTCGCGTGCCGACCTCGGATGTGTCGGTGGTCGACCTCACCGTCGAGTTGAAGCAGGAGACCACTTACGCAGCGATCTGCGCCGCGATGAAAGCCGCCGCCGACGGCCCGATGAAAGGCGTTCTCGGGTACACCGACCAGAAGGTTGTGTCGACCGACTTTCGCGGCGAAAGCTGCACCTCGGTGTTTGACGCCGATGCCGGCATGGCGCTGGACGGCAGCTTCGTCAAGGTGATCGCCTGGTACGACAACGAATGGGGTTATGCGTGCAAGGTGCTCGAGATGGTGCGGGTGATTGCGAAGTGAACCATGCGCGCCGGCCGCGCATCGGGGCTCAATCTGCAAGCAAACGTACGCGGCGCGCCCTCCTGGCGCCGGTTTGCGCGGCGATTGCCTGGCTCTCGGCATGCGCGGCGCCCGCGCAAGAAACGGAATTGCGGGTGATGGTCAAACTTGCGCAGCCGTCGAGCGACACCGCAGCCATCACCCGGCTCGTCTCGAGCCGTGCCGGCGTGACGGCACGCTACTTCGGCTCCAGCGGCCTGGCCTGGCATGCGCTGCGGCTGCCTTGTAATGGCGCGGCCGATTGCGAGGCGGTGCTGCAGCGCCTGCGAGCCGATCGCGGCGCGTTTGAATTCGTCGAGCTTGACGAGCGCAAGCTCATCGTTAAACCTTGATGCAACTTGCCAGCGCGCCGGGTGACAGAATCGATTCATGAACAAGACCCTGCTGCTGCAAACCGCGCTGTGTGCGGCGCTGCTCGCCCCGGTCGTGCCCATCACGCCGATGGCCGGCGCTCAAGGCGCGTCGGGAACGACCCTCGCAGCGAACGCACGCGTCATCGTCAAGTACAAGGCCGCCGCCGGGCTGCTGCGCAAGCGCGCGCTGTCCGCACATGACCAGCATGCACTGCAGGCACAGACGCTCGGCCAACGCCACGGCATCCTGCTTCGAACCGGCGCCGGGCTGCACGAGCGGGCCCAGGTCGTTTTCGCCAGCGGCATGAGTTCACAGCAGCTTGCGTCAAAGCTGGCGCAGGACAGCGAAGTCGAATACGCCGTACCCGATGCGCGCAAACGCCGTAGCGCCGCACCGAACGATTCGTTTTACACCACAGTACCCAATGCCGACGGACCGGCTACCGGCCAATGGTATTTGCGTGCGAACGACGGCGAAGTGAAATCGTCGATCGATGTCGAACCCGCGTGGGCGATCACGACCGGCAGCAGCTCGATCGTCGTTGCCGTGCTCGACACAGGCGTGCGCTTCGACCACCCGGATTTGAAGCGCGTGGCCAACGGCGGCAACCTGCTGCCGGGCTACGACATGATTTCAGACCTGGACGTGGCGAACGACAGCGATGGCCGCGACGCCGACCCGAGCGACCCGGGCGACTGGTTGACACTGGCCGAAGTCACGACCCCCGGCGGGCCGTTCGACCAATGTGGAGCCAGGGCCGAAGACAGCTCGTGGCACGGCACGCAGACCGCCGGACTGATCGGCGCGCTGACCGACAATGGCATCGGCATGGCCAGTGTCGGCCGCACGGTGCGCGTGCTGCCGGTGCGCGTGCTCGGCAAATGCGGCGGCTTCGACTCCGACATCATTGCCGGAATGCGCTGGGCCGCCGGCCTGAGCATCGATGACCCCGCCGTGCCCAGCAACCCATTGGCCAATCGCGCCAGGGTGATCAACTTGAGCCTGGGCGGCGAGGGTGCCTGCACCCAGGCCTACCAGGACACGGTGAACGAACTCAACGCCGCCGGCGTCACCATCGTTGCCTCGGCCGGCAACAGCGTCGGGCACGCCGTCAGTTCACCCGCCAATTGCAGCGGCGTGATCGCAGTCGCCGGGCTGCGCCACGCCGGCAGCAAGGTCGGTTTTTCCGACCTCGGGCCACAGATCGGCATCAGTGCGCCGGGCGGCAACTGCATCAACATCGACGGAGTTCTGCCTTGCCTGTACCCGATTCTGACGACGTCGAACAGCGGCCTGACGATCCCGGTCAGCAATGCTGGCGGCGGATCGATCTACACGGACAGTTTCAACGCGTCGGTCGGTACCAGTTTCTCGGCGCCGCTGGTCGCGGGGACGGCTGCGCTCGTCTTGTCGACCCAGCCGTTGCTGACCCCGAGCGAAGTGCGCGCGATTCTGCGTTCGACCGCGCGTGATTTCCCCAGGACTGGCGCCGACAATGGAACCGACCCGACGCCGGTGACGGAGTGCTTCGCGCCCAATCCGATCGGGCAGCACCAAGTCGATCAACAGCAGTGTTACTGCACGACCAGCCTCTGCGGCGCCGGAATGCTCGACGCCGGCGCTGCGGTGCAACTCGCTGCGGTCGGCGTGGTGCCACGCATCACATTGACGCCGGCGAATCCGCTCGCCGGCCAGACGCTGACGCTGGGCGGAAATACATCGCTCGTGGGCAGCGGGCGCAGCATTGCCGCATACCAGTGGGCGATTGCGCCCGGGGGCATCGTCACCGCCTTCACCGGACGCAGCGATGCTGCGACGGCAAGCGTCACACCCAGCGCCGCAGGTCAGTTCAGCGTCAGCCTGACGCTGACCGACGACCACGGCGCGCAAGCCACGTCGACGAGCGAGATCGTCGTCTCCGCGGCGCCGAGCACTGGCGGCGGCGGCGCGTTGGGCGCCACCTGGCTCTTGCTGTTGTGGTGCGCTGTGGCCGCACTGGCGCGGCGCCGCACCTGAGGGGCTGAGCCTCAGGGTTTGGCGCAGGGAAGAAATCCCTTGCCGAAGGTATCGCCGGGCAGAGCTGCGAGCTGCGCCAGCACGCGCGCGCTGGGCTTGTCGATGCGCAACACCTGGCCGCTGCTGGCCGGCGTGGATTCGACAACTCGCGCATTGCGCACACCGCGTTTCACGAGTTGATCGAGCAGGTTGTTCGCGTTCGCGCGGACCTCGAAACGCCCGAGCGACAAGCCCGGCGCCAATTCGTTCGGCGCGCGCAGTTCGTCGTATTCCACCTTGAGGCGGCGCAACTCGACCTGACGCTCTGCCATGTTGCGGGTGTCCTCGAACTTGCCGATGTAGACCATCCACAGTCCGCTGCGCTCCGTCTTCACTTGGGTCCAGCTGCCGCGCGGCAGGTTGCTCTGCAGCAATGCCTGTGCCGGGCCGATCTGGGCCGCGGAGAACGGGCCGGCTTCGAGGCAGGCCGGCAGTGGCTCAGCTTCGGCGCTGACGGCCGCTGGCGCACTCGCCGCCGCAGGCGGCGCGGGCGAGGCAGGATTGGGCACAGTGCCCGGTGCAGGCGGCTTGTCGGCAGCGGGGGGCAGGATCACGATCAACTCGGGTCGAACCTGCCGCGCCAGGCGTTCGGGCTCGCGGTCACCGCGGGCGTGCCAGCCGGTGACATCGTCAAGCAAGCCCAGGCTCCAGGCCAGGAAGGCGGCGTTCGCCAGCGCCAGCAGCAGGACCAGCAGCCTCAGCATGCGGCGAGCGGCAATGCCGGCTGTTGGCCGGGGTTCGCGTCGGCCCGCGGCTGCAAACGCACGCTGACTTCACCCGAGATGATGTGGTGCAAACGCTGCACCGGCCCTGCATCCGAGCGCAGCAACAGCGCGCCGCTGGACGTCACGCCTTGTGCGACGCCGCGCAAGTCACCCGCCACGACGGCCTGGCCGAAGAGCAGGTCGCGCACTTGGTAACGCTGTTGAAACGCAGCAAAACCATCGCGCTCGAAGCGGCGCAATGCGCCAAGCAGCGGTTGGGCGATCCGATGCAGCGTGTTCGGTGCGCTCGCCCGCGCGTCGATTTCCTGCAGCCAGGCGACACCGCTGCCGGGTTCGCTCACGACCAGCGGCAGGATGTTCAAGCCGACACCGATGACCGCGATGCGCTGCACACCGCGGCTCAGGGTTTCGATCAAGACGCCGCCGAGTTTGCGGCCGGCTCTAGCCTGCGCGCTGCCGCGCAAAGCGTCCACCAACCACAGATCGTTCGGCCATTTCAGCATCAGGCGCGGCGCGGCGGCGTCATCGAGCGCATCGGCCAATGCCACGCCGACCGCCAGCGACAGGCCCGAGCAATCCGTGCAGCGCAACCGCAACGCGAGTGAAAACGTGAGCGACGCACCGCGTTCGGCCTGCCAGCTGCGCCCTTGGCGACCGCGACCGCGCAACTGCTGTTCGGCGACGAGCAGCGTTGGATCGAGCTGCGCCGCGACAGACGCACCGCATTCTTCGAGCAGGCGCGTATTCGTCGAATCGACGCTGTCCCGGAGATGAACGTTGAGGCCAGGCAACTCGGCACGCAGGCGAGCCTGCAACGCCTGCGCCTGCCAGTTGAGGTGGGTTGCGAGCGACATCGCGACGCGGTCCTGGTGTTGAACCTTGGAAATCAGGCAGCGCCGCGGCGGCGCGGGGCGAGCAGCGTGCCGCGACAATCACGCGCCCCGCAGCGGCATTCGAACTGCTTCTTCAGCTTCGGCGTCTGGCGCTCGTCGAGCACCAGGCCGTAGTCGTAGAACAGCTCTTCGCCCGGGCGGATCGCGCGCAGCGTCTTGATGAAGACGCGCCCTTCCACTTCGTCGGCTTCGCAGTTCGGCGTGCAGGCATGGTTGATCCAGCGTGCTGAATTGCCGCCATGCGCGGCATCGATCACATGACCGTCGTCGATATGGAAGTAAAAGGTGTGGTTTGGGTCGCTCGGGTCGTGCGGGTGCCGGCGCAGCGCTTCTTTCCAGGTGATCACTTCACCCTTGTATTCGATGATCACCTCGTGGCGCGCGAGCGGCACCCGCGCGTACACGCCCTTGCCGTGCACACCCGAGCGGCGCACCTGGATGCGCCGGCCCGCGGCGGGCGAGGCCTTGTTTGAAGCTATCCTCGGCGCCGCGTCGGGTTTGCGCTTGCGCTTGGCGGGCTTCGACGGGGCGGCTTGAATCATGGAGAAGTTTCTATGTACATTGAAATCATGGGTGCGCGCGTGCGTGCGCACAGGGGTGCAGGCGCGTGCGTGGGCGCGCGCGAGGCACGGATTGTATTGAAGGCAACCCGAAAACCATGAGCAAGTCGTTGATCATTGCCGAGAAGCCCTCGGTGGCCCAGGACATCGTGCGTGCGCTCACGCCCACGGCGGGCAAGTTCGACCGGCACGCCGAATACTTCGAGAGCGAGGCCTTCATCGTCACCTCGGCGGTGGGGCATCTGCTCGAGATCAAGGCGCCCGAGGCGTTTGAAGTGAAACGCGGCAAGTGGAGCTTCGCGCACCTGCCGGTGATTCCGCCGCATTTCGAACTGAGCCCGATCGACAAGAGCAAGGCACGCTTGAACGCGATCGTCAAGCTCGTCAAGCGCAAGGACGTGAGCGCGCTCATCAACGCCTGCGACGCCGGACGCGAGGGCGAATTGATCTTTCGCCTGATCCAGCAGTACAGCAAGAGCAAACACCCGGTGAAGCGCCTGTGGCTGCAAAGCATGACGCCGGCGGCTATCCGCGAAGGCTTCGACAACCTGCGCAGCGACAAAGAACTGCTCGGCCTGGCCGAGGCCGCGCGCAGCCGCTCCGAGGCCGATTGGCTGGTGGGCATCAACGGCACTCGCGCCATGACCGCGTTCAATTCGCGCGATGGCGGATTCTTCCTGACCACGGTCGGCCGGGTGCAGACCCCCACGCTGTCGATCATGGTCGATCGCGAAGAAAGGATCCGCAAGCACGTGCCGCGTGAGTACTGGGAGATCAAGGCGACGTTTGCGGCGCAGGCGGGTGCGTACGACGGCAAGTGGTTCGACCCGAAGTGGAAGAAGGTTGCCGACGACGTCGAGCAGCGCGCGGATCGACTCTGGAATGCGAAGGACGCGCACGCGATCGCCGACGCGGTCCGCGGCCAACCGGCAAGCGTGAGCGAAGAAGCCAAGCCCAGCATGCAAAGCGCCCCGGGCCTGTTCGACCTGACGACGTTGCAGCGCGAAGCCAACGCGCGCCTGGGCTTTTCCGCGAAGACGACGCTGTCGATCGCGCAGGCGCTGTACGAAAAGCACAAGGTGCTCACCTACCCGCGAACCGACAGCAAGGCCCTGCCGGAAGACTATGTCGAGGTCGTGAAGAAGACGATGAAGATGATCTCGACCGAAGACTTGCCAGCGCCGCTGCGCGCGCTGTCGCAGCATGCAAGGGCGGCGCTGAAAGAGGGCTACGTCAAGCCGAACAAGAAGATCTTCGACAACACCAAGGTCTCGGACCACTTCGCCATCATCCCGACTCTGCAGGCGCCGAAGAGCCTGACCGAGATCGAGACCAAGCTCTACGACATGGTGCTGAAGCGCTTCCTCGCGGTGTTCTTCCCGCCGGCCGAGTTCATGCTGACGACACGCATTTCCAGCGTCAAGGTCGGTGCCAAAGAGCACCGGTTTCAGACCAACGGCAAGGTCATGGTGAAGCCGGGTTGGTTGGCGGTGTACGGCAAGGAAGCGCAGGAGGACGACGCGAATCTGGTGGCCGTGGCCGAGGGCGAAAAAGTTCGCACCGAAGATGCGGTGGTGAATGCGCTCAAGACCAAACCCCCGGCGCGCTACACCGAGGCAACGCTGCTCTCGGCGATGGAAGGCGCAGGAAAACTCATCGACGACGACGAACTGCGCGAAGCGATGCAGGAAAAAGGGCTGGGCACGCCGGCCACGCGCGCGGCAATCATCGAAGGCCTGATCTATGAGAAGTACATCCACCGCGAAGGGCGCGAACTCGTTCCCGGCGCGAAGGCGTTCCAGTTGATGACCCTGTTGCACGGGCTGGGCGTGGAAGACCTGACCAAGCCCGAGCTCACCGGCAACTGGGAGAGCCAACTCGCGCAGATGGAGAAAGGCAAGCTCAAGCGCGAGGCGTTCATGGCCGAGATCGCGACGATGGCCGAGCGCATCGTGCGCAAGGCCAAGGAATACGACCGCGACACGATTCCCGGCGACTACGCCACACTCGCCACGCCCTGCCCGAAATGCGCCGGCGTGGTCAAAGAGAACTACCGGCGTTTTGCCTGCTCGGGCAAGAGCGGCGCGGAGGAGGGCTGCGGCTTTTCGATCAGCAAGATCCCGGGCAGCCGCGCCTTCGAACTCGACGAAGTGGAAAAATTCATCTCGAGCAAGAAGATCGGCCCGTTGGAGGGCTTTCGCTCCAAGGCCGGCTGGCCGTTCAGCGCCGAGCTGCGGCTTGCGTTCGACGCCGAGATCGACAACTGGAAACTCGAGTTCGACTTCGGCGAAGACGCCAAACGCGACGGCGAGGCGGGTGCACCCATCGACTTTTCAGGCCAGACGAGTCTGGGTGCCTGCCCGAAATGCAAGGGCCATGTCTATGAGCATGGCGCCAACTACCTGTGCGAACACGCGGTGGGCGTGCATGTCACGTGCGACTTCAAGAGCGGCAGGATCATCTTGCAGCAACCGGTGACGCGCGAGCAGATGACGCGCCTGCTGGCGACCGGCAAGACGGTGTTGCTGGAGAACTTCGTGTCGAACAAGACGCGGCGCAAGTTCAAGGCCTATCTCTTCTTCGACAAACGCGAAGGCAAGGTCGGGTTCGAGTTCGAACCCAGGGCGAAGAAGCCTGCATCGGCGAAGAAGGCGGCTGCGAAAGCAATCGATTGATGGCCGAACCCGCAGGCACACTTGGCGCCACGCGCGCTACGATGCGTGCGAAGTGGCGCAATTCTGACCACCTTTTGGGTCCGGCACGGTGCGGCGGGCCTGTAGCGCCGCATTCACAATCCAGGCTGCATGATCCTTGCCTGCGTCCGGGCGTGAATCGGGTCAGCAAGGGGAGTCGTGCCCGATGGGGAAACTCGATATGAGCAAGATTTGGCTTCGAGCCAGCATTGGCGCCTTGGTTGCGGCGCTGTCCACGTTCGCCCAGGCGAATTTGGTGTTCGCGATCAATGAAGGCGTGACGTATCGCGTCCCGGCCGAGGAGATTCGGGCGCGCTACGCGGCGATCGCGGCCGACCTGGGCAAGTTGCTGCGCCAACCGGTGCAGATCGAACCCGTGGGCATTTACTCGGTGCTGCGCCGCGGACTCGCCGACAAGGCCTACGACATCGCGATGGTGCACCCGGCGCACCTTTCGATCGAGGCGATCAAGAACTCCGGCTACAAGCTCATCGCCGTGACCAAGGGTTATCAGGAATACACCGCCAATTTCCTGGTGAATGCGGATTCGCCGCTGAAGTCGCTCGCCGACCTGAAGGGCAGCAAACTCGGCGCACCCGACGAAGACTCGATCACCTCGTGGATGGTGCGCGCCACGCTGCGCGACACGCTGGGTGATGCGAATCAGGTGTCCTACGTCTATACGCGCTACCAGGACGCAGTGCCGTTTTTTGTCGAGCACAACCTGACGCGCGCCGGCGCCACTGCCGCCGGCGCGGTGATCAAGGCCTGGGAGGAAAAAGGTGGCAAGGTGCTCGCCAAGTCCAAGCCGGTGCCGATCAAGCACATCATCGCCAGCCCGACCCTGGCACCCGAGTTGGTGGAAAAGCTGCGTGAATATCTGCTCACGCTCGACGCCACCGAGGAGGGCAAGAAGAGGCTCGGGCCGACCAAATTCAAGGGTTTCGCCGCATACGACGAGACAATGATGCTGGAAATCGGCACCTGGCTGGGGCTCTGAGCCGCAGCGCACGGCGCTGAGCCGCTGGCACCGCAGGTGTGCGCGCGGCGCCGGCGCCGCGCCCGGCGCGAAGTATCCTTCGCGCCATGTACGCGAAATTCTTCGGCCTGAACCGCGAACCGTTCTCGATCGCGCCGGACCCACGTTACCTGTTCATGAGCGAGCGCCACCGCGAGGCGCTCGCACACCTGCTCTATGGGCTTGGCGGCGGCGGCGGGTTCGTGCTGCTGACGGGCGAGATCGGCGCGGGCAAGACGACGGTATGCCGCTGTTTCCTCGAACAGGTTCCGCCCAACTGCAACGTCGCCTACATCTTCAACCCCAAACTCACCGTCACCGAGTTGCTCAAGTCGGTGTGCGACGAGTTTCATGTCGACGCACCGCCGCGCGAACCGGGGGCCGCGACGGTGAAGAACTATCTCGACCCGCTGAATCGTTTTCTGCTGCAAGCGCACGCCGCGGGCAAGACCAACCTGCTCATCATCGACGAGGCGCAAAGCCTCTCGGCCGACGTGCTGGAGCAGTTGCGCCTGTTGACGAATCTCGAGACGAACGAGCGCAAGCTGCTGCAGATCGTCTTGATCGGCCAGCCCGAGCTGCGCGGCATGCTCGCCCGGCCCGAACTTGAACAGCTCGCGCAACGCGTCATCGCACGCTTTCACCTCGACGCACTTGCGCCCGACGAGACGCGCCGCTACATCCAGCATCGCCTGGCGGTGGCAGGACTGGGCGGGGCGGGGCCGTTCGATGCCGAGGCGCAGGCCCGCGTCCACACGCTGTCGCGGGGTGTGCCGCGGCGCATCAACATGCTGTGCGACCGCGCCTTGCTCGGTGCGTACGCCGGCGGGCGCACGAGCGTGAACCGAGCCACGCTCGACCAGGCCGCGCGCGAGGTCTTCGATCCGGCGACCGCGCCGCGCGAGCCGCGCCCGCGTGCGCTGAGGATCGGCTTGGCGGTGTCGGCTGTCGTTATCGGCGTCGCGGCGCTCGGCGCGGCAATGCTCGTCCTCGACGGCTGGCTGCCACGCCGCGCCTTCGAGACGAGCAAGGAGCCGACGCGCGTGACTGCAATCGCACGCTCGGATGCGACGTACGCACCGGGCGCTGCCTCGCCGGCCCCGACTTCCGGTTCCGCCGCGGGTGTGGCCCCGATGCCTGCCGGCACCGGGCCCGCCGCGTCGAATCAAGCTGCCGTGTTTCTTGCAGCACGCGAACTGCGAAGCCTTTTCAAGACGGTGCACCGCGCCGAAGCCGAAGCCTGGCGTGAGTTGGCCCCGTCTTGGCAACTGGCCCTGGAGCCAGGCGATCCCTGTCTCGCCGCGGCCAAATCGCAAGTGCAGTGCTACCGCAGCGGCAGCAGCACGCTGGCACTGATTCGGCAGATCGGCAGGCCGGGCATCCTGACTTTGTACGACGAGGAGAACCGGCCCTTCTTCGCGCTGCTCACGAGCCTGACCGAGGGCAGTGCGACGCTGCGCATGGGCGGCACGGATCAGACCGTATCGCTGCCATCTCTGGCAGGACTGTGGCGCGGCGAATTCGCGACTTTTTGGCGCTCGCCGCCGGGCTATGCGAATCCAGGTGCAGAGGGCCTGTCGCGCACCACGGCGCAGTGGCTCACGGCGCAACTCGAGAGTGTCGAAGGCGCGGCGCCGGTGTCAGCGCGCCCGGCCGGTGGCGCAGCGTTGAGGTCGCGCGTGCTCGCGTTTCAACTCGCGCAAGGGCTCAGGCCCGACGGCTTGGCCGGCCCGACGACGCTGATGCAATTGAACCGCGCGGTCGGCATCGACGAGCCGCGCCTGAACGTCCGAGGCTAGCCGCCCATGTCTTACATCCTCGACGCCCTGCGCCGCGCCGATTCGGAACGCGAGCGCGGCCAGGTCCCGGGCATCCACGCCCTTTCGATGCCGCTGGCGCTGGACAAAGCGCCTGCGGCGCCGCGAGCCGCGCGCTGGGTCTGGGCGCTGGCGGCCACTGGCACGCTGCTGGCCGGCGTCTTGGCCTGGGTGCTGGCCTCGCGCGAGGCGCCAATGCGCGCGCCGGCGCAAGCGCTTTCGCCGGCCACACCGGCGCCGGTTCGCCCAGGCGCTGCCGACCCCGCAGCCGTGCCTGCAGTCCTGCCAAAGGCGTTTGCGCCTGAAGATGCCTCGGCGCGCCCGGCGTCAACGACGGCGGCACCGGCAACGACTGGGACGACACTTCCCCGCGGCGCCGGCGCGCCGGCCACACCGGCCACGCCCGCCGCCCCGGCCGCCTCCGCCCCGGCTGCGGTGGGTGCATCGCCCCAAGCACGCGAAGCAGCGCCGCCGGCACAAATACCCCGCACCGCTGGCGCCGGGCGCGCAGCCGCGTCGGGCCCGGGCGCGAGTGCCGCAATCGGAACCGAGCCGCGGATTCATGCGCTTCACGAACTCCCCGAGGAGGTACGCCGCGCGATCCCGCCACTGGTGGTGAATGGATCGGTGTACTCCAAGAACCCGGAGGATCGCTTCTTGATCGTCAACGGCCAGATCGTTCACGAATCTGAGCCGGTGGCACCCGATGTGATGCTCGAGAAGATCGGGCCACGCGCCGCCGTGCTCAACACGCACGGCTATCGCTTCGAGATCAGCTACTGATCGCGCGGCGCGGCCGACCGATCTCATGCCCCTAGGCCATCGCGCCCCGCGCATCGACGCGCCACAGCGCCTCGACCTGACCGTGCGCCAAACCACCGCGCACCACCACATAGCGATCGTGCAAGTTCACCGTCGGGTCGCAATGGCCGGGCACGAGCCAGATGCTTTCGCCGAGCTCGGGCAACGCATCGCCGCGCGCGCGCAGCACACCATGTTCGTCGCTGCAACCGGCAAATTCAAGCTCGCGCCCCCACACGCGCGGCGGCCCTGAATCGACGGCATAGGCCTTGTGACCCGCGTCGATCACGGCATGCGATACAGCACGGCTCATCACCTGGCTCTTCACGAACAACGCATGTTCAAAGCGCGGCGCGCCGGGTGAAACTTGATTCTCGGCATAGTCGCGGTCCATGAAGAGATAGCTGCCGCACTGCAATTCGCCAAAGACTCCGCTGGCCGCTTCGAATTCGAAACTTCCCGTTCCCGCCCCCGTGACCAACGGGCAAACCAGGCCTGCGGCAAGCAGGCTCGCTTGCGCGGCGCGCGCCAGGGCAACGGCGGTCTCGATCGCGGCGCCACGCTGCGCGGCAGTGCGCAGGTGCTGGGCCGTGCCGTGGTAGGCCTGCAGGCCCGCCAGGTGCAAGCCGGCAGCCGTGACCTGCAGCGCCAAGGCACCGGCAGCAGCCGGCGCGACACCGCAACGGCCCTGGCCGACATCGACTTCGACAAAGCAGTCGGCCGTTGCGCCAGCGCATTGCAGCGCTTGTGCCAGGCGCTGCACCCCCAGTTCCGAATCGACCGCAACCGCGATCCGGATGCGTTTCGCCAACGCCGCCAGCCGCGCCAGCTTGTGCGGTGCGATGACTTCGTTGCTGATGAAGATGTCGTGCACGCCGCCGGCTGCGAGCGACTCGGCTTCTTCGACCTTTTGCACACACACGCCCACGGCGCCGGCCTCGATTTGCAGTTTGGCGATGATCGCGCTCTTGTGCATCTTGGCGTGCGGGCGCAGGCGCAGGTTTCGATCGGATGCAAACGCCGCCATGCGCTGCAGGTTGCGTTGCATCGCGTCCAGGTCGATCACGAGCGCGGGTGTGTCGATCGCATCGGTGGCGTCGCCGCACTGCGTCATGCCGGGCTGACCTCGCACGGCAACGTTGTTTCGGTGCCGGTGGCTGCGCCGCGTGCCTCGACGTCGTCCAGCGCCGCGCCCTCCAGATGCGAGTTATCGCTCCAGCCGACCAGGGTAAAACCCTGGGGCGTATAGAGCAACCGATTGATGCTGGCGTTGCCCAGGTCCCAGGAGCGAGTTGCCTGTAGATCGACCCGTGTCGCGGCCCGGTACAGGCAGTCGAGTACGCCGCCGTGGGTCACGATCGCGATGCTCTGGCCCGGGTGCGCTGCGGCCAGGCGGGTCAGCGTTTGCATGCAACGTGCGTCGAACTCGCGCAGCACTTCGCCGCCGGCGGGGCCGAAATCGGGGTCGCGCTCATGCCAGCGCCGCGCGTGCTCTGGCCAGCGCACCTGCACCTCGCGGTAGGTCAGGCTCTCGAAGACGCCGAAGCAGCGCTCGCGAAGGCCCGGCTCGGTGATTACTTCGCGCGGGCAATTTGCCGCAATCGACTGCGCGGTCTGTAGCGCCCGCAGCAGATCGCTGGAATAGATCGCGTCGAACGATTCTTCGGCAAGCGCCTGGGCCAGGCGCTGCGCCTGAATCCGGCCCACCGGATTGAGCGGAATGTCGAGTTGACCTTGCATGCGCGCATCGCGGTTCCACGCCGTCTCGCCATGTCGGATGGCGATGATGCGGGTCGCTTCAGGTTCCACTAGACGCCCCAGACGATGGGTTGGCGGGCGCGTTCGGCGCGTTTCATCATCTCACGCAGTGGCCAGACGCGCTGGCGCAGGCTGACTCGTTCACGCGGGGCCGCTGCATCCGCCAGCGCGGTGGCTTCGTCGGTCGCGACTGCCGCTTCGAGCGCGGCAATCGCGGCGCGCAGATCGGCCGCTTCAATGATGCCTTGCGCGGCCGGTTCTTTGCCGACGATGCGCAGCACCTGGTCGCCATTCGGGCCGAGCATGATCACATCGCCGGCTGCCTTGCACTTGAACTTGTAGAGCATGGGGTTGGATTGCGGGCCCGCGCGTGGCCGCGTTCTGGGGATGTTTGCCGATTGTGCCGCGCGGCCAGGCCTGGCGCGGCGAACGCCCAGGAGCCTGTCGGGCTTTGGGTCG
>Ga0315278_10001302_pt1 | contig 21750 bp, 17 predicted proteins | sample YL17G06_0_MG_FD_203880 | JGI IMG/M metagenome (GOLD analysis project Ga0315278, IMG submission 203880) | Sediment microbial communities from Yellowstone Lake, YNP, Wyoming, USA - YL17G06_0 | ecosystem: Environmental > Aquatic > Freshwater > Lake > Sediment | place: USA: Wyoming | collected... | reverse complement strand
AGTTCCAGGATCGGCAGCAACGGCACGTTCTTGCCGTGGGAGACGGCACGCGCCTCGAACACCTGGAAGCCACGTGCGCGGCAGGTCTCGAGGAACTCGAAGCAGAGGCGTGATTTACCAGTGCCGGCTTCCGCCACCACACCGATGACCTGGCCGTTGCCGTCTGCACTCAGAGCCAGCGCATCCTCGAGCGTACGCAGATCCGCAGCGCGACCAACGAACCGGGAGAAGCCGCGGGTACGGGATATGTCGAAGCGGGAGCGGGCACTACCCACCTGTTGCAGTTCGTACACCTGGACCGGCTCGTTGACCCCTTTGACCGTAAAGGCACCGAGATCCTCCAGATCGAAGTACCCCTGCGCCAGACGGGCCGTATACGCAGAGAGGTAGATGCTGCCGCTCGAGGCGAGGCTTTCCATGCGCTGCGCGAGACCGACCGTGTGACCTTGCGCCGTGTAGTCCATGCGCAGGTCGTCACCGATACGTCCGACCACGACCTCGCCCGAGTTGATACCGATGCGCGTGGCAAAGTCGAGGCCGTTCTGACGCTTTACTTCGCGCGCGAAGTCGCGCAACGCATCGCGCAGATGCAGCCCGGCATAACACGCCCGTTGGGCATGATCCTCGTGCGCGATGGGCGCACCGAACAACGCCATGATGCCGTCGCCGGTGTACTGGTTCACCGTGCCTTCGAAGCGGTGTACGCCCTCCGTCAATATGGCGAAGAAGCGTTCGAGTATGCGGTGCCATTCCTCGGGGTCGAGCTGTTCCGAAAGCTCCATCGAGCCCTTCACGTCGGCGAACAGCACAGTGACCTGTTTGCGTTCGCCTTCGAGGGCGGAACGCGACTGCAGGATCCGGTCGGCGAGATGTTTGGGAGTGTACGCGCGGGGGTCGCGTTCCGGGATCGAAACGGCTTGCGTGTGAGGTGGTGCGGTTTGCCCAGGGGCAGCCGTTTGGTCGGCGCCCAGTGTGGCGCCGCAACCATTGCAGAAACGCGAATCAGGGGGTGGCGTCGCGCCACAGCGCGCGCAGGTGACGACGAGCCGCGCACCGCAACCGTTGCAGAACACGGAACCCGCTGGAGGTTCTCGGCCGCAGCTCGTGCAGTTCATGACGCCGGATTTCTCTCTATACGTTCCATCTATCCCGTCGTATCCGTTTTGCTGTAGGAACGCTGCGCCTCGCCTTGCAATCTGGAACCCTTGGTGCCAGATTGCAAGGTATGAATTGGATCCACAGAACGCAGTCCGCTCGGCTTGCGCAATTGCTGCGTACGTTCCCCGCGGTGCTGATATCGGGTCCGCGCCAATGTGGCAAGAGCACGCTGGTGCGGACGCTGTATCCGCAGTGGCGCCACCTCGACCTCGATCGGCCGGTCGATTTTGGCGTGGTCACTGCCGATCTCGAGGGCTTCTTTGATGCCCACCCGCGGCGCGTGGTAATCGATGAAGCGCAGCGGCTGCCCGAGCTGTTCACGGTGCTGCGCCACGTCATCGACCGCTCGAGCTCCAAGGGAAGGTTTCTGCTGCTCGGCTCGGCGAGTCCACTGTTGATGCGCACCGTGTCGGAGTCGCTTGCCGGGCGCATCGGTTTGCTCGAGCTCACGCCGTTGTCCGCAGCGGAACTTGCCAACGTTCCGCGTACGGCGGATCGCTGGTTCTGGGGTGGCTACCCGCCGGTACACGCCTTGCGCAGTGCAGCTGCGCGTGCGAACTGGCTCGATAGTTATGTGTCGACATTTCTCGAGCGCGATCTGCCGGCGTTGGGCATTCGTCTGCTGCCGCAACGACTGCGCCTGTTGTGGACGATGCTGACCCACGTCCACGGCAATCTGCTGAATGTCTCCGATCTCGCGCGTTCGCTCACCGTGTCGCACCACACGGTGGCGGATCATCTCGACGTGCTCGAAGCGGCGTACATGATCCGTCGCCTGCCGCCGTTTCACGCCAATGTGCAGAAGCGCCTGACCAAGGCGCCCAAGGTCTACATACGCGACACGGGGCTGCTGCATTTTCTCGCCGGGCTGCGTGAGCCGCGCGAACTGCTCAGTTGGCCGCGACGCGGGCAATCGTTCGAAGGTCTGGTGATCGAGGAACTGGCCGGACTTGCGGCCGAACGCGCGGTGCGGCCGGAGCTGTTCTTTTGGCGTACGTCGGCCGGCGCCGAAGTCGATCTGCTGATCCGCGATGGCCGTCGGCTGGTGCCGATCGAGATCAAGCTCGGCGCCGCTGTCGATCGCCACAAAGTGGCGGGTCTGCGCCAGTGCATGACGGATCTCGGCCTGACCAAGGGCTACGTGATCGCCAACACGAAGGAGCGCTACGCGATCGGCACGAACATCGAAGTGGTGCCGTGGGCGGAAGTGGTGCAGCGGCAAGTCGACTTTGGACTGGGTGCACGACGCGGACGTTGAACGCCGAGCGGGCGCGTCGTCATCCAGCTCGAAGTTCCTGCGCACCATACGCTGCGACACGTGGCCGTTCTCTTCGAGCAGGCGGCGCACCTCGCGCACGACATCGAAGAGGTTCATGCCACGGACGCTCCGAGCAACGCTGCAATCCGCACCGCCTGCAGTGGCGCGCCAATCTGTTCGTAGAGCGCGCGCGCTTCGCCCAGCAGTTGCACGCGCGCCGCGTCATCGCCGAGCACGGCCGCCAGCTCGGCGCGCCACTCCATTAGAGCAGGTGCGTGTACACGTCCACCGCTGCGGTCGATCAGCGCGGCTGCTTCACCAAGGGCGGCTTCGATGTCGGCACGCGCCGCCGCGCCGTCGCGTCGCAGCAGCACGCGCGCGATGACGCCATGAGCGCCAGCCTCGTAGTTGGCGCGCAGCGAACGCCGGCATAGCGCGATGGCCTCCTCTGCAGCGGCGTGCGCGGCCGGCAGATCGCCGGCGGCGAGCAGCGCCTCGGCCAGCAGCATCGCGGCGCTGCCGGCATTCGCCTTTTCGACTCGATGGTGGAGAGCGAGAGCAACGCGCGCCGATTCGATCGCGTCGGCGGCGCGCCCGGCCGCGAGATGCGCACACGCGAAGGCGATCTGCGTCCAGGCGACCAATGGATCGCGTTCGCCCAGCCTGCGCACGAGCTCGTCGGCTTGCCGCGCAGTGGCGAGCGCCCGGTCCGCGTCGTGACCGTAATAGGACGCTTCGCTCTCGAACGCCAGCGCAATGCAGGCCAGCTCCGGTGTGTCATCTTCGGCGGCGATCTCGCGGCTCCGTGCGAACGCTTGGAAGCTCTCGGACAGTCGACCCATCCAGAAGAGGCAAATGGCGCACCACAACGAGAACAGGCCATGGGGGCTCATTCCAACGAGCCATTCCGCGCGAGGGATGCGGCGAGGGAAGCGCGCGAGCCCCTCTTCCGCGAGCTGCAGTGCCTGCGGTATTTGCGCGCTCCAGGCCAGCGCGTCGACGAGGTAATGGCACGCATACGCTTGCACCCCGACATCATCGATTTCGAGTGCGGCGCGCCGATTCCTGACGGCCACTTCGAACGCCTCGGCCACCTCGCCGGCGGTGGTGCAGGCACGCCCGTAGACCTGCGACAGGTTCAGATGGGCGCGTCGATCGCCGATCGCGTCCGCGAGTGCCTGGCCTTCCGCCAACAGCACGCGCGCCTCGTCGAGTCCGGTGCCGATGCGCCAGGCGAAGCTCAGAAGTTGCGTGCAGGCAGCGATGCCGAGTTGGGAGACCTCGCGGTCGCCGGGCACATCGCGCAACAGCACATGCAGCCGTCGCCAATGGTGCGTCGCAGCGGCGACGTCGGTGGCGCCCACCCATTCGGCCGCGCGGCGATGCCAGCGCGCGGCGGCGAGCGCCTCGCCACCTTCCTCCCAATGGTGTGCCAGGATCGCGGCGCGCTCGTCGAGATGCTCCGCGTTTTGTTGCTCGATTGCGTGCGCCACTGCGGCGTGAACATGGCGGCGGCGCTCGCGCAGCTGGCTGCCGAGCGCGACCTCCTGCGTCAACGGGTGCTTGAACGCGTACTCCGTGACCGGATAGATCGCTTGCTCGTGAATGAACTCGGCGCGGCGCAGCGCGGCGAGCGATGCCTTGAGTTCCTCCGCTGGAAGATCCGCCACCGCCGCCAGCAGCGGCTCGGGGAAGTCCTTGCCGATCACCGACGCGACTTGCAGCAGCCGCTTCTCGCGCTCCAGCAGCCGATCGATGCGTGCGGCGAGCACCGCTTGCACCGTCGCGGGTACCGCGAGGCGTTCGACCGGCGTCACGAGTCGATAGGCCCCGCGCGTGCCTTCGAGACTCCCGGACTCGATCAATGTCTGCACGATCTCCTCAGTGAAGAACGGGTTGCCGCCGGAGCGCGCGTGGATCGGGCCCGTCAGCGCGGCGATCGTCGCATCGCGACCCAGCAGATCCGTCAGCAGCTCACCGATTGCGTCGCGCCCGAGCGGCGTCAGCGGGATCTGTCGATACCACGACTTCTGCATCCACTCGGCGTGGTACTCGGGGCGGAAGTTCAGCAGCAGTAGATTGCGGCCGCCGCCCTGCGCTTCGACCATGTGCCCGAGGAACTCGCCGCTCGCGGCGTCGAGCCAGTGCAGATCCTCGATCAGTGTCACGGCGGTCTGCGTCTCGCTGACGTTCTGGATCACCTGGCGCATCACGGCGAGCAGCTGGCGCTGCCGCGCCTCGGGATCGAGTCGCGGCGCTGGACGCTGTGGCTCGGCGACGCCGAGGAAGTCGAACAGCAGCGGCAGCGCGTCGGCGAAACCCAGATCGAGCAGCACCATGCGGCCGGCGATCTTCTCGCGCGCGCTGCGGTCGTCGTCCTGCTGGGTGATGCCGAAGTAGGCGCGGAACAGTTCGAGGATCGGCAGGAAGGGGATGTTGCGGCCGTGCGCGACGGCGCGCGCCTCGAACACGCGCATGCCGCGCGCGCGGCAACGCTCCAGGAACTCGAAGCAGAGGCGGCTCTTGCCGGTGCCGGCGTCCGCGACGACGCCCACCACCTGGCCGTTGCCGGCGGTGGTTTGTTCGAGCGCATCCTCCAGCGTGCGGATATCCGCGGCGCGCCCGACAAAGCGCGATAGCCCCCGTGCGCGCGAGATGTCGAAGCGCGTGCGCGCAGCGCCGAGCCCGTTGAGGCGATGCACGTGCACCGGCTCGGCGGCACCCTTCACACGGAACTCACCGAGATCTTCGAAGGCGAAGTAGCCGCCGGCGAGCGCCACCGTCGCCGCCGTCACGCAGCAGCTGTCCGGCAGCGCGAGCGACTCCATTCTTTGCGCGAGCCCAACGGTATGCCCCTGCGCGGTGTAGTCCATGCGCAGGTCGTCGCCGATCGAACCGACCACCACGTCGCCCGAGTTGATGCCGATACGCGTCGAGAAGGCGACGCCGTGCTCGCGCATCACCTCGGTCGCGTAGCGCGCAAGTGCATCGCGCAGATGCAGCGCGGCATAACACGCCCGTTGGGCGTGGTCCTCGTGGGCGATCGGCGCGCCGAACAACGCCATGATCCCGTCGCCGGTGTACTGGTTCACCGTGCCTTCGAAGCGGTGTACACCTTCGGTCAATATCTCGAAGAAGCGTTCGAGGATCTTGTGCCATTCCTCCGGGTCGAGCTGCTCGGCGAGTTCCATCGAGCCCTTCACGTCGGCGAACAGCACCGTGACCTGTTTGCGTTCGCCTTCCAGTGCCGAGCGCGACTGCAGGATCTTGTCGGCGAGGTGTTTGGGTGTGTAGGAGACGATGCTGCGCTCTGGCGCGGCGCGCGCGGTCGCGGGCACGGACGCTGATGCTCCAACCGCACGCGCGCATTGCGGACAGAAGCGGGCGTCCTTCGGCACGTCAGCTCCGCATAGAGCACACGGGAGCGGCAGCGGAGCCGCGCAATGCATGCAGAAACGGGCGCCGACAGGGCTCTGGGCGCCGCACGCTGCACACGCCTTCGTCATGGCGGCAGCTCCGCCAGGAACTCGCGAATCGGCAGCACTTCGACATCGCCGAGTCGCGCGCGTTGGTCCGTCATGCAGACGAGGAGCTTGCGCTTGAGCCGCTTCGTGCGCGCGCCGAGCGATTGCAGGCCGGTCAGCATGTCTGACGAGGCTCTGCGCGCGGACTTGACCTCGATGCCCCACAGGTCGCGACCGACCTCGAGCACGAAGTCCACCTCGGCGCCGTGTTTGGTGCGGTAGTGGAACAAACGCGCCTCCGGCCATAGGGTGCCGGTGCGCCGATGCAGTTCCTGCGCGATGAAGTGTTCCAGCAGCAGACCCCGTTCATCCGGAAGCGGCCGATCCAACGGGCGGCGCAGTAGTGCGTTTCGTACGCCGATGTCGAAGAGATAGAGCTTCGGATGTGCAACGAGGCTGGCGCGATCCGAACCGCTCCACGCCGGAATGCGGAACATCACGAGCGTTTCTTCGAGGACGTCGAGGTAACGGCGCGCCGTCTCGTGCTGAATCTCGGCGGCGCGACAAAGCGCGTTCACATTGACGGTAGTGCCCGACGCGGCGGCCACGAAATCGAGCATGCGGGAGTAGCCGCCGAGGTCGCGCACCAGCGCCTCGGCCTGCACTTCCTCGCGCAGGTACACGTCCGCATAGCTGCGCAGCAACTCTGCTCGTGCGTCGGCGTCGTCCTCCATCCAGGTCGCAGGCAGCGTGCCGTGCGCCAGCGCGCGGTCGAGCTTGAAGCGCGCACCGAGTTCACGCTCGAGCAGCGGGTGCATCGAGTACGCCACCACGCGGCCTGGCAACAGGTTTGCCTGGCCGCGCTTCAGCTTGCGGGCGCTCGATCCCGACAGCAGGAAACGGAACCGTTTTGGTTTGCTATCCAGAATCACCTGCAGTGCGTCCAGCAGAGCCGGAACTTTCTGCACCTCGTCGATGAAGACGACGCGGGTCGACGCGGGTGCCGCATCGAGGATTTCCAGAAGCAGTTCGGGATGCGCGAGATAGCGGCGGTGAACGCCGGGATCGGCGAGGTTCAGCACCAGGTCAGGCTTCATCAGCGTGAGTAGAGTGGACTTGCCGACCTGCCTCGGCCCCAGCAGCAGAACGCTACGCGACGTGGCCTTTAAGCGGGACAGTAGGAGTCGTTCGAACATGAGTGGAATATACCGGTAATATTCAACACGAACAAGAACTGCTACCGGCCGCACGCCGTGCATTTCACAAGCCAAGTTCCGGCGCGATCTCGGCTGCCGGCTTGGCGGCACCCATCAGAACAAATCCGGCGTGCGCGCCGCGCAGATGCGTCAGGCGCTGCTGTGTCTCGCCCCGCAACTGGCACACCGCGGCGCGTTCGAGGAGCACGAACGGGGCCAGATTGCGTGCCCCGGTCGCGGCGATGAGTTTGTCTGCGGTCGTCAGCAGTTCGTCGATCCGCGCCAGTGTTGCCTCGTCAGCATCGATACGCAGTATCGGCGTCAGCGCCAGCACTGCATGGATGGCGTCGATGCGGGCACCGATCTTCTGCGAGTGCGTATAGGTGTCTTCCGCGATCAGTCGTGCCTCGTCAGGTTTTCCGGCAGCGAGCAAGGCATGAGCCAGTGTGTAGCCGAACTGCTGCTCGCGATACAACGTCGCGGGACGGCTTTGCGCACGCGCATCTTCCAGCGCGGCCACGGCTCGATCCGCTTCGCCTTCGAGCAGCGCCTGTACGCCAAATCGAAAAAGGCCAGTGACGCGGTAGTACAACTGGAGGTCGGCGCTGAGTTCCACCAATCGATGCACTGCCGCACGCCCGACGTCAGCGTCCCGCCCTACGAACCCGACCTCGCCAAACGTTTCGCAGCAATAGGCTTCCATCTCGCGATCACCCACACCTCGAGCGACTTCGATGCCTCGCTCCAAGTATTCGCGCGCGGCAGGCAGCGAGCCAGCGTAGATCTCGCAATATCCCAACTGAACCAGCGCCGAGGCGTGCGCGCTTATGCCCCCCCAATCGCGCTGGCCCCACTCGAAATGACCACGCGTCCAATCGTGCTGCGCTGCTGCGTTTTTTCTCGCCGCCGCGAGGTCGCCCCGTAAAACCAGCGGATCCAACGATGGCCAAAGCGAACAGGCACGGCGCTCGGCATCCGCCGAGACCCCCGCCACACGCGCCCACTCGGCGGCATGGGCCACGGCGCTGTCGATTCGGTTGCGGCGTACCTCGTAGACGGAGAACGCCTGATGCATACGCGCCGCCGATAGCGCATCGCCCGTGAGCGCCGCCCAGGTAAGGCCCTCGCGGAACATCTCGCCTGCAACATCGTCTGCAAGGTCTACTCGCATTCCCATCGCCAGGCCATGAAAACAGGCGTCGAGGCCGAGTGCGGCTGCGCCCGGCTCGTCCCGCACCGTGCGCACGAGTTCGCGCACCTTCTGCCAGTGGCGGCCCGCTTCGTCGAGATCGTCCTTCTCCATCAACGCGGCGGCGCGGGCGTGCCACGTTGCGGCCGCAAACACCTCGCCGGCTTCACCCCAATGGTGGGCGAGCAACGCGGCCTGTTCGTCGAGCTTCGTTGCGTCGCCGCCATGCGCCGCCTCGACTACGCGCGCCACCGCCGCGTGCAGCTTGCGGCGCTTCTCCGAAAGCTGTGAGGCGAGCGCCACTTCCTGCGTCAGAGGGTGTTTGAACGCGTACTCCGCGACCGGATACAACGACTGCTCGTAGACGAACTCGGTGTCCTTCAGTTTCTGCAGCGCTTCGCGCAGCTGCGGCGCTTCCTGCTCCACCACCGCCGCGAGCGTCGGCTCGTCGAACTCGCGGCCGATGACGGCGGCGGTCTGCAGCACGTCCTTCTCGCGCTCCGTCAGCCGATCAATGCGCGCGGCGAGCAGCGCATGTACGGTGGCCGGTACTTCGAGCTTGTCCACCGGCGTGACCAGCTTGTAGGCGCCCTTCGCGCCCTGCAGCTTCTTCGTCTCGATCAGGTTCTGCACAATCTCTTCGGTGAAGAACGGATTGCCGGCGGTGCGCGAATGAATCACCTCGGCCAGGCCCTTCGTGCTCGGATCGTTACCGAGCAGGGCGCCGAGCAGTTCACGGATTGCGTCAGGGCCGAGCGGTGCCAGCGGTATCTGCTGGTAGAACGACCTACCCCTCCACGGCGCCTGATATTCGGGACGAAAGTTCAGGATCACCATAGAGCGCGTGCCAATCGCGGCGTCGATCAGCGGTTCCAGGAACGCGGCGCTGCCAGCGTCGAACCAGTGCAGATCTTCCAGCAGGGTCACCGACGTTTCCTTCTGACCACGCGCCTGCGTCACCCGCCGCACGATGTCGAACAGCAGCCGCTGCCGCACTTCCACATCAACTCTTGGGGCCGGGTTCTCCGGGTCGGGCACGCCCATGAAGTCGAACAGTAGCGGCAGGCTGTCGCGCAGCCGTTCGTCGAGCAGCAGCAGCCGGCCGGCGATGCGCTCGCGCGCGGTTGCATCACTGTCGTGTTCGGTGATGCCGAAGAACGCGCGGAACAGCCGCAGCATCGGCAGGAACGGAATCGCCTTGCCGTGCGATACACCGGTGGTCTCGTTCGTCATCAGCCCGCGCGCGCGACAACGCTCGAGAAACTCGAAGCACAGCCGGCTCTTACCGAGTCCGGCATCGCCGACGATGCCGACGATCTGGGCGTTGCCCTCGCGGGCGCGCGCTAGCGCCGCCTCCAACATCTGCATCTCGTCGCCGCGGCCGACGAACCGCGAGAAGCCGCGGCTGCGTGATACGTCGAGGCGGGTGCGCATCACCCCGGTGCCCTGCAGCTCATGCACGTGCATCGCACCCTGCACGCCCTTGATCTCCATCGCGCCGAGGTCGGTCAGTGCGAAGTAACCGTCGACCAACGCGGCGGTGTTTGCCGTGAGATAGACCTTGCCCGGCTCGGCGATCTGCTCCATACGCGCGGCGAGGCCTACGGTCTGACCTTGCGCCGTGTAGTCCATGCGCAGGTCGTCGCCGATCGCGCCGACGATCACCTCACCGGAATTGATGCCGATGCGTGCCGAGAAGTTCAGCCCGCGGCGCAGCCGCAGCTCGTTGGCGTACCCGCGTAAGCCCTCCTGCAGCTGCAGCGCGGCGTAACACGCCCGTCGGGCGTGATCTTCGTGCGCGATCGGCGCGCCGAACAACGCCATGATGCCGTCGCCGGTGTACTGGTTCACCGTGCCTTCGAAGCGATGCACGCCTTCGCTGAGAATCTCGAAAAACCGTTCGAGGATCTTGTGCCATTCCTCCGCATCGACCTGGCTCGCCAGCTCCATCGAACCCTTCACGTCGGCGAACAGCACCGTCACCTGCTTGCGTTCGCCTTCCAGCGCCGAGCGCGACTGCAGGATTTTGTCGGCGAGGTGTTTGGGGGTGTAGGAGAGCGGGGCGCGTTCGTGTAGCGAACTGGTCGCCGTGCGTGTCGTCGCGCCGGCGATCGCTGCCTCGGGCGCAACCGCGGCAGTCCACACGAGTACTTCGCCGTCAATCCGCGCGACACGTTGGACGTGCACGAGTTCGTCGGTCAGCTCGGCGAGGGTTTCATTGTCCAGGGAAAATTCGCGGCGCAAGGCGCGCAACGAGATCCGTTGATGCTGTTCGAGAAAGGCACGGGCGCGTCCGAGTGTTTCCAGAAAGCTCATCTGGCATCAGCCGAGCCGGTGCAGTTGCAGGACCCGCAGCGCAGACGTGCGTGGTGGTGCGCAAGCACTATACAAAACGCATGATGCCGGCCTTGCGGGCGGCTTTGTTGAGATCGGCGTCGAGCGTTGCGAGCGGCAAGGCGTTGCGTAGTGCAAGTTCCAGATACGAGGCATCGTACGATGACAGGCGATAGCGGCGTGCCAGATGCAACGTATCGCTCAGCGCCGTGGTGAACGTCGCGTGGTCTCGCTGCACCGGCGGGCTTGGTGTCCCCTAGAAGCCAGGCCATCGTCAGCGACGCATCGAGCACAAAGTTCACTGCCGACCTTCTTCAATCAGCTTCCGGACGGCGCCGCCCCGTTGCGCTTTCACGGGGTTGGCCCGCAGAAACGCCTGGAACTTTTCGATTGCGTTCTTCCCATCCGCGGGATCGCGCGCTTCACTGGGTATCAGGTCTGCGATTGCCTTACCGCGATTCGTGATCGTGAACCGTTTGCCGGCCTTCACCAGGCGCAATAGTTCCGGCAGCCGCGTCTTTGCATCGTAGGCGCCGACTTCGGTTTTCATGTGCAGTCTCCGCGAATCCGAACCAGTCTATTGTCTGGTCTGGTTCCTAACAACTTTCAATCCGCGTTCGGCCGAGCACTGCGGGCCGTTCCCGTCATCCCCCAATGCCGCGATCCACACGACGCGCCATTCCTGCATCTCGCGCTCGCCGGTAAAGCCGTGTACCTCGTCAAAGGTGACCAGGATTTGCGGTTGCGCGAATGGATCGACGAGTTGCACGCCGGCGCTTTCGAAGTCACGGCGGTTCCGCGTGACGATCACAAGATCGTGTGGGAGCGCCGTTGCAGCTACGAGGCTGTCCTTGATCGGCATTGAGCGGCCTGTGGCGCGCAGGTCGGCGAGCAGTTTCGCCCAACGCAGGCCAACGGCGACGTCCCACGTCAGGCAAGCCATGCGGCGGACGCCTTCTTCGAACCAGACTTCGAGCCGTTTGCGCCGTCGGCCCGCGGGCATCAGCAGAATCTCGAACCGGATCTCGCCGACAATGACGGGATCGACGACAAGATCGCGTTCGTTTTGCCGCAACCACGCCATCACTCTTGCGTCGGGGGTCGGCTTGGTCGCCTCGCTCAATACGTTTGCGTCGACCAGGTAACTCATAGAGTGTCGGTCGATGCCGATTCGATCGGCACGAAAAATCCCTTATCCGGGCACGCAAGCAGCCAATCCACCAGCCCTTCGTTGGGCGGTGGGGCGCAGCGCACGAGCCGGTACTCGCCACGACCGATGCGCTCGACCTCGAATTCCTGGCCGGGCTCGATGCCATCCCGGCGACGGATATCCGCCGGAAGGATAATCTGCCCTTTGGTCGAAACGGTGGTCTTCATAGCGTCGTGAGTCATTGTCTTACCAACACTGGTGCAACCGTTTCGAGCGCAAGAATCTGTCAGTGGTCGGCCTTGCGGGGATCGGCCCGAAAAAGCGGCCGATCACGCCGCCGGCCCCGCGGTGCCATCGCCGGCGTCACGCCAGATGCGGCCCCTGCGCCGCACCGGGTCGAGCAACGACAGATCACCGGATTTCACTTCGTAGCCAAGCGGGTAGGGCGCGCGTGGTTCGATGCCGAGCGCCGCGAGCACGCGGTCGTGCTGGTAGTAGCAGGTGACGGTGTGCAGCGCGAGGCCGCGCAGAAAATGCGGATCGTCGAGGCGCAACGAATTCACCAGGCGCTGACGCGCGTGAGGATCGAGATCGGCGAACGCGGCGCCGAAACGCAGCTGCGCGTCGGTTTCGAGTCGATTGAGTTCGCCGCGCAGCGTCGGCATCGATGCCGGCTCGGATTCGAGCAGATAGTGCAGCACATCGACATCGGTGGCGCCCGGCATGCGGCCGTCGGGTGAAGGCGGCACAATCAGGTCCAGCACGCAGTCGAATGCGCGCCGCTGTGAAGTCGTTAGCACTGCGTCGGTGCCGATGAGATGGTCGCGTGTAGGCATTGCACTGGCCTTCAGTCGAACAGGTTCGCGAGGTTTTGTTTGATGCGGTCGGCGATGTACAGCGCCACCGCCTGCAGCGTGGTGGTCGGATTGACGCCGCCGGAGGTCACGAACACGCTGCCGTCGACGATGAACAGATTGCGTACGTCGTGACTGCGACCCCATTCGTTCACCACCGACGTTTCCGAGTCGCTGCCCATCCGCGCGGTGCCGAGCAGATGCCAGCCGGCCATACGGATCGGTCCAACCGCGTCGATGTGCGTGGCACCGGCCGCACGCATCACCTCGGCGCCGTGCGCCAGGCCGTGCTCGAGCATGCGCCGGCTGTTGTCGCTGAGCCGGTAGGTGATCTTCGGTGCCGGGATGCCGTTGGAATCCGTCAGATCAGGATCGAGCGTGACGGTGTTGTGCGCTTCCGGCAGATCCTCACAGCAGATGCCGAGGTTGATCGTGCGGTCGTACAGTTTCGCGAACGCCGCGTGGTGGCCTTCACCCCACGGCAGCTGACCGTTCCACATGGCTGCGCGCGCGGTGGCGATGGGCCCGTTGCCACGCACGATCTGCATGTTGTAGCCGCGCACGAAGCCGCGGCTCACGTCGGTTTCGTAAAACTGTTGGCTCAACATGCACGATCCCTGCGGGCCGTAGTGCGAGGCGAGCGGCGCATCGAACACACCCTGCACATTGCCCCACGGATGCAGCATCAGGTTTCTGCCGACGAGACCGGAACGATTCGCGAGGCCGTTGGGGAACAATGGCGAGACGGAATTGAGTAACAGCCGCGGCGTACCGACGCCATTGCATGCAACGATCACGACCTCTGCGTCCTGCCGCTGCTCGACACCGTGTTCGTCGTAGTAGATGACGCCCCTCGCCATGCCGTTGGCGCCGACGGTGATCTCACGCACGCGGCAGTGCGTGCGCAATTCCACACCGGCGCGCAGCGCCAGCGGCCAGTACGTGACGTCGGCGCTGCTTTTGGCGCCCTTCGCGCAGCCGGTGTTGCACGGCCCGAGATTCGCGCAGCGGTCGCGGCCTTCGTGTTCACGCGTCGCAATCGCGGTATCGGATGGCCACCAGTGCCAGCCGAGCGCGTTGAAGCCGCGGCCCATCGTTTCGCCCATCAAGCCGAGCGGTACGTGCGGCAGCGGCGGTTCGTGCGGCGGATACGCGGGATCGCCGGCGAGGCCGGCAACGCCCGTGTGGTGATCGTTGTGCGCAAAGTACGGTTCGAGGTCGGCGTAGCTGATCGGCCAGTCGGCCGCGACGCCGTCGAGGCTGCGCACGCGGAAATCGGACGGATGAAAGCGCGGAAAGTGCGCCGAATACAGAATCGTGCCGCCGCCGACGGCGTTGTAGTTGGCGATCGCAATCGGCGAGTCGGTGTCGTTGATCGGATAGTCGGCGGGCAGCCGCCGCACATTGGGGCTGATCGCGTAGTCGGTCCACTGGCGGGGTTCCCAGTCCCGCCGCGTGCTCGGATAGTCGGCCGGATTCATCCAGCCGCCCTGTTCGAGGCAGACGATGCGCATCCTGGTATCGGCGAGGCTCCACGCCACCGCCGCACCCGAGGCACCCGCGCCGATAATGAGTACGTCGGCGATGGCTTGTGTCATGTACGCTCCGTTGCGCACCGCGCGCGCTGGACAGATGTTTCCGGCAAAGTTAAACAGTCAGGCAATCCTAAAGCGAGAACAGTCATGGCCGTGTACACAATTGCGCTGCTCAACATTTCGGATCGGAACGAATACGCCAAGTACGAGCAGGGCTTCATGGAGATCTTCAACCGGTACTCGGGCAAGCTGCTGGCCGTGGATGAAGCGCCGGTCGTATTAGAGGGTACCTGGCCGCACACACGCACCGTGCTGATCGAGTTTCCGTCCCAGGCCGAGTTCGATCGCTGGTATCACAGCGATGCATATCAGGCGCTGGCGAAACATCGCTTCGCCGCGTCGCAAGCATCGATTGCCGTCGTGAAGTCGCTGTAACTTTCGAAGTCATTGCGCCCAACAGGAGAAATGCACCATGTCCGCAGCCGTTGATATCCGCAAGGTTCGCTCCGTGGTCTCGGCCGAGGAGTGGCAGACGCGCGTCGATCTCGCCGCCGCGTACCGGCTGGTGGCGCACTATGGTTGGGACGACATGATCTTCACACATCTGTCGGCACGGGTGCCGGGCCGCGACGATCACTTCCTGATCAATCCGTTCGGATTGTTGTTCGAAGAGGTCACCGCGTCGAACCTGGTGAAGGTCGATCTCGACGGCAACGTTGTGCAGAGCAGCGGGTATGAAGCCAATGCCGCCGGCTTCACGATCCACAGCGCCGTGCACATGGCGCGCCACGATGCGAACGCGGTGATGCATCTGCACACGGATGCCGGCGTTGCGGTGTCGGGCATGGCCTGCGGATTGTTGCCGCTGAATCAGCACGCGATGTTCGTATATCACGATGTCGCCTACCACGAATGGGAAGGCGTGGCGCTGAAGCTCGACGAGCGTACGCGGCTGATCGCCGACGTTGGCGCCAAACACCTGGTGATGCTGCGCAGTCACGGCACGCTGGCGTTGGGCTCCAGTGTCGCCAGCTGCTTTCTGCGGTTGTACTACCTCGAGCGCGCCTGCGCGATTCAGGTGAAAACGCTGAGCGGCGGCGCCACGCACCCGGTGTCACAGGAGGCCGCCGACTTCATGGCCACGACGTTCGGCCCGCCGATGGTCTGGGACAGCCTTGCGGCCACCGCGTGGCCCGCGTTGCTGCGGCTGATGGAACGGCGCCTGCCGGGGTTTGACCAATAGAGCATTTCGCCCCCGCATAGAACTGTTGTACCTGACCTGAAACAACCCAGCTGGAGAAAGTTATGCTCAATCTTCGCATGCCCACTCTGATCTTTGCCGTTTTGACGACCCTGGTATTGGGAGCGGGCTGCGGCCCCTCCGGTCCGGACGCCGCGAATTCGGCGGATACGATCTACGCGGGCGGCGACATCATCACCGCCAACGATGCACAACCAACGGCGGAAGCGGTGGCGGTGAAGGACGGCAGGATCCTTGCCGTCGGTACGCGCCGCGAAATTGACGGTGCGTACAAGGGGAAGGCCACGCAAGTGGTCGATCTCGGCGGAAAGGCGTTATTGCCTGGCTTCCTCGATCCCCACAGCCACTACATCAGTTCGATCACGGTTGCCAATCAGGTCAATGTGTTTGCGCCACCGGCCGGGCCAGGCAAGGACATCGCCGCGATCGTCGCGGAGCTGAAGAAATTCCGTGAGGCGCACGCTGTCCCGGCCGGAGCGCTGATCCAGGCCTACGGCTATGACGAAAATGCGATGCCGGACGGTGTGGGCCTGACCCGCGATGATCTGGATCTCGCCTTTCCCGATAACCCCATACTGGTCGGGCACGTGTCGATGCACGGCGCGGTGCTGAACTCGGCGGCAATGCAGCGTTATGGCATTTCTGCTGCCACTAAGACCCCATCGGGCGGCATCATCCTGCGCAAGCCAGGCTCGGATGAACCCGCGGGTCTGGTGATGGAAACCGCGTACCTGCCGATCTTCGCCGCGCTGCCCCAGCCGACGCCGGCACAAGAAGTCGAGTGGAGTCGTGCGGGTCAGATGTTGTACGCCGAAGCGGGTATTACCACTGCGCACGAAGGCGCCACCCACGCATCCGACCTTGCGTTGATGCAACGCGTCGCCGCTGCCGGCGCCAACATTATCGACATCATCGCTTATCCGTTCATCACTGATCTGGATCTCGTGCTGTCGGCCAACCCGCCCGCCACGTTCGGCAAGTACGTCAACCGCCTGAAGCTTGGCGGCGTCAAGATCACCATCGATGGTTCGCCGCAGGGAAAGACCGCCTATTTCACGACGCCATATCTGACGGGTGGGCCGGGGGGCGAGAAGGACTGGCGCGGCGAACCGACGTTTCCGGAGGAGGACGTCAAGGCGATGGTCAAGAAGGTCTACGATCTCGGCTTGCCGCTGAACCTTCATGCCAACGGCGATGCGGCGATCGACATGTTCCTCACGGCGCATGAATACGCCGCCGCGGGCGATCTGTCGAAGCAACGACACGTCACCGTCATTCACTCGCAATTCATCCGGCCGGATCAGTTGGACAAATACGTTGCCTACTCGATTACGCCATCGTTTTACACCGAGCACACGTACTACTTCGCCGATGCCCATATTTCCAACCGTGGAAAAGAACAGGCGTCCTTCATCAGTCCAATGCGGGCCGCAATCGACAAAGGCCTGCGCCCGACCAACCACACCGACTTCGTCGTCGCGCCACTCGATCAGATGTTCGTGATCTGGACGGCGGTCAATCGACTCTCGCGAAGTGGGCAAGTGATCGGGCCGGAGCAGCGGATTACCCCATTGGAAGCGCTGAAGGCGATCACGATCAACGCGGCTTATCAGTATGCCGAGGAAGGTTCAAAAGGTTCGCTGGAAACCGGCAAGCTTGCTGACCTGGTCATTCTCGACAAGAACCCGCTCACGGTTGACCCGATGGCCATCAAAGACATCAAGGTCGTCGAGACCATCAAAGAAGGTAAGACGATTTTTAGAGCGGGTTAGTATTCCTTAAATTGACGAAATCTCAGGAAGGACGCAGTCATCAGCACTCAAATACGCCCCCGAACGCGCTGGCTTTACGGCTTCGGCGCGGTTGCCTTCGGCGTGAAGGACAACGGCTTCTCGTACTTCCTGATGTTCTACTACAACCAGGTGCTCGGGCTGCCGGGATCGCTGGCCGGTATGGCGATCTTCATCGCGATGATCATCGATGCCGCGTGCGACCCGATCATCGGTTTCTGGTCGGACAACACGCGCTCACGTCTGGGCCGCCGCCATCCGTTCATGTATGCGGCGGCTTTGCCGGTGGCGATCGCCTATTTTTTCATCTGGCACCCGCCGGCGTTGTCGGAGTTCTGGCTGTTCATTTATCTGACGATTCTTTCCGTGCTCGTCCGGCTGTTCGTGTCTGCGTACGAGACACCGAGCACTGCGATCGTTGCCGAACTCACCGAAGACTACGACGAGCGCACGCGGTTGTTGTCGCTGCGATACATGTTCGGCTGGGTCGGCGGCCTGGCGATGGCGTTTCTGATGTGGCACTACTTCATGGTGAAGTACGGCGTCACCGGGAATGTCACGTATGAGGCCTACGGCGCGTTGGGTTCGGTGGCGATGCTGCTCGCCATCCTGCTGTCGGCGGGCGGGCTGCATTCGCAGATTCCGCATCTGCATCAGCCGCCGCCGCGGCAGCGGTTCCGTGTGAGCCAGATCATCGGTCAGCTCGGTGTGACGTTATCGAACCGCAACTTCCTGTCGCTGTTCATGGCGGGGCTGTTCGCCGCCGTGGGTGCAGGCGTGGCAACGAACTTCGATGCCTACATCAACACGCACTTCTGGGAGTTCACGCCGGAGCAGGTGAGCTGGATCGTGCTGGCGCTCTTTGTGTCGGCGGCGCTGGCGGCCAACATTTCTACGCTGGTGACGCAACGCTTCGACAAGAAGGCGACGGCGATCGGGATTTATGCCGTGTCGATTTTCTGGGGCGTAGCGCCGATTGCGCTGCGTCTGCTCGGCTGGTTCCCGGAGAATCAAACGCCGTGGCTGTTCCCGATCATGGTGGTGCACAGCATCATTGCGGTCACGATGATCATCATGTTCGGCATCGTGCAGAGTTCGATGCTTGCCGACATCGTGGAAGAGAGCGAACTGAAGACGGGCCGCCGTGAAGAAGGGTTGTTCTTCGCGGCGCGTACGTTCGCCGCCAAGGCGACGTCCGGCGTCGGTACGCTGTTTGCCGGGGTCGCGCTCGACATCATCCACTTTCCACGAGGCGCCGCGCCCGGCACGGTGCCGGAGGATGCGGTGTTCAATCTCGGGCTGATCTATGGGCCGATGTTGATGGTGTTTTACCTGCTGGCGCTCGGATCGATGTTTTTTTACCGCATCACCCGATCCAAACACGATCATCATCTGCAGGTGCTGAAGCGGCGCCCCGCGTGACGCGACGATCACGCAGGCAATCGATCATTCCGGCGTGATGAAGTCGCAGGTTGGGCCGCTGGCTCGGGTGATTCGTTTATCCAACGTTGCTAAGGGGCAGCGCAGCGCTTCAGCCAACGCCACATACCAAGCGTCGTAGCTCGTTAAGTTGTCGCGTAGAACCCAGACTCGTTCGGCAAACGGGCCGAATGAAAACAGCTCGAGATCGAGACGCATCAGGTCGCGGTGGGCGCTGCTGGCTTCGAACGTGGATATCTGCCGCGCCCGCTCGAGCCTGCGAAGAACATTTGAGGTCTCAACGAGCACCAGCTCCGGGGCAACGGAGTCGTTGGCCGCGATCGTTGCCTCAGCCCAGCGGCCTTCTTTACCTGAATCGATCAGCGCAGCAGCAAGAACCGATGCGTCGATCACGACGGTCACTTGCGATCGGCGTCTCGTGCGCGAAGGATTTTGTCTGGGGGGACGCGCGTTCCGCCGACAAATGCGAGCATTGCGGCGTTGAACTGCTCGGGTCGTTGCAACGGCGCGAAATGACTCACCCCCGCCAGATCAATGAATTCCGCATGCGGAATGCTTCGAGCGAGGTATTCGGCGTGTTCGCGTTTGATGAATTCGTCGTGTTCGCTGTGCACGATCACGACGGGCACGTTGATCTGCGCCAGATCGTGCGGCGAATAGTTCGGCTCTGTTTTCATCATCACCCCGACCGCTGCGGCGAACGCCTTGAATTGATCCGGCGTTGCCGATAGCCGAGCGTAGTCCTTCATGTGTCGAGCGATACACCGGTCGAGAATCGGGCCGGGTTCAACTTGCTTCGTGCCGCTTGGATCCATGTTGCAGCCGAAGAAAAACACGCCGGCAACGCGCTCGGGCGCTTTCATCGCGAGGATCAATGCGATGCAGGCGCCGTCGCTCCAGCCGACCAGGTGCGCTTTGCCAACGTGCAACGCATCCATCACCGCTAGAAGGTCGGACGCCATCAACTCGTACTTGAACGGCCGCGCGTCGCGCGTGCTGCGGCCGTGTCCGCGGCTGTCGATCAAAACGGCACGGTAGCCACTGCCGAGAAGCGCGGGAACTTGATATCCCCAATTGCCGCCATGGCCGAGGCCGCCATGCAGCAGGATCACCGGCGCTCCGGATCCGTACGCGGCGTACCAGATCCGGGCGCCGTCGTGTTCGACGTAGCCTTGATCGTCTGTGAGCGGCAACGGCGCAGCGCCGTCTGCTGCGAACGTGCGGAGATCGTCGTCGTGAGTTGCCATCTTCATGACGGGGTCAGAGTTCCTTACAGATAACGGGGTCAGAGTGCCTTACGCATACTCTACCCTGGAAGGCACTCTGACCCCGTTATCTGACCCCGTTGGCAGACGCCGCCATGGCCGCGGTTGTTCAAAATGAACTGAAGTGGACCTGACGCGCTTGCGACGCGCGGCGTTCCCTGGGCAAACTCACGCCTATCTCGACGTTGCTCGCGACGTGCGACAGCGCGAGCAACCAACACTGACTGAAGCAGGCAACACATGGCTGAAGCGTTCAAAGATCTGGATCCGGCAACCATGGCGCGATCGCCGGGCCTCACCTACCAGCAACTGCTCGATCGCGACACACACGCCGTGCCGAGCGTGTTGCGTTTGCAGTCGCCCAGGGATTTTGGTGATGCGGACATTTCCGTCGCGCGCTATATCGCCAAGGAGTGGCACGATCTCGAAGTGGAGCGGCTGTGGCGCCGCGTATGGCAGTTTGCGTGCCGCGAAGAAGACATTCCGCAACCCGGCGATCATTACCGCTACGACATCGCGGGTCTGTCGTTCCTGGTGGTGCGTACCGAGACCGGCACGATCAAAGCCTATCCGAATGCGTGTCTGCACCGCGGCCGGATGCTGAAGGAATTCGATGGCCACGCAACGGAACTGCGTTGCCCGTTCCATGGCTTCTGCTGGCACCTCGACGGGAAGCTCAAAGACGTACCGGCCAAGTGGGATTTCCCCCACATCGACGACGATCGTTTTGCTTTACCGGAGTTGCCGGTCGGATTGTGGGGCGGCTTCGTGTTCATCAATCCCGATCAGCAGTGCGCGCCGTTCGCTGCATTCATCAAAGACCTGGCGGACCAGTTTCAGCGGTGGGACTTGGGCAAGCTCTACAAGCAGGCGCACGTCGCCAAGATCATGCCCGCCAACTGGAAGGTGGCGCAGGAAGCGTTCTGCGAGGCGTATCACGTGAACGGCACGCACCCGCAGATCGTCAAAGGCATCGGCGACATCAACAGTCAGGTGGATATCTGGGAGAACTGCGCGCGGGTGATCACGCCGTCGATGACGCCGAGTCCGCTGCTCGACTACGAGGCATCCGATGCCGACGTGCTGCGCGCCATGCTCGACATTCCCGATGGCGATCCGGTACCGCCGTTGCCCGAAGGAATGTCGCCGCGCGCCTGGATGGCGGCGATGAGCCGCGAAACGCTGCGCGCCGATGCCGGGGCGCTGGTGGACGAGTACTGCGACGCCGAAATGGTGGACAACCTCGACTACACGCTGTTTCCGAACTTCCATCCGTGGGGCGCGTTCAACCGCATCGTGTACCGGTTCCGCCCCAACGGTAACGATCAGCGCTCAGCGATCATGGAATGCATCATGCTGGCGCCGTTTCAGGGCGAACGGCCGAGCGCTGCGCAAATTCGCTGGTTGAATGAAGACGAGCCCTGGTCCAGCGCGCTCGGGTTCCTCGGCAAGGTGTTCGACCAGGACGCCTTCAACATGCCCAAGGTGCAGATGGGTCTGGAGTCCACCTACAAACCCGGCATCACATTGGGCAACTACCAGGAATCCAAGGTGCGCTGGCTGCACCACAAACTCGGTGAATGGGTGGAGGGCGGCAAGTGAGCGCACGCAGCACCCGGCATCCGTTCAGCCACGCGCTTTATGTTCTGCAGCCCGACGGCAATGTTGCCGTTACCGACGGCAACAAATCCGGCGTGTTTCGCCCGGACGGCCGCTGGCTTTCCGGTACGTTACGCGAGAGCGATCCGCAGTTGTGTGTGTGGGTCGCCAACAACCCCACACTGGCGCAACCGCTGGCGTCGGATTCACACCTGACTACGGTGAAGAGCGGCTGACGCCGTTATCCGTCCCCCGCT
>Ga0315278_10001301_pt1 | contig 21751 bp, 24 predicted proteins | sample YL17G06_0_MG_FD_203880 | JGI IMG/M metagenome (GOLD analysis project Ga0315278, IMG submission 203880) | Sediment microbial communities from Yellowstone Lake, YNP, Wyoming, USA - YL17G06_0 | ecosystem: Environmental > Aquatic > Freshwater > Lake > Sediment | place: USA: Wyoming | collected... | reverse complement strand
TCTATACTGTCAGAATCCGCAGGGATTAAAAACAATCCAATGCACAGAATTATCTTGACATAATCTATGTAATGGACGTACTTCTATCGGTAATTGATATAAATTGTCCCCTTATAAGATACACGGACAAAGGAGGGGGATTTAATCTTAACAATCTTGCCTGATGATATTTACTCGAAAGGTGAATATGAATAGGCCATGTGAGGTTTGCAAAAGTTAGCCTCCTGAAAAGTGCCCTCGGTGCTTTGATGGAGGCTTTTTTATTTTTACGAGAAGCCTGGTTTTATGGAAAATCTCAGAAAGGAGGGAACCCATGGCAACTGAATCGAAACACGAATATGATAAAATAGCGAAAGAATATTTTGAGTCAAAAGGTTACGATGCAACGATAAGTGGCGGCGGCGGAGTGCCTGACCTCAAAGCATCGAAGGGCAACAAGAAATCCGTAATAGAAGTAAAAGGGCCAGCAGAACCTAGTGCAGGTCCAAAATTTGATTATCCTAATAAGATTGCAGGCATGGAAAGGCGTGAGATAGCTGACCTATTTGATTCAACTGTTGATAGGAAAACATTACGGGGATACATAGGATTGTCTCGGTTATATTGCTATGGAATTGCTAGTCAATTATACCATTACTATAAAGAGGAAAAAATTAAAAGTGAGGGGGAGGTAGAAGCGTTTTTTTGTGTGCCTGCCGAGGGAAAATATTCTGTGGCAATTACTTCGGCAATAGACATCCTTAAAGGTCTTGGATTTATTCAAGAGACATCACGAGATGAATACCCGAAAGATGGAAAAAAAATCATAATCATTAAAATTCAATTCAATGAAAAAATCACAAAAAAGGATGCTAAAGAAAATGTAAAAAAGGAAAAAAACAACATAAATGAAAAAATTAAAGAAGCAAAGGCAAGAAATTTAAAGGAATTTGTTTTGAAGTATCCGGGCACAAAGATTATCCCTGGTCTGCCAGCGATAATCTCTAATCCTGCCACTTTAAACGCTGCGGGAATTGCCATAATAGTCATAATATGTTTGATTTTGCTTTGGTTCATTATAAAATTCTTTATGTCTGGATATTTAAATACTCCAACTATTCCGACTAAAGATATCGCAATGAAAAACCCTTCTATCGTCGCCGTTGCACCTGCAAAACCACTTATTATTTTATTTGACTTTGATAAATCAACAATCAATTCAGTCGGGAAGGAATCTTTAAATCGTTTTGTTGAAGAAGCAAAGATGGACACGGGCAAAAAAATAAGAGTGGATGGACACACCTGTAACATAGGGACAGAAGAATACAATAAAATACTTTCCTTACGACGCGCAGATAGTGTCAAGGCGTTTCTCTTGCAAAAAGGATTCTTAGAAGAAAATATAATCGAGAAAGGACTTGGTTCTGAGCAACCCTTTAAAGGTGATGAAACAAAAGAAGGGCGTAAACAAAATAGGCGAGTAGAGATTTGTGTTGAATAAACCCAGATTACGCAATAGAGATTTTATGGAGAGAAGGAAACGGCACAAATTATTTTAGACATTATATAGTGAACAAGAACGTGAATGGATTCGGATCAGCTACTACAGGAAACCCAAACATACCCTGAACTGAGACAGTCAAACAACAATAACAGAGCCAATATCTATCTGGAAGAGGAGGAAAGACAATGGGAATGGTATTTTGTCGTGGTTGCGGGAAGGAAATTCATGAAACAGCGCCATCTTGTCCCCATTGTGGAGCCCCACAATCTGGCCAGGCTTCGGCAGCGACCTCGCCGAAGAATCAGACGGTGGCCGCACTGCTATGTGCCTTTTTAGGTGGCTTCGGGGCGCACCGGTTTTATCTTGGCAAGATACTCAGCGGGGTTGTGTATCTACTCTTCTGCTGGACCGGAATACCTGCCCTGATTGCTTTTTTTGAACTGTTCGGTATCGTATTCGCCAGCCCGCAGAAATGGGCGACAGCTCACAACAATGGCCAATTGACATCGCCGGTCAATGGATTTGTCAAGGCGCTCGCTTTGTTTTTCCCCGTGTTGTTCATTATTGGCATAGTAGCCGCAGTCCTCATCCCCCAATACAACGCTTATAAAGCCAGGAAAGTAACAAATACTGAAGCAACATCTCAACCACAGCAGACTCAGCAATCCTCTGAAATGATTGACAGGGATTATGATCAAACCGCGATAAGAGACTTAAAAAATTCCTATGTCGCAGCCCAAGCGTATTTTAGTAAGGAACCGAAAGGAATTGTGACATTGCAAATATTATATTCCTATGGTCTCAAACCATCGAACGGAGTTTCTGTGACAGTTTTGAATGGAGGCTCTGACAGTTTGAAGCTCACGAGTAAATATGAAAAAAGCAATAGCGTTCATGTCATAGATTCAATGGGCAACATTACCAAGGACACCATTACGAAGGAAATGACGTGGTCGCCTAGTTTCGATTGCGCCAAGGTTTCCACCGGCCCCGAACGCCTTATCTGCTCAAATAGAGAGCTTTCTGAGGTTGATGTTCAATTGGCCCAGATCTACAAAGCAGCATTGAAAAACTCGCCAGACAAAAATGGACTGAAACGTCAACAGGCGGCGTGGCTTAAAAATGAGAGAGATGCCTGCTCCAACGCGGAAAGCATGATGAAAGTTTACAAAGAGCGTATCGTACAACTTTCGCGCTGATTGTTTACTTTTACTAGAAATCAGATGAGCTGGCGGAAAATGTGCTTTCTGGGTTTCTACGCAGCACATTTTAATGTAAGTGCATAGATGGACCCAGACTGTATAATAGAGACCTATTTATTTTATATACCGTACAGGGCATAAAGTGACATTTTCTATCCATAAGAGGTGTGGTGTGATGCTCTGCTACGGGGTTATGGCTGTAATAAGTGGTAATTATTCACAGGCATTCTGTGCAGACATCCTGATTGATCCCGGTCATTCTCCAAAGTTACCAGGAACTATTGGATGTAGTGGGAAGCAAGAATATCGCTATAATGCTGTGTTGGCATCAAAGATTGCAGTCCACATCCAGAAACTTGGATTCAATGTTTCGATGACAAAAGCACTGGATTCCGAAATTTTATTGTCGAAGCGTACTTTTAAGTCAAAAGGAAAGGACTTATTCTTATCGATCCATCACGATTCAGTTCAACCGCAATTTATTACCCGTAAGTCAAACGGGGGCTTCTGCTCAAATAAGGCAAAGGGGTTTTCGATCTTTATCTCCCGAAAGAATCGCTATTTCAGAGAATCACTTAACTATGCGCATAAGCTCGGTGCTGCACTGGTGAAAAGAGGCTTATGTCCCACACATCACCATGCGGAAAAAATATTGGGGGAGAATCGATATCTTTACGACCCCGCTCTTGGAATTTACTTTTTTGATAAGCTGGCTGTACTGAAGAATGCAGAGTCGCCGGCAATCGTCCTTGAGGCAGCGGTGATCGTCAATCCGGTGGATGAGACACGAGCTGCTTCGGATGAGTATCAGCACGCCATAGTGGAATCAGTTGAACAAATGCTGGTACCGCGAAATGATTAACAGGCCGATCCGGACGACCAGGAATAATATAACACGATATTTATTAACCTCAATGTGTGTACCAAAGTGCTCACCATGAACGTAGACTGTGTATCGGCAGCGGATGGTTGCAGGAATGATCTTAGAGAAGGGGAGAATGAAACAATGAGAAAAAGAATTGTGTTATCGGTATCACTTATAACTTTAATTATTTTTTCATTTGCAATGCCTCTTTATTGTTATGAAAAGGAAATAAAGGAATTATCAGAGAAAATTGCTAATCAAGTGGAATCTTCTGGCAAAAAGGCAATTGCCGTTGTGGATTTAATCGATCTTCAAGGAAATACAACTGAACTTGGACGATTCATTGCAGAAGAGATATCGGTAGAATTAATGTCTGCGGGGAAGAAATTTGAAATAATTGACCGTAATCATTTAAAGAGCATAATGAAAGAGCATAAATTTTCGATGTCTGGTCTTGTTGATCCTGACACTGTTAAGAAATTAGGACAAATCGCTGGTGTTGATGCTATTGTCACTGGTACGGTAACTGCATTTGGAGACAGTATTAGAGTTACTTGTAAGGTCATTGCAACAGATACGGCTAGAATCATTGGTGGAAGCAGAACTGAAATTGCTAAGACGAAAACAATTAATGATCTTCTCGGTTCTGAAATTCAAGAAGGTAGTGAAAAGTCACAAAAGGAGAAAAAGAAGGCTTCTACGGAAAATCTCCAAACAAGTTCAACACAACAGTCCCCAGTTTACAGAGTGTCACCTGTATCTTGGGGGGGTACTCAACATGACGATTTAACCCGAGAGTTGTCTGACAGCATTTCCGGAATTCCATTTGCAAAAGTAATTGTAGGGTATGCCGTGTAAAACGTATGACTTGTCGGTTAAAGTCCGACCGTGGGAGTTCGGTAGTTCGCCCATGTAGCTTGAGGGAGGTGTAAAGGGCAACCTGAAGCACTAAGTTCTCTGACAAAGGCTCCTATGGGGAGTCGAGCAAACCTGCGGGTCGCAGCGTAAGCGAACCTAGATGTAGCCTCGAAAAACACAATGGAGTTGTCGACCCCGTCCTACAAGGGGGAAGACCGAAGCATCTATCCTGACGATAACTACCAGAACCGATAGATGGACTTCCGTGGTAACAGGGGTGACACGCAGGGGCAGCCATACGAGAATGAACGCGGGAGACCCTTGTCGATGCTGCGAGAGCGGCAACTGGTGGATATAAGGAAACGAAGTTTCACTGGGTCGGCAAGGGAGTCGGAGTTGCTCATAGTACCGCTTGTATCTCAAGGACAGCATAACCTTGAGAGAGGAAAGGGGCAATACCTTCATCATGTTTCTAAAGGAGAGAAGGAAAGGAGATTGCGGTAACGCTATCAACTCCAAAGATTCCAGGAACTCCGGTGGAAGCTATACTGGAAGGCCAAGTGAAAGCGAAAGCCTCTGGAAGAAGATGATTGGAAAGCCGTATTCGGGAAAACTGAACGTACGGTTTGACGAGGGGGAGCTGGAGATAGAGCTTTTAAGCCACTGCGCCAGCTCTCTACTCTACTGGAGAACCAACTCCAGGGGAAAGATTAGTCAGTGTAACTATTTCAAGACTGAGCGACCGTGTTGTTGCTAATCCAGACTATGCCGGTGCTGCGATGGCACAACAATTTTTTGGGAATCTTCTTGCTGGAGCTTTGGCAAATACCCCAAAGGATCTAATCGAAATCAATGCGACGATTACAGTTGTCGTAAATGATAATTCTGGAGGTAAGCTGTCCGAATCAGCCGAAGTCATATATAGAACAGATGGGAAGAAGGATCTTAACCTTGCTCGCAAGCGAGGAATATTAGAGGCCTTAACGGACGCATCTGGAAGATTGGTGGTTAGAATTAATGGGGGTATACCTCCAAAACAGACGACTCGTATAATTGACGACTATCCTAAAAGCCAGTCTGGCAGTCAGGATAGATGAAACCGAGGATGGAAAATTATATGTTGAAGCGAAAATGTTCTAACGGCTGAAGGGAGGACGAAGAAATGAAGAGAATTATGATGATGGTAGCGGTTTTGGTAACTGTTGTGTTTTTAATCGGGTGCTCAGGATCAGGAGGTGTATCTGAGTTCCGAGGAATCAAACTTGGCGTTCCACTTGAGCAACAGTTTAAGGTGTTGTCTGATTCCCCAAAACAAGAAATGAAGGAACCTTTTGTAATTTCATTCAAAGACCTTGTTGCTCATACCCCTTATAAAAATCTTGTCAACTGGGACACTGTTATAGATTGTCCTGACGAAGAAAAGTATAGTCATCGGGTTCTAAAAGAAAATGGGTATCAGGTTTATAATCTTACCGATTTGGGTGTAAAAACATCTGAAGAAGTCGGTACGATAGACGGAAAAGTCGAATGCATAGTGATGGTATTCAACGACAACTTTGAAAAAGTTTCTCAGATGATGACAGAAAAGTTTGGAAAGGCTACTGCGGTTTCCGAAGGAAAATTAACTTCAATATCCAAATGGGACAAATCCGGATCCGAAGTTTTACTGTATCTAAAAATATCCCCTGCTGCTTTTCTTGGTAGTTATTCATTTCCTGAAACAAGACGTGGTGTAGTTATAGTGAAATCTGCAACGCTCGTCAAGAAAGAGAAAGAAGCAACCAAGTTTTAGAATATATCTGTTTGAAGACGGTCTTGATTTGACAGTGGCATTATTATCCATGCAACACAGAGGATATTTGCCACTGTCTCTTTCTCATCACAAAACCCACTCACACATCCAGTCCCGCCACAGTCGGAATTTCAATTCACAATCACCTTCTTGATACTGTCCTTCCACCTGATCTGCGGATTATCCTGGTATCTCGCATAGAGATTCAATATATATTCATCCGACAATGATTCCATCAACCTTCGTGCTCGTTCCATCGTCACCTGGTCATTCTTATAACCATTCATTGAAAGTCTCCCAATCAGCTTGTTCGGTTTCCCCAGCCAGATGGTCTCCGTGACATAGGGATTGACCTTCTCAACAACTTGATCCACTCTGGTATCCAACATAGGTTCACAGGCCACACTTGTTTCATATCCGTCACCTTCATGAATGATAATTCTGATTCCTGCATTTGACCCGCTGCGATAGGTTGTTCTGATAAATTGTTCCCATGTGGGCGGACCAAGTCTGAAGCTGATGATCCCGTTACTGTCTTCGATTACACGGTCAACATTGAATCCGTAATCTTTTCTCTTTATAGTGTAACAAGACTGAACATTGGGAGATGTACTTAACGAGTTTGGCAAAAATGTCATCACATAAAAACAAATTGACGAAGTTTGCTGGCTATCGTAAGGGTAAGAGACTTTTCTCCATCAAATCATTTTCTGTCAAAGTTTCCCGAAGGGTTTCATGTCTATGAAAAATGATCTCAGTCAAAGAAATGCCGCGGACATCTTTCATGCAGTATTGAAGGCAATTGATCCCTATGGGCTCGTCAAAGAGCGTATCGAAGAGATCCGTTCCATCTATCGTGAGGGAAACTGCGGAAAACTACACCTCATCAGTTTCGGCAAGGCGGCCTATCCGATGACAAAGGCCGTATCTGATTTCGTGGATGATCTTCTGAGGAAAGGCATCATGATTACCAAGTATGGCCATGTGCCGGAGGGAGCAGTCTCCCCTAAGATCGACGTATTCGAGGCGGCCCATCCCGTTCCGGACCTTCAGGGTGTCCTGGCGACGGAAGGAGTTATCGGCCTTCTCGAGAAAGCTGACAGCGCAACACTCGTCGTTTGTCTGATTTCCGGCGGAGGCTCCGCATTGCTGGTTGCACCGCACAGGGATATTTCCTTAGCCGAAAAGCAAGAGCTCACGCAGTTGCTGCTTAAGGCCGGCGCCAATATCCAGGAACTGAATGCGGTCAGGAAGCATCTCTCGCGGATCAAGGGTGGGAGGCTCGCCGAAATCGCCTATCCGGCGAGAGTTCTCTCTTTGATTCTTTCGGATGTCATAGGCGACCATGTGGATGTGATCGCCTCCGGTCCGACATCACCCGATAAGACGACCTTCCAGGACGCCCTGAAGGTCATCAAACGCTATGGCCTGGGAGATAATATCCCTGAAAAGGCCAGCCTCATCTTGATCCGCGGCGCCGCAGGGGAGATCCCTGAGACGCCGAAAGAAGGCAATCCTGTTTTTGCACGGGTACAGAACATCATTGTCGGAAGCAACAAAAAAGCAATTGAAACTGCGAAAAGAGAAGCCGAAAGCCGGGGGTATAAGGCGACAATCATCTCCTCTGAGTTGCAGGGTGAGGCGAGAGGCGCCGCCGCCTGGCTTGCCCGCAAAGCAATGGAAGCGCGTCGCGGATTGGCCGGATGGTCTCAGGGAAAGACCTGCCTCATCTCAGGCGGGGAGACAACGGTAACTGTTCGTGGAAACGGCATGGGGGGAAGAAATACAGAACTGGCCCTCGCCTTTGCGCTGGAGATTAAAGGCATTAAGGGAATAACCCTTCTTTCCGCCGGCACGGACGGCACTGATGGCCTCACAGACGCGGCGGGCGCCGTTGTCGATGGCGGGACCATTGAGAGGGCGGAAGCTGCGGGAATCAACTCAGGGGATTACTTGAGGAATAACGACTCCTATCATTTCTTTAAGGCCGCAGGCGGCCTCTTTATCACGGGTCCCACAGGCACCAATGTTATGGACCTCCAAATCATCTTGCTCGACTGAGTTCTTTATTCGGCATTCAAATTTCTTGAGATGCCTGAGTCAGAAACAATGGAAATATCAAGAACCAGGTGTAACGTTCCCGGAATTAATCCTCAAGACTGCCGTCAGTTGCCTTTCGATATCTTCCTTTGAGAGCACACCCACCATCCTGTTCATGAGCTTTCCATCCTTGAACATGAGTACTGTCGGGATACCCTGGACGGTGTATTGTGAGGACACTGCTGGATTATCGTCGACGTTAAGCTTAGCCACCTTCAGCCGGTCATTGTACTCCGCGGCGATGCGGTCGATGATGGGAAGAAGCATGCGGCAGTACGCGCACCACGGCGCCCATATCATGAGAAGAACAGGCTCAGGCGATGCGAGAACCTCGCGGGCGAAGTCGATGTCAGAGACATCGAGGGCCACGATTTTCCTTTCACTGACAAAAAGGGGGGCATGACAGCGCCCGCATAGTTGACGATCGTGAAGACGATCCTGCGAAGCACTGTATTTCGCGCCGCATTTTCTACAAGTGATAATGGCATTATCTGCATTCATCACGCGGAAACCTTTCTTGAAGAGAGCCTTTTTTAATGGGCTTCTGATTGTTCTTGTGCGGCAGGCGTCTTATCTTGCCACCTTGACCGGCCGCGGAGACAGTATCCGGAGAAGGTCATCGGTCGCCATCTCCGCGAGTAGACCCTTCCTTCCGGCATTGATGAGAATTTTCTGAAAACCGAGGAGGGTCTCTTCGATGTATATGGGGAGCTTTTTTCTCATGCCGAAAGGGGAAATGCCTCCGACCATGTATCCAGTGTGCTTTTGAGCTGTTCCCGGATCACACGGGTTGACGTACTTGACTCCCAGAATCCTGGCCAGTTCTTTCGTGGAAACTTCCCTGTCTCCATGCATGAGGATGATGAAGGGCCTCTTCTGATCATCCTCCAGGACCAGGGTCTTGATTGCCATGTTCTCATCCACACCGAGCTCTCTTGCGGCCACCTCCGTACCGCCTCTTTCCTCATATTTGTAAGGACGAAGAATAAAGTCTGCCCCTTCATCCTTGAGGACACGAATGGCCGGCGTTGCGGGGAAATGCTCTTTCGTCATCATGGCCTCCCGGGGGACATGAACCTGGCTTTCATTCTACCATCTTTTCAGGATTTTTTTCTATGGCTCAATGTTTTTCCGGCGTGTTCTTTTCGTTACTGTTTATATCGGGGAGGTTCCTGTATCCGGCGCCGCACTCATTCCTGAAGAAGTCCCATTCTTCACACTCACTGCCGTCGGGGAAGATACAAACGCCGTATTCGCCTCCGTCGGCGTTGGCTCTAATCTCCAGTGTATAGCCGGATTGCACGCAGTATACCGATGCCGGGTTTGCCATTTTAACCTCTTCGGAACTGACAGCGTGTTGGACGAAATTGCCAGAAAACAGTATTACTCTCATAATTCCGATGAAGACGATTTTTTTCATTTTGGTATTCTGTTAAATACAAAGAGTAAGATATTTCTCACTTTATGAGGTCAGTAAATATATTGAGACAAGTCCGAGAACTATACCAGTGAGTTGTTTGATGGTTATTGCTTCACCGAGAAATAAATATGACAAAACGACAGTTACAAGGACATATAGTGTGCTCACCGGAATAACTACGCTTGCCGGCGCCTGCTTCAGGACGGTGTAGAAGATAATGACCAGAAATCCGCCCATGAGACCGCAGACCGCAGCTATCCACACACCGGTTTTATTTTGAAAGTCCAATCTGGGCAGGGCAACTGCCGCTACAGTCAACCAGGCGCTCGAAGAAACGACAAATGATATTGTGAGGGGATTCAGGCGGTCTGAGGCAACTTTAACTAACGTGCCCCAGACTCCTGCGAGCAGAATGTAAATAACGATTAATAGACGCCAATTAATGTTATCCATATGTCTTTGGTGCCGAAGCCCGGATTTGAACCGGGACGGAGAACCCCCCACTAGACCCTGAACCTAGCGCGTCTACCAGTTCCGCCACTTCGGCACGCTGTTTGTAATAATAGGCGGCATTACTCTTATTGTCTACACTGAGATTCAGACCATTGTCAAGAAAAAATGGACTTGAAATAAACCATATTAATGCTATGTTAGCGCGGAATCAAGAAGGGGTGGACAAGGAAGGCCGTAGCATGAAAGTCATCAGAAATTTGGAAAAAATACCCGATGAATTCAGGGATGCTTTCGTAACAATAGGGAATTTCGATGGAGTCCACCTGGGCCACGTACCGATACTTAAGAAACTTATAGAGGAAGCCCATAGGGAAAAGAGATGTGCAGTGGTGATCACCTTCGACCCGCATCCAAAAAAAGTTCTTCGTCCGGATATCAGACCTTTTTATTTAATTACTTCAATCGAGGAGAAAATCAAGCTTCTTGAAGTTATTGGTGTTGATGGTTTAATTCTCATCCCTTTTGATCTCAATTTTTCCAAGATGACCGCCGAGGCGTTCGTCTGTGAAATTCTCTGGGATAAACTTCACATCAGGAAAATATTTGTCGGCCATGACTATAGCTTCGGGAAAAGCAAGACGGGAAACAAAATATTTCTCGCGGAATTCGGGAAGAAACTTGGATTTGAGGTTGACATCATTAATGCCATCAAACTCGATGAAGAGACCATCAGCAGCACCCGTCTGAGGCACTTGATTCTCGAGGGCGATGTAAAGACTGCCGCGAAAGTATTAGGAAGGCCTTACAATGTCAGCGGTATTGTCGTGCCGGGGAAAAAACGGGGCAGCATTCTCGGAATTCCCACGGCCAACATAAAGCCGGAAAAGGAATTAATCCCTGCCCAGGGTGTCTATGCCGTAATTGCCAATCTGGAGAAAGACCGCCACCAGGGCGTCTTGAATATCGGCTTCAATCCCACCTTTTCTGATACTGAACTTTCTGTTGAAGTTTATTTAATTGATTTCAGCGGAGATATTTACGGGAAAAAAGTGGATGTTCTTTTTATCGAAAGGATACGGGATGAAGTAAAATTTGAAAATTCCGAGCAGTTGGTCAAACAGATAATGAAAGACATCGACGAAGCGCGGACTATACTGAAACCGTATTCTTAGTACATCACTAGAATTTCTCGCTAACCCTTCACTGCTCAGGGCTTCGGCTCACCGAAATGACACGTTAAATTAAGCATACAAGCTATATTTCCCCTCCGCCATGAAGATCAAACATCTCCACCATTGGGACATCACATATAAAGAAGCCGTCAACATCCAGCAGGAACTCAAGGGAAAACTGATCCTTAATGACAAAGAATTTCCCGGGGAGATCAAGACCATCGCCGGCGCTGATATATCCTATTCCAAACAAGACGACATGTTTTTCGCAGCCGTTGTTCTACTGGCATACCCGACCATGGATGTCATCGAAGAGGCCTCCTTTGCCGAAAGGGCTCTCTTCCCGTATATCCCTGGACTGCTGAGCTTTAGAGAAGGCCCCGCACTATTAAAAGCCTTTGAGAAGCTCACGAGCGTTCCGGGTTGCGTTATTTTCGATGGCCAGGGAATTGCTCATCCCAGGGGCATTGGCCTCGCTTCACATATGGGATTGTTCCTGGATATACCAACTATAGGTTGTGCCAAGAAAAGGCTGGTCGGTGAACATGACGAAGTGGGGGCTGAGGTTGGAGACTATGCGGACCTCACGCTGGACGGACGTATCATGGGCGCTGTCGTTCGAACCAAGAAAAAAGTTAAACCGTTATTCATATCACCGGGGCATAAGATAGACTTGCGAAGGGCAGTTGAAGTGGTTCTTTCATGCTGCAGAGGCTACAGACTTACGGAACCGGTGAGAAGGGCGCACCTTGCGGTTAATCGAATCCGAGCAAAGGCGACTACCTCTTGCTGAAATAAACGTCACCAATATAGCTTTCCGCTGCGCTCCTGGTGTTTTGCGTATTGATATAAAACTCGACACCATGAGTCAACCCGGCAGGCTCGGCGCATGGAACATCTTTTAAGAGCGATCTGTAGTCCTCGTATATATTTCTTTTTTCCGTATACCACTGTCCCAGGCGATCTGTATTATTCCTGACAACGACGTACCTCAGCTTCCCTCCACCGACTGCCGAGCTCCTGCCTGTCCAACCCCGGGGGGCCTCATTATCCCAGATGTAACCCAGAACGGGGGTGGTTAGTGCCTCCGGAAATCCTGTCGGAGTGAAAGCAACATAGATCTGCATTGCCTGGTCATCCGTGTCGCTTTTTCTAACATCACCTCCATCAGGAAGCCTGGTAACCTTCCACCTCCAATTCAAATAGGGGTATTCCTTGATGTCAACCTTTATGCTATTTTTTACACCGTAGGATGATTCATTGCTTTTCATGTGAAGGTAATAGATCTGCGATCCTCTTTCAAGACTGATAACAGGTTCGCCCTTCTTGATATCCAGTAACCAGCCTGTGGGAGCGCCCTTCTGCATCTGTGCGGAGTCAAATCCTGCGACCCGGACGATATCCATACCCTGCGGTTTCGCAGGCGCAGCCGCTGGTTCGCGCGTGGCAGGCGCAGGGGCGGGAGTCACGGTTGCGGATGGAGCTGATGGAGGAATTGCAGTCTGAGGTGAGGTTGGCTCCGTGGGCAAAACAGCCGACACCTCCGGCTTCTTAGCCTCCTCGGCCTTTTGACATCCTGATAGAGGAATAACCGCCAGAAAGAGCGATACAGAGATAATCAGAGTTAACATTCTTTTCATAATAAATCACTTTGCGCCTTTAGGCCGACCTTTATAGAGATTCATGATCTCTGATCTTGTCAATACGGCATCGACCCTGTCTATATATTTTCTTATATTTTCCCTGCCGCCTTCCTCTCTGTCAACAAGGGCAATTACCCGGTCAACTTTGAGACCGGCTGCTCGCGCAATTTCTATGGCAGTAATCGTCGATCCTCCTGTCGTTATCACATCGTCTATGATCGCAACTCTTTCGCCAGATGTGATATTCCCTTCGATGCCGCTTTTTGTTCCGTGATTCTTGGCATCCTTTCTTACGACAAAGGATTTGATCGGTTTTTTCTTCTGGTACGAAATGAGGGAAAGGGCATTGGCTATGGGATCCGCTCCCAAGGTGAGTCCGCCCGCCGCCGACACGTCCGCATCAACAAGCATCTCAAAAAGAATATTCCCTATGAGGTACATCCCCTCGGAGTCCATGGTTGTCGTTTTGCAATTGAAATAATAGTTGCTCGTTTTTCCTGAAGCCAGCGTGAAGGGAGGATTGTCTCTGTACTGGAAAGACCGCTCCAGGATTATTTCAGCGAGCCTATGTTTCATTTCATCAGGTGTCATTTTGATATACGCCTCTTTGAAAAGGATTTTATCAGTTGTTCAACTACGCGCGCGGCTTCCACACCGTCTTTGGCATAGGCGGCACCGATAGAGGTGGCATAGGATTTTGTAACGACGGCGCCTCCGACGATGAACGGACATGAATACCCGCTCACCCGCGCAAGACCAATGACCTCTTCCATGTTTACCATGGTCGTGGTCATGAGGGCGGAAAGGCCGACAACATCAGGCTTTGAACGCCTCATGGACTCAATAACGGCCTTGGTCGGGACGTCTTTGCCGAGGTCAATAATCTTGTAGCCGTGATTTTTTAGCATCAAAGAAATTATGTTCTTGCCGATGTCGTGGATGTCCCCCTTCACCGTGGCAAGAATGATAACCCCTTTTCCAAGCCTGCCTTTCTTTTCGCGTTTAAGCCTTGGTTCAACGCGCGCCAGGGCCGCCTTCATTGCCTCGGCGCTCGCTATCAACTGCGGCAAAAAATACTTTCTTTGGTCAAAGAGTTCGCCCGCCCGGTTAATTGCCGGGATCATAATGTCATCCACAAGCCCGGAAGGACTCATGCCTGATTCGAGGGCATTATCGACAAGGTTAATAACATTATCCCTGTTGCCATCCAGTATCGCTCCATATACTTCCTGATCCGGTGACGTTTTTACTGCCGAAGCGAAGGCCGCATCCGCCTTAGAGTACTCAGAAAAATGCCGGATATAAGACAGGGCGTCCCTGTCTTTCTCCATGAACACGTCGCCTGCTATCTTTACCGCCATGAGTTCCCTGTCGGCTGGATTGGCAATCGCCATGGTCAATCCCGCGGCCTGTGTCATGGCGAGGAATGCAGTATTCATCCACTTTCGCTCCGGCATGCCGAAGGACACATTGGAAAGACCGAGAACTGTCCTGCACTTGAAGCTGTCCGTGCACCAGGCGACGGTTTTCAGGACTTCTTTCACAGCCCTCTGGTTCGAAGCCACGGTCATAACAAGTCCATCTACGACGATGTCATCTTTTGAAAATCCAAAACGCCGGGAAGCCCGGAATATATCTTTTATGATTTCCTTCCTCCTGGCCGCTGTTTCCGGCATCTCACTCTTTGTCACCGGCAAAAGAATAAACATGGCGCCATATTTCGCCGCAACGGGAAACAGCTTTTTCATTTTCTCCGCTTCACCGGAAATGGAGTTTATCAGGGCACGGCCGGGATAGATGCGAAGAGCTGCCTTTATCGTCTCCATATTGGCCGAATCGATGACCAGGGGCAGGGCAGTGCCCGTCGATAACACACTGATGACTTTTTTTATGGTATCGACTTCATCAATTTTGTGGACTCCGACATTCACATCAAGAAGATCAGCCCCCTGCGCTTCCTGCTCCCTTGCCATCTGCCTGACGATGTTCATCTTGCCGTCAAGGAGTTCCTGTTGCAGGGCTTTCTTGCCCGTGGGATTAATTCTCTCGCCGATAATGAGAAGCGGACTGCTTTTATCGAATATCTTGAAAGCCTTGGCAGAGCTGACGGCGCTTATGGACTTTCGCACCGGAGTAATCACCGGGGTTTTGCCTGCTTTCCTCTTCAGTGCCGCGATATGTTCGGGCGTTGTCCCGCAGCATCCACCGATAAGGTTGACACCGGCAGCCGCTAATTCCTTTCCCCATGATGCAAAGTCCCTGGGGTCCATATCATAGACGGTTTTTTTACCGACCAGCCTCGGCATTCCGGCATTCGGCTTAGCCACCAGCGGAACTGTGGCATACGGTTTCATGGCGGCAATAAATTTCACCATTGCTTCCGGTCCCGTTGAACAGTTGCAGCCGACGGCGTCGGCTCCGAGACTCTGCAGCGTAATGAGGGCGGTCACAGGATCTGTGCCGCTCAGTGTATAGCCATTCGTTTCGTAGGTCATGGTAACCATGGTGAAATGGTCGGTGATTTCTTTGACGGCGATGAGCGCCGCCCGCGCCTCCTGTATGTCCATCATGGTTTCGATGACAAAAAGATCAACACCGCCTGCAAGAAGGCCCCGCACCTGCTCTTTGAAGATATCGATCGCCTCTTCAAACATCAGGTCGCCAAAAGGCTCCACAAAATGTCCTGTCGAGCTGATGTCACCGGCAATCAGAGCCCCGTTTCCTAATGCACGCCTCGCCAGAACTACAAGCTGTTTGTTGATTTCTTTGACGTTTGTAAAACCGTATTGGCCGAGCTTTAATCGATTGGCGCCGAAGGCACAGGTATAGATAATATCCGAACCTGCCTTTTGATAAGCCCTGTGAATATCCTGGATCGCCGCGGGGTTTTCCAGACACCACACCTCGGGACAGACGCCGGACGGCATCCCCCGCTTCTGCAGCTCCGTTCCGGTAGCACCGTCAAGAATTAAAATCCTTCTTTTCAACAGATTGACGATTTTTTGTTTTTTGTTCAATGATCTATCCCCACCACCATCATTTCATCTGCGCCGTCTCTATGTCATTTCGAGGACAGCGAGAAATTTCATTGAAGTGTCTTAACCGATAAGCGATCTAAGAGCAAGGGTGAAATTGAGTCGTAACTCGCCTCTCGGCTTCATCTCCTACTTATCAACCTCATCAGGAAATTCAATATATCGATTACCACCCGGAAAGAGTTGGTTCCAACCGAGATCGCAATATGTAGCATTACAAAGAGTGGTTTATGTGTGTTGTCAGCATCTTTCAGGTTAAATGCGGCTTAGAGCAAAGCACCTGACGCTCTAATCGACCTGAGAATAGTAGATCTATTTTTTTAGATCTTTGACCGCGTTCGCCCCATCTTCGTTATCAACCATCCGGAGGGCAATGCTCGTGAAGCCTACATCAAGCTCCACATAGTAAGTCTTTCCCGGTTCCATATCGAAAGATTGCGCGACACTAAGACTGAAACCTTGAACGGAAAAAAGAAATTCACCCGGTGGGGCATAATATATAAAATAGCTACCTGAAGAGATTGTTCCAATGATTTTATTTCTGTGGGCAACGGTATAATCAATGGCACTGCCAATAAACCTGCTTCTACGGAAGAAATAAATGGTTGCTTTTTTTTGGCTTGAGACGGAATCCTTGTCAGCAAGGGTCTCGATAGGATTCTCTTGGGCCCTTTTTTTCAGAGACTCGAGACGGTTGTGTGCAAGCTCAATGAATTGACCATTCGGGTATCGCTTGAGATAAGATTCATAATCGAGAGGGTGACTGCTTTTTTGAATGCTGTTCCAAAAAGCGATTTCAGCCGCCAGGGGCGATTCCTGTTCTGGACCTGGGGTTACTTTAATGCCTGCTTTAGATTGATAACCTGAAGCCGCATTCGGATTGAAGTAGAAGTCCCCGACCAATGAGGATGCCTCCCAGGGAATTTGTTTACCTCTACTTTCTTCAAGAACAGCAGCTCGAACACGTTTAAATACGCTTTCGATCGCCGTGTCGGGATATTTGAGGCTTTTAAGCAGATGTTTTGTGTAGATTCCATTTTTTCCGGTGCCGTCAGCGGCAATGGATCCGGGTGCGGTTGCATAAGCGATAACGAATCCTTTTGAGGCATCCATTTGCGCGAGACCGCGATTTGTCGATCGGAATGCGCGTTGAAAAGGGTTATTCCGGCATGCATCAAGAATAACGATGTTCACTCTGTTTTTTGCAGACTCCATTTTGTCCAGAACCAGATTCACATCCACCGACTGGTCTTCTATCTCATCCTCACCTTGAACCTCGGCATCAATGGGTATGATGTAATTGCGCCCCTTGAGTTGCATCCCATGGCCGGCGAAGTAAAATAAGCCTACCCCACCCTGTTTCAGTTCATTGCCAAACTCACGGATGACTTGCTTCATATTGCGTTGAGAGACATCTTCTTTTAGAATGACTTTGAAACCAAGGCCCGACAGTGCTATTGCTATGTCGCGGGCATCATTTGCTGGATTGGCAAGGGGTGAATCCTTATAAGCACCATTACCAATAATCAGCGCCGTTCTCTTCTCAGGGACCATTGGCGTTAATGGAGATACTGAAAGTCCCCGATCCTCAGCGAAGGCATGCCCGTGAGAAATCCAAACAAGTACACAAATGCAGGTTAAGACCCGGCAAAAAGCTGCTTGATGAGTTTTGTTTTTCTGCACTTTAATCACCGCGGTTCCATCATTTCCTTAATATTTTATCTGCTAAATTGCATCATGATAAATGTGATCTATCCTTAAAATAGATAACACATTTTGAACAAGAGTGCTGTAGTTTTTTATTACCGATAGAAATGTTGTATGAATGCAATTGATTAAAAAACAACCTTTCAGGAATCAGTTAATTCCTCAGCTTATGCTGTCTGTAAGGTCGAGTATCGGTCAGGACAATGTCTGGGTCTGGATTCCCGCTGGAGCCTGCCCTCGAATGTCCTTATCGGGGGGAATGACAAAAGGGGGGGCGGGAATGACGTATTAAAATCTATTTTTGTAATGATGATGTTTTACGGGGTAAACTCGTGGACGCTTATAATTTTTCCGCTGTTTCACCTCTAAGGTCAATGATCTCCATGCGGTTGTTTGCCTCCGGGTGTCTCGATGACGGTCCTTCGGTCAGGATCACAAGATTTCCCTTCACTTCATGGATCCGCAACCAATCCCTTACATAAGCATTCCAGTCTTCAGGATGCTCGGGCTCGCACACCGGATAGACCCCACTGGTGAACAGGAGTTGCTGACAGGAATCCTCCCGGGAACTTACCCCCACGATCCACACGGGGAGCTTGAACCGGGCTATGGACCGCGCCGTTGTACCGCTGCGAGTCGGAACAAATACGGCTGCGGGGGTGATGCGCTCCAAAGCCGCCTCGACGCTCAAGGCGATCAGATCCGTGACACTGACCGGGCCAGTGCGTTCATGGGTTGCGAGAACCTCTTTGAGACCGTGGTGGGAACGGTATGGCTCTGTTGCTGCGGCAATCTTCGCCAGCATGGATACGGCATCCACGGGATATTTGCCCATGGCTGACTCTTCGGAAAGCATGACGCAGTCCGTGCCGTCAAGCACCGCATTGGCCACATCGGTAGCCTCCGCTCGAGTGGGACGTCGGTTATCCGTCATAGACTCCAACATCTGCGTGGCCGTGATGACTGGTTTTCCCGCTCTGTTTGCACTGTGCATGAGGCGCTTCTGAACAATGGCAATCTGCTCAATGGGTATTTCCACACCGAGGTCACCTCGCGCGATCATGATGCCGTCCGCTGCTTCGATGATCTCGTCCATGTGTTCCAATGCCCGTGAGCGTTCAATTTTCGCAATTATGAAGGGGTTCCCGCCCAACTCAGCCGCGTATTCCCGCACAGCAACAACATCGGCAGCGCTTTCCACAAAGGACTGACTGATCGCATCCACTCCCTGTTCAAGAGCAAATGTAAGACATTCGCGGTCGTACTCGGTGAAGGCGCTGATCCCGAGGTCGATGCCGGGCAGGTTGAGTCCCTTGCGGGAGCGCAATTCTCCACCTACAAGGACTCGGCAGATGACCTCATTAGCCTCCACTCTTACGGTTTCAAGCTGGATAAGGCCATCATTCAGAAACAGGGTATCGCCGGGACTAACCGCCTCCGGGAGACGGTCAAAGCTAACCGAAGCCCGTGTGGCATCTCCAACGATGTCCTGGGTCGTAAGGGAAAAAGAAGCCCCAGGCTGCAAATGAACCGGTTCATCGGCCAGACGGCCTATCCTCATCTTCGGACCAGGCAGATCGGCCATGATGGCGATTCGTCGTCCCGCTGCACTGGCCGAGGCGCGGAGATTTTCGATAACCTGTTTGTGACCTGCAAAATTGCCATGCGAGAAATTGAGCCGGGCCACATTCATACCGGCCTGTATCATCGCTGCCATGACTTCTCGCGATTCCGATGCCGGTCCAATGGTGGCCACAATTTTAGTCTTCTGTTCCGGAAGCTTCATAATAAGTAGAGTAGGGTCAGGTCTTGAAATATCACATTCTGCCTTCTGTTTCCCTCGCAATCTTTTTGCTAACGTTAGTATAGTGAATCTTCAGGTAATCCGCAATCTCTTTCAGCAGATACCCATGAGCGACATGGGCATGGTAGACTGCACATAGATATTCGATTCGTATCGGTCTCGCCATAGAAGTAACTGCAGCAGATAATTACTTATATTTCAAGACCTGACCCTAGAAGTGTTTTTTAAATGTTTCGTCAAAAAGCTATTAAGCTGGTTAATAAAAGCCTGGCATTCCTTTTTACCAAATACCGATGGACCGCCCGTCATCATGCCGCTGTCTCTTAGCCCAGTCATCAGGTCACGCATAGCCAGCTTGTCCTTGATGTTGCCCTCCGTATAGAGATTACCTCTAGGGTTGAGCGCAAAGGCACCCTTGGCAACCACCCGGTCTGCAAGCGGGATGTCGGCAGTAATCACCAGGTCGCCCTTCTGTGCCAGTTCAACGATCCGATCATCGGCAAGATCAGGTCCATCAGGGACTATAATGCTTGAAATGATAACTGACGGCTCATAACGTACCCTTTTGTTGGCCACAAAAACCAAGGGCACATGCAAGCGTATAGCGGTCCTGATCAGTAGATCTTTGGCCGCATTCGGAAATCCGTCCGCATCGACATATATTTGCATTCATAACCTTTTTAGTAAAAAAACTGGAATTCAGCTTCAGGCATCCAAAATCTCTTTGACTCGGCCTATTATGCCGCCTTGTAGGCGCACCTTGATGCCATGAGGATGACTGACCGATTTTGTGAGAATATCCTTGACGATGCCTTCAGACAGTTCACAACTGGACTGATTCTGCTTCTGGACGACCTTCACATGCATCCCAGGTTTAATGTTTGATCGGTTATTTCCATTCATAGTTAATTTCCTTTCGCACGGCTGTAGCCGCTACCGCGCTAACGGGTCTCCGGACGGGGTATGCCCGCTGTTTCCCCGTAGTTTAGCTTTTTTGTGAAAGCCTTTTTTCGAAGGAGTGTGATTGAATGCCGGTAATGGCGGTAACGGATTTTTCCGGTATAAGCATGCAGCTTTCTGTGATCTCTATGCCGATTCTGTCGAGCTGGAGGAGGCGGTGCATCGCTTTTTGGGTTTCCAGGAACAAATCACCATAGCCTGCGGAATAGCGTTTCCCCAGCAGTCTCCTGTTTTCCCTCCTTAACGACTGGTTGAAATAGTCCACGATCCAGTCCAGGGCGGCGTCGACTATCTCGCTTGCTGCTGCATCCAACACGATAGCGCGGGTCACATTCGCACCAGTGGCATCTTCCTCGATGGCCTTCATGATTTCCCGGCCGGCTGTGGCTCCCATCAGGACTATCTCATCGCAGTTGGCAAGAAACTTCGCAAGTTGACGACTTTCAAATTCTGCACCGTCAGGAAGGATAATCCTGGAGCCTTTACTTTCCGTGATAGGCATGCGCAAGCCCGCACCCTTCAGGTGAATAAGCGATGAGGCGTGCCCTATGTATCTTTCGATCTCCTCCTGTTGCGAGGCTGGTACCTCTGTAACGCCTTTTACAAAGCCCAGACGTCTGTATATATTTTTGCGGGGTACGGGGATTGATATGGATTCAAAAAAAAGGACAGGTGCCATGACAGATAATATGAAGATTCCCTTCCCGTGTGCGGTTCCTGTGGAATGCCTTTCCGGTTATACTTTTTTCTTTGCGATGTGCTTCATCAAACCACCGTCGCTGACAAGTTCCTGCATGAACGGTGGAATGGGTTCTATGCGAAGCGGACCTCTATTGCTGTCTAAAATCCTGATGCTTCCATTATCACCGTCCACCTCAATTTCCCGGCCATCGGAAACTAAATCCCACAAATCCCTCGATTCAAAAATGGGCAGTCCGATGTTGAAAGCATTACGGTAAAATATGCGGGCAAAACGTTTGGCGATGACGCAGGAAATACCGGCGGTCTTGATGGCGATAGGCGCATGTTCTCTCGATGAGCCGCAGCCGAAATTTTCCCCTGCCGCAATAATGTCACCGACGCTGATTTTTTTCATAAATTCAGGATCGGCGTCTTCCATGCAGTGGGCGGCCAGTGCTTTGGGGTCCGATGTCGTTAAATAGCGGGCCGCGATGATCGCATCGGTGTCTATGTTATCTCCAAATTTCCAGACTTTTCCTCTGAACTTCATAACCATTTACCTTTTCAAGCCTATAT
>Ga0315278_10001299_pt1 | contig 21760 bp, 39 predicted proteins | sample YL17G06_0_MG_FD_203880 | JGI IMG/M metagenome (GOLD analysis project Ga0315278, IMG submission 203880) | Sediment microbial communities from Yellowstone Lake, YNP, Wyoming, USA - YL17G06_0 | ecosystem: Environmental > Aquatic > Freshwater > Lake > Sediment | place: USA: Wyoming | collected... | reverse complement strand
ACAAGGAAGCGCTGGGCCGAATCCTAGGAGAGCGCATACAGAACTTCAGGGCCACGGAAGGAGGCTTCAAGGAATTCGCAATGGAAATCCTTGAGAACTATGTGCCCAAGACGCAGACGAGCGCGGAACTCGTGACCTACATGGAGCAGGTCCGCGAGGAACCGAACGCCGAGCACCAGAAGATTGAGTTGCAGACCCAGATGGAGAACATCAGGCCCACCTGGGATAGCATCCAGAAAATCAAGGACCGCCGCGACCTGTTCAATAAATGGAACCTCTACAGGCAGGAACTAGGCCGCGATATTACGGCCTCGGAGTTCTTCATGAGGCATCCGGAGGTCTCCAAGCAAGAGGCTAGGACAATAGAGGAGACCATAAAGCTTACCGGGCTCGAAGTGAAGTACGGAGAGGTCTCTGCGGCCTCCATTACAGGCATAGTGCCGAAGCTCGTCGCAAAGATAGCCGCTTTCAAGGCCGGCGACGACAAGCGCAAGCTCATCGAGGACATATACGACCTTGAGAGGCTCAATGACCTCTACAAGATAGCTAGCGGCAAGGAGCTGGTCGAGAAGGTCAAGATAGGCACCATCGGGGAAGTCGGATTCCCCGAGGCCCGTCTCTACGCCAAGGGCCGCTTCAAGACCGAGTGGTTCCTGCCGGAGGACTACGAGACACTCAAGAAATACATAACGGAGAACCTCAGAATACCGAAGGACGAGGAAATCAACAAGCTCTATCTGGATGTCGCAAAGGCCGGCTACCTCAAGGGCCTTCTCAAGGAAAACAAGCTGCCGTTGGGAGTGCTGCTCGACGATACCACAATAGTCAGGATAGGAGAGGTCAGAGGCCTGAAGGGAAAGGAGCTTGAAGAGGCCGTCGTAGCATACCGGACTGGCCGCGAACTCCCGATGTCTGCCATAGACAAGGAGAAGAAGAGGTCCGATGACGCGCGGATGAAATCGCTTGAGGAGTTCCAATCCATCATGGAGCGTCCGCTGCCGCCGGAAGCTGAAAAGAGGCTTGGAGAAATCAAGACTCTGACGGCTGACCAGGCAAGTTACCTGGCCGGCATGAACAAATATATAGCGGAGCTTGAGACGAACCTGGGACGCCTCGACAGCAAGCAACAAAGGCTCGTAGGCCAGAAGAGCTGGCTCGAATCGGGCCGCGAGCGCGGCAAGAAGCTGCGCATCGAGACCATCGAGAAGGAGCTTGCGGAGCTTGAGAACGACAAGGCCAACACCATCAGGAGCCTCTCGGAAGCCAAAGTCAGAAGAATAGCATTTGCGAACGCTCCGGTTACGCCGGACTACGCAAAGGGTCTTGGAACTATAAATTACGATGACTACATAGCGCGCCGTGTCAGGGTCAAGAGGGCCCCAGCAGAGAGAGAAGGGCGCGCTGTGGATGTGAGCTTGGCGGACATCTACAAATACTGGGTCGCTCCATTGGAGCGTTTCAGAGAAGAGTTCGTGAAGACCAACAACAGAGAACCTTACGGTCACGAGCTTGCGGATGCCGAGCCTTCCATGAATGCCATAATGATAAAGGAAAAGGAGACCGGAAAGCTCGTACCGGACCACGAGAAGCAGGTCGCCGCCATAGTATTCATGAACTACGCAAAGGAGCGTGGCGCATATCCGTTCGAGTACCAGATGGCGGATTTAGCATGGAGCATGGGGGTCAAGGACGTTCCGATGTTCGTGCTTCCTGCGGAGAGCAACGAGGGCCGGATAGCGCAGTTCAAGAACTGGCTCCGGTTCGGCCTCAAGAAGAACGAGGTCGAGGGCTGGGAGAAGCACGTCCAGCTCGCCTTCATAGGGGACGACTGGACGCAATGCGACTGGGAAGGCGTCAAGAGCCACCTGTTCAGCACCAAGAAAGGCCATAGGGAGCACCTCAGGGAAGGGCCCATCGATGCCTCGATTGCGCAGCTCTTCGGGGAGCAGAAGGTTCCGTTGGCGGAGGACGCAGAGGTCGAGATGATAGATGAGAAGACCTGGAGCGTCCACAGCGGAGAGAAGCGGTACCGCATCGAGGAGACCGACAAGGACCTACAGGTGTTCATCTTCAAGGGCCCGAGGAAACTCGAAGATGTTTCAGGCCAGAAGCAGCACGTCACCACCTGTGCGCTCAAGAAGGCTAAAGTCATCCAGGGCGCTGCGTTGCAGTTCATAGAGCCTAAGGTCTTGCAGCCAATCATCCAGGAGGTCGGAAAGGGGCCAAGCGAGCAACTTACGGAAGCCCTCAAGATGGTCGATACGCTCGTGGCAGAGGTCGAGAGGAAGACCGAGGAGGCTCTCAAGTCATACAATGTCTCAAAGGGGGCACTGGAGAAGCTCAAGAAGCTCCAGGCCGAGAAGGAGGCTTGCGACGCCAAGCTCACCGCACTCGGGGAAGAGGTCGAGGAGGTCAAGGCGGAAGCTATAGTGGCGATGAAGCTGCCGCCCGGAGAGGCCCTCAAGGTAGAGACCAAGCGCGGTAGGGTCAGCAGCGAGCTGAAGAAGAAGGAAGCGGAGCTGAAGGAACTCGAAGCGCAAATACAGGCCGCCACCAAGACGGCTGCGCCCTCGAAGGAGAAGGAAATCGCGCAGAAGCTCGGAGCGGAGCTTACAGAGACGAGAAAGGAACTCAAGAGCGTGATGAAGAAGGTCGTCAAGGAGCAGCAGGTCAGGGACATATGCTTCTTGCCGGACGAGTGGGATACCATAAAGGTCGCAATCAACGAGCACCTGATAGCCAACGAGCGCCGCACTAGGGAGACCGCGGACAGGCTTTCCGCAACTAGGTCGGCCGGCGGGCTCAAATCGGAACTCTCGATGCTTGAGACAATGGACAAGCAGCTCAGGGAAGAAGGCGTAATGCTTAGGGACCTGAACGACTACATCAGAAAGACCGAGACCGAGGCACCGGACAGGTTCCTGTGCACGGAAGAAGAGGAGCGGAGCTTAAGGTGAACTATGGTAACGGAAACCGAAGCTGAGGTCAAGAGACTGAAGGAGAAGATAAAGCCGTTCGTCTGGGAGCCGAAGGCAGGCTCCTATAAAGGGGTAGTGGCATTTGGCAGGGACAACGAACAGCGCAGTCTCCCGTTCATCGTGGGACCAGGCGAATCCGTGAAAGAGAAGGTCCTAAAGACCATCAGCGCAGCTACAGGCGACAGCGTGTTGGAGCTGGAAAGGAACGAGGTTGTCTCTTCCATAGTCAGAAGGCAAGAGACTATCTATGAAGAATGGAAGGAACGCGGTCAAGACAAGGACATCAGGCTCTCGAAGAACATCATTGACGCCCTCAATCTACTCCAGCAGGCTGATGTCGAGTTCGCCGGCTATATACTGGCGGACTCGAAGCAGGAGATACACGTGATAGAAGGAGAGAGAAACAGCGCCTGCCCGCTCAAATCAGGAATCCCAACTATCATTACGCATACGCATCCAGGGAGGACATGGAACCTTAAGACAAAACCGAGCACAAAAGACCTTGTACATTTCTTCAAATGCCCAACGGCAGTCGCAGAAGTGATATTCGGAAACAAAGACAATTTCATAATGGTCAAGCCCACCAAAAACAATGCATACGAGAACGTGGAGAACGAGGACTTCACAAGGTTGTTCAACGCGATTGCTGCCGACACCCAAAGAAAGGTAAGAATACGCGGAACAGCATACAATTGCGCTATGCAAAATCACGATGATTGCGACGCCGAGATTGAGGCCGTCTATGACGAGCTATACAATGTGCTCGATAAGGAGTTCGGAATCAAATTCGACAATCTCAGCAAGGGACAGACAGTGACATTGAAGGCGAGAGGTGGCTAGGATGGACGACCGAGACGTATTCAGAAAGGCGAGAAGGCGGGTGGACCCCGGTGACTGCGGGGCCCCATGTGACGACGAGCGCGGAGGCCCAAGAAGGCCGCTATCGGATGTAGAAGTGGAGCGCCAGAGACGCAGGGCGCTCAAGGGGAACTGGTAATGAGCAACGGCGAGGCCAGACAAATCCACTCATCGAGGCCGCTGTCGGAGCGGATTGAGGACGAGGCGTCAACCGAACCATTGGCATCGGGTTTCCAGGGGTGGCTTGCTAATCCAAGGGAGCTGGACCTTTCTGGGGTGGATGGCAAGTCGCCGTTGACTTTCAATAAGGAAGAATATTTCTCCCAGCGAGGATGGGTAGATGGGAAGGTCGAGGCGTTCGATGAGCACGGGGAGTATGTGGGCCACATAGGGTACACTTGGACCCCTTGCGATTTCCATATCGAGCTGGTTCATGTCAAGCCGGAGTTCCGAGGTAAGGGGTACGCAGCGTTCATGCTCAGAGAGGTCATAAACCAGCAGGACAAACTCTGTATTCCAGCTACGCTGGAGGCTCACCCATTTGCAGGCGAGCCAATCCCGAGCAGGGAAGCCGAACTAAAGCAGACGGGTGTTCTGAAGGAGCTGTATGGCTCTTTTGGGTTCGAGCCACACATAGGGAACACCAAGATGACCCGGATGCCAGTCTGCCGGACGAAGCGGGAGAAAGACAGGCTCAGGAAGCAGTGTGAAGGCAAATTGCAGGGGGACTGGTAATGAAACAAATAGGAATCCATGTAACATCAATCGAGAACACAAAGAGAATAAAGGAGGAGGGCCTAAAGTGCCATGATTATTCAGACCACCCAGTAGGTACAACGTGCAGCACGTTTGCTTATCCGCCGAATGGTGTAGACGAGAATATTAAATATTGGCCACAGAACGCAAGGATGAGAGGCGTAGAACTAGATAGCGAAGTTGGGGTAGCCGTGGACTTGAGCGGGTTGGGTTGTAAGGTGGGAGATTTGCACCTCGAAGGGCCTGGAGAGAAAGCGAAGGCGAGATATTTAGAGCGCGTAATGTCCTTAGAGGATTATTCTTCGGCAGACGGGAATAGACGCAAGTTCGAAGAGCCCGAAGTGGTGTGCAATTCTGAAGTGTCTCCAGAGCGAGTCATCTGTATCCTGAAATATTCAGACCTCAAAGAACTGTTCGAAGCCTGCGAGGGCAGGAACGAGTGCATAATCGAAGGGTTGTTGAAGTGCGAGAGAGGAATATGACAAACGGTGACGCCCGCAAGGAACATTCCAAGAGGCCGTTATCCGAGCGGCTCCACGACGAGAAAACGCTCGAAGTGCTCACTAAGGACGCCAAGGAGTGGATGTCCGACCAGAAGAAGTTCGACATGGCTAGGGTGGACGACCCAACGCCCTTGATATTCTCCCACCTTGAGATGCCGCAGAGGAAGGACCTGATACTAGGAGAGATTCGGGCCAAGGACAAGCACGGCGAGGAGGTCGGACACGTCTTCTACGCCCGCAACGCCTGCGATATGCATATCAGCATGCTGGCCGTCAGACCGGACTTCATAGGCAAGGGCTACGGAGCGTACCTGATGCGCGAGTTCATCAACACTCAGGACAAGAACTGTCTGCACTCGACGCTCGAACCGGTGCCGTTCGGCATAGTCGGAAGAGAAGAGATTGGCGAGGAAGAATACGACCGGCAGCTTGAGGTCCTCAAGAAGTTCTATTCATCGTTCGGCTATGAGGAAATAATGCCGGACATTATGGCCAGGAAGCCGGTCTGCGAGGGCAAGAGCCTCAAGCCGGAATGCGAGACCGTTGACCTTTCACTATTGGTAAAGTTGGTTGAGGAGCTAGATTGAGGGGTGTAAATATGACTGGGTCCAGAGAGTATGAGTGTGAGCAGTTCGTCCATATGCTTGTGGCCGCTATAGATGATGAACACAAGGCACAATCGGAGTACGCGGCACTTGCCAGCAAGTCCAAGACGGTTCTCTGTGAAGGAAAGTGCAATGAAGGGACCCTGGCGAGTTATGCCATCCAGACAATAATAAGCGACGAGGCCAAGCACGAGAAGTTCTTGAGGCGGATGCTGGAGCTTGCGGCCTCGGAGTGCGGGAATATGTCGGAACAGGTCAAGAGACTTATCCAAAAGGTGTGAGGTGCTCACTATGTCTGTCCCACAGCCCATCATACCGTTGCTTCAGATAGGAGACGCTTTCAATGCAATTGCGCCGCACAATATACTCGCCTCACTAATGACCGGCGGGCAATACAGACCCCGACAGGTAGTCCAAATCCAGCAACGTGCTGGCACACCATCATATGGGACAATCAAAGACCACCCATTGGACCCTATGTACTTCGTCAACATGAATAATCCACAGGTCGGGAGGCCGATTCCAGCGGTCCTGCCGACATACCTCAACAGCATGACGATTATAATGAAGGACCCCAATGGACGGCCTTGGGCCATAAAGATGGCCTATGACGCTACATTCCGGTGGGGTTTCTATGACGCAAACGGGAACGCCATAGCCAAGCAGACGCTCTATTTCCTAGACGAGAATCTGCTTAAAGGTACAACAAGAGGTGTAGACCCTGTTGTTATGTTTGACTTTTTCAAATTTCAACAAGACTGGCTCCTCGGAAAGGGCGGTAATCCGGTGGTATATTTCACATATACTCAGATAAGCCCGCCAAACTCTCCAACGACGATGAGGAGATGATTATATGGCAGTACCACCAATAGTAATTCCATTGCTCCAGGTCGGCGACGCCCTCAATGTCTTCTCGCCTCATAACGTTTTAGCATCGCTCCTTTCAGGTGGTCAGTATCATGCGCCAATCTACAGCGAGGAATCAACTGCGGAAATCTACAATCCCTCCCTAAGAACTTCTGGAATTCCACAGGTAACATTCGGATATTTGAAAATAACCAACCCATACACCCAGCAAGGGTGGCTGGAGCCAGAGAGCGAGGTCAGCTTTTATATCTACAATAAATCGAACGAGGTCAAGGTCCTCAATGTGCAGGTCAACCAGCGTCCCTGCTACATAGTCTCGACGGGCGGGAATTTCCCTTGCCAATACGAACGCGGTATGTACCCGTTGGTCTACCAGCAGGTCGTGGTCCTTCAGCCTGGCGGTGCCAAGGAAATCAAGTTCAAGATGGCGACGCCGCCAGTATCGGCGGACCCAGGACAGCCGCAGCAGGTCGGAGATGTGGCCCGTGTGCGTGTCGAGGTCAATGTGACCGATGAGAAGGGCAACACGGCTCAGTTGGCAGGCATGGCGGTGCCGGCGGTCCCGTAGTCCAGGAGCGATTGCCCAGGTTGATTTGCCCCGCGGAATCGCTCGTCGCTCTCTCGGTGGCATATTACTATATTACCGCAGGACAGCGCCACAATCAGGTAATATAGTAATAAAAGTTACTTGAGAAGGGAAGCTATCGGCTCCCTATTTTTCTCTAAGAATTTCTTCAACCAGACAACGTCCTGAATAGACCCGCTTATCTTCAGCTTCCCCGTCATCATGGCCTTCATGGGGTCGAGAGCGCCGCTGAGAATCGCCAGAAGGCTCTCGGTGTTGGAGATGAGCTTGATGTCGGAGCGCAGTGGTATTCCCTTGTTGATTGAAGGCACGATGCCCTTGGAAATCTGGAACCAGTAGCTGTCGTTGTCCTTGAGTGTAAAGGCAATCGTTTTCTCAAATCCCGACAGACTATCCCTGAATATTTGGTCCTTCGCAGAGCGGTTGTTGAAGACCGTTCTAATATTTTCAATAATCTCGGCTATCTCGGGCACTATCTCACCTCCACTGGATTGGCTCCCTCGTTATTAACACTATCTCCTACATACGGCTGCATGCTCGTATAATATAGAGGCAAACTCCTCGAAGATTCTTTTCTGGAGCTTCTTACCTGCAACCACATCAGGCTTCGTAGTTATATACTGGATTCCTACATGGGAAAGCGCCTTGTATATCAGGTCATGAACTCCATATGGCGAGAATTCAGCATCATGAATTAGTAATTCAAGCTCTTCATGGCATATGACCTCCAAGAGGACGCTTTGGATATCATATCCATCGCGCTCGTACATCTTCCAGAACGGAGAGGCAGTGTTTATGTTGATTTCATCCGGCTCGGTAAAATGTCCGAGGAACGGGGAGGGTGTTTTCTCCCCAAAGAGCAACCTGAATATGGGGTGCATATCCAATGAATGGGACCCTATATCGAACTTGAATTCCTTGAAAGACATAAAGTCACCCCTTCCTCAATCTTTTAAGGCAATCCTTACAGAGGTACCATTGAGGCGGGTCCTCAATCTCTAACCTGACGACAAGGGCCTTCCAGCCGACATTTCTCTTTTTACAAAGGGTGATGGCGTACTCGACTTCGTAATCGAGTCTGCCACCATCCATGTAGTCTCTCTGGTCTGGACCCGTGGGCTCCCCTACCTCGGTGAATATGTGTATCTTGAGCCCTATGCGGCTCCCTGAAATGTAGCCGAATTTAGGCATGCTCCTCCTTCGGGTCCACAATGCCCCTCAACCACTGCCTGTACTCGGGCCGGTCGATGACGTTCGTGAACAGCTCTTCCTTGTCATGGATTGTGGCCATGATGTGCTCCTCGACCGTACCCGGGGTCAAGAACGAATAAATGAAGACCGGCTTTGTCTGCCCGAGTCGATGGGCCCGGTCCCGTCTCTGCTTGAGACGGGCGGGATTCCAGTGTGACTCCATCTCATAGATGTAAGAAGCGCATTGTAGATTGTGCCCCTCGTACCCGGTCTTGGTCGCCACCAGCACCTGATTATCGCCCCAGAACGCCTCTTTCTGGCCTGCTATGTCCTTTTCCTGGCCGTGGAGATAAGAGACCCCTAACCCCTCCTTCCGTAGCGCAGCCACGATGATATCGCAGAACCGTTTGAACTCCGAGAAAACGATGACCTTGTTCCCTGTTAGCACGGCCTCTTTCACTCTTGGGACCAGCTCCTCTAGCTTGGAGGAGTAATGGGACGTGGGGTTCACTAGAGCAGAGGAGTTGCAGATTTCACGCAGGTAGGTGAGCTGCGCCAGGACCGAGACTATCGGGACCTTTTCATCACCCACCATGAGGAGGAACCTATCGCGAGCGAGCGCATACATAGCTGCTTGTTCCGGTGTGAGGGGAGTCTCGATGCTGATATTCGTCTTCGGAGGCAGCTCAATGTCCACGTCCACCTTGCGACGGCGTAGCATGAAGCGGCTCAGGAGGTTATGGATGGTGGCGGGGTCGCAACGCTTTATCATCTTCTTCAGGCGCTTCGAGCCGTTCCCCCAGGCCTCATTATAGTAGCCGGAATAGCTCCCCTTGTTGGTCAACAGGCCCGTCTGGAGGTTTTTGAAGGTATCCCCAGCGACGAACTCTATCAAGCTGTAAAGGTCGTCTATTCGGTTCTCTAATGGGGTTGCGGTAATGACATATCGGTACTTCGTGGGTCTGAGGAGCTTGACGGTCTTCGCTGTCAGTGTCTTGCAGTTCTTGATGCGCTGAGCCTCATCCAGGACCACGCAGTCGAACTGGAGCTTATTGATGTGTTCGAAGTCCCTGATGGCGATATCGTAGCTCACGATGTAGATGTCGGCCTTCAGGAGGCACAGGAGCCTTCGTTGGATTGGCCAGCCGTCTATGACGACTGACTTGAGTTCGGACCACTTGGCTATCTCGTTCTTCCACTCATATGTTAGGGTTCGGGGGCAGACCACCAGGGTCTTGTAGCCTCTCACCTTGGCGGCCTCGATATATTGTCGAGTCTTGCCCAAACCAGGCTCGTCACAAAGAAGCGCCCTCGGATTCCTCGCTAGGAAAAGCACACCCTGTCGCTGGTATTCGCGGAGTGGCTCGGGTTCCGTCATCGTTCATGCCCCATGTTCAATCTCATAGTACCGGACGGCCTTTCTTATTTTCTGATGCAGATGCTCGCCCTCAGAGGTCAGGACCACGCTGGGGTCTGACCTCAGTACAGCCTTAATCTTATTATATTCATCAATCATTATATTTCTATAAAGCTTCGAGCCAGCAGGCAATGGGTCCGTGATACCGCGGTCTATGGCTTTTTGACGGTTATCGGGGTCAAGCTCATTTATAGAGTTCAACTCAAGGAGGTGCTCTCCAGTTTCCTTATTCGTGGGGATTTCCCTGCCATCTTTTAGGACGTAGAACAAATCCCATCTCTTTAGGATTTCCTCGTATTCCTTCATCAGCGGCTTCAGGAGTTCAACGAGCTGGTCTTTTGTCAAGTCACTCTCTATCATGGGTCCGCCCTCGTATGCCGGTATCTTCACCATCTAATCATCCCCAATCGTCAATAATTCTCTGCGGCTCAACCTCTTTTTCTCCAATCTTCTCATCCTCTTTCTGGCCCTTGTCCTCTCGAAGGTACTTTCTAGCGAGCTGGATGGTCTTCTTGTCGGCCTTGCAGAGTATTTCAAGCTCCTCGAAGAGACGCCGCCGCTCGTCCCGAAGCTCCTCCTGTTTGCCGGACCCCTTCATGCATTTATCGCAGTGCTCGAAGCCCATGTCGAAGTATTCACTTCTATCATATTCGGGGTCTGAGTTCCGGCATCTCTCCTTCTCTCCATGGATGGCATTGATTTCATTACCAATCTCCCAGAGGCGTTTGGTTATCTCGCCGACCCTAGGGCACCGACCTTGAGTGTCCTTGAAGAACTCGATGAGCTTCGTGCGCCTTGTAGTGAAGGCCTTCTTGCCCGCTTCCTGGCGTTTCTTGAACTTCTCGATGCCCTTCTGGTCCTTGTGCGGCTCTACAGCGGACTCCAGCCAAAGCTTCATCGAGGCCATTGAGCTGAAGACAGGGTTCCTGACGGTCTTGCAGGGCAGTCCAAGCTTCAACGGGTCAACGCCGAAGTGCTCCCTGTACCACTTGCTCGTATGCCACTTTCCTTTCTCGGCGGGCGGGATTCTACTCTTCTTCATGCTTATCGGCCCACTCTAGCGCCTCTAACTCCTCGTCGTGAGCGCCCATGTCCTCAAGAATCTGCTCGACGGTCTTGAGTTCCACATTGACGCTCTTCGAGTTCTTTATCCTAGCGACCTCCTCATGTGCTCCCTTGCCGAACGAGAAGGCAACTATCATGCCCTCCTTCTTCCCCATCCTATCTATGGCGGTCTCGAAGTTGTCCACAACGTTGCGGCCGACGCCGTCAGACCGTTTGACCTGCAATGGCCTTCCATCGGGTAGGAATCCATCGATGCCCTTGTCGCCAACCTTCTTGGGCGAGGGATGCCCGTAGAGCTTCTCTATGACCCACGATTGGAAGACGAACGGCTCTAGTGCGCGCAGGGACTTGATGCTCATCGGCATACCTATGAGCCTAGGGCTCACGCCGAGCTTCCTGAGCCGGCGCTCCGTCATCTGACATGCTAGGGGCGAGACATCGATTGCTATCCATTGCCTTCCGAGCTTCTGAGCCACCGCAGCGGTAGTGCCTCCACCAGACATCGGGTCCAGCACCACAGCTCCCTCGATGGAAGAGGCCTTGATGATGACCTCAAGAAGGGCCTCGGGCTTCTGTGTCGGGTATCCTAGCCGCTCCTTGGACTGGGAGTTTATGAACGGTATCTCCCAGACATCCTCGCGGACCTTGCCCTTGGGATGCGTCTCGACCGGCCGGCCGAACGATATGTAGCCCTTCTCGCCCTGCTCTATGGTGCCCTGCTTGTAAGGCGTCCGGACATCATCGCAGTTGAAGACCTGGTTTGGGTAGTCCTTGGCGTAGAACAGTATGGTATCGTGCTTCTTCTTGAAGCGGTTCTTGACGGTCCCGGCGGGGTCATGATACCACCACACAATTGCATTGAGGAAGTTCTTCTTGTTCGACTCCGCGAAGATTTTGTCCAGCAGGAGCCTTAGGTGGGCATCGGCATGCCAGTCACATTGTAAATATATGGAGCCAGTCTTCTTCAGAACCCTATGACACTCTCGGAGTATCGGCTCCATCCAAGCTATGTAGTTCTCGATGCCGCCCAGCCATCGGTCCTCGTAGGCCTTTAGCTCATACCCGTTTCCCCAGACCAATTCGTAATTCTTTTCGGAAAAGAATGGGGGGTCAAGGTAGATAAGGTCTACACTTTCCGTTCCAATCTGATGCATCAGCACATCTCGTGCATGTCCGCAATATATTGCATTCATTTCCATAGTATCACTTCCTAAGCATCCTCTTGCCGCCGCACTTGCAGGGTAGCCATCCCAAAGGATAGCCGGTTATCATGGTGAACTCAGAGGTATCCCCGCATTTGTCGCACACATATTTCACCGTAGGGAGCCCGCTCAGCCCCTCGGAGTCGTCTGTCTCATCCTTATTTTTCATGTAGCACACCATCCTTGTAATACTCTCCGTATTCGTTCATCACTATGACCTCATGGTCCTCGTGGTCTTTGAGGAATTGTACGGTCTCGTAGGAATTGTCCCCCTGAACTCTGATATCGAGGTCCACACGGTCTAGTTTGGCCTGCAAATCCTTTATCAATGCGGCATTAGAGAGCAGTTGCAAAAGCGCACTATCGCCATGGTTAAACTCCTGCTCACAACGGGTCTTGCATTTGGGGCAGTAAAAAAACCAATATGTGCTCATATTGTCACCCGTACATCTCGACTCTCGGCGGCTCTATAATTGGCATAGGGGTCTCCTGCGCCTGCACATCGTCCAGCATCAGCACAATCCTCACGGACCCATCGTCATGCTCGATGGTATAGTATTTCCGGAATGGCTGCATGGGCGTTTCCTTGTTCTGGAAATCATGTAGCCACAATTCCATCGGTGCCGGTTCGCCTTTCTTTATTATACACTCCTTTGCGCCATTCAGCTTCATTTCCTTTATTATGCACAACATCCGTTCGGTAAACCTCAATAGCTCCTCCTTGTCCAGGCACTCATGCCTGAAAAAGGTTATTGCGGTCACCTTCTTCTCCTTCCCCATGTAATCCCCCCTTAGCTGTCTGATTCTAGTCCTCTATATTCCTCTCTCCACTGTTTCTTCACTTCTTCATCGGACGGCTCCCAACCGCACTCCGAGCACTTTACGGTCAAGGGTCCGCACATCTCGCCATCTATTTCCATCATCTTGGTGCGTGGGAAGACCGCCATCTTCCCGCACTCAGGGCATTTCATAGCTGTAAACATTTTCAATCCTCCTCTTCTTCTCCATTCTCAGGTACTTCTATAGCTTCCATCTTTGGGCTTAATACAAATGCATCCTCAGACTTATAGAACCTCACACGCTCTATGAAGTGGCGCTCTAGGTGTCGTGCCTGGTCCTTGATGTCCCAGAACTCGACCTCGGGCTTCTCCGCTATCCTAAGGAGCCTTCCAAAGACCTGCTGCACGAATATCCTGCTGAGGCCTCCACTTGCCAATATGAGAGCGTACATCTCAGGTATATCTACGCCCTCACCCAGCAAAGTGCTCACTAGTATGCGAAGGTCCTGGTTCCGAAAGGCATCCATGACCCGCTGCCTGGTCTCACGATTGTCACGTCCGTAGATGAACTCAGCCCTCTCGTACTCAGGTGGCAGAAGCTCATTGATTTGGTCCGTCAGAAGCTGCCCATGTAAAATTTGGCGCACGTGCACATAAATTTTCCCGAACACCGCAAGGTCTACGGCCTTCAATGCAATCTTCATGTTGCGTTCGTCATTGAAGACAACAGCGCTCTTGTAGATGGTATCGTAGGTCAGTCCAGGCTGCAAGTGTACAGGGCTCACTTCGAGATAATCTATGTGAGGCCTCGCTAGGTATCCTCGGTTGATGAGGTCCGAAGTGCTCGCTTGATAGATTATGGGCCCCGTTCCGGCCCAGATGAGCATCTCCTTTCCATCCTCACGCATCGGCGTCGCAGAGAGCCCTACGGTGTACTCGGATTCGATGTACCTGGCGATGTCATATATAGACTCTGCTGGGACGTGGTGCACCTCATCGAATATTATCAAGCCATACTCAGTAAAAAGCTCTCTGGGGAGCTTCGATGCCGACTGCACCATCGCGACAGTAATGGGCTTCAGGTCCACTACGCCGTCGCCGACCTGTCCGATAAGGTCAGGCCTTCCAAATTCGTTCTCGTAGGCCTTCATGGTCTGGTACATCAGTTCCTTTTTATGGACGAAGAAGACCGTCGGGGTCCGAAGTTCCGCAGTCAGCACGATGCCTATCAGGGTCTTGCCGGTACCGCAGGGCAGGCAGATGACGCCTCTCTTGGCTTCGATGGCCTTCACGAGCGCCTCTATCTGATACTCGCGAAGGTTGCTCTCGTAGGAGATTTCCAACGGCTCGAACATCCTGTACTGTCTGGTGTCCTCGATATGATATTCGACATCGAACCGGTTCAGCATCTTCTCAGTCCGGTCCAGCAAGCCTATTGGAAGAACCCCGCGGCTCGTATCGTAAAGGTGCGCATAGCCATCGCCAGAGTCGCCCTCAAGGAGTCCAGTAGGCATGTAGTTCTTCGGCTGGAACCTAGTGGCCTGGTCTATGAGGGCATCGATTTCAGGGCTGCGGTTCTTGACCTCGATTTTGTTGCTCAGAAGTCGTAGTACCAACATCTAGTTTCTCCTGAATGGGAGCGGCTCCTTCTTTCTCCTGACATGCTTGACAGAGGCCGGTTTGCATATAGGTCTTGTGGGCGTTATCGTCCTTCAGTGGTCCTATAGGCTGCACACAGACAGGACAGAGCCTGTTTTTCACGCAGTTCACGAGCTTCTCAGGCGCTCCGTACTTGTGGAGCTTCTTGGCGTGCTCCTCGGCATCGAAGAGCGTCACGATATGATTGCTGGCCGCATACCGTTGCGCCCATGGACACGGCTGCTTGGCCTGACGCTTCCGCTGCTTTCCACTTGGGTAGTCGGTCTCGGAGTCTGCGTAGTGGCACCGATGCTTTACGAATTCGCACCAGTTGCACGAGTGGAAGACGCAGTTTACGCCCATGAGTCATACCTTCTTCTTGTCTTCCGGCGGCTCCTCGTTCTTTAGCTGTTCTGCGGCCTCGGAGAGACTGGTCGGCTTGGGACCCCTCTTCTTGGGAGGAGGCGTCGGGGCAGGGGCAACCTGGGCAGCCTTCTCCTTCTTGTACTCCTCCAAGTATTCCCTTGCGAGCCGTACTCCGGCGAGCATGTCGTCGCACGAGGTCTTCACGTTGGCGGCGAACTCACTGAGGTTCTGTGCGACCTTGAGGCTGGCGGCCTGCGCAGCCTCGTTCGCCTTGAGAATGCTCTCGGAGAGCTTCTTCAGCTCCTCGCACAGCTTCTTTATATCAGTCTGGACCTGGAGGCTTTTCTCTTGGAGGTCTCCAAGGTACTCGAACCCCAATGCTATCGGGTCCTCTTTCACATCATCTGGCTTCTGCTCTTCTTTATCTCCCATGTTCATCCCTCACAATAACGGCTTGATTTTCTCTCCTTCTGGCAATGTTTCAGGCGGTTCGTACTTCTTGCCTGAGCCCTCGGTCGTCCAATAGTGTCCACAGTTCATGCAGTACCAAGTGGTCACATTACCGGACGCTGCTGTTACTCTATCGCTGTCGCACTTCGGGCAGGTCATCACATCACTCCAGTTTCTTCTCCTTCCGCTTCTTGGTTAACTCTTCCATTATATCTTTCTTGAGGTCATCAAGGTCCTGCTCCTCAACGACACCGATGCCCTTCGTCTTAGAGCTATCGCACTTCGGACAGCGTGGAAGAGGAGCATTCAAGACACTGGGGTCGAACACGCATCCGCAGCTCCGGCATGCCTCAAGGAAATACACCATCCAATCACCTCAGGCGACCTCAACCGTCCCTACGGTGTACATGCCGGCGTGTATCGTGCCCTTCTTCGTCTCGCAGTCCCATATGACCTCGACGCCCCTGCTCATGAGAAGACCTCTGGACTTTATCTCGTGGTATATCTCCTCAGCGACCTTCTCGGGGTCGTTCATCGTCTCGTCGGGTATTATCATAGTGCCGTTGTACTTGTCACGGCCCACGTCTATTAGTTTCAGCTTCATGTGTTCACTTCCTGGTGCTTGTCTCCTTCAGGATGACAATCTCCTTGACTTTTGAAGGATGGCTCCGCTTGCCCTTCTGCCTCCGCCTACCTACGAGCGAGATGCCCAGAGCAAGAATCGGATGGAAGTTTCCGGAATCCCAGCCCTGCTTCGTTCTGATGTTCATCCCGATGGTGAAGTGGTCTTCATTCGGCGGGCACGGATGCAACACCACGCTGCACAGATTGAGGTCGCCCTCGATGGCAACTCGCCTTATGCGGGTCGGGTTTTTGAACTCTATGTCGTAGGTCCCCCTCCTCTTCTTCTTAGATGGGAGTCCTCTCAGGTCCCAGTATTTACACTCGCGCCTTTCCATCTCCCCTATGCATTGTATTTCATCTATACCCTTCTTTCCGGTCATCTTCTCACCCATCACGAAGTTCGAGCACTGCCCGCCCTTGGTCTTGTGAGCACGCAGAGCGGCGGTCACCTGTAGGCCTTTCTCGGTGAAGCGCACGACGGGATTCACGCCAGTGCCGTCCCACGCCACTAAACCGGCAGCCTCGGCGTCTATGAAGCAGTCCCAGTCGTCGTGGTCCTCCAGCAGTTCCATGCCCTTCAGCATGGTCGGGTACTTCGTAGGGTTCACGCGTCCAAGTGGGCCAGGAATAGAAAGGCCTGGATGCCGGTCTACATCGCACCTCATCCTAGCAGGGTCAATCCGCCCCTCCCTATCGACGGCGCAGCACTCCAGATACATGAGCGTGCTCCAGTGGTCCTTGCCCCACAACTCCATCGGAACAGGTCTTGGAACCATATGTTCACCTCAGAAGGCATGAAAGTGGAATTGCTTGTCATCCTCGTTCAGGCCGTAGTCCTTAGTCTCCCATGCCTCAAGGAGTTGCTTCAGGACCGCTTCCTTGGACTTTCTGCTCTTGTACTTCTTCATCTCCTCGTCGTTCACTATCAGGGTCACCATGTGTCTCCCTCCTTTCAGCTCTTCTTGAGTATGGCTGTGAGGCTTCCGATTCCAATCCTGAAGACCTCTGCCACTCCGAGGCGGGCCTTCAGCGATATTGCAGCGACTTCAGCCTGCTCCTGCTTCTCGTATATGTACAATCGGCCGCTGTCGTCTGCATATATCTTCTCAACGCACTTTCTATTTCCTACTGCCCAGAATTCTTCCATCGAATCACCTCTTTTCTACCATCATCTCATACAGCGTCGGGTCCCGCTTATGGGGCTCTTCCTCAGCCGTCTTCAAGTCTCCACAGGTAGCGCAGTCTCCGACCTTGCATTCGGGCTTCCGACCAGTGCACAGGTCAAGAGCTATTCGGCCAGGCAGGTCGGGAACCAGATAATATATATCCACGACCTCGTAATATCGCCCATCGCTTTTAGTCATCCAAGTCTTGGAGGATACCACTATGGCATCATCAGGCAACTCGACCTTCCCATCAATAGTTGATACACTCTTCAGCAGATATTTCTTCATTTCCTCGCCCCCTAGTAATATCCCCCGTCCTTCGAGTAATACTTCGACATAGTCCACTTCTCGCACCATTTCTTGAGAGTGCTCTTCTGGGACGGCGTCGGCGGCTTCTCGGTCTCGTACCATACTCGCCCCGTACATTTCATCCAACCCTCCACCTCAAGGAAGCGCTCGGCATTCCGTGCGCTCTGGTTGTCAGTATCAGGGACACGGAAAAACTTCTCAACCAGCTTACCCGCAAGGTCTATGTGGAGCCCTATCGGACAGCCCCAATAATGACCCTCGCGGTCGAGCCAGCCGCTATCGTACTTGAATTCCTTGTCCTCGAAGACATCGGCTTCTTTGCCCTGACTGTCTATGAGGCCCTTCATGCGGGCCTTTGCCTCATCATCGAGGTCCGAGTTCTCTATCCGCGCTTTTGCGTCGTCCTTGATGCCTGAGAGCGGGTCGTGTTCCTCATTCCCACCCTCTTCATCAGGTTTGAAGTCGCCGACACCGGCCTCGATTTGCATCCTCTGTATAATGTGCTCCCGACTCTCGTAATTGGTTGCGCTCTCTATCCATTCCACGAGGAACTTGGCACGCTCTAGGGCCTTCCGGACATTCATCCTCAGCATCTCTTTTACATCGCGGAGCGCAACCCTCATTTCATCCTGCTCTTTGTCGGTCAGCATTCTTAGTTGTGCGCTGGTCCCGCTCGGCATATCCGGATAGAGCACACTCCTAGCCTCTTTCATGAGGGTCTCGACTTCTTTCTCCATGCCCTCGAAGTTCGGATGCTTCCATTTGTCCTTAACCGCACGGACGGTCACCTTATCTTTATTGGTGACGAGCTTCATCTTGCCATCGATTATCTCGCGAGCGAGGTCCGGAGCCATATCCATGTTCTCAACGAGTATCAGGATTGCCGCATCACGCTGGCACTCCTGCCAGGCCCTCTCCCGTACCAAGTCGGTAATCATCTGTCCGAAGTTCTCGCCGAGCCTGAAATACGCCACACCCCGTTCGACGACGTTCTTATCGACCATCTTATCTGTAATCATGTGCTCACTTCCCCTTCTTCTCTTTCTGCTTGAGACGCTCCGCCATCCTTCGTTGCCGCTCCATCAGGTAGCCAGACCGCCGCCTCATCCTCTTCATTTAATTCCTCTCGGTACCCTCTTGGACTTGATTACCGTGTGCTCGATGTCAACTTCCTCGAATGGAACCCACTTGCCGGCCTTGACGAGCGCATTCTTCAGCTTGACGGCGTCCTCGACATATCGGGATTCCTCGCCCCACCCATTCGGGTCGAAGCCCAAGCCCTTCATGCAGTCCTCGATTTCCTTGAAGGTGTCGGCATCGAAGGTCAATGACCTGGAGGTTCTCCGGTTCGCCATGCTATCCCTCCAAAGGCCTCTTGACCACCTCATTGATGTCCACGATGACATTGTACATCAGGGCGCTGTTGTCGGTGCCCTGCTTGAAGGACCTCCCGTAGGCCTCCAGTATGAGGCGGAGCTTCTTGATGGCACCGATTGCTCTCATGGCGGTATCGATTACCTTCTGGTGGTCCTTGTTCGGTTCGGGAGCCTTAATCAGGACCTCCTTGAAGGCCTCCATGATGCCGTTGTAGAGGTGCTCCGAGATATTCGGAGGCAGCGTTCTGACATCGATGCCTATCTCGACGGGGTCGAACTCCTTGTGGCACATCGGGCACGCCCTGAGGCCATCGTCAACCTTGAGATGGTCCCCGAGCAGCTCGATAGCCTCGTCTATTATGGCCTTCACTCGCTCGTCGATATCCTTCATGTTCTCTATTTTGTCAATATCTCCCATATGAATCACTCCTTTGCTGGCGCTTTGACTTTATCCATGAATGTCCTCAGTATCCAGTACGCCCACTGTGCATCATAGTTGGCGTCCCAAGTGCACACTATGCTGTCGTAATCGAACCCCAGCTCCTGTGCTATCCGGTAGGCGTCCTGCTCATTCTCGAAGTCGTCCTTGGACTCCTCAAGGGACCGGAGCCCCTCGGCATCTTTGTCCTCCGTGAGGTGCGCCTTCAGATGCTCGAATGTCGCATTGCCATCATAGGACCTTGCAAGGCCACGCAGCTTCGACATCACATATGACTCGCTCTCAAGGCCAACGGATGCCCACTCGAACGAGTCGGGGTCGTCTATTTTGAACACGAAGGGCCCGACATCGCCGAATATTATGATGTGTCCGTGCTTGAAGTACAGATAGCACCTGTATATGCCCGTCCCAGGCCGACGATATATGAAGGCGTGCTCGCCATCGGGCTCTATGATGTGTTCATTAAAGACTTCCCAATACATCTTCTTGTCTCTCGGGTAGTTCATGTATCTCACCGCTCCATTTTCTTATATATTGAAACTATTACGCTCGTTTTTTTGGCTGGATGGTGCTTCTTCCGGCATCCCCTACACAGAGGGCGCACTACACCCGGCCGTACCCTCATTGGCTGGCCGCAGTCGTGGCAATGTCTCATCTTTCCTGGTGCCATCTTTAACCCCCTCAATATCCAGACAACTTCATCCATATCAGGACACCGAGTAGTATGGACATCATGATTACAACTGGAAATCCGATACCCGACAACACCACATTTTCATCGATATATTTCCTAACAGACATTTTCCCATCTCCATACATTTAGGACTTTTGTTCCCCACACGACGACCTTAGCCAGACTCCTTGTGCGATTCGGTTTAGTATACCCGACTCTGCGAGGAATCTAACTAGTGATGTCGTGTTCTTTCCTACATATGCCATCGCTTTTACTGCTATAGGGTGCGCGCTGGGCTGAAGGGTTTCTATCGCGGCGAGCAATTCAATCTCCTCGTGACATACTATTTCAACCACGGTGTCTGGTAGTTCGTCTATCGGTACGCTCTTCCAGAAGGGCGATGCCAAATTTATAGCGATTGTGCCGTTCTGTGAAGAGCCGTATCCAGGACACAACCACACTGTGATGTCGGCATTATATTCTATATTTATGTTCATATTTCTTCTTCGCCTCCTAAACTGACTTACATTCTGGATGCTTGCGGTCGTATTCCATTCTCGATGTGACTAGCTTTCCGATGGCTATCCTCGCCTCGTCGTACTCGGTGATTTTCCCGCACTTGCCGCACCGTAGTCCACCAGATACCAGTTTCCACCAAGTGGGCCATCCGCATTTCGGGCACCGTTCGAGGTTATCTCGTTGGAGTTGGAGCAGTTCGTCTACCGTGAGGGAGATTGTCCTCTCCTCACCGCATTTTAAGCACTTCTGGTTCTTACCTTGCCGGTTGCTCGACCGATTGAACCAATCGTGCTCACATTGTTCGTCCATATAGTCCCCTTAACGGAATATCGGTATTCCTTCGAACTCTATGTCACAGGAACGCGCTACAAGAGCCTTTAGCTTCTCAATTCTGCATCTTATCCTTTTAATACTCTTGCCGTTGCACGCTTCCATCCATCGTTGGACCAACCAGGGAAATATATCGGGAATGTTGAGCCCACAATTTGCGTTAGAGATTTGACGATAATACCCTTCAAACTCCGCGTTCAGCGCCGCCACACGCATCTCTAACGGTTGCATGGTGCCCCTTAAATCATGCCCGCAGAGAACACCACATCCATCCGATAATTGCGTTACTCTGCCATCGCTCTCAACCCGCTTTACTGTTCCAGCCTTAAACTCATAATAGCACTCGTCGCCTACCCGCCATTCTACCATTTGTCTCACCTCACCTTCTATTTTCCTCGCTTTTCGGACATTCGCTTGACTTCGGCTTCCACCATCTCTCTTAGCGGGCGATATTCCTTTCTGACCGCCCTCAGCATCCATTTCAGGTCACGCTCCAAGAACATCAGGGTGTTCCATCGCTTGATGGTGTTATACCGTCGGGCTCGCCTGATTATCTTGTCAACCGTCTCGGCTATGAGTAGATAGCTATTGGGTCGCTTCGACATCTGTAATCCCCTCACTTCGCCTCAGCGTATGGAGCCACCATCGCGACGAATTTCCGAATCCGCCTGGCCTGTATGGGGTCCGCCTCGACCATACGGTAGTAGGGGGTCGCGGGGTCTATCTCTATCATCAATCCGCCGTTGGCAAAACGATGGATGACCAACTCGTGGTCTCCCAAGGCGTAATGTCGGCTCCAACTTTGTGCATGTCCCATTTCTCGGTCCCCCTCTTTTATGACGTTAATCATCCCAGGCGGCAATACCGCCTAATCCCAATACCGTCGCGCCGACGGTTACTATCGCAGGCCAGTAAAATCCGTCAGTCATAGGGGGCTTTTCCAAGATGAGATACCCTATGTAGGCCATCCAGATTTCTATCAGACACACTATCAATGTTATTCCAATCCAATATTTAGTCTCCATGTTCTTCACATCCTCGGTCTTGTCTCTCCCCTCTAAAC
>Ga0315278_10001298_pt1 | contig 21770 bp, 9 predicted proteins | sample YL17G06_0_MG_FD_203880 | JGI IMG/M metagenome (GOLD analysis project Ga0315278, IMG submission 203880) | Sediment microbial communities from Yellowstone Lake, YNP, Wyoming, USA - YL17G06_0 | ecosystem: Environmental > Aquatic > Freshwater > Lake > Sediment | place: USA: Wyoming | collected... | reverse complement strand
CGAGGTGGGCGCCGTGGTGGTCGCCACCGGTTGGACGCCCTACCCGCTCGAGAAGCTCCCCGAGCTCGGCGGCGGCATCCTGCCGGACGTCATCGCCAACGTTGCGATGGAGCGCCTCGCCGCGGCTACGGGACCGACCGGCGGCAAGATCGTGCGCCCCTCCGACGGTCAACCGCCGAAGCGCGTTGCCTTCGTGCAGTGCGCTGGCTCGCGCGACGTCAACCACCTGCCGTACTGCTCCGCCGTGTGCTGCCTCGCCTCGCTCAAGCAGGCGATGTACGTGCACGAGCAACTGCCCGAGACCGAGGTCACCATCTACTACATCGACCGCCGGGCGCCGGGGCGCAACGAGGACGTCCTCACCCGCGTCGCCGGCCTCTCGGGGATCAAGCTGGTCAAAGGCAAGGTCGGCACGGTCGCGGCGGACGGCGGCAACGGGCTGCTGCTCAAGGTCGAGGACGTGGCAACCGGCAAGCTCCTCGCGGCGCGGGCCGATCTTGTCGTCCTGGCAACCGGGATGGTGCCGAGCGCTGCCGGCGCGGCGCTTCCCTTCGATCTCAAGCGGGACGAGGACGGCTTCGGTTTCGACGACCTCGATCGCGCCCTCACCGTCGCGGGAGTGGCGAGACGGCCCGAGGATGTCGCCGCCTCGGTTCGCGACGCCACCGGCGCCGCCGCCAAGGCGTGCGTCGCCGCGGGAAGGAGGGGCTGACATGGATCGCCTCGGAGTTTTCCTGTGCACCGGATGCGGCATCGGTGAGGCGGTCGACGTCGCGGCCTTGAGCTCCACCGCGAAGAAGCTCGGCTGCGCAAGCTGTACGACGGACGCCTGCTGGTGCTCGCCCGAGGGGATCGCGGCGATGCGCGCCACGGTCGCCGGCGAGAACCTCAACGGCGTACTGATCGCGGCGTGCTCCGCGCGCGCCAAGACCGAGGAGTTCCGCTTCGATGTGACCAAGGTCGCGCTGGAGCGCGTGTCGTTGCGCGAGATGGCCGTGTGGTCGCATCCCGCGGGTCACGAGGACACCCAGATGCTGGCCGACGATCTGCTCAGGATGGGCATGGCCCGCCTGGCCAAGATCAAGGAGACTACTCCGCTCGCCGAGACGATCGATCGCACCGTGCTCGTCGTCGGCGGCGGCGTCGCCGGTCTCGAGGCGGCACGGGCGGCTGCCGGCATGGGACACCCCGTGGTGCTGGTCGAGGCCAGCGAGCGGCTCGGCGGCCACCTCGCCGGCCTGCGCGACACCGTGCCGGAGGAGCCGCCGTACGACCGGCTGCACGGCAACCGGCTGCGCGAGCTGATCGCGCTCGTCAAGGCCAGCCCGGACGTCAAGCTGCTGACCTCGTCGCGCATCGCCGCGATTGTCGGCCAGCCCGGCCAGTTCAAGGTCGAGGTCAAGACCCCGGCCGGAACCGAGTCGTTTTCGGCGGGAGCGATCGTCCAGGCGACCGGCGCCCGCCCCTACGACGCCGCAAAGCTGCCACACCTCGGCTACGGTCAGTCCCCCAACGTCGTCACCTCGCATGAGCTGGACGCGATGCTGCGCGACGGCAGGCTCCTCCGGCCCGGAGACGGCAAGGCGCCAGGCCGCGTCCTCTTCGTGCAGTGCGCCGGCTCGCGCGACCCGCAGCATCTGCCGTACTGCTCCTCCGAGTGCTGCGGCACGACGCTGCGGCAGGTGGCCGCGATCCACCGGGACTTCCCGGCGGTCGAGGCCGCGGTCGTCTATCGCGACATGCGTACGCCTGGTCAGCTCGAGCGCTTCTACCTGGCGGTCCAGGAGCAGCCGGGAACCATGTTCACCCGCGGCGAGGTCGACCGGGTCGAAGGCAACGGCGCCGGTCCGCTGGTCGTACATCTGCGCGACTCCCTGCTCGGCGAGGCGGTCACGCTCCCCGCCGACCTCGTCGTGCTCGCGGTCGGCATGGTGCCCAACTCGGCCGACGGCGAGGCGATCCGCTCCCTCCACGACGCCGAGCGGCGAGTCGAGAAGGGTGAGAGCGAGTCACAGCGGGAGGAGGCCCGCAAGCTCGTCGAGAAGCTCGCACACCACCGGGACACCGAGATCCTCAACCTCGCGTACCGCCAGGGCCCCGACCTGCCGGTCCTCGCCTACTCGTTCCCGGACTCGCACTTCATCTGCTTCCCGTACGAGACCCGCCGCACCGGGATTTACGCCGCGGGGGCGCTCCATTCGCCGATGGACGCCGCGCAGGCCGCCGAGGACGGCTGGGGAGCCGCACTGAAGGCGGTGCAGTGCATCCGCGCCGCCGAACGCGGCGAGGCGGTCCACCCGCGCGCCGGCGACGTGTCGTACCCGGACTTCTTCCTGCAGCGCTGCACCCAGTGCAAGCGCTGCACCGAGGAGTGCCCGTTCGGTACCATCAACGAGGACGAGAAGGGCACCCCGCAGCTCAACCCGCTGCGCTGCCGGCGCTGCGGCATCTGCATGGGCGCGTGCCCGGAGCGCATCATCAACTTCCCGGAGCACTCGATCGACGCCGTCGCCTCGATGATCAAGGCGATGAGCGTGCCCGAGGAGTTCGACGAGAAGCCGCGCATCCTTGCCCTCATGTGCGAGAACGACGCGGTGCCGGCGCTGGACATCGCGGCCGCACAGCGCACGCAGTGGAACCCCTGGGTGCGGGTCGTCCCGATCCGGTGCCTTGGCTCGACCAACATCGTGTGGATCGCCGATGCGCTCTCGCGCGGCATCGATGGCATTCTCCTCGTCGGCTGCAAGTCGGGCGACGACTATCAGTGCCACTACGTGCGCGGCTCGCAGCTCGCCACGACCCGTCTCACCAACGTCCAGGAAACGCTCACGCGTCTTGCCCTGGAGCCTGAGCGCATCAAGGTCGTCGAGCTGTCGCACGACGAGTTCGACCGCATCCCCGCGATCCTCGACGAGTTCACCCAGACGGTTGTGGACCTCGGCCCCAACCCGATGAAGGGCTTCTAGGGAGAGACGCGAACGGAGGCGAGGCGGATGATGCGAAGAGCCGGCGCGCTCAGGGGAAGGTCGAGAGTCAAGAGTCTAGAGTTGAGAGTCCCCCGCCCTCCCTTTCGACTCTCTCGACCCTCGACTTTCAACTCTCGACCAGTCCGACCGGAGCTTCTGCCACCGCCCGACCGCCCGGGCCGTCAATAGGGAGGTCTTCCAATGGCTGCCATTCCCGCACTCCTGCCCTCCGCCACGTTCCGCGACGAGCTGCGCAAGCGTGGCGGCGCCGCCGCCTCGCGCTGCTACCAGTGCGCGACGTGCTCCGCCGTCTGCGATTTGGCGCCGGCCGACGCGCCGTTCCCGCGCCGCCAGATGCTGCAGGCGCAGTGGGGGCTCGGCGACACGCTCGCGGCGGATCCCTCGGTCTGGCTCTGCCATCAGTGCAACGACTGCACGACGCGCTGCCCGCGCGACGCCAAGCCCGGCGACGTCCTCCAGGCGGTACGCTCGCTGACCATCGAGCGGCTCGCCTTCCCGCACGCGATCGGCGCGCTCGTCGCGCGCGCGCGCCTGACCTGGCCGCTCCTCATGGGTCTCCCGGTGCTCTTCTGGGCCGCTCTGCTCGCCTTCACCGGGCATCTCGGCGTACCCGGCGGACTCGCCGAGAAATGGGCGTACGAGAGCCTTGTCCCGCACCGTTTCATCTACGCGGTTTTCTTCCCGGTGGCGGCTTGGGTGCTGGTCGCCTCGTGGGTGAGCGGCCGGCGGTTCTGGGCGTTGATCGGGAGCAGCGACGCCCGCCAGGGCTCGTTCCTCGCGGGCCTCTGGCCGACTCTTGGCGAGATCGCCACCCACAAGCGCTTCGGATCCTGCACCACCGCCAAGCCGCGCCAGCTCGGCCACCTCACGCTGCTCTGGGGGTTTGTCGGCGCCGCCGTCACCTCGGGCCTGCTGATCGTCGGTATCTACGCCCAACACCTGGAGATGCCGCTGGCGCTCACCCACCCGTACAAGCTCCTCGGGAACGCCTCGATGGTGCTGCTGCTGATCGGCATAGCCGTGCTGGTGGGGAACCGCCTCGGCGACGCCAAGGCGGCTGGCGCCGCGACCGCGTTCGACACGTTCTTCTTGAGCCTCGTGGTCCTCGTGGTGCTTACCGGCACCGCCGTCGAGATGGTGCGCCTCGCCGGCGACGCCGGCCTCGGCCTGACCCTCTACGTCCTCCACCTCGGCGTCGTGATGAGCCTGTTCCTCACGTTCCCCTACTCCAAGTTCGCCCACATGCTCTACCGCACGCTGGCGCTCACGCACGCGCGAATGACCGGGCTGATCGCGAAGTAGTCGCCGCAGCCGCCGGCCTCACGGGCCATGCTAAATCAGGCCGGCGCGGAGGGCCTTCGCGACCGCCTCCGACCGCGAGTGGACGTGCAGCTTGTCGTAGATCGAGCGCACGCGGCCGCGGACGGTGTTGATCGTGACGCCGAGCTGCGCCGCAGCACCCTCGTACGAGTACCCCTCGGCGAGCAGGGCAAGGAGCTTCGTCTCGCCCGCGCTGGGTTGGACCTCGAGCTCGCGCACGGGCGCCACGGTGCGGAACAGGCGGATCACCTTGTTGGCGATCTCGGGCGACATCGGCGCCCCCCCGCCCGCCGCCTCGCGGATGTATTCGAGCAGGCGCGCGGGCGGCGTCTTCTTGAGGATGTAGCCGCTCGCGCCGTTGCACAGCGAGCGGAACACCTGCGCCTGGTCCTCGAACACCGTGAGCATGAGAATGACGGCCGGCGGGAAGCGCTCCTGTACCAGCCCAACCCCCTCGCTGCCCGAGGTCCCCGGCAGGTTGATGTCGAGCAGGACGACGTCCGGCATCTCGCGGGACGGGGTTCGGACGGCATCCTCGACCGAACGGAAGTCGGCGACGCAGGCGTATCCGGGCGTGCCGTCGATGAGCATGCGGAGCGCCTCGCGCAGCTTGCGGTCGTCGTCGACCAGCGCCACGCGCAACGTGCCCGCTTCCCGATCGGCGGCATTCGCGGTCGTCACCTCCTCTTCGCTCCGCATACGCCTGCCAGCATTCACGAGACCGCCCTTTCCCGACAGAGCATGATCATGCGGCTCCGCCCAGCGGCGCCACGACCCGCACGAGCGTGCCGGAGCCGCGCCCCGAGATTACCTCGAGCGTGCCGCCGAGCTCCTCGGCACGCCGCCGCATGCTCGTCATGCCGTGCCCGCTCTCGGCATCGGCGCCGCCAGGGTCGAAGCCGACACCGTCGTCGCTTACCTCGGCCGTGACCGTGCCGCGATCGAGCCCGGCGCGGACCTCGACGCGGCTCGCTCGGGCATGCCGCGCCGCGTTGTGGACGGCTTCCTTGAGGATCAGGTAGAGGTGCCGCCGCTGCTCGGCGCCGAGCGCGAGCGCAGCCGCCGCATCGGGGCCGGCGAACGACCAGGCGACGCCGGTCCCGTCGAACACGTCGGCCATCATTCGGCGCAGCCGCGCCAGCAGGCTCGGCAGGTCGTCGCTGCGCGGGTCGAGCGCCCACGCCATGTCGCTGGTGGCGTCGATCAGATCGCGGGCCTCGTCGCCGATCTCCCGCATCTCGGCGCCGCCCGCGTCCCGGCCGGCGTCGGACTTCCGCCGGGCGACCTCCGAGAGGACGGCGATGCGCGAGAGCGAGAGGCCGAGCTCGTCGTGCAGGTCCGAGGCGATCCGCGACCGCACTCGCTCGAGATCGAGGCGGCGCCGGCGGCGAGCGCGCCACGCCGACACGGCGCCGCCGAGGACGACGAGCGCCGCGGCCGTGACCACCCACCAGCGGCGCCACAGGGGAGTCGGCACGACGATCTCGACCGAGGCGGTGTCGCTCGTCACACCGTCGGAGCGCACCGCTCGCACGGAAAGCAGGTAGCGCCCGGGCGACAGTCCCGCGAGATGTAGCCGCCTCTCCGCGGCGAGCGCGCTCCACTCCTGCCGGCCGAGGCGGTGCTGGAAGCCGACCGTCTCCCCGGCCGCGAGGCTGATGCCGACGAAGCCGAGCTCGATGTCCCCGGCGCCGGTGGTGAGCCGCACGTCGCGCAGCTCGGTGACGCCGACCTCGGGCAGCGGACGCTCGCGACCACCCGTCCGCAGCTCGACGAGCCGCAGACCGAGGCGCGCGGGCGGGCCCTCCCGGCCCGGCTGCAGCCGCGACACGCCGCTGTTGGTGGCGATCCAGATTCGCCCGCCGCCGTCGATCCCGATCGCGACCGTCGTGTTGCTGATCAGGCCCGACGAGGCGTCGTAGTGCCTCACCGCGCCGGTCGCCGGGTCGAGGAGGTCCGCGCCGTTGCGGGTCCCAACCCAGATTCGCCCGTCGGCATCCTCCGCCAGGCATGTCACAGCCTCGCTCCCGAGGCCCTCCGGACGGCCGTAGTCCACGACCCGAAGACGCTCGGCGCCCGGGTCGTCGATGCGGATAAGCCCCGTGCGCAGCAGACCCACCCAGAGCCGGCCCCGACGATCGACGAGCAGCGCGGACACGAACCCCGCCGGGATCCCCTCGCCGGCAGCGAACAGACGGAACCGACCGTCACGCCAGCGCGCCAGACCACCGCCGTAGAAGCCGATCCACACCGCACCATGGCCGTCCTCGGCAAACGCCGATGCCGGTTCCTCGGGCACCCCGTCGGCCTTGCCGAAGCGGCGGATTGCGCCCGTGCTCCGCTCCCAACGAGCGAGCCGGCCCAGCTCCAGCAGGCCCATCCACACGTCGCCGCGCGAGTCCTCGAAGGTGCGGAACACCGCCTGCGAGCCGAGCTCGGCCGCGCCATAGGTCGCGGCGGCCCGGGCGTTTGCCAGATCCTCGACGCGCGCCGGCCGAGAGAAGCGGAGGAGAGCCTGCCCCGTCGGCACCCACCAGTCGCCGAGGTGGTCGACAAGAACGGCCTGGGACTCTGCCCAGCCGGGCTCGTGGATCCACGCAGGAAGCGCGAAACGCGTGCCACGGAGGCGGTCGCCCTCGACCCGGTGCACGCCGGCCGCCGGCGGGAAACCGACGAGCAGCACACCGCCGTGCCCATCGGGCAGGATCTGCGAGACCTTGTCGGTGAGCAGGCCGTCCCGCCGCGTAAAGCTGGCGAGCCCGGGCGGGGCCACCCTCATCAGGCCACTGGGCCCGGTGCCGACCCAGAGCGTCCCGGCGCTGTCGACGAGCACCGACACGAGGCTCTCCGCAGCCAGCCCATCGGCCGTACCGTAGCGGCGGAGGTGCCCGCCGTTCACCTCATAGAGACCGAAGGTCGTCGCCGCCCAGATCGTGCCGTCGCTCGCCTGGGCCAGCGACTGGCCCCAGTGCGGCGCCATGCCGGCCGCCTGCCCCCAGGTCACCAGAAGCCCGGGCGCCGACGGCGGAGCGGGGGTTTCCGGCCCGACCACCACGGTCCCGGCAACTGTCGGCGCCGTCCCGGTGCAGCCGGCAGGAGTGTAGCGATGCAGGCTGCGCCCGATCGACCAGACGTCGCCGGCGGCGTCGACGAACACTCCACGAACCGCCAGCGGCAGCCGCTCGACGTGGCCGTCGGGGCAGATGCGGGCGAGACCGGAGCCGCTGCTCACCCAGAGGCTGCCGTCGGTGCCCTCCGCCATGCTCGTGACGTCGGGTCGGGCGCCGGGAGTGAAGGAGACGGCGATGTCCACGCGCGTCAAGGTCGGCTTCGGCTGGTCGTGCTCCAGGCGAAAGACACACGGCCCGCTCGCGACCCAGAGGATTCCGTCGCGACGGCGAATCATGCCGCCCACCTCGTTCGCCCGCCAGGCACCGATTCCCGGGTCCGTACAGAGCCCCTCGAACGTGAGTGCCTCGAAGAGCCGGCCGCCGCTCTCGCGAACCGGCAGCATGTGGGCAAGCCCGCCGGTCGTGCCGACCCAGAGCGTGCCGTCACGGTCCTCCGCCAGGGCCGTGATGCCGGGATGCGGCAAGCCATCGTCTGTCGTGTACGTGACGAACGTCGTGCCGTCGAACCGGGCCAGGCCGGTCTGCGTGCCCACCCAGAGAAACCCGCGCGAGTCCTCCAGGAGTGCAGTGACGGCGTCGCCCGGAAGGCCATCGGCGGTGCCGAACGTGCGAACCGGGAGCTGCGCCGCCGGCGAGACGACCACGGAGAAGCACAGTGCCAGCGCTCCCCCGAGGCCGCCAAGCCCCCTGCGGACAGCCGTTCGCAGCGCCGTCCGACCCCGCATGGTCATGCTCTGCCGCGGCTCACCGCGACCCGGTAGGTTCACAACAGCATGGTACCCCCACGGTCACAGTCGGGCAGATCTCCACTTCCGGGAGGAAAGATGAGAAAAACCGGTCTTCTCGCCGCCATCGTCGCGCTCGCCGTTGTCGCGCCTGCACTCGCAGGTTTCTCAGGCTCGGACGTCTTCCTGCCGATGGTGGGGAGACAGGCCGGCGTCGGCACCTCCAACTGGTACACGACCGTGTGGATCCACAACCCGGGCGCCGAGGTCGCCACCGCCCGTATCTACTTCCTCGAGCGCGGCACGGTGAACACCAATCCCCCATGGGTCGACGTCATGATCGAGCCCGGCGACACCGACGCCATCGAGAACATCGTCGACACCCTGTTCCACAAGCAGGTGTTCGGCGCTCTGCGAGTGACCTGCGCCACTCAGAAGCTGGCCGTCACCTCGCGCGTCTACTCCAAGGCGGCAGGCGCGGGCGAGAAGGACTCGGTCGGCCAGGACTTCGCCGGCGTACCCGCCTCCTTCGCCATCGGCGCCGGCGAGAAGACCCAGATCCTCGGCACCTACCAGACGCTCCCTTCCGCCGATTCCGACTGCCGCTACAACCTCGGCTTCGTCGAGACCACCGGGCACACCGTGACCGTGAGGGTCAGGGCGTTCGACGGCAACGGCGCCGATCAGGGGTACAAGGACGTACAGGTCAGGGAGTACTCGCAACGTCAGGTGGCGTTCAAGGACTACTTCCCGACCGTGTCTACGGAAAACACGCGGCTCGAGATCGAGGTGATCTCCGGCACCGGCAAAGTGATTGCCTACGGCTCGATGATCACCAACGCCTCGCAAGACCCCACCACGTTCGAGATGGACTACCCGCCACGGGTGCTCGCGGAGAACGCGACCCTGGGCATCACGGGAGTCACTGCCGGACAGGGCCTGACCGGCGGTGGAACGTCAGGAGCGGTGACGCTGGACGTCGGCGCAGGCGACGGCATCACCGTGACTACCGACGGAGTCTCGCTGGCGGCCGGCGGCGTGACCCCGGCGAAGATTCAGCCTTCAGCCACGGTAGGCCAGGTGCTGACGACGGTGGCGTCGGGCAGTCCGGCTCCCGGTGAGAGCGCGATGGCGCTCGCGGGTAATGCCGTCGTCTGGCAGACGCCAGCCAACGGCGACATCACGGCGGTGAACACGGCCGCGGGCTCGGGCCTCCAAGGCGGCGCCGTGTCAGGCGATGCCAACCTCGCGATCGCCGCGGGCGGCGTGAGCACGGCGATGCTCGCCGACAACGCCGTGACTACAACGAAGATCGCCGATGGGACGGTGGCCGCCGGCGACGTGGCGTTCAACTACGCCGCCGCGACCGCGAAGGGCGGGGCCGCGAGCGACGTTGCCTGCACGGGCTGCGTCGCCGAGACGGACATCGCCAACAATGCAGTCACCAAGGCGAAGCTCGCTCCCGCCGGGGGCGCCGCCGGCCAGATGCTCGGCACGGACGGCGTCACGTTGGCGTGGCAGACGCCGGCCACCGGCGACATCACCGCGGTCTACACGGCCACGGGCTCGGGCCTCCAGGGCGGCGTGGCGGCGGGCGAGGCCAACCTGTTGATCGCCGACCGCGGCGTCACCACCAACATGCTCGCCTTCGACGCGGTCAACACCACGCGCATCCTCGACGGCTCGGTGGCGACCGCCGACCTCGCCGACGGCGCGGTCACTCAGACCAAGCTCGGTCCCGCGGGCGGGACCCCAGGCCAGGTGCTCGGAACGACCGGCACCGCCCTGCAGTGGCAGACGCCGGCCAACGGCGACGTCACCGACGTGCTCACGACGGTCAACGGTGGTCTGTCAGTCAGCAACAGCGCCGGGCCGCAGCCGTCCGTTGGGGTGGCGGGGGGCGGCATTACCACCGTGATGCTCGCCGACAATGCGGTGACCGACTTGAAGGTGGCGAGCGGGATCGCCTACTCGAAGCTCGCCGGTGCTCCGACCTCGCTGCCGCCGTCCGGCACAGCGGGAGGCTCGCTTTCCGGCACGTACCCGAACCCCGGGCTTGCGATCAGTGCCGTCGGCAGCGACCAGCTCGCCCCCGGCGCGGTGACCAAGGCGAAGCTCAGCGCAGCCGGCGGTAGCGCCGGCCAGGTCTTGGGGACGGACGGCAGTACGCTGCAGTGGCAAGGGCCGGCCGCCGGTGACATCACCGCCGTGCTGACAGGCATCGGATCCGGTCTTACGGGTGGCGCCAGCTCGGGCGTCGCCGACCTCGCCATCGCAAACGGCGGCGTCAGCACCGCGATGCTGGCCACCAGCGCGGTCACGCAGGCGAAGCTCAGCGTCGGGGCGGCAGCCAGCGGCTGGGTCCTCGGCACCAATGGCCTCAACCTCCAGTGGCAGAACGATGGCCTGCAGATTCCGTACTCCCAAGGCATCTCGTCGGGCGGCACCGCCTTCTTGATCACCAATAGCGGGTCCAACGGCGTCGCTATCAAGGGCGACGCCCCCGCCGGAAACGCCATCGTCGGGACCAGCAACGCCAGCGGGTATGCGGCCGTGTACGGCAAGAACCCCATCGGAATCGGCGTCTATGGGGAAAGTACCAGCTCCTCGAATGCCGCGATCCAGGCCTACAACGGCAGCAGCACTGCCAACGCGCTGCTCATCGAAGGCCGGAGCACGGCGGGCCAGGCGTTCAAGGTTGACAGGGAGGGAGACATCGTTGGAAACACGCTCAGGTGCGATGGGGCAGATGCCACTCAAGTCTACGCACGGAGCACGAAGCTGGACGGAGTTGGCGTGAGGGCGATTGGTGCCGACAGATGGGGAGCCGGGCTCCTCGCCTCCAACGACGGGAATGGGTGGGCTGCTCGCTTCATCGGCGTCGTCGATGTACAAGGGACCCTCAATGTGAATGGGGATCTCAATGTGACGGGCGGCACGAAGAACTTCCTGATCGATCACCCGCTCGACCCGACGAACCGAGAGCTCATCCATGCAGCGGTAGAGTCCAGTGAGGTACTGAACACCTACAGTGGAAATGTGGTCCTCGATACGACAGGGCGAGCCACCGTGGCGCTGCCGGAGTGGTTCGAGGCGATCAACACCGATTTTCGCTACCAACTCACCTGCGTCGGCGGGTTCGCACCGGTGTACATCGGCCAGGAAGTGAGCGGAAACGCCTTCACCATCGCAGGCGGCAAACCCGGTATCAAGGTCTCGTGGCAAATCACGGCGCGGCGCAACGACGCATGGATACGGGAACATCCCTTCCGGCCCGAGCGCGACAAGGCCGAGATCTGGCGCGGCTCCTACTTCTGCCCGGAGTGCTTCGGCCAACCCGAGGAGAAGGGCGTCGAGTGGGCGACTCGCCCCGAGACGATTCGGCAGATGGAGGAGTCGCGCGAGCCGCAAGCCGCGGAGCGCGGTCAGCAGCCGCCGACGGCGCCATGAGAGGAGCCCAGCTCCTGCTTGTTGCCTACTGCCTGCGGTACGGCGCCGGCGAAGCGAGGTCGACACCGGCCCCGTCCGGCTTGCTCGATCATGGGTCCGCCCGAAAAGGGATCGAGCCGTCTCTCCGGCCACCGGTGGGTCGAGGCCTGCCCCAGGGCGACGAGGTAGCGCCCGCACCTCACCTGTCGACCATCGATTCCTGTGACACGTGCCGCGCTTCGGTCAATGGCAAACAAGAAAGCGCGACGGGGAATGGACCCCGACGAACTGCCCCTCGATCAGACAGGCTCATACGACAGACACTCGGGAGGAACGCAATGCTCACGCCATCCCAGCTTCGCCGCGCCGCCGGTTCTGCCCTGCTCCTCGTGCTCCTTGCGTTCCCGGCCCTCGCCGGCTTCTCCGGCTCGGACGTCTTCCTGCCGATGGTGGGGAGACAGGCTGGGGTCGGCACCTCCAACTGGTACACCACCGTGTGGATCCACAACCCCGGTGCCGAGGTCGCCACCGCCCGCATCTACTTCCTCGAGCGCGGCACGGTCAACACCAACCCCCCGTGGGTCGACGTCATGATCGGGCCCAGCGACACCGACGCCATCGACAACATCGTCGACACCCTGTTCCACAAGCAGGTGTTCGGCGCTCTCCGAGTGACTTGCGCCACCCAGAAGCTGACCGTCACCTCGCGGGTCTTCTCCAAGGCCGCCGGCGCGGGAGATAAGGACTCGGTGGGGCAGGACTTCGCCGGGGTACCCGCCTCGTTCGCCATCGGCGTCGGCGAGAAGACCCAGATCCTCGGCACCTACCAGACTCTGCCGACCGCCGACTCCGACCTCCGTTTCAACTTCGGCTTCGTCGAGACCACCGGGCACACCGCGAACATGCGGGTGCGGGCGTTCGACGGCAACGGTGCGGACCAGGGATTCAAGGACTTCCAGGTGCGTGAGTGGTCGCAGCGCCAGGTGGCGTTCAAGGACCACTTCCCCACCGTGTCCACGGCGAACACCCGCCTCGAAGTGGAGGTAATCTCCGGGACCGGCAAGGTGATCGCCTATGGCTCCGGGATCGCCAACGCCTCGCAAGACCCGACCACGTTCGAGATGACCTACAAGGACTCGCTGCTCGGCATCGCGAACGTGCAGCACGACTCGACGCTCATCGGTGACGGCACCGCCGGCGCGCCGCTCGGCCTCGCGGACGGCGCGGTCACGGCGGCCAAGATCGCCGAGGGCGCGGTCGGGACGGCGCAGTTGCCGAGCCAGGCCGTCACCTCGGAGAAGCTCGCCGACGCTGCGGTCACGGTCCACAAGCTCGCCACTTCGCCACCTCCCTCGCCTGCGCCCATGGGCGTCGGCGCGCTGCGCGCCGATCCGCTCGAGGCGTTCTTCAAGACCGGCGACACGATGTTCTGGAGCACGGCGTTCACCGGCGACATCACCGCGGTCAACACCGCCGCCGGCTCCGGTCTCACCGGCGGCGTCACCGAGGGTGATGCCAACCTTGCCATCGCGCCCGGCGGCGTCAGCACCTCGATGCTCGCGGACGGCGCGGTGGCCAACGCGAAGATCGCCGACGGCGCGATCACCGCGGGCAAGATCGGTGCGCATCAGGTGGTCAAGAGCCTCAACGGGGTCAGCGATGCAGTAGTGCTTGCCGGGGGATCCAACGTCACGGTCACCCCCGCGGGCAACACGCTGACGATCGAGTCCCACACCTCGGAGTTGACGCTGCCATTCAGCCAGGTCTACTCGACCATCGTGCCTGGGTGGCACAGCGGAGTTTTCAGCATCGAGAGCCACAGCGACGGGTTCGCCATCGTGGGAATGCACGAAGGCCCGGGCCTGTACACCAGCGCTGGTGTCTACGGCTATAGTGAAAACGAGCCCGGTGTCCGGGCCGCCAGCATGCATGATGTCGGGCTTGACAGCCTTGCCTTCGACAGTGACGCCATCGTCGGAAGGACCACCAACGGCAATGGTGTCGTGGGCAAGAGTGGCAATGTCCCGTGCGCGAGCCAGTACCCCTACTCGGGCGTACACGGCTGCTCCGAGATCGGCACCGGTGTGGCGGGGGACGGCCACGCCTACGGTGTCAAGGGACGCAGCGCGACCGGTGCGGGAGTCGTTGGCATGTTCGGCAGTGCCGAGTGCACGGGTCAGGTCTACGACACAGGCGTCTTTGGATGTTCCGAGGACGGTATCGGCGTGGGAGGGGCGGGCCCCAGTGAGGGTGTTAGCGGACGCAGTGACAATGGGATCGGCGTCCACGGCACAACCAGCACCAATATTGGCGTCGTAGGCGTCGCTACGGCGGGCGGGATAGGCGTCACCGGCACGAGCAACAGCAACGACGGTGTGTATGGCGGCAGCTCCAGTGGATCAGCCGTCCACGGCATGTCCAGCAGCGGCAACGGAGTGAAGGGGGAGAACGACAGCCTCGGCGCGGCTGCAGTCTTCGGCTTCAACAAAGCCGGGGGTACTGGTGTCCTGGGCTACAGCGGGCCGGATGGGCATGGCGGCTTTCCCGGGGTCGAAGGTCACAGGGGGAGCGGGACTGGTGTCTACGGCGTAAGCACCAGCGGGACCGGTGTGAACGGCTCAAGTGGCTCCGCTAGCAACAGGGGCGTGTTTGGCTACAACTCCGGTGGCGGCATCGGCGTCTACGGGGAGAGTAACAGCTCTTCAAATGCCGCAATCAAGGGCTTCAACCCAACCGGAAATGGGGTTCGCGGCGAAGGTAACACGGGCGCATACGGCTTTTCGGTGGCCTCCAACGGGAACGGGGCGGTTGGCGAGGCCAACGTCGGCACCAGCGCCTACGGCGTGTGGGGGAAAAGCAGCAGTGGATTTGCCGGGTTCTTCTCCGGCAAGGTCCACGTCAACGGAGCGCTCTCCAAGAGCAGTGGCTCGTTCAAGATCGACCACCCGCTCGACCCGGAGGGGAAGTATCTCTACCACTCCTTCGTCGAGTCGCCGGACATGAAGAATATCTACGACGGGAACGTTGTCACCGACGACCGGGGCTTCGCCACCGTGACGCTGCCCGCTTGGTTCGAGGCACTGAACTCCGACTTCCGGTATCAGCTCACGGTCCTCGGTGGTGGCGACGTTTGGGCCCAGGCCCGTGTCGCCCGGAAGATCGAGGCCAACGCATTCGTCATCCAAACCAGTGCTCCGAACATCGAGATCTCCTGGCAGGTCACCGGCATCCGGCAGGACGCCTGGGCGAATGCCCACCGTATCCAGGTGGAGGAGGAGAAGCCCGAGATCGAGCGCGGCACCTACCTCCATCCCGAGCTGTTCGGTCAGCCGGAGGAAAAGGGCATCGAGTGGGCGACCCACCCCGAGCAGATGCGGCAGATGGAGGAGTCGCGCGAGCGCCAGGCCGCAGAGAGCAGTCAGCAGCCGCCGACGGCGCCATGAGCCGCGTCCGTCTTCCTGCTGCTGCCTATTGCCTGCTGCCTGTTAGCCGGGCGCGCGGCGGCCAATGATCATATCGATCTCGTCCTACGCCTCCGCCCAAGATGGGCCCAAGGCGGCTCTCCGACCACCCGCGGACCGAGAGCTACTCCGGTACGACGAGATAGCGTTCGCACCTCACGTGCCGACCAGCCATCTCTCTTGGAATCATCATGTTTCGGCCTGGGACAAACAGAAGAATACAACGGGAAGTCTACCTCGACAGCCTGCCCGTCGATCGGACAGGCTCATACGACCGACTCTCGGGAGGAATGCAATGCTCACGTCATTCCAGCCTCGCCGTGCCACCGGTTCTGCCCTGCTCCTCGTGCTCCTCGCCTGCCCGGCCCTCGCCGGCTTCTCCGGCTCGGACGTCTTCCTGCCGATGGTGGGGAGGCAGGCCGGGGTCGGCACCTCCAACTAATACACCACCGTGTGGATCTACAACCCCGCATCCGAGGTGGCCACCGCCAGGATCTACTTCCTCGAGCGCGGCACCGTCAACACCAACCCGCCGTGGGTCGACGTCATGATCGGGCCCGGCGACACCGACGCCATTGAGAACATCGTCGACACCCTGTTCCACAAGCAGGTGTTCGGCGCTCTGCGAGTGACCTGCGCCACTCAGAAGCTGGCCGTCACCTCCCGCGTCTACTCCAAGGCCGTCGGCGCCGGCGAGAAGGACTCGGTCGGCCAGGATTTCGCTGGTGTGCCCGCCTCGTTCGCCATCGGGGTCGGCGAGAAGACCCAGATCCTCGGCACCTACCAGACGCTCCCCGCCGCGGACTCCGACTTCCGCTTCAACTTCGGCTTCGTCGAGACCACCGGACACACGGTGACCGTGAGGGTCCGGGCGTTCGACGGCAACGGCGCCGATCAGGGGTCCAAGGACATCCAGGTCAGGGAGTACTCGCAGCGTCAGGTGGCGTTCAAGGACTACTTCCCGACCGTGTCCACGGAGAACACGCGGCTGGAGATCGAGGTGATCTCTGGGACCGGCAAGGTGATCGCCTACGGCTCCGGGATCGCCAACGCCTCGCAAGACCCAACCACGTTCGAGATGGACTACCCGTCGCGGGTGCTGGCCGAGGACAACTCGACCGGCGGTCTTACCCAGGTGAACCACGACGGGACTCTGACCGGTGACGGCACCTCGGCGTCTGCCCTCGGTGTGGCGGACAACGCCGTCAGCGCCTCCAAGCTCGTCAACGGTGCCGTAACGCCTGCAAAGGTCGCAACCGCGAGTGGGACCGCCGGGCAGGTGCTCACGGTGACGCCGACGGGCGCGGCCTGGCAGGCCGTCCCATCGGGCAGCGGTGGCGATATCACCGGGGTCGCCGCCGGGTCCGGTCTTGCAGGCGGCGGCACGACGGGTGATGTATCGCTCTCGGTGGCCGCCGGCGGCATCGCCAACGGGATGCTGGCCGCGAACGCGGTCACCGGCGACAAGGTCAGCGATGGGGGCATTGCCACGGCGGACCTCGGCGATGGGTCGGTCACCACGGCCAAGCTCTCACCCGCGGGCGGAGCCGCAGGTAAGGTGCTCAAGCACAATGGCTTGGCCGTGGTATGGGGCGATGATCAGGCAGGCGGGCTCGCTCTGCCCTACTTTGGCAGTGGGGCCAGCAGCGCGGAAATGTTCGCAGTCAACAACACCGGCAACGGTCCCGGCGTGGCCGGTACCAGCCCCGGAACCGGCGTGTATGGCGGCAGCAACAGCGGCAAGGGCGTGGTTGGCACCAGCACCACTGGCGAAGGAGTCTATGGCCACAGCAGCAGTGGCAATGGAATGTTCGGCAAGAGCGACAACGCCACCGGCGTGTTGGGTATAGGCTATACGGGCTGGGGTGTGCGTGGGGAAAGCGATAGCGGCATCGGTGTGCGTGGGGAAAGCTTTAGCTGCATCGGCGTGGCTGGCATCGCCACCACCGGTTGGGGCGTGGCCGGCGAGAGCGACTCCGCGTACGGCGTGCACGGCGAAGCCCGGGGCAACTACGCTGCTGTGGCCGGTGTGAACACCGGCGGCACCGCTGCCGGCGTGTATGGCAAGGGCAAGGGCGCGAGTGGCCTCGCCGGCTATTTCGACGGCACGGTGACGGTGACGGGGTACCTCACGAAGTCGGGCGGCGGTTTCCAGATCGACCACCCGCTCGACCCCGAGCACAAGCTCCTCAACCACTCGTTCGTCGAGTCTCCAGACATGAAGAACGTCTACGACGGCGTGGTCGTGCTCGACCATCTCGGCGAGGCGACCGTCGCGCTGCCCGAGTGGTTCGAGACGCTCAACCGCGACTTCCGCTACCAGCTCACCTGTATCGGCGGCTTCGCTCCGGTCTATGTTGCCGATGAGATCGCGGGCAACAGCTTCCGGATCGGCGGCGGGAGAGCTGGGACGAAGGTCTCCTGGCAGGTCACCGGCACCCGCAAGGACCCGTGGGCGGAGGCCAACCGGCCCGCGGTCGAGCAGGACAAGCCGGCGGCGGAGCAAGGGAGCTACCTGCACCCGGAGGTGTACGGCCAGCCCGACGAAATGGGCGTCGGGTGGGCGCGCAACCCCGAGATGATGCGGGAGATGCAGAAGTCGCGCGAGCAGCACGCCGCGGAGCGCAGCCAGCAGCCGCCGATGGCGCCGTGACGGGCGCTCAGAGACCGGCTGCTGGGCGACCGTTGTGCAAGCCTGCAGCGACCTCGACGGCCGGCCGGCGGCCGGCCGCTACGGAAGCGCGGCACGGACATGCCGGAGCGGTGGGTGTGGGTGCAGGAATTGGCGGCTGTGCTGGCCGCGTAGACACCTGGATCTTGATGGGCCGGTGGCGCGCCCCGGACCATAAAAGTCACTGCGAGGAGCGAGCGGAGCCCCGCCTTCGGCGGGACAAGCGAGCGACCTTGTCCCGAGCCCGAGCACAGCGAGGGCTTGGGGGAAGCAGTCTCCCCCGCATGTGGGAGATTGCTTCGCCGCCGCCGAGACCGGCGACGGCTCGCAATGACAGCGTAGGCGGAGGGACTTTCTGGACAATCTCCATGAGCCTTCGGCGTTCCCCGGACCATGAAAGCCACCGGGAGGGCCGGCGCCCTCGCCGGCCCGGGCTCCGCGAAGTTGGTTCTCCGCGCGGGCGAGGGCGCCCGCGCTCCCGGATCCAATGAAGGGGCTTTCTGAGCGATGACATGCTCGAAGGAAGGCCCGCATCAGGTTCCTTCCGGTGCCCCTTGGCTGTCGCCTCTTGCCCATCGCCCTGGCGGGCGGACGGGCGACACGGGCGACCGCGGGACCTGTCTCCTACTGTTGCCTGTTGCCTGTTGCCTGCTTGGCCACGATCTTCTCGATCTCGTCCATCGCCCAGGTCATCTGCGCATCGAGGGCGCGGTACGGGGCGGGCGAGGCGAGGTCGACGCCGGCTTCCTTGAGTAGCTCGTAGGGGTAGCGGGAACCGCCCGACTTCAGCAAGGCAAGGTAGCGGTCGCGCGCCGCCGTGTCGCCGGCGAGCACGGCGCGAGAGAGCTGTGTCGAGGCGGCCAGCGAGGTGGCGTACTGGTAGACGTAGAAGTTGTAGTAGAAGTGCGGGATGTACGCCCACTCGACGGTGTAGGCGTCGTCGATGCGCATGACGCCCTGGTCGTGGCCGTGGTAGCGGCGCAGTAGCTCGCCGTACATGCTCGACAGCCTCGCGCCGGTGAGCGCCTCGCCGCGCTCGGTCGCCTCGTGGATGGCGAGCTCGAACTCGGCGAACATCGTCTGGCGGAAGAACGTGCCGCGCAGGTTCTCGACGTAGGAGCCGAGCAGGAACAGCCGCTCGTCGTCGCCCTTCGCCTCGTCGAGCGAGCGGCGCAGCAGCAGCGCCTCGTTGAACGTCGACGCCACCTCGGCGATGAAGATCGAGTAGTCGGCGGTCGGGTACGGCTGCGCCGCGTTGGCAAAGGACGAGTGCATCGCGTGGCCCCACTCGTGCGCCAGCGTCGACACGCTCTCGTAGTTGTCGTTGTAGTTGAGCAGCACGTATGGGTGGACGTCGTAGGCGGAGCCGTTCGAGTAGGCGCCCGAGCGTTTCCCCGGCCGCGGCGGCACGTCCATCCAGCGCGACGCGAAGCCGCGCCGCACGGTGCCGACATACTCGGCGCCGAGCGGGGCGAGTGCCCCGAGCACCAGCGACTCGCCCTTGGCCATCGGGAACGCGGTGTCGACGCCGTGCACCAGCGGCGGGTAGATGTCGTGGTACGCGAGGTCCTTGATGCCGAGCAGGCGGCCGCGCAGCCTGAAGGCGCGGTGCAGCGTCGGCAGCGCCCGGTTGGCTTCGGCGATCAGGGTGCGGTACACCGTCTCGGGCACGTTGTTGGCGGCCAGCGAGGCGGCCAGACACGTCGGGTAGTTGCGGGCGCGGGCGTAGAACAGGTCGCGCTTGACCTGGGCGTCGAGGGCGACGCCGAACGTGCGCTCAAAGGAGCGGAACAGCTTCCAGAACTCGCGGAAGACGATGATCCGGTCCACGCGGTCGGGGAGCGCGCGGTAGCGGCTGTAGCCGGCCTGGTCGAGCGTGACCTTCTCGCCGCTCGCCAGCGTCACCTCGGGGTACGGCAGGTCGGCGTTGCGCAGGATCCCGGAGAGCGTCCCCGGCGCCTGGGCGATCATGCCGGCTTGCGCCAGCAGCTTCTCCTCGGCCGGCGACAGGGTGTGGGGGCGCTGGCGCTCGAGGTCCTCGAGGTAGAAGCGGTACGGTGTCAGGCCGGGCTCGGCGGCGAGGAACCTGGCGACGGTACCGGCGGGCAGCGCCAGCACCTCCGGCGCCATCCACGCCGCATGGCTCCCGAAGTCGGTCGCGAGCTGTTGCACCTCCTGGCTGTCGGCCAGCGCCTCGGGCGCTCGCGTGTCCTCGTCGGAGAGCATCTGGGAATACGCGCCCAGCCGCGAAAGGTCCTTGGCGAGGCCGAAGTAGGTCTCGAGCGCCGCATTGAGCGCCGCTGCAGAGGAGCCGAGCTGCCCGCGCCCGCCCTCGAGCTGGGGCAGCTTCCCCGTAAGCGCCGCTCTGGCCGCGAGGAACGCGTCCCTGCTCGGGTACAGATCGGCGAGATTCCAGCGGAGCCTCTCGTCGTTTCGTTCGTCTGCCGCAACTGTCGACGTCACGCCCATGCCGCACCCCAACAGGACTGTCGCAAGAATCATTCTCAACCGCACCGGTTACCTCCGCCGCAATAACTCGCGTAGTGTAACGCGCCGTTACCCCGCGGTAACGGCGACTCCGGCGCGTTACTCTCCATTCCCACGCGGGACGTCGAACGGCTGCGTAATTATCAGGTTAAAATGCCTTTCTGAGATTGTGAAAATTGGTACATATCTTGCAACCAGTGACGGGCACGGCTCTCGTGCGTTCCGCGTGTCCGTGGTGCACGGTTCGCGGCGAGCGCACTGCGCCGGCAAGCAGGCAGCGTGCCAGAATCGGTGGGTGGTCCCACCTCAAGGAGGATCGTGATGAGCAAGCTCGTTCCGCCGCATGGAAGCAAGGATCTGAAACCGCTGTTGCTCGAAGGCGCCGCCCTGGCTGCAGAGATCAAGAAGGCGCAGGGCCTCAAGCCCGTCCCTCTGACCAGCCGCGAGACCGGCGACCTGATCATGATGGGCATCGGCGGCTTCACCCCGCTCGACGGCTTCATGGGCCACGCCGACTGGAAGGGCGTCTGCGACGAGTACAAGATGCCCTCCAAGAACAGCCTGTTCTGGCCGATCCCGATCACCCTCTCCGCCGAGCAGGCGCTCGCCGACTCCATCGCGATCGGCGAGGAGGTTGCGCTGTGGGACACCGAGACCCACACGCTGATGGCGACGATGAAGGTCACCGAGAAGTACACGATCGACAAGGCGCACGAGTGCAAGCAGGTGTTCCGCACCAACGACGACAAGCACCCCGGCGTCAAGCTGGTGCTGAACCAGGCGCCCGTGAACCTCGCCGGACCGGTCAAGGTACTTTCCGAGTCGTACTTCCCCGAGCAGTTCAAGGGGCTCTATCAGCGTCCCGCCGAGTCGCGCAAGATGTTCGAGGAGCGCGGCTGGAACACCGTCGCCGCGCTGCAGCTCCGCAACCCGATGCACGGCTCCCACGCCTACCTGGCGTGGATCGCCATCGAGGTGTGCGACGGCGTGTACATCCACCAGCTCGTCGGCAAGTTGAAGGAAGGCGACATCCCGGCCGACGTCCGCGTCAAGGCGATCGACGCCCTGGTCAACAAGTACTTCCGCAAGGAGCGCGTGGCGATGGCCGGCTACCCGCTCGACATGCGCTACGCCGGACCCCGTGAAGCGCTGCTCCACGCCGTGTTCCGCCAGAACTACGGCTGCTCGCACCTGATCGTCGGCCGCGACCACGCCGGGGTCGGCGACTACTACGGCCCGTTCGACGCCCAGAAGATCTTCCTCGAGATCCCGCCCGGCGCGCTCGCCCTCAAGCCGCTCTGCATGGACTGGACGTTCTACTGCTACGAGTGCGGCGCGATGGCGTCGATGAAGACCTGCCCGCACGACTCGAAGGCGGTTATCGACGACAACGGCAACTACAAGGGCGGCGCAAGACTGCTGCTCTCGGGCACCCTGCTCCGCAAGCTGATGAGCGAGGGCAAGCCGGTGCCGCCGGAGTTCTCCAAGCCCGAGGTGATCGCCGTGCTCAAGGAGTACTACGACAATCTCGAGAACAAGGTTGAGATCAAGCTGCACGG
>Ga0315278_10001297_pt1 | contig 21778 bp, 18 predicted proteins | sample YL17G06_0_MG_FD_203880 | JGI IMG/M metagenome (GOLD analysis project Ga0315278, IMG submission 203880) | Sediment microbial communities from Yellowstone Lake, YNP, Wyoming, USA - YL17G06_0 | ecosystem: Environmental > Aquatic > Freshwater > Lake > Sediment | place: USA: Wyoming | collected... | reverse complement strand
TGAAAGGCCCCAGGCTTGCCGAGCAGCGCGTCCATCTCGACGAGCTGCCTGCTGAGGCACGCGCCGAAGGTCGCGCCGACGTCGCTGGCCGTGAAGAAATCACCGCCGCGGCCTAACCGCTCCGGACCGCGGGAGTAGTAGCCGTGCTCGGGGTGGTGAAGTGCCAGCTCCATGAAGCGCGCGAACGGCATCGGTCCGCCTGCGCGGATCTCGTTCCCGATCAGGCTGAGAAGCTCGGGGTGTGAGGCGGAGGCGTCCGCCACGACGCGGGCCTCAGGCAGCCGGGGCGGCGGTGACGACGGACAGTTCGGCCGCGCTCTTCACGCCCCGCTCGATCTTGCGCCGGATCTCGAGGACCCCCTCGATCAGGGCCTCGGGACGCGGCGGGCAGCCGCTGATGTAGATGTCGACGGGGATGATCTCGTCGACGCCCTGAACGACAGCGTACGAGCGGTACATCCCCCCCGACGACGCGCACGCCCCCATGGCGATGACCCAGCGCGGAACCGGCATCTGGTCGTAAATCTTTTTCAGGAACGGGGCCATCTTCTTGGTGACCGTTCCCGAAACGACCATGAGGTCGGACTGACGCGGCGAGAACCGCAGCGCTTCGGCACCGAAGCGCGCGAGGTCATAACGGGGGCCGACGGTCGCCATCAACTCGATCGCGCAGCAGGCCAACCCCATCGGCATCGGCCAGAGAGAGTTCTTGCGGCCCCAGTTGATGAAATCGTCCACGCGGGTCGTGTACGCCGACTCGCGCGCGTCCCCTTCCGGGAACCGCTGGTGAAGGATCAGGGGATCGTCGCCTAGCGCCATAGGGCCGGAATCGTAACACAAGGCCCCGGGAGCTTACGGGCCGGTTTCGATCCCGAGAGCCTCGGCAAGCTCTGCCTGCTTGCGATCCAGCGTAAGGAAGGAAAGCCCAGCCAACTGCCGTTTGAGAAACAGCGCACAGGCCAGGTGCCAGAGGTCGGATCCCTTGACTCTCCCCAGACCGAGCACTTCTCGAAACTCGGTGGTCAGCGGGCGGTCCGGGAGGACCCAGTTGATCCCGGACAAGAGGGGCGCGCAGTCCGCCTGCACGCGTTCCCGCGCGAGCGCCGAACGGAGCTCGGCCTCGAGCAGGTTCGACGCCACAAGTCGATCAAACCGTGCGAGGCTCTCCGCCGTCTCCCGTCCACGCGGCTCGTTGAGGGCCACGGCCACGAGACACGACGTGTCCACATAGGCAAGCTTTACTCGCGCGATTTGAGAAACCTTTTGAGGGAGCCCGGCTTGCGGGCGATGGGCTTCAGGCTCCCCGCCGGGGCGGTCGCCCGCGAGAGCACGCCGCGTTCTTCGAGTTCCCGCAACGCCTTTTCCGTTCCACCCGCCTCGTAGACGGGCCGGATCTCGGCAACCGCCTCACCCCTGCACGAGACGATCACGTGCTGACCCGTCCGGACCTTACGCAGGATCTCGCTGAACTTCGCCTTTGCGTCGTAGGTCGAGTACCGGTTGCTCATGCCGCCGGAAAGATAGGCAACTTGGTCAGACTGGTCAAGTGAACGATCAACGCATCGCCGCTCGGATGGCGACACCCCAAACGCCAGGTATTCTTCGGTCCCGGGTGGCCCCGGAAATTGCTCGCCATCGAGCCGCCGCAGGCAGTCGGCAAGGAGCTCGCGCTCAGTCAACGCTGACGTTTGACCTCGGCGTCGTCGGCATTCGGGCGCCGTGTGCGGATTCCCTCCCGCGCCACGTCGCACGCGAGTTCGTGCAGCGCGAGCGCGATCCCGAGACGCTGCTCGTCGAGCGCGGCGCGCGGATTCATCGAGTCATTCCACTCCCCGCCGCGGCGAGGGACGCCCAGCCACGGCATCAGTCGATAGCGAGGCAGGCCGGCGTCCCGCACCCCGCTCCCCAACCTCAGGTGAGTATCCGCCGGCTCCTCCGATGACCCCATCCTCCAAGAAATGGGGTCTCCGGAAAACCCGGCGGGGTTCAGCTCCGCATGCAGGACGCTTCGTTGTTGCTCCGCCGTCCGGCTGGGCCGATACTGCTTGCATGTTCGCAGACCATGACCGACTCATCGAGAGCCTGAGGCGATGTCTCGGTGCGAGGCCGGAGATCCTCGAGGCTTACCTTTTCGGCTCCCGGGCCCGCCACGGCGGGCAGCCGCACAGCGACGTCGATGTCGCGGTTTGCGTCGACCGAGATCGCTTGGCGGATTCTCCGTTCGGCTACGCGGCGCAGCTGACGGCCGAACTCGTTGCGTTGCTGAAGAATAATGACGTGGATGTCGTCGTTCTCAACCAGGCCCCGCCGCTTCTGTATCACAGGGTTCTACGGGACGGGTTGCGGCTATGTACAAGAGACGCAGCGGCCACGACGACGCGCGAAGGCCGAGCCCTTTCCAGATACTGCGATTACGTACCCCATCTGCGGAAGATCGATGTCGCGCACGCGGCGCGCATCGAAGATGGGAGCTTCGGACGATGAGCCCCGGCGAGCTCGACGCATCGGTCGTAAGGCGGCACCTTTTGGCCCTCGACCAAGCGCTTCAGACTCTGAGAAAGCACCAGGGCCGCCCCGTCGATGAACTGCGGTCGGATCGAGAGGAACGCTGGGTGGTGGAGCGAGGCCTCCAGTTATGCACCCAGAACGTGCTTGATGTCGCAACGCACCTTGCCGCGAGCGCGGGACGAGACGTTCCGGACTACGCGACAGCCATCGACCAACTTGCCGACCTCGGGGTTCTCCCGGCCGCGTTCGCGGCACGCATTCGCCCCGTGGCCGGCTTCCGCAACGTGATCGTCCACGGTTACCTGGACGTGGATCTCGCGATCGTCCACCGCCTGCTCAACGACCGCCTCGACGACTTCGCGGAATTCGCACGTCTTGTCAGTCGTTACGTCGACAATCGGACTAATCCGTAGCTTCGCGAATCGCCGGATCACTGCGCGCTCGCTTCGCGAAACACTCGAGAGCATCGCCACACCCTGCTCGGTGAAGGCATAGGGTCGGCGTCGAGCATCACCTTGTGACCCCGGATGAGGTCGATGTGTCGTTCGATAGCCTCGGCGGGGACGATGGCGGTCGTGCCATCCTCCAGCCGGGCTTTGACAGGATTGCGTGAAGCTCAGGACCGTCGCCTTGACGCCCCTCGGGGGACGGCGATAGAGTCCCGGTCCCCCTTCCCAAGGAGACGGAAAGCGTGGCCAATACGGACGCGGCGTTCGATCTGACCGTCATCGGCAGCGGTCCCGGCGGCTACGTCGCCGCCATCCGCGCCGCCCAACTCGGCCTCAAAACCGCGGTCGTTGAGATGGCTCCCCTGCCGGGCGGCACGTGCCTGCACTGGGGGTGCATCCCGACCAAGGCTCTCCTCCACGCGGCCGAAGTGCTGGAGTCCTCGCGCCACGCGGGCCGCTTCGGGGTGAAGGTGACCCCAGGTGAGCTCGACGTCCCGGCGCTGCACAAGTACAAAGACAAGGTCGTGATGTCGAACGCCAAGGGGGTCGAGTACCTCCTCAAGAAGGGCGGCATCACGCTGGTCCCGGGACGTGGCCGGTTGGCAGGCCCCGGAAAGGTCGCCGTGGCGCAGGCCGATGGCGGAACGAAGACGATCACCACGAAATTCACGATCGTCGCGACCGGGTCGGTCATCCGCGGCCTCCCCGGCGTCGAGTTCGACGGGAAGCAGATCATCAACTCCGACCACGCGCTCAGCCTGAAGCAGGTCCCAACCTCGATGATCGTGCTCGGCGCCGGCGCGGTGGGGGTCGAGTTCGCGTCGATCTACGCGACCTTCGGCGCCAAGGTGACGATCGTCGAGCTCCTCCCCCGCCTGATCCCGCTCGAGGACGCCTCGCTGGGCGCGGAGCTTGAAAAAGCGTTCAAGAAGCGCGGCCTGGGCGTGCACACGAGCACCAAGGTCGAGAAGGTCGTTCGCGAGAAGGACAAGATCAGGGTCACCGCCTCGAAGGACGGGAAGCCCGTCGAGCTCGAAGCCGAGGTGCTTCTGGTCGCCGTCGGCCGGCGCCCTCTCACCGAGGATCTCGGGCTCGAGGCGTTGGGCATCAAGCTCGACCGCGGGTTCGTCGAGGTGGACGGCTTCATGCGCACCGCCGCACCCGGGGTCTGGGCCGTCGGCGACATCGTCAAGACGCAGGCATTGGCCCACGTCGCCTCGCACGAGGGGATCGTCGCCGTCGAGGACGCGGCCGGGCGGCACCCGCATCCCATCGACTACGACAAGGTCCCGTCGTGCACCTACTGCGATCCCGAGGTGGCGTCGATCGGGCTGACCGAAGACGAGGCCACAAAACGTGGGTACGACGTCGTCGTCGGGCAGTTCCCGTTTTCCGCGATCGGCAAGGCGAAGATCTTGGACGACACGCGGGGGTTCGTGAAGATCGTCTCCGAGAAGAGATACGACGAAGTGCTCGGCGTGCACATCATTGGCCCGCACGCGACCGAGTTGATCTCTGAGGCGACCGCCGCCTTGAATCTGGAAGCGACCGCAGCGTCGCTGTTCCAGGCGGTGCACGCCCACCCGACCCTCGCCGAGGCGATCGGCGAAGCCGCCCTCGCGGTGCACGGCCGGGCGATCCACATCTGAGTCGGGGCGACGCCCCGGGGAGACGTAGTGATGCGCGTTGACGTCGTGATGCCCCAAATGGGCGAGTCGATCGCCGAGGGAACGATCACCCGCTGGATGAAGCAAGTCGGCGATACCGTCTCGCGCGACGAGCCGATCTTCGAGATTTCGACGGACAAGGTCGACGCCGAAATCCCGTCGCCCGCCGCGGGCCGACTGATCGAAATCAGAAACGCCGTGGGCGAAACGGTCCCGGTGAATCAGGTCGTCGCCGTCTTGGAGACGGACGTCGGGGCTGCCGTGTCGGCCGCCCCGGCTGCTGCCACCGCCAAGGCGGAGGCGCCGAGCCCCGCGCCGGCGGCGGTCCAGCCCGCGGCGACGAAGGCTCCGGCCGCGGAGCCCGCCCCACCGCGCGGCGAGGGATCGTTCGTTTCGCCGGTCGTGCGGAAGATCGCCTCGGAGCACGGGATCGATCCCGAGCGCGTTCCCGGAACCGGAGCGGGCGGTCGCGTCACGAAGAAAGACGTCCTCGATTTCGTTGCCAAGGGGAGCGCCAAGGCCGCGGCTCCGGCTCCGGCTCCTTCGGTCACGTTCGCCCCGGGCATGCGCGTCGAGCGGCAGCCGATGTCTCCGATGCGCAAGAAGATCGCCGAGCACATGATCGAGTCGCGGCGCATCTCGGCGCACGTCAATTCCGTGTTCGAAGTCGACATGACGCGCATCGTCAAGATGCGGGAAAAATACAAAGCCGTCTACGAGAAGCGCCACGGAACGAAGCTGACCATGACGCCGTTTTTCGTGAAGGCGGCCTGCGACGGGCTGCATGCATGGCCCGTGATCAACGCGTCGGTCGAAGGCAACGACATCGTCTACAAGAAAGACCTGAACATCGGCGTCGCCGTCGCCCTCGCTTGGGGCCTGATCGTGCCGGTCGTGAAAAACGCCGACGAGCTCTCGATAGCCGGGCTGACCAAGAAGATCAACGACCTGGCCGAGCGGGCGCGCGCGAAGAAGCTGCTTCCGGACGAGGTCCAGGGCGGCACCTTCACGATCACGAATCCGGGGATCTTCGGCGGCGTGTTCGGGTTGCCGATCATCAGCCAGCCCCAAGTTGCGATCATGGGCATCGGCGGCATCGAGAAGCGCCCGGTGGTCATCGACGACGCCATCGCGATCCGCTCGATGATGTACCTGTCGATGTCGTACGACCACCGCGTCGTCGATGGGGCCGTCGCCGATCAGTTCCTCGCCATGGTCAAGAAGGGCCTTCAGGAGTTCGACGAATCGCTCCTGTGACGCCGCTGCGCTGGGCGTTTCTGGGCCGCGTCCCCTACGAGGACGCGACGACGCTCCAGGGGTATCTGGTCGACCTCGTCAGGCGCGGCGAGACCGGGGACACCCTCCTCCTCCTCACGCACCCTCCGGTGATCACGCTGGGGCGCGGCGCCCACGCCGAAAACGTTGTCATCCCGGACGACGAGCGCACCGCTGCCGGCATCGAGCTTCACCAGGCGGGCCGCGGCGGCGATGTGACCTACCACGGACCGGGCCAGTTGGTCGGCTATCCGATCGTCGCGCTGCGCGAGAACCGGCGCGATGCGCACCGCTACCTGCGCGAGCTCGAGGAGGGCTTGATCGCCACGGCCGCCGCCCACGGCGTCACCGCCTCGCGCATTAACGGCCTGACGGGGATCTGGGTCGGCGATGCCAAGCTCGCGGCGATCGGCGTGCGCATCGGCACCGGCTGGATCACCTCTCACGGCTTCGCGCTCAACGTGGGCCGGGACCTCAAAGGCTTCGAAGCGATCGTCCCGTGCGGTATCCGCGACCGATCGGTGACCTCCCTGGCCCTCGAGCTCGACCGGGACATCGCGCCCGAAGATGTGGCCGAGGCGGCGGCCACGGCCGTGGCCGAGGCGCTGGGCTACGAGGCCGTTTGGGACGATCCCGCCCTGGCGGCCCTTTCTCGAGGGGCGCTATCCTCCCCGCCCGTCCCCGGAGACCGACCATGACCGAAGCCCGCCGTGAGCCTCGCCCGGAGTGGTTGCGCATTTCGCTTCGCACCGACCCGCGCTTTCGGGAGCTCCGTTCGATGGTCACGGAGCTCCGCCTGAACACGGTCTGCGAGGAGGCGCGCTGCCCGAACATCTACGAATGCTGGAACGCCGGCACGGCGACGTTCATGATCCTGGGCGATACCTGCACGCGCTATTGCGGCTTTTGCAACGTGAACAGCGGAAAGCCCAAACCGGGCGTCGACAAGGAAGAGCCGGCGCACGTCGCGGAGGCCGTCGCGCGGCTGGGGCTCAAGCACGCGGTGATCACGAGCGTCGACCGGGACGATCTTGAAGACGGTGGCGCGCGCCACTTCGCCGAGGTCGTCGGAACGATCCGCGCGCGCGTTCCGTCCTGCGCCGTCGAAGTCCTGACCCCCGACTTCAAGAAGAAACCCGGCGCGCTCGATGTCGTCCTCGACGCGACTCCCGCGGTCTTCGCGCACAACGTCGAGACGGTCCCGCGCCTCTACAAGTCGGCCCGGCCCGGGTCGAGCTACAACGGCTCGGTCGGGTTGCTGGCGGAGGCCGCCTCGCGCCGTGACCGGGAGCAGTCGACCCTACGCGTGAAGACGTCGATCATCGCGGGCCTAGGCGAGGAAGACGCCGAGATCTTGGAGGTGATGGGAGACCTGCGACGGGCCGGGGTCGACATCGTGACCCTGGGGCAGTACCTGCAGCCAACGCCGAGGCACCTTCCCGTCGCCCGGTGGGTGCACCCCGACACGTTCGCGGCGTTTCGAACCGAAGGGCTTGCGCTGGGGTTTCTACACGTCGAGTCCGGACCGCTGGTCCGCTCGTCGTATCACGCGGAGCGGCACCGGCCTGACCCGGCGGCGCAACAGCAAATCTAGGATCTAAACGTGGAGCGGGAAACGGGACTCGAACCCGCGACCTCGACCTTGGCAAGGTCGCGCTCTACCAACTGAGCTATTCCCGCACGTAAGAACATGGTCGCTCCGACGAGTCGGGGAGGATACCGAACGAACGGAACGTCGTCAATCTCCCTGCCGAAAGGCGTCGGGGAGATGCGTGATCCGCCATCCGGACCCCACGGGGACCACCTCGACGACGTCGAAGCGGCAGGCCTTTTCGCCCCACCCGGACCTGGCGAGAAACACCGAGGCCACCCGGGCGATCCGCCCTCGTTTGATCGCGGTGACGGCTTCGGAGGGGCGTCCGTAGGCGCCGTGCGTGCGGGTTTTCACCTCGACGAAGACGACGACGGGGCCGTCCCGGGCGATCAGGTCGATCTCGCCGCACCGCGCTCGGAAGCCGCGCGCCACGATGACGAGCCCCGCGCGGCGAAGCCAGCGCGCAGCAGCCGCCTCCCCGGCATTCCCAAGCAGCCGTCGCGGATCGCGCCAAACCGTGGCCTTCCCGCTCATCCCCGCCCCCCGACGCCCGGCAGGGATCGTCCTCCGCGCAGCGAAGGCCGTGGACAGGAAAAACCGGCTCAGGGGTTTCCGATCGGCAATCCCGGTGGGGGCCTTAGCTACGGTCCGGGTTGGCGACGGCCCGACGCCAACGCACCCCCAAAGGGGTGTCCTCGAGCACGATCCCCTGGGCGGCGAGACGGTCCCGGATGCGATCGGACTCGGGAAAGTTCTTGGCCTTCCGAGCGTCCTGACGGCTCGCGATCAAGGCCTCGATTTCCGGGTCGAGGAGCTCCGGTGCTTTGGGAGCGATGACGCCGAAGACCGCATCGAGGCGGCTGAGCGTCGCCCTGAGATCGGCCGCGCTCTCAGCGGGGAGCTCGTTCCGGTCCAGAGCCGCGTTGGCCTCTCGAATTAATCGGAAAAGTGCCCCCCCCGCCCCGCTGACGTTGAGATCGTCGCTCAAGGCGGCGCGCACCTCGGCTTCGATCGCCACCACCTTCGCATCGAAACTCGCGTCCCGGCCCGCGGGACGCGGCGACTCCGCGAGCCGCGCGTGGAGCGCATCGAAACGCGCCAACTCGCCGCCGGCCCGTGCCAAGGCGTCGAAGGTGAAATTGAGCGGCGTGCGGTAGTGGGTGGTGAGCAACAGATACCGCAACGCCCGCGGGTCATGTCCCTTCGCGACGAGATCCCTCACCGTGTAGAAGTTCCCCCTGGATTTCGCCATTTTTTCGCCGTCGACCATGAGGTGGGCGGCGTGCATCCAGTACTTCACGAACGGGCGGCCGGTCGCCCCCTCGCTCTGCGCGATCTCGTTTTCGTGATGCGGAAAAATGTTGTCGACGCCGCCGGTGTGAAGGTCGAAGCTCTCGCCCAGGTACTTCATGCTCATCGCGGAGCATTCGAGGTGCCAGCCCGGACGGCCCGCGCCGTAGGGGCTTTCCCAAGCCGGCTCCCCGTCCTTGTGCCCCTTCCAGAGCACGAAGTCGCGCGCGTCGTCCTTCTCGTACTCGTCGCTGTCGACGCGCGCGCCGACCTTGATTTCGCGATTCTCGAGATTCGAAAGGCGCCCGTAGGATCGGAAAGCGTCGATGCGGAAATACAGGGATCCCTGGCTCAGGTAGGTCAGTCCTTTGGATTCGAGGGCCTTGGCGATCGCGATCATCTCGGGGATGTGCTCGGTCGCCCGGGGGTAGTGCTCGGCCTTCTCGATGCCGAGCACGAGAAGATCCTCGAAGAAGGCCGAGACGAACGGCTCGGTCACTGTGCTGAGACTCACGCCCTGGGCGATCGCCTTTGCGATGATCTTGTCCTCAATATCGGTGATGTTCATCACCTGCGTGACGCCAAAACCGAGGAACTTCAACGTGCGCCGAAGCAGATCCTCCCAGACGTAGGTGCGGAAGTTCCCGATATGGGCGTAGTCGTAAACCGTGGGTCCGCACGTGTAAAGCCTGACTTGTCCCGGACTCAGCGGCTCGAGTTCCTCGATCCGTCGCGTCAGCGTGTTGAAGATTCGCATGGCCCGGGCATTCTACCCTTGGCTCGTTCCCGATCACTCTTCGACGATGAAAAACGACCCCTCGGTCGAGGTGCGCTCCGCGGCGATCCGGTCGTGCAGCTCCACGACGACGCGGTAGGATCCCGTGGGCCAGTCGCCGATCGGCAGCGCCAACCCCATCGAGGCGCCAGCGGCGCCGCGCACCGAGAACGGTTTTCCATAACGCTTCGAAGATCCTTTGACCGAGCGGTAGAAGCGGAACACGACGTCCACGCGGCGCATGGACGTCACGGGATCGACCGCGGCGTCATAGACCTGCAGGTAGAGGCGCAGCAACTCGCTTCGGCGGAAGATCCCGCCCGCCTTGGGGACGACTTCCTCCGACCCGACATGAAAGGGGCCCGCGCCGGAGCTCGCCGGGCCGAACTGCTCGGCCGGAACGACTGAGCTCGCCGAAAACCCGCCGTTCAGGTAAGGCACTCCGACGAGTGCGTTCTTCAAGAAGATCTCGTCGCGTGCCGCGTCCGTAACCACGTACCGCACCGAGTAGTTCCGCCCGGACTGGAGGTAGACTCGGCCGAAGAAGGTGGGTTTCCCATCCTTCGCGGGCCCCGAACCCCTTTCGAGGGGCACGGTCCGAGCGGAGGCTCCGGGGAGATCCTGCCCACGACGTCCGGCCTCTTCGACGGACGCCGCCCCGACGTAGGTTGGATCCCCGCCCCCCGGGACGGGACCAGCACCATCGCGGGCTGCGAGGAGCTCCACCATCAGGAGGGTCAGGATCGTTCCGTCCTTCGCGCGGAAAAAAAACGCCGCGTCTTGGAGCGCATGGACGCTCGGGGGCGTCGCCGCGGCGGTGGCGATGCCCATCGCCAAGACGAGGCCGACCGCCACGTCGCGGCCCAATGCCGTGAGGAAGGAGCGCACTGCGTGCCTCGAAACGGCGGAGGCCGCCCTTGGGCGGCCTCCCATCAAGAACGCGTCGTCATCCTGTTCAGAACGCGAGGCGCATGCTGAGTTGGTATGTGCGTCCGAATCGCTGCGTGGCTTCGTTCGTTCCGTTGACTTGCTGGCCGCTGTTCAGGAACAAGTTGTAAACGCTGTAGGTGTTGTCGCCGAGCAAGTTGAAGATCTCGGCGTCGAGTTGGAGGTTCATCCCCTTGGGGAGATTGATCTCTTTCACGAGCTTCACGTTGAAAAGCCATGCCGACGGATTGCGCTGGTCGTTGCGCTGGTGGGTCTTGTAACGCGTGCGCACGCTCGTGAACGGCTGCGTGATGACATCCTCATAGGGCGGCAACGTGTTCGATTGCGACGTATTGCGAAAAAGGAGCGAGTAAGGCAATCCGGACTCCCAGAGGGCCGTCCCGCCGACGCGGAAGCCCCAAGGGGTGAGGCACGTCGCATTGACCTTTAACGAATGGCGACGGTCGTACGAGAGATAGCCCTTCTCGTCCTCGAGCGTCGAACGATCGTCGCCCAGGGCCAGATTGAAGTCTTCGGCGTCGCCGGTCGCCTTCGACCAGGTGTAGGAGGCCTCCATCTGCCAGTTCTTGTATTGGCGTCGAACGAACTCGAGTGTGAGACCGTCGTATTTCGCTGCGTTGCTGTTGCCGATCAGAAAGATGTCTCCCCACGCCGGGTTGAGGATGTAGAAATCGGCGACCCCGTCCGGTTCTTGCTTTGACTGGGTTACGGGCTCCGTCCCTCCTGGGGGGATCAGCGTTATAAACGTCTCATTTCCGGTGCAGTCGTCCAATATGCCGTCCGGAGCTCCACCCACGTACGTGCCGTTAACAGGGGTGGTTAGGCAGCTGCCGTAATCGCCGACGATCTGATTGATGTTGGTGTCTTGGAGCTGATTCTTGAAGTTACGATGGATGTAGGTCAGAGAGATCGTGTTCTCTTGCCAGAACGTACGCTCGACCGCGAATGAGTACTCGTCGCTATACGGGGTCTGCAGGTTGCGATCGACCGCCGAGTAACCGTACGTCGGTGTGAAGGTGACGTCCTGCGCGCCGGCTTCAACAGGAAAATTGGCGAGCACCGGCTCCGTTTCGCTCGTGACCACCCCAAGGAAGATCTTGTCGTAGAAGCGGCCGGCCGAGAACGAGAATTTCGTCTTGCCGTCGTTCCAAGGATCCCAACCGATTGTAAGGCGCGGTGAGAGGTTGGTGTTGTGGATGCTGATGTCGTCCAGTTGGCGGTACCGGGTCGAATTCGCAAACTGGTCCTGGACGGAGCCGTAGGAAAACACGTTGTCGGGAAACTGCTGGTTGACGGCGCGTATCGCCCCCTGACGGTCCTCGAAGGTGGTGAAGTTGTTCTGCAGCGCCACCACCTTTTGCCTCACCGGCATACCGGGGGGGGCCGCGGCGAGGTACGCTTTGGACTCGGCCTCCAGGTCGATGGGTCGAAAACCAGGGGCGCTGATGTTTTCTTGCTCGACGCGTAGACCCACGGTAATGGAGAGATTCGAGATCGGCCGGATGATGTCCTCGCCGTAGATCCCCCAGGTGTTCCCGACGGCCTCCTGCTGGCTGTCCGGCCGGAGAGACGCCGTCACGTTGAAGAGGCGCGTCACAGAATCCGAACCCGGAGTCAACGACTCGAACTTGAGGAACGTTGGCCGCCGCTCGAGCGTGCGGGCATAGCGTTCGTTCTCGACGACGATCCCGGCATGGAACTGATGGTTCGCCTTCCCGAGGCGGCCCTTGTACCAGGTCGCGTCGCTCTTCACCGTGAGGCGCTGCCGCACATCGTTCCAGTCACGTTCCGACGAGCCGCTCGTCACACCCTCCTGGATGTCAAAGCACTGGTATCCGGCGAGGTAGTCGTCCGCGGGGACGCAATGATTGAGGGCACCCCGTTGGGTCGGCGTAAAAGAAAGCTTGCTGTCCTGGTAGGAAACCACCGAGTCGACGAGGAGACTCGGCGAGTACGGCGCCGTCCATGTCATGGTGTAGGTCGGCCCGCCGGTCTTCAGGGTTTCGGTTGTCTCGGCCGGACTGACGGCGCTGAGGCCCACGTTGGTCCGAGTGAGCGGGTCGGCGCGGAAATTGAACGCGAGCTTGTTCCGGTTCGAAACCTGCCAGGTGAGCTGATTGTCGGTTGAAAACCGTTCGGTTCCGACGGTATTGAAGGTGCCACCGGAGGCGAAAATCAGCGGGTCTTCTCTACGGATGACCTCTTGCGACAGGCGGTACCAGAGCTTGTCCTTGACGATCGGGCCGGAGACCTGCAACGAGGGCTGGTAGAGGTAGAAATCGGGGATGAGGTTGTTCGGGATGCCCGTCGATCCACTGCCGTCCAAGGCCGCCGACTCGTAGAGCATTCCGAAGACGCCTTCGAAATCGTTCGACCCCTGCTTTTGAATGATCTGGGCGAATCCCCCCTGAGCGCGGCTGAACTCGGCTCCCGCGCCAGCGGTGACGACCGACAGGTCTTCGATCGAGTCCATGTTGACCTGATTGAAGAGGGTCCCGGTCAGCGGATCGACGTTGCTGATCCCCCCCACGGACGTTTTGAAGTCGCGCTCACGCGCTCCGTTGACGTTCGGGTTCCCGTCACCGTCCGCGTCCTGGACCCCCGGAGCCAGGGCGAGCACGTTTTGGTAGAAGCGCCCCGCCACAGGGAGGTCCGCGATAAAATCTGACGAAAACTGGGTCGATGTCTGGTTTTGGTCGAGATCGACCGCTGCTTTGTCACCGAGGACGAGAACGCGTTCGGACATTTCGGGGGCGAGGGCGATCACGACGTCCTGAGTGCCTCCTCTGACCGCGACCTCCTGCCGGATGCCCGCATAGCCGTCCATGATGATGGTGACCACGTAGCCCGCGCCGATGCGAAGTACCGGAAAGAGCGCGACTCCGTTCACGTCGGTGACTAGCGTCGACGTCGCAACCAATTTAGTGGTGCTGCTCAGTGTGACGGCCGCGCCGATGACCGCGGACTTGTCGGAGTTGTCGATGACCCGGATCTTCAGCCCGCCCGCGGCCTGAGCGGACGCCGCGGTTACCGCCAGCACAGAGAGCGCGAGCGCCCCGAATAAGCGTACCAACTTCATGGTGCCCTTCCCTCCCATCGAGCCAACTCGGCCGGCTTCCGGTCCGAGTCGACCGTTTCCCGATCGGACTCAAATTTCGTTCGCGAGGCCCAAAAGACCGTCGCAACGACCCTCTCCCCGCCAAGCCCCAAAAACCGGCACTTCTTACCACCGATCACGCCAGGGCGTCAACCGACGCACTCGCGCGGTGCCACAACAGTTATGTAGCCTGAAAAGAGGTTGACTGCTCGCCCACGGGACCAGACCGCGCGGTGTTTTCCCCGCCCCCCCCCCCCCCCCCCCCCGCCAATCCGATCGGCCTCAGACGACGATTCCCAGACGCTTGATCTTCTCGTTGAGGGTGGTGGGTTTGAGACCCAGGAGCTCGGCGGCGTGCTTCTGGACGCCACCCGTCTGACGCAGCGCGCCCTCGATGAGCTGCCTCTCGAAGCGGCCGACCGCGTCGTAGAACCTAACCCCCTCCGGGAGGGGTGGAGCGTCGGGCAAGACGACCCGCCGCGACATGTCGGTCGGAAGCAGATCGATGTCGATCTCCTGCCCGCGCGCAAGAACGACCCCGCGCTCGACGACGTTTTCCAGCTCGCGGACGTTTCCCGGCCAGTTGTGCGAGAAGAACCGATCCATGACCGCCGGGGTGACGCGCGTCACGCCTTTGCGGTTTTCGGTGTTGAACCTCTCGAGGAAATGCTCGACGAGGATCGGGATGTCCTCCATGCGCGCGCGCAGCGGCGGGATCGAGACGCTGATGACGTTTAACCGGTAGTACAGGTCCTCGCGGAACCGTCCGACCTCGATGAGGTGTTTCAGGTCTTCGTTGGTTGCCGCGATGATCCGCACGTCGACGAGCCTGTTCTCGAGCGCGCCCAACGGGAGGAACTCCTTGTCTTGGATGACGCGGAGCAGTTTCGTCTGGACCTCGGGGGTGACCGTCGAGATCTCGTCGAAAAGCACGGTGCCGCGGTCGGCGACCTCGAGCAGGCCGATCTTCGCGGCGTTCGCTCCGGTGAATGCGCCCCGCGAGTGACCGAATAGGTTGTCTTCGAGCAGTTCGGTCGGGATGCTGTGGCTGTTGACGATAATGAAGGGCTCCTCCGCACGGGGACTCCGGCGGTGGATCGCATGCGCCACGAGCTCCTTGCCCGTGCCGCTCTCGCCATTGATCAACACGGTCGCGCGAGACTGAGCGACCTGGTCGATGAACCGGTAAACCTCTTGCATCGCCCGAGACTTGCCGACGATCTTCTCATAACGGTAGCGTTGCTCCAGTTCGCGCTTCAAACCCTTGTTCTCGGTCCGCAAGCGCGTCGTCCTGACGGCCTGCGCGACCAGGAGCCGAACCTCCTCGTTCTTGAACGGCTTCGTCAGGTAGTGGAAGGCCCCGAGCTTCATCGCGGTCACCGCGCTTTCGACGGTTCCAAACGCCGTGATCATCAATACCGCAGTGTCGGGATCGCGATCGCGGATCCAGCGCAGCACGTCGAGGCCGTTGGCATCGGGGAGCATGACGTCCACGAGAACGGCATCCCACGGCCCGCCGCTCTCGAACAGTCCGCGCCCGCTGCCGGCGTCTTGCGCCACGAAGACGTCGTCTCCTTCCTTGCGAAGAAGCGTTCCCAGGACGTCGGTGACGACGGGCTCGTCGTCGACGATCAGGATGCGGCCGTGAGAAACGGCGGCAGTTTCGGGCGCCATCAGCGGCACTCTACCAGGCGGCGCGCGGCCAATTCCTAGGCCCAGGCGCGCGCCGGTTTGTGGACCGGCAACTCGACCCAGAAACGCGTGAACTGGCCGGGCACGCTTTCGACGTGCATCGCGCCGTCATGCTCCCGCACGATGCCGTAGCTGATCGACAGGCCGAGACCCGTCCCCTTGCCGCGTCCTTTGGTCGTGAAGAACGGATCGAAGATGCGCGGTAGGTCGCCTTCGGCGATCCCGACGCCGTCGTCAACCACCTCGAGAACGACGCGCCCGTCCCGATGGACGGTGCGCACGGCGATGCGTCCGCCCCCTTCGACGGCATCTCGGGCATTCGAGAGCAAATTCAGAAGAACCTGCTGCAGCTTGCCGCGGTGGCCACGCACCTCGGGGAGCTCGGATTCCAACTCGACGTGGAGCACGATGCGCTTGTCTCGGATCTGGGGCGCAAAGAGCCTCAGGACCTCTTGCACCGCGTCGTTGAGCGTGAGGTCCTCGAACGCGGAGCGTTCCGGCCGGGCGAGGTTCAGGAGCGAGTTGGCGATCTTGGAGACGCGTCGCGTTTGGATTTCGATCTTCTCCAAAGTCTCCCGACGCGGATCGTCGGCGGCCATGTCGTCGAGAAGCAGCTGCGCGTAGCCCGAGATGCCCGTGAGGGGCGTGTTCACCTCGTGAGCGACCCCTGCCGCAAGCAGACCCAACGACGCGAGCCGCTCCTGCTGCAACACCTGCTCCTCCAGCGTCACGCGCGCGGTGATGTCGTCGAACGTCACGACACGCGACCCATCCCCTCCCTCGGCGGCGATGGGGGAGAGCGCGAGGTTGACGACGATCCGCTCACCCGCGCGGTTGACCAGCGCATGACGGTAGATGCGCGCCTCGACATCGGGTCCCACCGCCGCCAACTCGCGCTCGATGCGGCGAATCGAGTGAAGCGGGAAGACCTCGCGGAGGAACTTCCCCATCGCCTCGTCTCGCGGGAGTCCGTAGATCTCCTCCAGGCGGCGGTTCCAGGCGCGGATGCGTGCCTCGGCGTCGATCAGCAGGAGGCCGACACCGCTGCTTTCGAGGATGCGTTCTTGAAGGGCCTTCAGGGACTCCACCTGCGCGGCGTGCTGGCGGACCTCGAGCATCACCCTCGCGGCTTCGACCGCCGGCGCGGCGTGCGCGCAGAGCGTGGAGAGGAGCGCGCTGTCCTCGCTCGACAGCGAGCTATCGAAGCCTTCCCGGTCGGTGACCGCAAGCACCGAAGAGAGCCTTCCCTTCGCTTTTATCCCGAACAGGTGCCGCGCTTCCGCCATGCCCTCCAGCGTCCCGGCGGTGAGAGCGAGCGACGGATTCCGCTCCAAGGCGTCGATGACCGCGCGGTCCAGATCGACCGAAATCCGCCGGCCCGTTGCGGCGAGCCGCTCGAACCTCCTGCCGCTGCCGCGAACCAGAACCGCGGCCTCGGGAACGGCGAGGGTCTCGCGGACGCGGTCTTCGAGGCGCCCCAGAAGCGACGGCAGATCGGTCTCCGCGTTCAACTCGCGGCTCCACTCGAGGAGCGTCGCGCGGTAGCTGTACCTGGCGCGGTAAAACGCGCGATCGACACCCTCCCTGACCCATGCGCGAAGCCGGGGGTACAAAACCGCGGTCACGAGCGCCGCGAAGAAGCCGAGCACGGCTTCCGGAAGATCGAGATCGATGACCAGGCGGCGGACGATCACGAGCGTGACCGCGTACGCGGCGACCGTGATCACGCCGAGCACGACGATCGACAGCCCGCGCCTCAAGATCAGGTCGAGGTCGTGAAGCCGGTAGCGCGCCATCGCCGCGGTGAACGCGGCGGGCACCGCCAGCAGCGGAAGCAGCGTGAGGTCGGTCCAGGAGGGGAAGGCGGCGCCCAGAACCCACGGCAGGATGTAAAACGCGGTGAACGGTCCGAAGCCGAGACCGAGCCCCCAGAGCATCCAGCGCAGTTGGCTGCGGTGGAGTCTCGACGTCGTGCGAGCGAACGCCCTCGCCATCGCGAACGCGCTGAGACCGACGGCGGCAGCCAAGAACAACAGCTCCAGACGATCGTGCCAGACGGCGGCCCGGATCGGGTCCTCGAACCGATACGCTCCGCCCAGGCCAACCATCCACACGTCGAGGCCGATCAGAACGGCGGCGCCGCCGTAGGCCAGAGCGAGGACCGTCCGCCTCCCCGGAACCTCGCCGCGCGCGAGCGTCCAGGCGAGATGAACGAGCAGTGTCGGAACGAGGGCGCCGGCGACCACGTCGGCCCAGTGCACCGCCCAATCGAACGCATCCCCCTCGCCGGTCTGGCTCAACACGAGCTGCGCGAAGAGCGCCATGGCCAGGGCACCGTAGACGCGGGCCCCGCGGACGCTCGGCCAATTCACGACGATGAGAAGGCCCGACGCAAAACACACGACGCCGATCAGCGCGAGATAGCCGTAGAGCCGAGAGGCGGCGTGACGGCGCGCCGGCACCAACGACGTCTCGAAGGTCGTGTTGCCCCGTCGCAGGGTGAGTCCCATCGCGGTGCCTGCCGGAACGCGCCACGGCGCATCGGCCACGCGGAGGGTGTCCTCGACCCTCTGGCCGTCCAACCGCAAGAGCACGTCCCCCGGACGCATGCGGGCCGCCGACGCCGGACTTCCGGGCTCGACGACGCGAACGGTGACGCCCGCCGCCGCCTGGACCCACTCAACACCCACCCACGGTTCGCGCTGGGACACCCGGCGGCCGAACGAGACAACCGCGAATCCCGCGAGGAGGATCGCCGCCGCCCCGACGGCGGCGAATCGCGCGCGACGCGTCCGCGAATTCACGTCCCGACTCCTCGCGTCGCCCTGGCCCTCAAAAGGCCAGGGACACTCCCGCGCCAAGCCGCCGGTGATCGGCGACGAATGGACGCGCGTCGGCAGGATCGGCCTCTGACGCGATCGACCCCGGTCCCAGCGCGGTGCGTGCGGTTAGAAGAAGGCGACACGACGCGCGTCCCCCGGCAAATCGGACCAGATCCTGCGCGAAATCCAGGGCGACCGTCCTCACGGAGCCCGTCGCTTGGACGCCGGCGGCATCGGCGTGGTCCCGAACGCTTCTGTATTCGACAGCGACCGCCGACCCGGCGCGTGGGGCACTGACACCGAACCGCGCCGCGTCATAGTCCAGCGCACGATCGGCGAGAAGAACGACCGGGACGTCGTCGAGAGCCGGCGCAAGCACCCCGTCCACGTGGCCGCGCGCGACGCGGAAGGACACCGTCGCGGACGACGCGACGCGCTCCAGATCGATCGCAACGAAGCGATCGGACACGAACCCGTCTGTGACGTAGAGGGTCTCTGGGCCCTGCGGAGCCTCCCGACCACCGCCGAAGGTCGCGCGCGACGGCAGATAGGTCGCGGTTCCTCGAAGGGTCAGCGAGGGGTCGAGGTGGGTCACTAACTCTACGGCGTAGCCGTAAGGCGACGGGAGATCGGAGCGCGGGACGCCCGTCGGTCCCACCGCCGCCCGGGTCGTCGCGAAATAGGACACCTCGGCCCTCGCTTCCATGCGGCCGGCTGTCCACGATCCGCCGACTCGCGGCTCCAGGGTCGTCGCTAGCGTCCCGTCGAACCCTTGCGTCACAGCAAGGCCGCAGGTGACCGCGATCGGACTCGAGAGGGACCACCGGTCCTCCGAGTCGATGAGGAGGCTCCAGCCGGACGCCCCGTCGAGCGCGAAGGTACCGCTCGCGCGGCCGACGCGCGCTCCGGGAGCCGACAAGCTCAGTCGCTGCGCCCGCGCGCCCACGCGCACGAGATGGCCGTCACCCACGAGGTTCTCGTAGGAGCCTTCGGCGCCGATCGCCCGACTGGACGCGTCCCCTTGTGCGGGGTCCCAACCGACCGCGGGACCCCGGCCGAGATCGAGATTTGCGTCGTGAAATCCGACCTGGAGCGCAACGTGCGAGGAATCGTCGACTTGCTTTCGCCACTTGGCGTCGTACCCCCACGAACGCTGCGACTGACGCGCCGTGCCTCCTGCGACACCCAGGCGATCGGTCACCTCCAGATTTCCGCTCGAATAGAAGGCGCGCATCGCCAAGCTTTCGTCCACGGCCGTGTCGTAGGACAAATCGAGGTCGACGTCGGACGCCCCGCGACTGACGGCGCCCGGTGACGATCGCGGCGAAGCCGAATCGAGGCTGCCGCGGCGTCCGCGGACTTGGATCGTCCCACGCTCTCCGAGGGTGCCGCCGAACCGCATGCGCGTCTCGTTTCCCTCGAGGTTCGACGACGGTCCAGACGACCCCGGTCGCCACGACCCGAGGGCGACCATGTGGTCGATTTCGCCGCGCACCGACTCCTGCACGCGCGCCGCGAACGCGCGGGCACCGCCGGTGTCCCCTGAAACGAGAACGGCACGTTCGTCGAGCTCGCGGAGGATGCTGCGAGGCGGCACCCGCAGCGTCCACGAGAGGTCGTCAAGAACCTTTTCGGCTCCGGGCTGGCCATCCTTCGGAACGGGTCGAAGGATCAGGTCGACCGACGAACGGAGTACCGTGTTGACACGACCGAGAGCCGCGATGTACCCGGACTTGATGGCGGCGACGCGATACACGCCGGGTGTGATCGCCCCCACGAGGAACCGTCCACCGGCGTCGGACACCGCGCGAAGAAGAGCGCCGTCGCCTCGTCCCTCGGGAGCGAGCACCAGGACTTCGACCCCTTCGAGCGCTCCACCGACGTCATCTCTCACGAAGCCTGAAAGGGTCGTGGCGACGCGAGTCGCGGCGGCCGACGGCCCGGGGACAACGGATGAGACGGCCGCGAGAAGCAGGGCGGTAGCGGCCGAACGGAACGCGACCATGGCTCTCCTCCGAGCTCGGGGAGTGTAAGTTTGCGGTTCGATTGTTGTCAACCGCGGCACGCTCTATAAGATGCGCAGCATGAAGACTCCCCGTGCCCTCCTCGCGTTGGCGTTGTCAGCGACCTCGATTCCGACGGGGCACGCGGCCCCAACCGTCGCCATAGAAACCCACGTGGTGCTGACGATCGACGCGCTGACCGTCGAGGAGGAGCGGTCGAAGACCGCGGGGATCTCGCGAGAGGTTGAAATCGGCCCGTTCCAGCCTGCGACGGTCGACCTCGCCCTCCCCTGGGGGCCGGAAGGAGCGATGCTCGGCGTTCATTTCGATGCGCGGCTGACCTCGATGACTCCGGACGGCGAGGCGGTTCTCCTGTGCGAGTCCAGCGTCACGCGGGTGGGTCGCGCCCCCGTCCGCGCCTCGCGGGAGATCCGTCTGGCCGACGACGGATCGGGCCTCTTCGAGGTTTACGGTGACGGCGCGAGGCGGCTGCTCTTGACTCTCCGGGGCGAACAGGTGGGACGCGCGGTGGTTCGCCCGCTCGCCGCCGTCGGCGCCCCCGTGCGATTCCTGGTCGCCGTCCTACGCGTCGACGCCGAGCGCATCGTCCTCCTCGAGACCAACGAGCTGAACACCTTCGTCGGGCAATCGGTCGAATACAGCTTTCGCCAGGGGCAGGATGAAGGGCTCGAAGCCGTGCGCCTCGCTCTCCTACCCACCTCGACTTCCGGAGATCTCGTCACGATCGAGGCCGATATCAGCGGCGCCTTACCCGGGGCCGGCGGCACGGTCCTGGTCAGCCACCGCGAACGGATCGTCGCGTCGAGGGGGGCGACTTCGCGCCTGTCGGCCACGACCGGAACGCCGCCGGCCGGTTATCGATTCCAGGTGACCCCTGATTTCTAGACCCGCAGCCATCAGCGCGTGCGGCGCCGCTCTCGTCGCGGCCGTTGCGTTGGTTGCCGCATCAGCGCCGCCCCCGCCGAGCGACGTCCTTCCCCTCGGACGCGAGCTGCGCGTTCGCCTGATCGGCGGGCGAGAGCTGCTCCTCGAGGTCAGGCCCTGGCCCGACGAAGACCTGTCCTCGCTCGCACGACGGATCTCCCCCTCGCCGGCTGGAAGCGCCCTGCTCGAATCCTCGCTCGCCGACGGAAACGCCAGAACGAATGACGGGTTCTACCGCGTCCCCTTGGCACTCCTCGGCACGGACGCCCGCGCACTCGTCCTCCGCAGCGTTTTCCCCGACGATCGCGCCGATGGAGGCGATTGGCTGCACGTCGCCCGCAAGAGCCCGTTGCCGATCTATGACGAAGGACTTTGGCAGGTCGCGGCGTGGTTCACCGGAGACGGTGCGCACTTCGTCGAGCTGCTTCGCGTCAACGGCTTGGCCTCGCCGGAGCTTTCTCCGGGTCAGATCGTCCGCATTCCGGCGAGCCTCTTGGACGCCGCACTCCGGCCCGGAGCGACCTCCGACGACGGGACGCTCGTTTACGGAAGCGACGCCCGGGGCCCGTTCGCGGGCTACCGTCTCAAGTCCGGCGAGGCCCTCTATTCCGCCGTGGTGCTCCGCTACACCGGCCGCACGTCTCCCGAGGACGTGGAATCCCTGGCCCGGACGATCGCCGCGAGGAGCGACGTTTTGGACCTCACCGGCATTC
>Ga0315278_10001296_pt1 | contig 21781 bp, 17 predicted proteins | sample YL17G06_0_MG_FD_203880 | JGI IMG/M metagenome (GOLD analysis project Ga0315278, IMG submission 203880) | Sediment microbial communities from Yellowstone Lake, YNP, Wyoming, USA - YL17G06_0 | ecosystem: Environmental > Aquatic > Freshwater > Lake > Sediment | place: USA: Wyoming | collected... | reverse complement strand
ATACTCTATCTGTATGCCCTTGCAGTGTCACTACACAGCCGCCGGTGACCAGGTCCCACACCTTCAGAGTATTGTCATAAGACCCAGACACCACCTGTTTGCCGTCAGGAGTGACCACCACGGCCCAAGTTCCAATCGAATCGGTATGTCCATCCATTGTGGCAAGACATTTACCAGACACAATATCCCACACCCTAAGGGTATTATCTTTTGATCCGGAAACCGCCCGTTTGCCGTCCGGCGTGATGGCCACCCCTGAGACCGCCTCTATTTGTCCTTTGAATGTGGTTATGCATTTCCCGGACGCAAGGTCCCACACTTTCAGGGTCTTATCCCATGAAGTCGACACCGCCTGTTTGCCGTCCGGGGTAACGGCCACCCCGTTGACGTCATTTTCGTGTCCTTGGCATGTGGTGGTGCATGTCCCAGAAGCCAGGTCCCACACCTTCAGTGTTTTATCAAATGAAGCCGACACCACCCTTTTGCCGTCGGGGGTGGCGGCAACTCCAAAGACCTCTCTTTTATGTCCTTTCAATACCATCGCAACGTTTTGGTTTTCTTTCACGCTCATTTTTCGTCCCTTCCGTTATTTGAGAGCAATAAGCGGATTGCATTCCTATTCCCCTTATACCGCTTCAAACTTCCCAACGATAAACTAAACGGTGCGTAATTTTTTTGTGTTCATGGTCTCACGGTCTCACGGTCGAGCGATTTGTTAAGCGTGCCGTTTTCCGTGCAATTTCGATTAACGACAAAAGGGCGCTGTTAACAGCTTTTTCGTTTGGGAAGACCTCGGCCACTTCCGGCTTAAGAACAACGATATTTGATGACTCACGCATACGCTTCGCATACTTCCCACGCACCATGCCCCCAGGGAAATCCGACTGTTTATATTCGGTGCGTAATTCGTCTTTGTCTTCTTGTTTAAGATTCTTCATATATCTTTCGTTCTCCTTTGCTCGCAATGCGAGCACTTATAATATTATCATATGCATGATGTTATTCTATATCAAAAAAGAGAGTTTTGTCAATAGGGCCATTTATTTTAATGGAATGCTCCGCCCAACAGACTTCTTCCTTTCTTTCCATATCAAAGGTTCAAAATTCAAAACAAAAACAGGCTGCATCCTGGGGAGCCCACGGCAATGTGACGCGGACGCCCTCGCCCGGAGACGGTGAAAATATTGTCCCCGTTCATTGTATGGGCTTGATTTATCAAGCCCTGCACAGGCGGTTCATCTTTCGGGTTTGATGAATCAAACCCCTACTATTGAAAATTAATGAAATTGGGAATATAATATCGGTGCAGCTCAAGCCTATCCGAAAAGTCATGGAGATTTTGATATTTACTATTGTAGGGAACAGGCATTGCCTGTTCCAACGGGGCATTTGAGGAACAGGCAATGCCTGTTCCCTACCAATTTATGCCCCGTGCATACCTTTTCGGATAGGGTCTAGCTCCAATGAATTATTTATCTCATCGATATCGGTTTGGGAATTCCTGGTATTGTTGGAAAAAAAGAGGAAGAATAAGGGGCCGGCCAAAATTTATCTCCGCCGGGAAATTTAGCACTTCCCCGGTTGACAAAATCCGCTAACAATTGTAAAATAGTTTTGTTAGCGGATTTTTTTTTAAGGAGTGACATCATGTTTGTTGGCCGACGGAAAGAGTTGGAGTTATTAGAGGACGCTTACTACTCGACGAAAAGTGAATTGGTAGTGATTTATGGTCGGCGCCGTATCGGGAAAAGCAGTTTGGTTAATCACTTTGCCCGGGAAAAACCCTATTTTTTCCCTTTTGAGGCAGTAGAAGGGGAAACTACCCAAAACCAGATCCGCCATTTTACCGTAAGCCTACGAAAACATACCGGCGATCAATTACTGGACCATGTTGATTTTAAAAACTGGGAACAAGTATTTTCTTATATAACCGACCGGCTGATCCCGGTAAGAAACGGGGCTGAAAAAATCATTATTTTTTTTGATGAACTGCAGTGGATGGCCGCGGGCCGGACAAAACTGATCAGCCTTTTGAAATACTATTGGGATAACCAATGGAAAGATAAACATGTCCTGTTGATTTTATGCGGTTCTGTCGCCTCTTTTATGACCCGGAAAGTGTTAAAGTCCAATGCCCTTTATGGACGAATTAACCTGGAGATTCTTTTAAAGAGCCTACCGGCCGATGAGGCTGCCCTGCTGTTTCGCGGGAAACGAAGTAAAGAAGAAATCCTTAAATACCTGATGGTCTTCGGCGGTGTACCCAAATACCTCGAAGAAATCAACCTGGACCGCTCGTTTAATCAAAACATAAACCGCTTATGTTTTTCACCGCACGGTCCCCTGGTGAATGAAGTGGAACGATTGTTTTACAACCAATTCCGGGAAACTCAAATCTATAAAAAGATCGTTGACCTGTTGAAAACCGGGATTTTTTCATTGGAAGAGATCAGCCGCAGGGTGGGGCTCTCTTCCGGGGGCGGTTTGAAATTCTATTTAAACAACCTCGAACAAGCGGAGATCATTCGCTCCTTTATCCCGTTCGGCAGGGGTTTTAAATCCAAATACAGGAAGTATGCGCTGTTCGACGAGTTCCTGTCCTTTTATTTTAAGTACATTGAACCCCATCGGGCGACCATAACAGGGGGTGAGGCGGACCGCCTTTTCGAGACCCTTACTGGGGAGAGTTTCGATATCTGGATGGGATTTGCTTTCGAGCGGTTTTGTTTGCGGCATTCCGGGTTGCTGGCCCAGAGGATGGGTTTTCGGGACGTCGTTTTGTTGGCTGCCCCGCACTTTGGTAAAGACGACCAAAAGTTCCAGGTAGACCTGCTGTATCAGCGGACCGACCGCGTCATTACCGTTTGTGAGATCAAGTACCGGGATAAACCCATTACGCGGGAAATCATCCCGGGAATGGACCGCAAATGCCGGTTACTTGACATCCCTCCCGGTTATACGATTGAGAAAGCCTTGATCAGCCTTTATGGACCGGATGAATCCTTAAAAAAGACCACCTATTTCCATCACAGCATCACGTTGGCGGAAATGATTTAGGTAAAAAAAAGGACATGCAAGAAAAATTCCCACTACCATGAAAATAGCCGCGAAGAACGCGAAGGACCGCGAAGAAAAAGAAAAGACCTTGGTGTCTTGGTGGCATGGGATTTTTCGCATGTCCCCGATGTACCAGGGAAAATTTTGTGGTTTACAAAATTCCTATAGGCAAAACCGTTACATTGACGCCGTTTTTCTCTACCACTTTTTCCAGTTTTTTCACTTCTGCCGGCGTCACTTCAATGAATACCACCAAAGAGATTTCATTTAAATCGATCTGCCTACCGTAGTCAGCCGCCTGTTGAATGCCTTGCTGAAAATCGGACATATCGGAGAAACTTTTTAATTCCAGCGCATATTTATTGTTACGGTACTTCAATATCAAATCGATTTTTCCATTCCCGGTGGGAAATTCCGGTATCACTTCCACTCCACGTTTCGTCAGTAGATCATATAGGTAACGGAATAAATTAAAATGGTAAATGGCTTCATAGATTCTCATATCGGTTTTGCGGCGGGGCACATCCTTGAAAAATACGCCCTGGTTTTTGCTTAAATACGCCTGGTAGCGTTTAATGATATTGGGGATATAGAGATTTTGTTCATCCACGGCATCTTCCATGGCGTCGAAGGGGTGGACCAGGGGTCCCAGGTAATTGAAGAACCGACGGGAAAAATAGTTAAATATCCGTTTTTGCACAAAGGGGCAGGAAAAGCGAAGATAATATTTACCGTCGTCCGCTTTTTCCAGGTCGATGACCCCATTCATATATAGATAATTGATGTCCTTGTCGTCGAAATTAAATTCGATTTTCTCGCCGGTTTTAAAAAATTCGATGACGATCTCATCGTAAGGAGGTTTGTTTACCTTGCTGATGAGGTTCATGATATTATTATTGGGCAGGATGTGGGCGGCGGCGCTGTAGGCTTCTTTAAAGTTTCTCATGGTAATGGGCTGCCTGGGATCGGGGTTATAGGTTTCGGTGAGCAGTTCGCCAAACCAGCAGGTTAAGCCCGGTTGGCCGCGCATTTCATCATACAGCGCTCGGATAACTTCATTTTCCACGGCCTGGCCGCTCTCTTTTTCGTAATCTTTGAACATTCCCTCTACTTCTTCATAGGTCAAATTGGAAACATGGATGCCGCGCTGGACATTGAAGGGCGAGCCTTTCTGGTTTTCGATACCCAGGACGCTGCGCACGCCGATTAAGGCCGCCCCGTGCAGCAGGTAGGTTTTTTGTTCCGTGGTTTTATCGCTCTCGTCGCGGCGGTGGATATATATATTGCGAAACACGCTTACGATTGTATTTATTCCCTCCTCGGCAATGGCGTCGAATTCATCCAGGATTAAAATAAGGGGTTTATCCAGTACACCGTTTTGGAAGATTTCCTGGAATTTATCATCGTTATCGATGTTTTTAAACTTTTTCCCCACTCCTTCGCCGATTTTCCTGGCAATGATTTTGATTATTTCACCGACATCTTTATAGCGCTTCAGGATTTCCAGGTTGATCTTAAGGGTATGGAAGCGGGGATCTTTTTTCAAGCGATGGAGGATTTGCTGCATGAGCCAGGTTTTGCCGGTCTGGCGCGGCGCCCAGACCGTGAAATAGTGGCCGCTTTTTTGGGGATTCTCGCCTACCAGGTTGTTATATGCTTTTTCAATCAGTTCTACCCTGGGGGCATAATAATTCATTTCCGTATCGATGGGCCCATAGGATGAAAATTTTCTCATGGCAACCTCCTTATCGTTTATTAACTATCAGGATAGAATTGTATCACAGGGGGGCGCGGAATGCAATTCGAGGGAAATTATTAAACGAAAATAAGGTCGATTATGTGGTGATTGGTGGGAATAAAAAATTGACCTGTCCCGAAACAATTAAAAAGTAAAAACGAAAAACGCAAAATGAAAAATGGAAACGGAGCCCTTCGGGCAAGGTTGCTAAAGGATTCTTTTTCCGCATACTTGTTTTTTCTCCGCGGCTTTTAAAACCTCAAGCCCAAACCGATCCCGGCCCTAAGACCGCCAAGTTCGATGCCTACTTCTTCCACGGTGTCGGGGGCATATAAATACGCCAATGAAATTTCCGTAAACAAGAGCCGGTTGATCTTATAAATCCCGGCCGCCTCTAATCCGCCGCCGAAAGTTTCGGCCGTGACTTTTTCGCAGCCCATTGCAAAATAGTCAAGACTTTTTTGCAATGGGCTGCATTTTAGTCGGGTTAAAAATGAAAAATGAAAAATGGAAACGGAGTTCTTCGGGCAAGGTTGCTAAAGGATTCTTTTTCCGCTTACTTGTTTTTTCTCCGCGGCTTTTAAAACCTCAAGCCCAAACCGATCCCGGCCCTAAGACCGCCAAGTTCGATGTTTACTTCTTCCACGGTGTCGGGGGCATATAAATATGCCAATGTAATTTCCGTAAATAAGTGCTGCCCGATCTTATAAATCCCGGCCGCTTCTAATCCAACGCCAAAAGTATTGGCTGTTACTTTATCATCGAAAGCCTCTTCACTGAATCGTACATACATAGCACCTATACTTCCCTTCCAGGCGGCACGGATGGATATATTTTTGTAATAACCGATCCCAAGGGAAGAATATGCCTGCTTCCATTTGGAGGGTTTTTCAAGTACAGCGGACTTGCCCTTTTTGGAAAAGAAAGAATACCCGCCCCATATGTACCAATTGCGATTAAACTTATAACCGGCGGTGACGCCGGGATAAATTGGCCCACTTCCGTAAATATCTGCAAAACCACTCTCGGCCGGCAGCAGGTAATTGCCGGAGACCAGGAAAAACATTTTAAAATCCCGTTCGGCTTTAAAGTTCACCGCTGATTTGACATCATCACCGGTGATGTTGTCCTTTGCGGGCGGATAGAATATATACCCCTTTTTCGAGGGCCATACGCCGCCGGACCAGGTGACGGGGATATGGTTTAGGTAATTCCCTTCAGCATCCGTAACCGTATCTTCTTTTAAATATGTGAACCTGTCGGTTTCGATATTGGAAAAAGTCAGCCTCACGCCGGGGATGCCGGTTTTGCCGCGCCGGTCCGTCACCCGGCCTGAAATCACCGGGAACTCCGCCGTATAGTCTTCGCCCTCTAAGCGGGAAGTAACGCCGCCGTATATTTTTTGTCCCGGCTTAAACCCGTGCCCGGCTTTTTGGGGTGTGACCGTTCCCGACCAATTATAAGGAACAATATATTCATAACTCCCATCGCTGCCGGTTTCGGTAAGGGAGGTCTTTCCTTGTTTACCGACGAAGGCCATTTCAACCCCTTCAATGCCTTCTCCTTTATATGTCACCTTTCCTGAAATAACCGTACCGGCAGTGGCAGTGAAATCCTGGCTGCCGCTGTCTGTTTGCAGGGGCGTGTATATCCGCTCATTGGGAGAAAAATCAAAACCCTGTAAAGAGGGAGTTACTGTGCCGGTCCATCCCGGCATGACGTTCAGGCTGTATTTACCCTCTTTATCCGTTTCAGCGGTGCCGCCGTTATTGGAGGCTTCCATTCGCACTCCCTGGAGCGCCTCGGTCTGGCTTTTTTTCTCATCAATATACCTTGTGACAATCCCGGAAATAATGATGCCGCGGGTAGCGGCGCGGAATTCTTTACCGAACCCGCTTTCTATTTTATTCTTATTCGCGCCGTGCGGGTCGGTCCAGGCTTGCAGTACAAAATAATAGGCGGTGCTTTGCGCCAGCTCTTTGACTTCCATCTTCGCAACCGTTTTATCATCGGTGACGCCGGCTGTCTTATAAGGTCCGCCGGGGGCAGAGCTGTAAGAAACCCGGCAGCCGCCTTTGTCTTGCGAATAAGCAATGGGTTTCCAGCTTAAGGTTATGGAGGTATCGGTTTGCGAAATCGCGGTGAGTCCCCCTGGGGCAATGGTCTGGGTGCTTTCCCAGTCATTGCCGTTTTGTTTTTGTTTCAAGAAATTTGCCAGGCCGGTATTGGTTGTATAAAGGCCATTCCATTTAAAATTGGTCTGGTTATCCATAAGTTGACTTAGTTTACTTAAGGCGGCGGGAATTTCCCCGGTTAAGCTGTTACTGCCCAGGCTGAGTACTTTTAGTTGCGAGAGGTTGGCCAATGAAGCCGGGATCGGGCCTTTGAGCAAATTATTATCCAGTACAAGTGCTTCAAGATTTTCCAACTCGCCGATCCAGGCCGGGATGGGGCCTGTAAATTGGTTGCGGCTGAGATCGAGTTTTTTGAGGTTTTTTAGTTTTTTGATCCATGGGGGAATCGGCCCGGTTAATTGGTTATTGCCCAGGTCAAGGGTGGTTAGGTTGGCAAGGTCGGCCAGGTCGGGGGGAAGCTTTCCCTGCAAATTATTATTGGGAAGTTCCACCTTTAGTATTGTGGAATTAATATTATCACAGGTTATCCCAAACCAGGTGTGTTCCGTACCCTGGGCCATTTTCCAGTTGTTTTTATTGCGCCAGCCGTTTCCGCCGGTGTCGTTGAATAGGGCCAGAAGAGCGGCGTTTTCCTTCCTGGGGATATCGCCGTAAATGGACCCGGTGCCCCACATGACCGTTAATAAAAATATGAATAGTCCGAAAATTATACGTTTCATTTTGTCTCCAGCATTATATATTTAAATGGTTTTCTCTTGCGATTCGCCGATGATCTTACCTTGCGCATCGATCGCTCTTGCGATATAGGTATAGGTTTTGTCTTTTTCGAGGTATTCATCTCTATAAGTGAATTGGTAATTATCCGTTTGACTGGAGGCAGGGAACTCGTTATTGGATTGATAGGCGCCGTTGGCTTCTCTCCGGTAGATGATGAACTTTTGAATCGCGGCGGTTGAGACCCCGATTAGTCCGACATTTAATTCGATTTCGCCGTATTCTTTCCTGATAATCAATGTGCTGTCCTGTTTCCGTGCGGCAGTAAGGGCCAATGAAACGCTTAATTGATAGTCCTGGTGTTCCCGGTTTCCTGTTATGCCGGGCAGGGGATAGTCGATAAAGGGGGGATAAAAAAGTAAATCGCCTTTGGAGGGCGCGGCCCTGCCGGCCCAGCCGTAGAGAACCTGGTAAGAATAAGAACCGTAGGCGTCTGTTTGCACTGTTTCCGTTTCACCACTATTGCCGGTAAAGGTCAGGGTGACTCCGGAAATGCCCTCGCCCGCGGAGGTCACTTTCCCTGAAATAACAAAGTGAATCAGGTTGGCTTGAAAATCAGTCCCCGGTTGGTCGGAAGTTACATTCTTAAAGGTTATTTGTGCAGGCTTAAAGGTGCAACCGGTTTTTAACGGCGTCACGATTCCCGACCATTTTGAGTTGACGACATGCCAGTAATTTCCGCCTCTGTCCGATACCACAAATTCACTGGGGGGAAAAAAGTTCAGGGTAACTTCATCAATTCCTATGCCTGTCTCTGTTGCCACCCTTCCTGAGATAATCACGTGGTCCTTGTCTACTGATGACGACGACACCTCGGCGCAGAATCCGCTTTCCACTATATTTTGGTTGTGTCCGTGGGGTTCGGTCCAGGCTTGAACTACAAAATAATAGTTAGTGTCCCGGTTCAATCCTGTAACTACCAACCGGGAATCGTATTTCGATTTAGTGGCGTTAAATAATGTATATGGGCCGCCGGGACTTGAACTGTAAAAAACCCTGTATCCCCCTTTATCCTCGGTATAATTAATGAGTTTCCAACTTACTCCGACTGAAGTGGTGGATATCGCAAGGGCATTGACTTGTTCCGGTGCAATGGTCTGGGTGTTTTCCCAGTCGCTGTCTTTTTGTGCACTATTTAACAAATTTCTTAATGATTCATTATCTGTATACAATCCGTTCCATCTAAAATCAGATCCACCAATATAAAGTTTATTGAGTTTTTTCATATCCTGGGGAATACTTCCCGTTAGTCGGTTGCTGCTGAGATCTAGATAGTAAAGTTGTGATAAATCTCCCAATTCCGGGGGAATGTCCCCCATTAGTTGATTAGAACCAAGGGAAAGATCATTAAGTTTTGAAAGATTGCCCAATTCCGGGGGAATATTTCCAGTCAGTTGGTTGGCAAAGAGGTTAAATGTTTGAAGGTTTGAACGCTGGTCCAACTCCGAAGGAATAGTACCTGTCAGTTGGTTGAAAGAGAGGGAAAGATGTTGCAAATTTGTAAGATTTGCCAATCCCGGGGGAATTGAGCCCACCAGTTGGTTGAAATCAAGTTGCAGCCTTGTAAGGTTTGAAAGCTGGCCCAATTCCGAGGGTATATATCCTGTCAGTTGGTTGAAAGCGAGGGAAAGCCATTGAAGTTGTGAAAGTTGACCCAATTCTGAAGGAATAGCGCCTGTCAATTGGTTGGAATCGAGTTGAAACCATTTAAGCTGTGAAAATTGGCCCAATTGCGGCGGGGGAATAGGTCCCGTCAGTTGATTAAAACTGAGCACAAGCACGATGAGCCCTGAAAGATTTCCCAATTCCGGAGGAATCGGTCCCGTCAGTTGGTTGGAATGGAGATCAAGATAGGTCAGTGCGGAAAGGTTTCCCAATTCCGAAGGAATAGACTCCTTCAGTTGATTTTCATATAGATTGAGAGTTTTAAGATTTGAAAGATTTTCCAATTCCTGGGGAATTGTTCCCGTCAGTTGGTTCTCATTAAGTCCAAGTTCAGTAAGATTTGAAAGGTTGCTCAATGCCGTGGGAATAATTCCAGTTAGTTGGTTTCCTGCGATATAAAGACATTGAAGATTTGTAAGATTTTCCAATTCCGAGGGAATAGGCCCTTCCAGGTGATTGTTATTCAAATCAATTCTTACAACCGTTGTATTATCTGCGTCACAAGTTATCCCATACCATTTATTTTCAGTTCCCGGCAGGGCAAAACCATCCGTATGCAAAGGGGGTTCTTTCCACCCGCTGTTGTCTTCCCAATTGTCGCCATTGGTGCTGTTGTACAGGGCAATCAGCGCCTCCCTCTCCTTTTGCGGGATTGCACCGTATACAAATTCCATCGCACCGGAAAACGTAAATAATAGTATAAAAGATAGTAAAACGATTGTTTTGCCGCTCACTTTATCACTCCTTTTCTTTCATAGGTTAATGAGTTTTCGCCCCCCGGTTCAATTCTAACAGCCCACACAGTCCACCCGGCATCTTTCCCGGGGTCAAGAGGAAGGTCCTCCAACGTAGCGTAATGCGGAAAAGCATAAATCATATCCTGGGAAGGTAAAAAAACAAGTTTCTTGTGACAGCGAATATTTGGCCCTATAAACGTTAATTCGTACAACTCTCCCAGGGTAATCCCGGTAAGCCTGACGTAGATAGGCTCCAACTTTAACCGGTTCTCCCCAACGTAAACCTCAGCCATTCCTTTTTCCCCGTCTATTTTTAGTTTAACCGGCGTATTTTTATTCGCGGGCATCATCCGGGTACGCAGCGGGTTTTGTTCATAGGTGATAAAAGATAGCGCCACATCTTCCGACAACATTTCACTGATCCCGGTCTCAGTGCTTAATGCATAGGACAGCTCACCAGTTTTAATCCGCAGCACAACTTCCAGTCCACCGAAAGTTAAAATCACCGGCGCCTGTCCGTTTCTTTCCCAGCCGGTATCGATGGATACCCGCAAATGACTTTCTTTAACAAGAACAAATGTCCCGGAAAGATTAACGGGATTTTCACTCCCGGTTTGCCCCGACCCGGTGCGGGGAAAAAGCGTACTTGAAACCAGGTAAATCGCTAAAATCACGGTTAATAAATATTTCATGATCGGTTCTCCACTTAGAATAAGGTATAATGATATAAAATATAACAAAAAAAATCAACCTATGTTATAATAGGGTTATGAGAATAAAAATGAAAAAAACAAAAGGTGTACTCCTTTTGAAAGATTATGATGAGGTTGAAGAGATCAACTTTGAGCTGGATTATTTACTCTCATTATCCGTCGCTGAAAGGTTTCGCCTGATGCAGGCAAAAAATTTAGAGATGATACGATTATTGGAACAACATGGACACCGAAGGCCTTATGAAATTATTAAACGAAAATAAAGAGCGGCAGGATAATACCGAAAAATGAAAAACCTGTTGGAGATAAAAAAATGAATTGGGAATCCTTCATCGCTAACTTAACGGACGGGAAAATTATTCCAGTGATAGGGAACGATTTATGCCTGATAAAAGATCAAGACGATAAGCCGATTCCGTTTCAACAATATATTGCCGGGAAGTTGAAGCTGTGGCACAAGATTGACGATACGGAGCAGCGCCTCAGCGAATTGGCCGCGGCTTACCCCAATGAAAATATCATTCCGACCATCGACTCTATTTATAATCAAATCGATGAAGACCGGTTTTATACGGAACCGCTGGAGAAATTGGCAGAGATCACGGACTTTAAATTCTACATCTCAACCGCGCTGGACGATCGCCTGGAAAAAGCCCTGCGCAAAACAAGAAACCTTAAAGAAAACGAGCTGGAAATAATCGATTATTCGCTTAAGCAGAACAACAATACACCGGCGGACAATGAAGGCGGCCCCCCGGTAACGGTATTTAATTTATTAGGCAGTCTCAGGAATATAAGGGAATCGGCGTTTACCGAAGAGGAGAAGCTGGAACATTTTTTCTCACTCTCCAACAAAGAAGAACCCAATCCACCCCTGGCGGATTATTTTATGAAGCGGGTTAAAAACAAAATACTCCTTTTTATCGGCTGCGATTTCCCGGACTGGTTCATGCGCTTCATTATCAGGATTCTGACCAACGAGAGGTATAAATTAAGGATTTTCAGCGATTATATCGTCAGTGAGGACAGCAATAAATACCCGGAACTTCATAAATTCCTGGAGCCATTTAAAAAAAATATTATTACAACGGGAATGGACCGGGGAGGAATTGTCAAGGCATTTATCGAGGATTTACATAAGATATGGTCCGAATCACAAAACCACCCGGTCCGATACGAAGGATCGGTTTTCTTGAGTTATAATCACCCGGACCAGGAGAAAGTGAAGACGCTGAAACAACTCCTCAGGGCAAAGGGGATTCGCAATGCCTGGTTCGATATCGAAGACCTGGCTTCTGGCGAACACCAGGTCCTGATCGAAGAAGAGATCAAAAAATGCAAAGTGTTTATCCCCCTGATATCCAACAACTCCCTGACCAACAACCAGAGCTATACCTGGAAAGTAGAATGGGCCGGCATCGAAGGCCGGCTCACGGCGGATAAATACTACGGCAAAATGAGTTTCCAGATCATCCCCATCGTTCTGGACAACACGGCGCGAAACGATGAACGAATACCGAGATTCATGAGAGACTTTTCCATATGGGACCTGGATAAAAACAAAGACCGAATCATCGAAGAAATCACAAAAGAACTGTCACCCATTATGAAAAATGAATGATGAATTAAAATGATGAGCAGAAATCGCCGATGATAAAGACAGACGAATATAAAGATTATCACATAATCGATCGACAGCATCCCTATGCCGGCCTCTATTCTTTCCGGGAAACCGACAGCGAATATTTTTTCGGTAGGAAGCGGGAAACCACCGACCTGGTGAACCTCATCGCAGACAATGTCCTGACTGTCGTATTTGGGAAATCAGGGGTAGGTAAAACCTCTTTGCTGCGCGCCGGATTAGCCCCCTACACCAGGAAAAATTACTATCTCCCCATTTATTTACGCATCGATTTCAACAATGAAGAAAAACATCCCCTGGCGCAGGCAAAAGAGACCATTGCGGCAAAAATAAAAGAGATGGACCCCCAGGTAAGCCCCATCGGCGATTTAACATTGTGGGAATATTTCTCCGTCGTTAAAATACAAAGGGGCATCGTAAAACCCCTGCTGGTTTTCGACCAGTTCGAGGAATTGTTTACCACCGGTAAAAACAACCCGAAAAATGTCAACGAATTCGTAACCGAACTGGCGGATTTGATCGAAAACCGGGTACCTTTAAAAATCCGAGAAAAATTAAAAGATGAAAAACGGTGGATTCCCATCCTGGACAGTGGGCGCAATTTACGGGTGATAATCAGTCTGCGGGAAGATTACCTGGCCCAATTGGAAACGTTGTATAAATATATTCCATCGCTGCGGTTTAGCCGGTACCAGGTGTCGCAAATGAAAGGCCGGGACGCTATCGATGCGGTTTTAAAACCGGGAAAAGAGATTATAAAAGACCCGGCAGTGGCCGAAGCCATCATCAAAAAAATCCCCGCCTCTAAAGATGCGGATTACAGCCCTTATGAAGACAAAGCCGGTTCATGGGAGAACAAGAAAATCGAACCCTTCCTGTTAAGCCTGTTCTGCTACCAGGTCAACGAAAAACGCTTGGAAAAAGAAGCGACTGAGATTTCCGCTGAATTAGTCGCCGGCGTGAATGGTGGAGGTATTAGCAAAGACTATTATGAAGAAAATGTCAACCGCTTTAAACCCGAAGTAAAAGCCGCCATCGAAGACCTCCTGGTAACCGCCGAAGGATACCGCAAATTACACGATTTGCATTCCCTGGTAACCGGTTATAACGTCGCGGCTGATGATATCGAAGCATTGATAGACCGGCGTATCATTCGCAAAGAGACCCGCTGTGATATCGAATACATTGAATTAATCCACGATGTCCTGGCCCCCATCCTGAAAGAGAGCAGGGACAAACGAATAGAAGTGGAAAGAAGAAAAAGAGAAGCGGTCGTCAAAAGGAAACGAAACCGGCGAGTTATTGCAGGCGTTGTACTGTTTTTCCTGGTTATCCTGGCAAGCTTAACCGGGTTTGTACTGGATCAAAATAGAAAGAAAGAAAAACAAAGGGCTGGAGCGGAAGAGCGGAAAGGCCTGGCTTATGAACGGGCAGCCTATTCCATCGACACCCTGCATAAAGACCGCCGCTTAAGTTTCCGGCTGGCGGAAAGCGCCTTTAATACAGACCCCAGTAACCTGGTAGCCCGTCGCGCATTATTGAGCGTTTTCTATGACGCCGGTATTGAGAAGGAAATCCTTGACAATAAAAATAATGAATTTACAAAAACCGTCAGTGAAAAAGCAGATTTTTTTGCCGCTTTCTCGCCCGACGGCAACCGGATATTAACCACTGAATCAGCCAAAGCCGTATTATGGAACCTGGAAGGCGGTCAGTGGCATGAGAGCAAACAATTCCAACCGCCGGGGGGCCTTGAATTGAACCCAAACGCGGCCTTTTCGCCGGATGGCAACCATATCATTATATGCACAAAATCCGATGCAGCCATCATACTCTGGGACCTGGTTAAAAATCAAATAACCTCCCTCGCCTTAGAAGGCGGCGTAAATTCACTGGCCTTTTCCCCCAACAAGGACCGGGGTATTTTTGCCGCCGCGGGCCGGGATAAAAAAATCCGTTTGTTCGATCTTTCCGGCAGGACCATTGAAACCTTTGCAGGGCATACAGGGGGCGTTAATTCCGCTGCCTTTTCCTTTGACGGGCAAACTATTGTATCCGCCGGTTGGGACGCCGTACGGCTCTGGGATTTAAAGGGGAAACAAGTAAAAGAGCCGTTTCAAGGAAACGGTAAAGGCTTCAGCAGCGCCGCCTTCTCGCCGGATGGACAATTTATCGTTATTGCAGGGAAGGATGGGGCCGTACAGTTGTGGGATTTTAAAAATAATAAGAGCCGAACCCTGGGTACGCATAAAGGAGAGGTAACAGTCGCCGTATTTTCTCCCGATGGCCGTTTTATTTTAACCGGCAGCGAAGATAAAACAGTGCGTTTCCTGACCCGGAACAATTTCCTGGTATTCGAATTCAAAGGATTTACGGATACAATAAAAAGCGCCGCATTTTCACCTGATGGGAAATATGTACTTATAACACCGGCCCGCGGCCCGGCTCAGTTGCGACTGATCGATCCCCCGGAGATCATCCGCCTGGTCAATAATAAAGGAAATATCGAGCCGCTGTCCGCGGATGAAAAAGAAACCTATAATCTGCGGAACCTCTAACGAAAACAATTAGCCGCGAAGAACGCCAAGGACCGCGAAGAAAAAAACTTGTATCTTGGTGCTCCTTGGTGGCTTGTACTGGCGTGCCTTGGTGGCTATTTTCAGGGCTGTCCCTTAAGATTTTATACCCTTTCGAGAGCATAAATGCTGGGCTTTAGCTTTCGCTCCCGCACATTTCTTGCCTTTTCCGTTATTTCAGGCCGTGCGACGAATTTCGGGCGGATATTTCTACCTGGTTTTTTTCTCGGGTGAGTGATATCTAACTTTAACGTTGCTTTGAGTTCCGCGAATTTCGCCAGGATAACCTGTTCGATCACAGGAACCTTCATATAACTGAATAGTTCGCGATACTTTTCATCCAATTCTATCACCTCTAAAAACATTTCCCCGTCCCCGGACAAAAGCCAATTCAAATCGACAACATATTTTGTTGTCAAAAACGATAAGATTTGCAATTTCGGCATCATCTCTCCTAACTCGTACCGGACATAGGTAGGTTTCGATATTCCCAGTTCTTTTGAAAATCGATCTTGAGTCAATCCCAGGGCTTTGCGCAACTCTTTCAAGCGAACGCTGAATTCATTTAGATAGTCCTGTCTTTCTTTTTTTTTCATTTTTCCCCTTGACATTGTTATCGTTTTCGATTACTATATAACCTTATTGTTATCTAAAACGATAACAGGAGTATTCATGGTAAAAACATACAAAAGTAATATGGTTTTGAAAGTTAGGGTGATTCGATGAATCAGGTTGGGGCCTTCTGTTTGATACGCTTCATTTGGAACTCCTCCATTTTTTTTGGTTTTTTAAATTTTTTTGTTTTAGGGAAATACTATACCGCATTACGTGGAAAAATTCAATGCCCCCCCTTTGAAAATAGCCACCAGGGCACAATTAGAAATAAAGCACGAAGCACGAATATCGAAATTCGAAACAAATTCAAAACTCAAATGCTCAAAATTCAAAACAACAAATTGGCCGCCAGAGGCGGCGGTTTTTGTTTTGGTCATTTGTATTTTGGATATTTGGTATTGTTTCGGGTTTCGGATTTCGAATTTCGGATTTATTATATAGTGGTCCTGGCGGCAACATTTGAAAAAAAAGCAAGTAGTTCGAATATCAAATATAAATTAAAGTAAGGAGAAAAAGATTATGACTACATTAGAAGCATTTGAATTAAAACTTCCCATTATCAAGGCCATCCCGGCAGGGCAAATCAAAATGTCCCATAATATGCCTATCGAGACTTACGTCCAGGAAGCTGAAAACCTTCATAATTGGTGCCTGGAAGATCAGGAGGCGCTGACCACCGTAAAATTATCCTGGGACCTGGTATTGGACCTCCCGGTTCGCTGCGGCGCCCTAAGGGAAGCGGAATCCCGCTGGCAAAAAAAATACCTGAACGAAGAAGCCGCTGAAAAGTTATGGAAGGAAACGTCGCCCCGCGCTTATGCCCTCAGGAATGACCTGCTGGATCATTTCCGTTTTGCTTTTCGCCATGACGAGAAATTAGCCAAAAAAATTCGAAAAATCGCGGAGGGAAGGACCCAGGCCGATATGATCCAGGATTTAAACGATTTAAGCGTGTTGGGTAAAGGACAACCGGAGTACCTGGAAGCCATTAATTTCGACATGCCCCTCCTGGATAAGGCGGCCCTATGGTCCGGTGAAATGGCCTCCCTATTGGCGGTAGTTGTCGGCGATAGGGCCGCTGCCGGCGCAGCTAAAAAACTTCGCGACCAGGCTTATACCCACCTGAAAGAGGCCGTTGATGAGCTTTATGGTTACGGCCAATATGTCTTCCGCGATAGTGAAGAACGCCGCAAAAGGTACTGCAGCGAATTTTTACAGAGACGAAGGGCAAAAACCCCAACGACGCCTGAACCCGGCGCTGCCGCTGCTCCAACTGCGCCCAAAACGGATGAAACACAAACCCTGGGTACGACGGAACAAAAGCAAAGTTAGTACTGCGAAAGGGTCCCCCGGTAGTAATAGGGGGACCTTTTTTGTAGGAAAGCGTCGGTGGACCGTAGGAAAGTCGATTGTAACCCGTAGGAAAGGGACTGTAAGCCGTAGGAAAGTCGATTGTAACCCATAGGAAGGGGTCTGTAAGCCGTAGGAAAGGGTCTGTAAGGCGTAGGAAAGTCGATTGTATCCCGTAGGAATGGGTCCGTAACCCGTAGGAAAGTCGATTGTAACCCGTAGGAAAGGGACTGTAAGCCGTAGGAAAGTCGATTGTAACCCGTAGGAAGGGGTCCGTAACCCGTAGGAAAGTCGATTGTAACCCGTAGGAAGGAGTCTGTAAGCCGTAGGAAGGGGTTTGTAAGCCGTAGGAAAGGGTCTGTAAGCCGTAGGAATGGGTCTGCAAACCGGGGGGCCGCATCACGGACGGGTTCTTAAAAAATGGCCGGGAAGAAGCGGGTCTAAAATAAAAAAATCAAGCCGGGATTTGCTTTATTTTAATTCGACTTGTATAATAGAAGCTCAAAACTCCCTGGATATTCCAGGGGTAACCCAGGAGAAAAAGAATGAAATTAAGAACAGATGTCGTGGTGCTCGGGGCCGGATCAGCCGGCCTAAGCGCGATATTAACAGCCGCTTCGGGCGGGGTAAACGTGATCGTAATAGAAAAATTGCCCATTCCGGTCTCCCATACCTGGCGCTTAAAGACCGGCGGCGCCCTGGGATTTACCGTTAATTCCGGCAGCATCGCCGGCGAAAACTGCCTGGAGTACCTTAATGAAGAAAAACAAAAAGCAAAAAAAAAATTGACAAATTTAAAACATTATACTATATATTATTGGTTTATCTATTACGAGATAAAAATGTTCGTAGGGGAAAGTTAGCCCAGGGAAGTAACAATGAAAAAAGAAAGGTAAATATAGATTGAATATATGAAGGAGTTAAAAATGGCTGAAAATCAAATTGCACAAAAAATGGCCGATTTAGAAGAAGAAGCAATCCATCAACTTATCAAAAATGAGCTGGCGGCGGGAACGGATCCACTGACACTTCTGGAAATGTTAAAAGAAGGTATGATGGGTGTCAGCAAACGCTTTGAAAATGGCGAATACTTTCTACCGGAACTGATAATGGCCGGTGAACTATTTAAGGAGGTCTCGGCTGCGCTGCGACCTGCTCCCGGGAATAACCACGAGGCAAGCCTGGGTGCCATTGTCTTTGGAACAGTGAAAGGCGATATCCACAGTATCGGGAAAGAAGTAACGATTTCCATACTGGAGGGAATCGGTTACCGGGTGCACGACCTGGGAGTGGATGTGCCGCCGGAAAAATTTATCCAAAAGCTCCGGGAAACAGGAGCAAGGGTTCTCGGTTTGTCGGGCCTGATAACCTCGGCATACGACGGTATGAAAGAAACGGTTGAAGCCGTGGTCAAAGCAGGTCTGAGGGATCAGGTAAAAATCATGATCGGCGGCGGGATTACGGATGAAAGAGTGCGTGTCTATACCGGGGCCGATGCCTATGGCAATAATCCCAGCGACGCTGTCAATATTTGCCGGAGATTTATAGGAGAAAATGACAATGAAATCAGAAACAATGACGCCAACTGAACGTTTTGAGACGGTTCTTAAATTAAAGGAGCCCGACCGGGTGCCCATTTGTCCCCTGGGCCTGCTTTTTGCCGCACCTTACGCAGGCATATCCATGGAGAAGTTTTACAATGATAAAAAAGCTTCCCAGGATGCTCAACGCCAGGTATTCGATGCCCTGGGCGGTTGGGACGTCGTGGGGCTGGGCGGCCCCACCATGACGGAAGTGCTGGCCCTTATGACCATATACCCCAATAAAATAAAAAGACCGGGAAAAGAATTACCACCGGATTTTATCAGCCAGTTCGACGAATCCGAACCGTCGATGTCTTTCGATGAGTACGACATCATTATTAAGAAGGGCTGGAATCATTTCTTTTTTAAATATATTTTCCCACGTATCCTGCCGCAGGATGCCGGAAAGTTCTTCAGGACCGGCAGGGGAATTCTCAGGCTGCTGCATTTTGCCTGGACCTTTAAACAAGATATCCGCTACTGGGAAAAGCGGGGAATCCCGGTTCTGATTTCCACACCCTGTAATGTGCCTTATGAGATGTTTTCCGCGGCGCGGACCTTTAACCGCTTTATCATGGATATCCATCAGGATCCAAAGAAGATCACGGCGGCTATGGATGCCATATTGCCCACTACCATCGCTACGGCAGTGAAGGGCGCGAAATTCCTGGGGGTTCCCCGTGTCTTTGTCGCCTGTGAAAGGGGCGCAGGCGATGTGATATCCCCCAAATATTTCGAGAATTTCTATTTCCCCTGGCTCAAACGATTGGTGGACGCACTGGTAAAAGAAAATATCACCCCTCTCCTCCATCTCGACTCCAACTGGGACAGGAATCTCCCCTATCTTAAAGAATTACCGCAAGGCAAATGTATCCTGGACCTGGACAGCACCACCAACATTTTCAGGGCCAAAGAAATCCTGGGCGATCATATGTGCATCATGGGCGATATTCCCGCCTCACTGTTCACATTGGGAACCCCCGAAGAAGTCGAAACCTACTGCAAGAAACTTATCGACGAAGTCGGCAAAGGCGGCGGCTTTATCCTCAGCTCCGGTTGTAGTGTACCTTATAACGTTAAGTTTGAGAACCTCAAAGCCATGATCCATACCGGGAAGACCTACCAGCTTTCTAAAAAATAAGATAATTTATTTTTATTTTGCTTTTTTTCCATTTACCGATAATATATCTCAAAAATTTAATGGCACCCAGGAGGAAAAAAATGGAAACATTAAAGGCAGATGTCGTGGTAGTAGGAGCAGGATCCAGTGGTTTAAGCGCTGCATTGACCGCAGCCCAGGGAGGGGCGCGTGTAATTGTCTTTGAGAAATTACCCATGCCCGGTGGATATTCCTTGTTTGCAGAAGGAATGTTCGCCGCCGAAAGTATTATCCAGGAGCAAGAGTATATCGGTGTAACCAAAGAAGAAGCGTTTAAAAAACATATGAACAGCACCCATTGGTGCGCCAACGGTCGTTTAGTCAGGGCGTTCATTGATAAATCGGCCAGCACCGTCGATTGGGTTATGCAGTTAGGCGTCAAGTTTTCCAAAATCTGGGCCCTGTGGCCCGGCGGCCCCAGGACCTGGCACATGATGGAAGGCGGCGGTAAGGGGTTCATCGGGGCCCTTGTTAAAGCGGCAACAGAAAAAGGAGTGAAAATATTTAGCGCAACCCCGGCCAAAAAACTCTTAATGGATGGGAAAAACCGGGTCAGTGGGATCATTGCCCAGGATAAAGACGGCAATGATATCCAGGTCGATACACCGGTGGTTATTATCGCCGGCGGCAGCTATTCCAACAATAAAGAGTGGATCAACCAATACACCGACCTCAAATTCGAGCCCACGTCTATTTTGCCCATGCAGCAAACCGGGGACCACATCCGGATGGCCTGGGAAGCCGGCGCCGCCCCTGACGGAATGGGCGTAATGATGTCGATTCCCGCCGTTCCGGGTGAAAGACCGACCTCCCATTTATGGGCTGCTGCTATGCAACCCCTGCTCTGGGTCAATAAACTTGGAGAGCGGTTCTGTGACGAGTCTCTCGGTTTCTATTTCCCGATTGCTGCAAACGCCCTATCTAAACAAAAAGACGGCCTCATGTATACATTATTTGACGAAAATTCCAGGAGAATGCTCATCGAACATGGGATCGACGTCTCTCTCGGCGTTTATGTCCCGGTTACCACAAAACTTGACCGATTGGATGCAGAGATCGAAAGGGGAGTTAAGGAAGGAAAAGTTTTTGTGGAGCACTCGCTGGAAGCATTGGCAAAGAAAATCGGCGTGCACCCTCAAACACTCCAAAAGACCGTAAGTGAAGTCAATAATGCCTACGAAGCCAACGAGGATACCTTATTCAACAAAAACAACAAATTTTTACAGCCGCTTAAAAAAGAACCCTTTTATGCGGTGCAGAGCACCTTCCATGTCTTTACTACATTAGGTGGCATTAAAATCAACCATAACACCGAGGTATTGACTCATGAGTTTGATGTAATTAACGGCTTATATGCCGTAGGCAATTGCGCCGGCGGGATGTACGGTTGGGATTACGATATTTTTACCACCGGAGGAGCATTGGGGTTTGCCGTTAATTCAGGCCGCATTGCGGCTGAAAATGCTTTGGTATACATCAAGTAATTAGCTCCTAAAATTTATTACGGGTTGCGGTTTAACCCGTAATAAATTTTAGGTATCCATTTGTATGAACGTCCATCTATAGAAAAATGTCTATTTGTCTAATTTATTTTTTAAAAAAGGTATACGTTGTTTATCCCGCTGTCGTTCGTTTATCCCTCTGTCATTAGTTTTTCGAAGGAGCTAATGATCCCGGGGATTGTTGAATTCAATAGGATTCCCAATCGTGCTTTTTTCGTATCGATAAGCATTTCCCAGATAAACTCCGCGAAAGGAATAACCATTACCATCTTATCATCCTGGAGGTCCAGGATATAATACTTATCGAGTTTGGGATATTTCCCCGTCTCCAATGCTTCATTAATATAACCGGTAATTTGATTAAATAGAGCACATGCTACGGGCTGGGAATTATAGCCTGCCAGGGACTCTGCATCGGCAATATTCCATACATCCGTGGAGATAAGGGCATTACCCAATTCTCTTTCAACGTTGTGAATAACTTTGTTAATTTGTTTTAAATCCACTGTAACCTCCTTTATCCTTTTCCTCTAAG
>Ga0315278_10001295_pt1 | contig 21783 bp, 22 predicted proteins | sample YL17G06_0_MG_FD_203880 | JGI IMG/M metagenome (GOLD analysis project Ga0315278, IMG submission 203880) | Sediment microbial communities from Yellowstone Lake, YNP, Wyoming, USA - YL17G06_0 | ecosystem: Environmental > Aquatic > Freshwater > Lake > Sediment | place: USA: Wyoming | collected... | reverse complement strand
GGCGTCCCGGTGGGGCCGGTGCATTCGCTCGGCGAGGCGCTCGCGCACCCGCAGACGCTCGCCCGTGGCATGGTCGTCGACCTCGTCCACCCTCAGGCCGGCGCGATCAAGGCGATCGGCTGCCCCCTCCACTTCTCGGCCACGCCGACGCAGATCACGCGCCCCGCGCCACTACTCGGCGAGCACACGCGCGAGGTGCTCGCGGATTACGGCTACGACGACGCGGCGATCGACGCGCTCATCGCCGCGGGCGTGGTCGAGGCCGCGCCCGCAAGGTAACGCCGGACCGGTAGCCCGGGTTGAGCGCCAGCGAAACCCGGGCTACGCGGTGCCGCCGCCTCGATGAAATGAAACTGGATCCGCAGGACCTCGCGCGAATTTCCGGCCTCACGCTCGCGCATTACGACGAGCGTGCCGAGGATTTCTGGGAAGGCACCCGCGGCCACGATGTGACCCAGAACATCGAGGCGCTGCTGCGGCACATCGCGGGCGAACCGCCGTTCACGATCCTCGATTTTGGCTGCGGGCCGGGGCGTGACCTGAAGGCGTTTGCCGAACAGGGTCACCTCGCCGTGGGGCTCGAAGGGGCGGCGCGCTTCGCCGCGATGGCGCGCGCCTGGAGCGGATGCGACGTGTGGGAACAGGACTTCCTCGCGCTCGACCTGCCGGTCAATCGTTTCGACGGCGTTTTCGCCAACGCCGCGCTGTTTCACGTGCCCGGCCAGGAACTGCCGCGGGTGTTGCGCGAATTGCACGCGACGCTGAAACCGCGGGGCGTGTTGTTCAGTTCGAATCCACGCGGCCGAAACGAGGAAGGGTGGAATCGCGGGCGCTACGGCGCCTATCACGATATCGAAGCCTGGCGCCGGTACCTGATCGACGCCGGGTTCGAGGAACTCGCTTACTACTACCGCCCGGCGGGCCTGCCGCTCGACCAACAACCCTGGCTCGCGAGCGCGTGGCGGCGCGCGGACGCCTGACCGGTTTCTACTCGTCCTGGTAGACGTACGGCGTTTGCGCGACGCTTCCTTCGTCCATCGTTCGGCGTTCCGCCAAGTCCTGCGGTCGCTTGTCCCACCAGATGGCGCGGCCCTTCTGCTGTTCCTGCGCGAGCCCGGGATTCCTGGCCATCAGCTCGCGGATGAACTTGGTGTGGTCCGACTGGTAATTGCGCGCGCCGAGCATCATGTCGAAGAATTTCATGGCGATCTGGATGGGAACGAGGGTCTTGCCGAAACCGCAATCCTATCATCCGGCTGCGCCGGCGCCCGCGGGCGCCGTCCGGACATGCCGGCCGGCCACGATCTCGAACCGGTACAACCGGCATTCGATCGCGCCGTTGAAAAGCGGCGTGCGCCGCGACGGCTTCAGCCCGATCAACTTGGCGAGCCTGGGATCGCCGGTGAGCAGGTACGCGGTCCAGCCTGGAAAGCGCTGTTTCAGCGCGTCGCCCAACTTCGGGTAGAAGGTCGTCAGCGTGGCGTCGCTCTCGAGCCGCACGCCGTACGGCGGATTGGCGATCAGAACACCGGCCGGCGCGGGGGCCGCTCGGGCGAGCACGTCGGCTGCTCCGACCTCCACATAGTCGGCGATGCCGGCCACGGCGAGATTGCGTCGGCACTGATCGAGGACCCGGCCGTCGATGTCGCTCGCAAAAATGGCCGGCGTGCCGGGGGCGGGCCGTACGCGGTCGTGCGCGCGCTGGCGAATGCGCTGCCACGTCGGTCCGTCGTACCAGGCGAGCTTCTGGAAGCCGAAGCTGCGGGCGAGTCCGGGCGCGCGGTCGGCGGCGATCAGCGCAGCCTCGATCGCGATGGTTCCGCTGCCGCACATCGGGTCGAGCAAAGGCGTCGCGGGCGTCCAGCCGGAGAGCGCGATCAGGCCCGCGGCGAGATTCTCGCGCAGCGGCGCCACGTCGGATTCCCGGCGGTAGCCGCGCTTGAACAACGCTTCGCCGGAAGTGTCGAGGTAGACGGTGGCCTCGCGCTCGGTGAGGAAGGCGTGCACGCGGGCGTCGGGACGCTGCTTGTCGACCGAGGGGCGTTTGCCGGCCGTTTCGCGGAAGCGGTCGCAGACCGCGTCCTTGATCTTCAGCGTCGCGAATTCGAGGCTTGGCAGCGGCGAGCGGGTCGCCGCGACATCGACGCGCAGCGTCCGCTCCGGCTTGAAGTGGCGGCCCCAGTCGATGTCGTGCACCAGCGTGTAGAGCTCGTCCTCGTTGCGGCAGCGGCCGTGGGCGACCCGCCAGAGGATGCGGCTCGCCAGCCGTGATTCCAGGTTCGCGTGGTAGGCCAGCTCGAGCGGTCCGGCGAAGCTTGCGCCGCCGTCGGTCGGCGTCACGAACGCGGCGCCGAGCGCCGTCAGTTCCGCGGCCAGCGGCGCTTCGAGGCCGCGCGGGCACGGCGCAAAGAAAGACTCGGTCTTCATGGTCAGAAAACTGGGGTCAGACTCGACTTTCCGACGCCAGTCCGTGCTTGCCCGCGTTCGATGCTGGAAAGTCGAGTCTGACCCCAGTTTTCACTTCAGCAACCGGCGGCGGGTCAGCACCAGCGCGCCGAAGTACGCCGTGCAAGCGTAGGCGAGCAGCACCGCGACGTGCAACGCGATAGCAGGGGGCACCTTGCCCATCAGCAGCGGCCGCGCGAGATCGATCGCGTGCTTCAGCGGCAGGAACTCCGCCACGCCGGCAAGCGCCGCCGGCATCTGGTCGACGGGAAAGAATACGCCCGATAGCAGCAGCATCGGCGTCAGCACCAGGGTGAAGAAATAGGTGAAAAAGTCGTAGCCCGGGGCCAGCGCGTTCATCACCAGGCCGAAAGCGCCGAACGTGAGGCCGATGAGAAAGCCGAGCGGCAGGATCCACACCGCGAGCCACGAGTGGCCGAAGCCCAGCAGCAGGATCACGGCCAGGATCGCGGTGGTCGACACCACGGCCTTCGACGCCGCCCATACCCATTCGGCCAACATCACGTCGTCGAGCGACAGCGGCGCATTGATGATCGCCTCCCAGGTGCGCTGCATGTGCATCCGCGAGAAGGCCGAGTACATCGCCTCGAAGCTCGACGTGAACATCGCGCTCTGGCAGACCATCCCGGTGCCGATGAACGCGATGTACTTCATCCCGCCCACCTCCGGCACGAACGCGCCGATACCGTAGCCGAGCGCGAGCATGTAGAGCAGCGGATCGGCGATGTTGCCGAGCACGCTGGCAATCGCGAGCTTCTTCCAGACGAGCAGGTTGCGCCGCCAGACGTGTATCCAGCGCAGCGAGAATTCGGGCGGGCGGTAAAGTGCGGCGGCGGGCATGTTTCCAGGCGGGGCGATGACGATGCCGAGTATAGCGCGCAGCGTTCCGTTTTCTCAGTAGCCACGGCCGCGATCGACGACGTTCTGCAGCGGCTCGCCGCTCCGCGCTCGGCGAAGATTCTCGAGAAACTGCGCGGCGACGGCTTCCGACCCCGGCACCGCGGCGATGTGCGGCGTGCACAGGATCTTGCGGTGGCGCCACAGCGGGCTGTCGGGCGGCAGCGGCTCGGTTTCGAACACGTCGAGCGTGGCTCCGGACAGATGGCCCGCGTCGATCGCCGCGAGGAGATCGGGCTCGCGCATCACCGCGCCGCGCGATACGTTGATGACGTGGGCGCCCCGAGGCAGCGCGGCGAATGCCGGTGCACCGAGCAGCCCGCGGGTCTCGCGGGTCAGCGGCAGTGCGCAGACGAGGATGTGGCTGCGCGCGAGGAATGCAGCGAGGCTGTTCGCGCCCGCGAATGTGTCGGCACCCTCGACGCGGCGCGGTGTCCGCGTCCAGACGGCGACCGGATAGCCCAAACGCGAGAGGACGTCGACAACCGGTCCGCCGTTTGCGCCGTAGCCCATCACGCCGATGGCGCACGCGCTTTCCGGCAGAGGCGCCGGGCGCTCCCAGCGCGCATCCCGATGCTGCGCCTCGAGCCGGGGCAGTTCGCGATGAACGCGCAGCACCGTCAGCGCGACGTACTGCGCCATCCGCTGCCCCTGCAGCGGATCCACGGCACGCACGACCGGAACGCGCGCGGGGAGATCCTGCGTCGCCAGCAGTTCATCGACCCCGGCGCCGGCGGAGGCAACGAAACGCAATCCCGGAAAGCGCGGTGCGATCCCGGGCGCGAGTTTGAACGCGAGGATGGCCTCGATTTCGCCGGCGGGAGCGGTGTCGGGGTGGGTGCAGATCGTCTCGTTCGGCGCCTGCGCACGCAGCGCGACCAGCTGATGCTCGACGAATTCAGAAGTCGGCAGGACGAGGATGGCCATATCGGATATTCTGTGCGCGAATCGAGGCGTCGCCACTTTACACGCTTGCCACCGCGCGCAACGCACCGCTGCTCTCCCCGCCTTGGCTCATCGCGAACACTGCATGTTCAAATCGATTCTGCGCCTCCTTCGGGCTGCGGCCCGCGCGGTCGCCGGCGCGTTGTCCTTGGCGGCGCTACCCGCAGTCGCGCAATCGGGCCATCCCGCCCGGCCGATCAAGCTCGTTGTCCCAACAGGAGATCCCCCCGCATGAGCCCCGTCATCGATGTCCACACCCATTGCCTCACCGAGGAATGGTTCCAGTTGCTGCAGAAGCAAGGAGGACCGCGCTATACGGTGCAGGAGGTCCGCGGCGGCATGCGTGCGATCCATCTCGAAGGCGCGCCGTTCATGACCCCGGTGCCGCCGATGTTCGATTATGGCCTGCGCTTGAAGACGATGGACGAGCACGGCGTCGACATCGGTGTCGTATCCCTCACCTGCCCGAACTGCTACTGGGGCGGGCCCGAGGTGAGCCTCGAAGCGGCGCGGATCATGAACGACGACATGATCGCCGCGCGCATCGCCTATCCCGACCGCATCCGCTGGTTCGCCTCGCTGCCATGGCAGTACCCTGATCTCGCGCTGCCGGAACTCGAGCGCGCGTGCTCTGCAGGAGCATCGGGTGTGATGGTGCTCGCCAACGTCGACGGCAAGCCGCTCACCGATTCCGCGTTCGACCGGATCTGGGCGGCGATCGACGCCAGGGCGTTGCCGGTGCTCGTGCATCCGACCGCACCGCCGGGCGTGGGGCAGATGGACATGATGCGCTTCCAGCTGACCGCGTCGATCGGCTTCACGTTCGACACCTCGCTCGCGATCGCGCGAATGATCTACGATGGGTTTTTCGAGCGTTGCAGGCGGCTCAAGATCATTGCCGCGCACGGCGGCGGGGCGCTGCCGTACCTGATCGCGCGCATGGATCAGTGCTTCGACAACATTCCGGCGTGCCGCGAAAAAATCTCGGTCAAGCCCTCCGCGTACATGCCGCAGATCTACGCCGACGCGGTGCTGTTCTCGCCGGAAGCGCTCGACCTGTGCGTCAAGGCCTTCGGCGCCGACAACGTGATGTATGGCTCCGACTATCCGCATACGATCGGCGACTTGCCGGGATGCCTCAAGCGGGTGAATGGTTTGGCCGACGGCACGCGCGACAAGGTGCGCGGCCGCAACGCGCAGCGGGTGTTTGGTTTCTGATGTCGTAGCCCGGCGCGCATCGCAGGACGAACCGCGGAGCGCGTCGCACGTCGTAGCCCGGGTTGAGCGTACGCGAAACCCGGGGCCGTCCTCCGCTCGAAGCGCCACCCGGGTTTCGCGTTCGCTCAACCCGGGCTACTTCCGGGCAACCGCGGCGCGAGGGCCCTCAATCGCGCAGCTCGCGCCCCGTGAGCTTGATGAACAGATCCTCGAGGTTCGCCGGACGGTGCAGGTACCGCAGCCCCGAGGCCTGCGCCAGCGCGACGAGCAGCGGCTGCGCATCGGTCGCATAGCAGAACGCGGTCTCGCCTGTCAGCTCGAGACGGGCCGACAGCCGGCGGCCATGCGCATTGGCCCACGCCTTCGCCTCGTCGCCGAAGACCTCGATCACTTCCGGCTCGACGTGCGCATCGATCAGCGCGCGCGGGGTATCCGACGCGATCATCGTGCCATGGTCGATCACCCCGAGCCGGGTGGCGAGCCGCTCCGCCTCGTCCATGAAGTGGGTCGTCAGCAGGATCGTCTTGCCTTGCGACAACAACTGGCGCAGACCGTCCCAGATGAGATGGCGCGCCTGCGGATCGAGGCCCGTGGTCGGCTCGTCGAGAATCAGGAGCTCCGGATCGTTGACGAGCGCCCGTGCCAGGGTCAGCCGCCGTTTCATCCCGCCGGACAACGTGCGGATGCCGACATCTCCCTTGCTCGACAGCCCGGCGAATTCAAGGAGCTTCGGAATCCGCGCCGCGAGTGTCGCGTAGGCGATGCCGAAATAGCGGCCGTAGACGACGAGGTTCTCGGTGACGGTGAAATCGGGATCGAGGTTGTCCATCTGCGGCACGACGCCGACGCGGATGCGCGCCGCCCTGGCCGCCTGCGGCACCGGCTCGCCGACGAGCTCGATCGTTCCTCCGTCGGGGTCGATCAGCCCGAGGCAGCAGCGCAGCGTGGTGGTCTTGCCGGCGCCGTTGGGACCCAGCAGGCCGAAACATTCGCCGCGGCGGATCGAGAAATCGAGGCCGCGGACGACCTCGTTGGCGCCGTAGAACTTGCGCAGTCCCGCGACCCGCAGGACGACGTCGTTCACCGCCGCGTCGCTCACTCCGGCTTGAACCCCGATGCCTTGACTATCGGTCCCCACTTCGCGTAATCCGATGCGACGATTCGGCCGAATTCCTCCGGCGTGCCGGTGGCCGGGTCCATGCCGACCTTCGACAGCTTCTCGGCGACATCGGGCGACTGCAGCGCCCTGTTGATCGCGCGGTTCAGCGCCTCGACGATCGGTTTCGGCGTTTTCGCCGGAGCGAAGAAGCCGAACCAGCCCATCGCCTCGACGCCCTTGACGCCGAGTTCCGCGAAGGTCGGCACGTCGGGCAGCGCGGTCGAGCGCTTTGCCCCGGAGCTTGCGAGAATCGTCACCTTTCCCGCGCGGTGCAGCTCGGTGAGGTCGGCGATGGCGTCGACTGCCGCCGGAATCTGGCCGCCGACCAGGTCGTTGATGTACGCAGCGGAGCCTTTGTACGGGACGTGCAGCATCTCGACGCCGATCTGGCGGCCGAGCAGCACCCCGAAAAAGTGCGGCAGGCTGCCCGCCCCCGACGTCGCATACGAAGCCTTGCCCGGATTCGCCTTCGCCCAGGTGACGAATTCGCTCCAGTTCTTCGCCCCCGACTGCGGACCGGCGGCGAGCGCGAACTGGAACGTGGCGCCGAGCGCGAGCGGCGCGAAATCCTTGATCGGGTCGTACGTGATGTCCGCGTACACGTGCGGGACGACGACCATCGGGCCGATCGGCATCACCATGATCGTGGTCCCGTCGGGGGTCGCTGCCTTCACCGCGTCGGCGGCGATGCGGCCGATGGCGCCCGGCCGGTTCTCGACGATCACCGGCTGGCCCAGGCTGTCTTTCATCTTGTCCGCGACGACGCGCGCGATCAGGTCCGCAGTGCCGCCGGCGGGGAATCCGACCAGGATCCTGACCGGCTTGTCGATCCTGTCCTGCGCGATCGCGAGCGACACCGAACCGATCAGTGCTGCACAGAAAAACGTTGACGCTGCGGCAAGTGCCGCGAATCGGATTCTCATGGATTGCCTCCTGATTTCAAAAGCGGCCGCTTCCGGCCGATGGATCGCGCCGCGCAAGTATACGAGAACACGACCGCGGCGACTTCCGCTTCCCGGCTCGCGCCGTCTCGGCCTCCCCCGCCGGACGTGGTACGCGGCGGTTCGCGTGTCGGCCTCGCTGCGTCGACTCGCCCCGGTCGCATCCCCGCTGCGCGGGGCCCCAGCTTCCCCGCTCGCGCCGCTACTCCCGATACGACGGATCGGTGCGATCCAGCATGCGCAGGAGCGCCGCCCATGCATTCTCGGGGGCGGTGCGACCGGGGCGAACGAACTGGCGCGCAACCTTGTGCGTGACCGCCTCGGGCGGGATCACGAGTTCGGCGCCTCCCGCCATCGCACCGACCTGCGCCTGGCAGGCGCGTTCAAGGTAGTACATGAGGTCGAACGCCGCCGGCACCGTGGCACCGCAGGTCAGCAAGCCGTGGTTGCGCAGGATCATGGCGCTGTTCCGGCCCAGATCACGGATCAGGCGCTGTTGCTCGTCCAGGTCGAGCGCGATGCCCTCGTAGTCGTGGTAGCTGAGGCAGCCGGAAAAGCGCATCGCATGTTGCGTGAGCGGCAGCAACCCCGCCTTCTGCGCGGCGACCGCGAGGCCCGCGCCGGTGTGGGTGTGCATGACGCAGCCGACATCGTCGCGCGCGCCGTGAATGGCGCTGTGAATGACGTAGCCCGCGGGATTGATGCCGAGGCCCGTCTCGTCCGCGACGATTTCCCCGCCCTGCGTCACCTTGACGAGGCTCGACGCGGTGATCTCCTCGAACAGCAGGCCGTAGGCGTTGATGAGGAAATGGGGGTCGGGGCCTGGCACGCGCGCCGAAATATGGGTGTAGATCAAGTCCGTCATCCGGAAGTGCGCGGCGATCCTGTAACACGCTGCGAGGTTGACGCGGGTTTCGCGCTCGGCCGCGCTGACGCGGTTCCTCTGTGGTGCTGCAGCCTTCGCGAGCCTGCGGACGGTCATGACGCTTGTCTCCTCATTCGCTTGAGCGCCCGCAGGGCGTTGGCCGATGCGGGCGATTGCAGTCGGCCAGACCCGCGTGGCGCGTCCTTCGCATCACGCACCGGGAATCACCGCGTGCGCGGGCCGCCACATGCCGTTGACGACCCGTTGCAGCTGCGGCAGCCGCCCGTGAAAGAAATGCCCGCAGCCGGGAAACACGACGACCGGCAGCGCCTGCGGCCGTGCCCAAGCGAAGACGTCGGCGAGCGGCACGACATCGTCTTCCTCGCCATGGATGACGATCGTGTCGGCGGGAACCGGCTCGAACGCGAAGCGCCCCACGGCCGGCCCGACCAGTACCAACCGCTCGGGCGCGAGGGATTTCGCGACCCGCGTCTGCACGTAGGACCCGAACGAGAAGCCGGCGAGCACGACACGCAACCCGGCGCCGAAACGCGCTTTCGCCCACGCCAGCGCCGCCAGTGCGTCGTCGGTTTCGCCGACGCCTTGGTCGAACACTCCTTCGCTGCGTCCCACGCCGCGGAAGTTGAAGCGCACGCTTGCATAACCAAGCGCAAAGAACGTCCTGGCGAGTGTCTGCGCGACCTTGTTGTCCAGCGTGCCGCCCTGCAGCGGGTGCGGGTGCGCCACCAGTGCGATCCCCCGCAGCGTCCCGTGGGGCGACCCGGCGGGCAGGTTGAGCACGACTTCGAGCGCGCCGGCCGGCCCGTCGATCACAAGATGCTCGGTCGTCTTCGGCGTCAAATCTTGAGCCGCTCGACGATCTCGCCGCCGACGACATGCCGGTCGATGATCTCGTCGATGTCGTTGCGATCGACGTAGGTGTACCAGACGGCCTCGGGGTACACGACGAGCACCGGGCCTTCCTCGCAGCGGTCGAGGCAGCCCGCCTTGTTGATGCGGACCTTGCCCGGCCCGTTGAGGTCGAGCGCCTTGATGCGCCCTTTCGCGTACTGGTGCAATTCCGTCGCCCCGAATCCGTTGCAGCATTTTTCGGGCGCGTCCCGCTGATTGCAGCAGAAAAAGACGTGGCGCTGGTAGTAGCTCATCGGGTGCGGGATCCGGCGACGATGCGGCGGGGGACGCGTCCCTCTCGGATGGAGGCGACACGTTCGATTATAGCGGAGGGGGTCGCTGCCGGAAGGCGCCCCCGGGGGCTCCGATATAATCAACCGCTCCGCGAAGTGCGCCCGCACATCTCCCTTCCCCCTCGCTCGACCTTCTCCGTGAAGCTCTACCGCCGGCTGCTCCGCTATGTGCGCCCCTACAAGGCGGTGTTCGGCATTTCGATCGTCGGCATGCTGCTCGTCGCCTCGACCGACGTGATGATGCTGCGGATCATCCAGCCGCTGCTCAACAGCATCGGTGCCGTCGACGCCGAGGGAACGAAGTACCTGCCGTTCATGATCGTCGGCGTGTTCGCCCTGCGCGGCCTGGGCTCCTACGTCAGCGAATACGGGCTCGCGTGGATCGGTTCCCGCGTCGTCTTCGACCTTCGCTGCGAGGCGTCCGACCACCTGCTGCGGCTGCCGACGCCGTTCTACGACGCGAGCTCGGCGGGCTTTTTGCTGTCGAAGGTGACGTTCGACGCGCAGCAGGTCGCGTCGACTGCCTCCGAGGCGGTCACGGTCAGCATCCGCAATTCGCTGACGATCGCGTTCATGCTCGCCTATCTGCTGTACATGAACTGGCAGCTGACGCTGATCGCGTTCGCCGCGTTTCCGCTGGTCGGGATCGCCATCCAGAAAATCAACCGGCGGCTGAAACGCGTCAGCGTCCTCGTGCAGCAGCGCACGGGTGCCCTGACCCACGCGCTCGAGGAAGCCATCGGCGCGCACCGCGTGGTCAAGGTGTTCGGCGGCGAGGCCTACGAGAGCGGCCGCCTGCGCGCGGCTGCGGACCGGCTCCGCCTGGCGATGGCGAAACAGTCGGCCGCCGCGGCGCTCGGCACGCCGATCAACCAGATCATCGTCTCGATCGCGGTCGGCGTGATCCTGTGGGCGGCAATCCGCCAGAGCGCCGGCGGCCAATATGGCGCCGGGGATTTCGTCACCTACATCTTCGCGCTGCTGCACCTGCTCAACCAGTTGAAGACCCTGGGCAACGTCACCGGCGTCATCCAGCGTGGCCTGACCGCCGCCGAAAGCGTCTTTGCGTTGATCGACGAGCCGCCGGAAGCCGACACCGGCACTGTCCGGATCGACCGGACGCAAGGCGGCATCCGGTTCGAGCACGTGACCAAGCGCTACTCGGAGGAGGGACGCCCGGCGCTGGAAGACGTGGATCTCGTCATTGCGCCGGGCGAGTCGGTGGCGCTGGTGGGGCCCTCGGGCGGAGGCAAGACGACGCTCGTCAACCTGATCCCGCGCTTCTACGTGCCGACTGCCGGGCGCGTGCGGCTCGACGGACAGGATCTTTCGGTGATCAGGTTGAGCGACCTGCGCCGCCAGATCGCGCTGGTGAGCCAGGAGATCGTGCTGTTCAACGACACGATCGCCGCCAACATCGCGTACGGGACGATGGCCGGCGCGCCGCGCGAGGCAATCGAGCGCGCCGCCGCGGCGGCCAATGCCCTCGACTTCATCGGGGCGCAGCCCGGTGGTTTCGAAACCATCGTCGGCGAGCGCGGGATCAGGCTCTCCGGCGGGCAGCGGCAGCGCATCGCCATTGCGCGCGCGATCCTGAAGGATGCGCCGATCCTGATCCTCGATGAAGCCACGTCCGCGCTCGACACCGAGTCGGAACACCTGATCCAGGCGGCGCTCGATCACCTGATGCGCGGGCGCACGACCATCGTGATTGCGCACCGGCTGTCCACGATCGAGCACTGCGATCGCATTGTCGTGCTCGCCAGCGGGCGCATTGCCGAGCAGGGCACCCACGCCGAACTGCTCGCGCAGCAGGGCGTCTACGCGCGGCTGCATTCGCGGCAGTTCCGCGACGAGTGAAGATTCTTGTCGTCAAACGCGACAAGATCGGCGACCTGCTGCTGACGACGCCGGTCTTCGCCCACTTGCGGCAGGCGCTGCCCGCCGTCCGCATCCACGTGCTCGCGAACGATTACAACGCGTGGGTCGTCGCCGACAATCCGCACGTGGAGCGCGTATGGGTCTATCGCCGCACGCGCCATGCCGGATCGCTGCGGGTGACCGCGGCGCTGGAGCAGCTGCGCCAGTTTTTCGCGCTGCGCGGCGAACACTTCGATGTCGCCATCGCCGCCGGCGGAGAGGAATCGCCGCGCGCGATCCGCCGCGCGCTGGCCGCGCGCGCCGCGCGCACGATCGGCTACGCCGGCGATCGGCGGCGCTACGGCGCGCGTCTGACCGACCCGCTGCCACCGCCCGTAACCGGACACGAGATCGAGCGGATGTTCGGGCTCGTCGCGCCGCTGGGCGTTGCGCCGCCGCCCATCGCGCCGCTGCCCGAGTTCCGGCCACCACGGCAGTGGCTGGACGACGCGCGCCGGTGGCTTGCCGAAGCGGGCATCATGCCGGGAGACTATGTCGTGCTCGGGCTTTCGGCTCGCGATGCGCCGAAGCTGCCATCGCAGGACCAGGTGCTGCGATGGGCCGCGCGATTCCGGCGCGACTGGGGATGCGCGACGCTGCTGCAATTCACGCCGGGCGACGCCGGCAATGCGCTGTATCCGGGCAGCGAGGCCATGGCGCGAGAGATTCTTGCCGTTGCGCCGTCGTACCTCCGGGGGATGCCCGACGGATTGCCCGCCGCGCTCGGACTCATCCATCTTGCGCGGACCTCGTTGCTGCCCGACAGCGGCCTGATGCACTTCGCTGCCGCGAGCCCTGGCGGCGTGGCCGGAATGTTCGCCGACACCGCACGATTGTCGTCGCCAGCGCGGTGGGGGCCGCGCGGCCCCCGTGCCGTCGCGCTCGAGGCGCCGCGCGCGATTCCCGACCTCGACGACGCGGTAGTGTTCGCCGCGGTCGCGCCGCTGCTCGACAACCGCGATCCGAGCCGAGTGCGAGACGCTCAGGGTGCGAAGATCCAGTAGAGCAGTCCGGCGATCAGCAGCCACTTCAGCGCGTAGTACGCGAGCTTGCTCTTTTCCTTGATGCGCTTCCCGAGGAGGCGCACGTGGTAGACGTAGCTGAATATCCGGTTCAGCAGGCCCACCTTCTCGCCGGCGACGTTTTCGGTCTGGCTCGCCCGGATCACGGTGTTCCGGAACCCCCGGTTCACCCAGGCGATGAATCGCGGCGCCAGCGGCCTTTCGACGTCGCAGAAAAGGATGAGGCGCGCCGTGTCGGACTTGTTCTCGGCGCTGTGGATGAAGGTTTCGTCGAAGATCACCGCCTCGCCATCGCGCCAGTGATAAGGCGTCCCGTCGACGACGATGCCGCAGGTCTCGGCATTCGGCGTCACGAGCCCCAGGTGATACCGCAGCGACCCCGCGTACGGATCGCGATGGGCGCCGAGTTTTCCGCCGGGCGGCAGCACCGCGAACATCGCCGCGTTGACGGAGGGAATCGACGCGACCAGCGCCACGGTCTTCGGGCACCAAGCCTTGGCCGAGGGCGGCGGCTCGTCGTACCACTTGACGTAGAAGCGCTTGTAGCCGCCCTTGAAAAAGGAGTGGAAGCCGATGTCGTTGTACTTGGTCGGGGCACGGATGTGGCCCTCGGCGAAGAGCTGCAGCGCCTCGTCGCGGATCGTCTGCCAGTTGTCCCGCAGCGGCGCGAGCTCGGGAAAGGCGGCGACGTCCGCGAATGGCTTGTTGGGCACTGCCGAAAACATGTACATGAGCACGTTGTACGGCGCCATCAGCGACGAGTGATCGGTCAGCTGACGGAAGAAGCCGTGCCGCACCCGGCCGCGGAAATGCACGTACACCGCGGACGCGACGAACACGTAGAGGACGATCAGCTTGGGCGCCAGCAGACTTGCGAGCATGTCAGTCCGTGGCGGTGAGGGCGCGCAGCAGGGCCGGCGGCGTCGGTGAGTTAATTATTGGGGATCCCCGCGGCCTCGGTTCGATTCAGCGCTTGGCGCGGCGGCGGTTCTTGGGCGCCACCTGTTTCCACCGCCGGTGCACCCAGTACCACTGCTCCGGATGGCGCAAGACCAGACGTTCCAGTACTGCATTATAGGCGCGCGAGTTGCGGCGAATCGCTTCGTTGGTGTTCTCGCACTCGATTGGCGGCATCGGCTCCTCGAAACGCAGCACGTGCCGGCCGTCCGCCTCGCGCCAGCTGGACGCGGGCAGGACCGGCGCGCCGGTGGCCAGCGCGATGATGGCGAGGCTCTTGAACGTCCAGGCGGGGTGCCCGAAGAAGTCGATTTCGATCCCGTCCGGCGGCCGCGCGTGCTGGTCGAACGGGAACACCACCAGGTCGCCGGCGGCGAGCCGGTCGAGAATCAGGTCGAGCGAGCCACGCTTGGACAGCACGCCGAATCCCGCGCGCTCGAAGCGGCGGTTGACCAGCGCGTCGAGCCACTTCGGCTTGATCGGCCGGCGGACGAAATGAAAGCGCCCGCGCAGCGCGGGGAAGTGGTCGATGGCCGCGACGGTGGCGACCTCCCAGTTGCCGAAATGCCCGGTCATCACCAGCGCGCCTTTTCCTTGCGCCAGCGCCGCGGCCACCGCTTCGGTATTCTCGACCCGCACGCGGGCGAGACGGCGCTCGTGCGAGAGCAGTGACAGCGTGAAGAATTCGACGATCAGCTGCCAGATGTGGCCGTAGAACGCGAGCCTGATCTTCTCGATCTCGGCCGGCGGCGCCGTATCGCCGAAGACCCGGTCGAGGTTGTCCTGCACGACGTCGCGCCGCCACCTGACCAGCCACGCGAGAATGCGACCGGAGAGCGGCACGTCGATGCTCGCCGCCTCGGCCAGCGCGACCGCCGAGCCGCTCGCGCCGTCGTGGGTGAGCGACAGCGCGATTGCACCTAGCCGATGGCGGTCGAGCACGCTTCGGGCGCGCGCGCTGACGACGGCCTGCGGCGCGCCATAGGCATCGCGCAGCACACCGAAATCCGAGGTGTCGATGATGCCGAGTGCCGTCTCCCGCGGAAACAGCTTGAGGCACGCTTCCTTGGCCGCGAAGCGCGCCGCGAGGCTGGCCGCGCGGCCGGCACCGTCGCCGGCATCGGCGAGCTCGTCCGGCGAGAAGAATTTGGTCAGTTCGGCGGCCGGCGTGTCGCGCAGCACGCGCTCGATTCGGCCGATCTCGACGGTATCGATGCCGCAGCGGCCAGACGGAGCGGCAGCAGTCGTCATCGCGCGACGGAAATCAGGCGGCGCGGACAACAAGCGCGACGTTGGTGCCGGCGAAACCGCGGCCGATGATCAACGCGACGTCGCTGCGCGGCGTCTGCGGCCTGGCCGACACCGGCAAGCCCGCGCACTCCGCATCGAGCGCTTCGAGCGTCGCCACGCCCGGCACCTCGCGCTGTCGCAACGCCGCGAGCGCCAGCACGACGTCGACGATCCCCGCCGCGGCGATCAGATGGCCGAATGCCCACTTGAACGCGGTGACCGGAGGCACGTCGCCGCCGGCGCCGAAGACGCGATGGATCGCGGCGGCCTCCGACCGGTCCGACTGGCGTGTACCGTTGCCATGCGCGACGATCATGCCGACGTCGGCCGCGTGCACGTGCGCGTCATCGAGCGCAGCCTCGATGGCGCGCGCCACGCCGTCGCCGTCGTCGCGGATCGCGACCAGACCTTCGGCTTCGCAGGCATAGCCGCCGCCGAGGATTTCGCCCAGCACCGGCGCGCCGCGGTTCGCGGCGGAGACTTCGGTCTCGAGGAGAAGCGCGCCGGCGCCCTCGCCGAACAGGCTGCCGTCATGGCGGGCGTCGAAGGGGCGCAGCGCCGCGGAGGCAAGAAGACCCAGCCGGTGATAGTAGAGCACCATCTGCGGCTCGATCGGCGCATCGTGCCCCACCGCCACGGCACGGTCGGCCTCGGCGTTGCGCAGCGCTTCGACGGCCTCGATCACCGCCAGCGCGCCGCCGACGCTGTGATTGGTGATGCAGGCGTTGGGACCTTTCAACCCATGCCGGATGCCGATATGCCCGAGCACGTTGTTGGGCAGCGTGCGCAGCAGCCACATCGGGTTCACCGTGTTGGCGAGCTCGCGGCCGAACGCGGGCAGATCGCCATCGGCTGCGGTCAGCAACGGAAAATAGTCGTACTGGTTCTGGTAATTGCCGCCGCCCGAGCCGACGTAGACACCGGTGCGATCGCTGTACGTGGCCGCCGCCTCCACCGCGAGCGCAGCGCGATGCGCAACGATGCCGGATTGCTCGATCGCACGGCCGGCTGCATAAAGACCGAACAGGTCGGTGCGGCGGATCAGCTTGTGCAGCTTGCGGTCGTCGACCAGCGCGCGGGGATCGAAGTCGGCCACCTCGCCGGCGAGATGCGCCGGCCAGCCCGTCGTATCCCATTGCCGGACCGGGCCGATCGCCGAGCGCCCCGCGCGAACCGTGGCGAGGATCTGGTCCGGATGCATTCCGGCCGCGCAGACGGCGCCGGCGCCGGTGACGAGGATTCTTGGAGTGGTCACGGTTCGCTTCAGCGCTCGGCGTTCAGGCGGTGCTGCCGGACGCGGGCCGGCCGTCGACTTCTTCGGGATGCCGCAGCACGATGCAGCTGTTCGAGCCGCCGAAGCCGAAGGAATTGGACATCGCTACCCGGACGCGCTGCTTGCGCGGTTCGCCGATGACGAAATTGAGGTCGCAGTCGGGATCACGCTCGACCAGGTTCGCGTTGACCGGCAGCAAGCCGTGGCGGATCGCCAGCGCACACACGGCAACCTCGACCGCACCGGCAGCGGCGATCAGGTGGCCCATCGTGCTCTTGGTCGAGCTGACGTTGACCCGCTGGGCCTCGCTGCCGAATACGGCGCGCGTGGCCGCACTTTCGCTGCGATCGTTCATTCCCGTCGACGTGCCGTGGGCATTGAGGTAATCGACATCGGCCGGCGCAGCGCGCGCGTCGGCGAGCGCGGCGCGCATCGCCTGGATCGGGCCGTCGCCGTCGGGCGGCGAATCGGTGATGCGGTAGCTCGACAGCGAGTTGCCGTCGCCGGCAAGTTCGGCGTAGATCCGCGCGCCCCGGCGGCGCGCCGCTTCCCACGCCTCGAGCACGAGGAAGCCGGCGCCCTCGCCCAGCAGAAAGCCGTTGCGCGTGGCGTCGAACGGGCGGCTCGCGCGTTGCGGCGTCTCGTTGTCGGGCGACAGCGCCGACAGCAGGCAGAAGCCGGAAAGCCCGATGGGACTGATCATCGAATCGAAACCGCCCGCCAGCGCGCAGTCGACGGCGCCGCGGCGGATCAGCTTCAACGCCGTCCCCAGCGCCTGGCCGCCCGACGCACAGGCCGTGTGCACCGACGTGGCGTAACCGCGGATGCCGTACCGGCGGGTGAGCAGCGAAATGCCGGCGGTGGCCTGGCTGCGGCAGAACACCATCGGATCGTTCGCCGCCGGATCGGTAAGCAGGAGTTCGGGGTGCAGCTCGCCGTCCGCCGCCGAGTGCCGATGCGTCGCGGCAAGGTCCTCGTACTCGGAGGTCATCATGCCCGCGCCCACCGCGCAGCCCCAGCGCGCGCCGGTTTCGGGCGTGGGGCGGATGCCGGCGTCGCGGAATGCCTGCTCCGCGGCCGCCAGCGCAAAACGATGCGAGCGGGTGGTGAACTTGGCGAGCCTGCGGTCCTCGATCACGTCGTCGCGAAACCCCTTCACCTCGGCGGCGATGTGCACCGGAAAGCCGCTGGCGTCGAACAGCGTGATTTCGGCGCCGCCGCTGCGCCCTGCGAGCACCGCTTCCCAGGTCGAGGCGACGTCATTGCCGACCGGGGTGACGAGCCCGAGGCCCGTGATCGCGACGCGCCGCCGGGAGTCGATCATGCCCTTGCCCTCGGCGCGAACTCGAGCCGCGCGGTGGCGACCGACTTGCCGTTGGCGTGCGCGCTCAGCATGATCTTCCCGGTGCCCGCCGTCTGCGCGCCGATCTCGACGATCGCGCCCGGCGGGATGAACGAGCGCATTTTCACGTGGGTCATGCGTACCGGCGCGGGTGCCGTGCCGGCGGGCCATTGCTTCGTCTCGCGCGCGACCTGCATCGCGAGGCGGATCTGCGCATCGAGCAGCAGCGTCGCGGGAAAAACCGGTCGCCGCGGAAAGTGGTCGGCAAAAAACGGCGCCGCCTCCGGCACGTGCAAGGTCGCCGCCGCCCGCTCGCCCGGGACGCTTTCGCCGGCAACGACCCGGGGCGCCGCGACGCCGCGAAAACGCCCCGGGGGCGCCCCCGGTCCGCGCAGGAGCAGGAAGCGCTCGGCGAGTGCCGACGGCGAATCGAACTCCTCGACCGGCAGCATTGGACCGAGACAGTCGACGAGCTCGATCACCACCGCGCCGCCGCTTCTCGCCCAGCCGGCGTAGGCGACGGCATCGTCGTCGCAACTCTCGATCTCGACGCCGAGCTCGAGCGTCTCCCCGGGCGCGACGTCGCGATGGAACCGGGTTTCATTGGCCAGTGCGGCGATCGGCCGGCCGCGAAACGACACCCGCGCCATCGCGACCCAGGCCGCGAGCTGGCCGACGGCTTCGGCGCCGAGGCAGGACGGGAATGCGGGCAGGTCACCCGGTACCGCGAACAGCCCGCGCGCGCGCACGCCCGGCTCCAGGTCGGTGATCCGGTCGACGAACGAGAATGCGGCAAAGTGATCAGCCATTCTGCCGCACCGCGGCGCGGCGCATCAGCCCGCGACCTTGGCTTCGCGCTGCGCGGCGACGACGAGCTTGCAGAACGTTTCCGGTGTGAACAGCCGCGGAATGTCCTTGACCTTCATCGGCGTCTTGAAGCGCTCCGCCGGAATCTCGGACAGATAGGCCCTGAGCTGCGCGAGACCGACCTCGGTCACGATGCCCTTGTGCTCGAACTCCGCCTCGGTCAGCGTGCCGCGCGCGTTCTCGACGATCTTGCCGCGCGGAATCTTGATCTTGAACGCCCGCTCCAGCCGGAACACCATGTCGAGGAAGTCGATCGACTCCGCATCGAGTCCTTCGATCAGCGACACGTCGAGCTTGATGTCGTCGACATCGCAGCCCAGGGCGTCCGCCATCGTTTCCGAGACGGTCGGGAAGACCGCCATGATTTCCTGCTTGGTGATTTCGTTCTGCGCCATCGTCGTCACTCCATCTTGAAGCCGCCATCGACAGTGAATATCTGGCCCGTCACGTAGCTTGCGTACGCCGAAGCAAGGAACCAGACTGCATATGCGATCTCTTCCGGCCTGCCGTACCGCCGGAGCAGAATGCGCGAAAGCACTTCGTCGCCGGATTGCTCGCGCACGTCGGCCGACATTTCGGTCTCGATCACGCCCGGCGCCACCCCGTTCACCCGGATCCTGCGCGGCGCGAGCTCGACCGCCAGCGCGCGCGTGAAGGCGTTGATCGCGCCCTTGCTCGCCGCATAGTTGGTCTGGCCGCGCCCGCCCTTGTCGCCCGCGACCGAGCTGAGATTGATGATTGCGCCGGCGCGCTGGGCGGTCAGGTACGGCACCACCGCGCGGGTGACGTTGAAGACGCCGGTCACGTTGGTGTCGAGCACGGCCTGCACGTCGTCATCATCGAACGCGGCCAGCGGGTTGTCGCGGGTCACGCCGGCATTGTTGACCAGGATGTCGATCCGGCCGCAGCGGTCGGCGACGCGCTCGACGGCCGCGGCGCACGCGGACGAGTCGCGGACGTCGACCCGCTCGGCGGAGATCGTGGCGCCGTTCGCGCGACCGGCGGCGACGACTTCGTCCGCAGCCGCTGCGTTGTCGCGGTAGAAGAAGGTGACGTCGGCACCCTCGGCGGCGAGCAGCTCGACGATCGCGCGCCCGATGCCGCGGCTGCCACCCGTGACGATGGCGATCTTGCCGGCAATGCCCGAATCGACGTGCATGCGCGCGCTCAACCGGAGATGGCGAAGCCGCCGTCGACCACCAGCGTGTGCCCGTTGATCATGTTGGCTTCGGGCAGGCACAGCAGGTACACGGCGCCGGCGACGTCCTGCGGGGTGAGCACCGGCCCGGCCGGCGACCGCTGCGCATACCCGGCCAGCAACGCCTCGCGGTTGGGGAAGTGCGCGAGCGCGTCGGTGTCGACGACGCCGGCGCTGACGATGTTGACGCGGATGCCGCGCGGCCCCAGTTCCTGCGCCAGGGCCCGGCCCAGGGCTTCGAGCGCCGCTTTCGACGCGCCGATGAAGCCGTAGCCCGGCATCGCGCGGACTGCCCCGAGGCTCGACAGCGCCAGAATGCGGCCGCCGGAGGGCATCAGCGGCAATGCGCGCTGGGTCAGCAGGTTGAGCGCCAGCGCGTTGGTCTCGAGGCACCAGCGCCAGTGCTTCAACGTCATCTCGACGGTGGGCTTCAGCACGCCGCTCGCCGCGTTGCTGACCAGAATGTCGAGACGGTCGAAGTGCTTGCGAAATTCGGCGAACAGCTCGTCGACGCTGTCGGGAACGCCCACGCTCGCCTGGATCGCGCAGGCGCGCTGCCCCAGCGCGCGGATTTCGGCGCAGAGCGCCTCGGCCTCCGCGGCGCTGTTGTAATAATTCGCCGCCACGTCGCAGCCCGCCGCGGCGAGCTTCAATGCGATCGCGCGACCGATGCCGCGGGCGGCCCCGGTGACGAGCGCAACTTTTCCGGCCAGTGGGCCTGACATGATCGGTTTCCGCCTCGCTTCGGCGCGCTTTGGCGCGCACCGGCGCGCAATTGGGTTCCGGCACCCGTCGCGATCTCCGCGCCGGGCAAAGCTGCTATTTTAACCCGTTCGTCACGACCCGCCGAGCGCCGCCCTGCGGGCCTGGACCAGCCGCTGTGCCTCGAGGCACCAGTGCTTCTTGACGCTGTACCAGACGTCCGCCGCCCAGAGGACGCTGCGCCCGGACTGTTCGAGGGGCACCGGGCTCGTCGTCTCGCCCGGCGCGTAGGCGCTGATCCACTCGCGCACCAACGGGTCTTCCGGCAGATCCTGGGTAACCGGCGCCGTCACGTGGTTGTACCACGCGGGCAGCGACACGTTGCGGACCGCGGCCTTGCCGTTGTGGCGGAACTCGCTCGTCGCGGTCATCCCAGGAACGGTCCAGGCGAAAAGGTCGAATCCGATCGTGTAGCCGGTGAAATCGTCGACGGTGTCGGGAACCGTCCGCAGATGACCCGCCATGTTCCATTGGTTGGGGAGCAGCAGCGCCGCTCCCCCAGCGCCGAGCACCGACACGTAGGGCACGGAAAGGCCGACCACCGGCCGCGTGTTGCCGGTCAGCGGATCGACGATCGAGCTGCGGTCCTCCGCGGCATCGCTGACCGGGTTCCAGACCGCAATCCGGTCGGCGAACTGCCCGTCCAGTTCGCGCAACACCTTGATCGCCTGGATCCCGCCCTGGCTGTGGCCGATCAGCATCGGCCGCAGGCCGTCCTGCTCGTAATACCACGCGACCAGCCCGGCCAGCTGCGCGCTGTCTTCATACGGGCTGTGCGACCAGCGCCGGTCGCCCGGATTTCGGATCTTGGCCTCCGGGTAGCCCATGCCGGTCAGAAACCGCCCGAATGAGCGCATCGCGAGGTGCACCGGATACACGCCGCCGTGCAGCAGGATGATGTGCGGCGTCGGCCCGGCCGAGAGCGTGGTCCGCACGTCGTCCGCGGTGATCCGTTCGGGGTTGAGCGCGAGGATCCGGTCTTCCAGCGCGCGATCGATCGCGATCGAGCGCAGGACACTGCGGGCTTCGGGCCTCGGCGGCGGCTCCGGCGCGCCGGCCGGGCGCGTCGCGCAGCCGCCAACGGCGAGCGCGCAGGCGACGGCGGCGATGAGGGCAAGGGTTCGGGCTCGTGGGTTCATCGGCCAAGACTCTCGACATTGGCAAGTAGGGACGCCGCTATTTTATCGATCTCCTCGCGGGTGAACGCGGCGGTCCGGAAGGTGAGGCCGATCGCCAGCATGCCCGCGGCCGTGGTCGCGGCGACCACCAGCGGCGTAAGCGGGCCGGTGGAAACCCCGCGCACATACGCCGGGGGTGGCGCGGGGGCGCCCGCCTGTTCCCACAGCGCGTCGACGTTGACCGCCGTCAAGCCCGCCCACACCGGGTAGGCCTTGTCGTGGAAGCGGGCCCGCCGCGCCGGCGACAGGAAGCGCCACAGGATGCCGCTGACGCTCAT
>Ga0315278_10001294_pt1 | contig 21792 bp, 22 predicted proteins | sample YL17G06_0_MG_FD_203880 | JGI IMG/M metagenome (GOLD analysis project Ga0315278, IMG submission 203880) | Sediment microbial communities from Yellowstone Lake, YNP, Wyoming, USA - YL17G06_0 | ecosystem: Environmental > Aquatic > Freshwater > Lake > Sediment | place: USA: Wyoming | collected... | reverse complement strand
ACAGACTGTCGCAGAGGCGATTCACTGGGCACGACGCGGGCGGCGCTGAATGCGCATCGTCCTCGACACGAACGGTATCGTCTCGGGGCTCCTCTTCTCCGGGACGGCCTCGCGCCTCGCCCCCCTCTGGCAGTCTCGACGGATCATCGTCCTGATCTCGAAAACCCAGGACCGTAAAGTCAGAGCTTGCGCCCCCGAAGGTTCGGCCGGCGCTGCCCGCTCGGGGCACACTGGCGCGCGGCCGCGGGCACTCCTTCGTTGATGACCCGCGTGGAGCGCCGGATCAGGAAAGCTGCTCCAGTTCGAAGCCGAGGTAACGACGGATGAGAGCAAAGTCTCCGGTGTCGTAGGTCACGACCCTGGCGCCGATCTCGCGAGCGGAAAGCGCAACGAGGACGTCGTTCCACAAGGTTCGTAGCTTCGACCGCAGGTGGGGTTCGGCGCGACGGATTCGGGCGAGAATTTTTCCTGCCCGCTCCCAGGCCGCCGCTTCCGGGGTCACCACCCGCCGCACCTTGTGGGCCCTGTCGGTGAACTCTCGCACTGCACGTCGAGCGGCATCGTTCGTGCAGCCGGCAAGAAGTTCTGCGGAGACGACGGATGCCAGGTAGGTCCGGGGCGAGTTCTCCTGCAGGAGACGGAATGCCGGGCTGAGAACGCCGACCCGGATCGCGGCGATGTAGACGCCAGTGTCGAAGACCAGCGGTCTGCTGTCGGTCAATCGACCTCCTCGACGTGGCCCCGCCCTCTGATCACGAGGTTCTTCAGGGCGCGAACGAGGGCGGCTTCGTCGGCGACCAGGTCGAGCGCCTTGTGAATGGTCTCGGTCTCGGTGCGTGTTCCGAGAATCCGCTTTGTGCGAGTCAGCTTCGTCACGTCGAGACGATAGTTCTTTCGTTGCAGCCTGGGGGTCATTCGCGTCCTCCTCGAAGTGCGTACAGACGCAGCGTAATCAATGTCTGTATCGGTCGCAAGCGTCGGAGCGCGGGAAGCTCCGCGCGGGTTTGACGGGCACGGTTGCCCCAGCAAAAAATCGCTGCTCTCGATGACATGCGAAGGCTGCTCGGCAGGCCGTCCGAGCGCGCTGCGCCAACAGCGCCTCGGGCATAGCGAATAGACTGTCGCAGAGGCGATTCACTGGGCACGACGCGAGCGGCGCTGAATGCGCATCGCCCTCCACAGGAGCGCCGTCATGCTCCTCTTTCTTGATCGTCACCGCCCGGCGAGCTCGCTGCCGAGCAATGACGTCGGTCACGCGCGCGGCCGCGCCCGCTTCGCCCGCTCGCTCATCGCAGCCCGCCAGCCCGTCTCGCGGATCGTCAGGAAGAGCAGCGCCGACAGAACGTAGCAGCCCATCCAGAAGACGAACCCCAGCACGGGGTCGATGGCGACGAAGAGCATGCCGATCACGGGCCCGAGGAAGCCGCCCGCGAACCCGGCGGTCTGTAATACGCCGATCGCCGATCCGGCGATTGCGGGCCCCACGTCTTTCATCTCGATCGGGGCGACGAACAGGAGGGCGATGGCTCCGGCGGAAGTACCCCACACGATCGCCGCGAGCGCGAGCGGAACGCCCACGAGATACGCGTAGCCGAGCACGGCGGCGCCGTTGGCGATCATCGCCACGGCGTACACCACCCGCCGCCGCCCGATCCGGTCCGAGAGCGCCGGCAGGAGGAGGCTTCCGACGATGAACGCGATGCCCCCGACCGAGGTCACGAAACCGGCCGTCTCGAGGCGGAGCTTCTGCACCGTCGTGAAGTAGGTCGGCACGTAGCCGAGCGCGCCGAGATATCCGGCGAGATAGAGAAGATTGCACGCGGCGAGCGTCCAGACGTCGCGCACGCGGAGCACCCGGCGGATCGGCCGTTCGATGGCCGCGTGGGGCTCGCCCGGCGAGGCCCTGCGATCGCGCACGGCGACGAGCCAGAGCGCGCCCACGCCGAACGTCACGAACGCCAAGAGGCGCGTCACGCCGCGCCAGTCGCCGACCCGGGCCAGGAGGACCGGAGTCGACAGCATCGCGGTCGTGAATCCCACGCCGATGCCTGCCTGGCTGATCCCGCTCGCCGTGCCGAGCTCTTCCAGCGGAAACCACGATCCGATCACCTTCCCCATCACGGCAAACACGACGCCGAGCGCGAAGCCGAAGAGCAGCATCGCCAGGAACATGGAGACGAAGCCGACCGCGGCCGCGCGGAGGAGGAGCGAGACGCCGGCGAGCAGGATTCCCGAGCCGACCACCGAGCGCACGCCGAAGCGGTCGGCGAGAGCTCCCGCCGGGATCGAGAACACGAGGACGCCGAGAGAGATCGCGGACCAGAGGATGCCCCACATCGCGACGTCGAGCCGAAGATCGGCGAGAACCTGCGGCACGACCATGATCACGTAGTTCCAGCCGATGCCGGGGACCACGACGTTGGCGAGCGTCGCGGCTCCGAGGATCCACCACCGGTAGGTCGTCCGATCGGCGACGCCCGGCTCGGCCCTTTCGGCCAATTCGCTGACGCGAGACATTGCGCTGGCTTCTCGCACACCGCGATCGCCGGCGTCCACCGAGAAGGGTTGGACGCGCTTACGCTAGGCGCTCACGGCGGTATTTCTCGGGCCGTTGTAGGGGCGGGCTCACGGAGTAGCGGCCAGGGACGGGGGTTGGGGGGCGTTCCGGGTTGGGTTCCCGCGAAGCAGGAGCGTCCCAGAACGCGAATGCGCGCTACGTAGCGGGGCTCGGCAGCGAGCCTCTGACGAGGAACTGCTCTCTCGGGAAGCGGTGGGCTTCCCGAGAAAAGTAATCCCGCTTGGAGAACTCGACGGCGTCGCGGGTCGCGACGGAGTGCCAGGCGTGGAGATGCCGCGGCCTTCGTGCCGCGAAGGCGGTTGACGCGAAGAGGCCGACGTTGACGCCGCCCTCGGTGTCGCGCGCGGAAGCGTAGCGGAAGGCCTCGACGCCGGCCTCGCGCATCGCCGTGCCGAGGGCCTGCGTCGCGACGTAGCTCGTCTTGGAGGCGAGCAGGGAGCGCCAGCGATCGAACGGTTTCGCGGTCAGGTCGATGCCCCGTCGCGTCTTCACGCGGACGTTGAACGCCGAGAGATCCACGTCGACGGGACCGAGGTCGGCCTCCGTGCCCTCGAGGAAGAGGAGCCTGTAATACGCGACCTCGGCGAACGCCGCCCGCAGGCTCTCGGAGCCGTACCAGATTCCGCGCTCGTGGCGGGATCCGAAGCGCGATCCGTGGCGAAGCGGCGGGTAGCGGAACGACGTGAAGAGCAAGTAGTGGAGGCGCGGGCCTTCGGGAAGGGGAGGCTTCGTCCGCTCGAGGACTTCCTCGAGGATCGCTTGCTCCTCGTCGCTATCGACGAGCTTGCGGGTCGAGATCTGGTGCTGCGCCTCGACGACCCGCCAAGGCTCCGATGCGAGCGCGCGGATCTCAGAGCTTCCCGCGCATCGCGTCCAGATACTGGACGACACCGACGAGCCCCTCCACCGACGAGACGCGCTCCGCCGGAACCCCTGCCAGATGAGAGTTCCGCGCACCGTACCAGGCGCGTGCCTTGGCCTCGTCTCCGCCGGTCAACGTGTCGAGGCTGCGATAGAGCCGCACGAACAGCGCGGCGAGCTCGGCCTCGCGGCTGTCGAGCCGAAGCGCCCGTTGTCGGTGCAATCGAGAAACCGACGCTTCGCTCGTCCCGAGGACCTTCGCCAGCTCCCGGTTGGTGAGGCCGAGGCAGCGGGCCGCGGAGAGCGCGGCCTTTGCCAGAACGGCTTCGGGATCATGGGCCGCCTGAGCGTGTGGGCGCGGCTTCATCAGGTGACTGAATAACTGGAAAATCGTTCATTTGCAAGATCCGTGCAGGGATCCGTACCGGCGCGTGAGCCCCGATGGTGCGCGAGAAGCGGTCGCCCTCGGTTCGTTTCAGTCGTTGCGGCCGCCCAGCTGGATGAGCTCGATGCGGTAGCCGTCCGGATCCTCGACGAAGGCGATCTCGGTGCCGCCGTGCTGCATCGGTCCGGGCTCGCGGACGATGTTTCCGCCTTTGGCGCGGATCTGATGGCAGGCTTCGTAGATGTCGTCGACGCCGAGCGCGACGTGGCCGTAGCCGGAGCCGAGAGCGTAGTGATCGGTGTCCCAGTTGTGCGTGAGCTCGAGCACGGTGTGCGTGTCCTCGTCACCGTAGCCGACGAAGGCGAGCGTGAAGCGACCGGCAGGGAAGTCCTTGCGCCGGAGCTGCTTCATGCCGAGCACGTCGCAATAGAACCGCAGCGAGCGCTCGAGATTGCCGACCCGAAGCATGGTGTGGAGCATCCGCATGGCGTCACGCCCTCCTCGGGGCGTCCCTACCAGCCGCGCGCGGCGCCGTCCACTATCGCGTCGCGGCCCGTCTGAAGAACCGCGTCACCGCGGTGTTGAAGCCGGCGGCGTCTTCGAGGTTGACGGCGTGGCCGGTGTCGAGCTCGACGACCTCGAGCGCGGGCATGCTCTGCTCGGCGCGGCGCCGATGGGGCACGAACGCCGCTTCGCGCCGTCCCGCGACGAGCAGCGCGGGCACGCGGTTTTCCGCGAGCCGTTCGCCGAGCGGCGAGCCGAGGACCGTATGACGGAACGTCCGTGCGACACCGCGAGGATCGTGCAAGCGATAGTCGGCGACGAGCGCCTCGCGCGCGGCGGCGGGAAGCCTCCGGCTGCGGCTCGGATTCATCGGCAACGACTCGAGAGCGCTTCGGCCGTGCTCCTCGAGCGCGCGAGCGACGGCTTCGATCGAAGGTGAGACTCGGTCTCGCCACGCGGCGTCCGCGAACGCCGACATCGAGTTGGTGAACACCTGAACGATCACGCGCTCGGGGTGGTCGAGCGCGTATCGAACCGTGAGCGCCGCGCCGAGCGAATAACCACAGAGGAGCCAATGATCGACCCCGAGTGCCCGCCGCAAACGCTCGAACTCGTCGACATAGCCGGCGGGTGAATAGGCGAATGGGTCCTCCGGGGTGGATGATCGCCCGTGCCCGAAGAGCTCGACGACGACGGGCCGGCAGACGGCGCGGAGCGCATCGAGGTTCGAGAGCCACTGGCTCCGGCTCGAGAGCATGCCATGGACGAGCAGCGCATAGGGGCCGTTGCCGTCGTGCACGTCGTAGTGCAACCGCGGGGACTCTTCGGCGCTCATGACTCGAGCGCCAGGCATAGCGGATCAGGTTTGCGCTTGCATCCCTGCGGGTCGACCGACGGGGACGCCGACGGGGACCTTCGTAACCTTCGTCGTGTTCCTCGCGTTGACGAAATCCTGTAAGGAGAGAGCACGGCGAAGGTTACGAAGGTCAAGAACGTCCCCGCCACGCTGAACGCATGCCTCACACGACGACGACCTCCTTCGACCAGTTCGCGTTGATGCCGGAGCTGAAAGCCGCGGTGGCCGACATGGGCTACGCGCGGCCGACGCCGATCCAGGCAGAGTCGATCCCCGTCGCGCTCGCCGGCCGCGATTTGATCGGCTGCGCTTCGACGGGCACGGGCAAGACCGCCGCGTTCGTGCTGCCGATCCTGCAGCGCCTCTCTCGCGCAGGCCGCGGCAAGTGTCGCGCGCTGGTGCTCGCCCCCACTCGCGAGCTGGCGCTTCAGATCGACGAGCAGGTGCTCGCGCTCGGCTATCACGTCGGGCTGGCGGCGATTTCGGTGGTGGGCGGCATGGACATGCGACCGCAGGAGCGGGCGCTTCGAGCCGGAGCGGAGATCGTCGTCGCCACGCCCGGCCGGCTCCTCGACCACATGCGCTTCGCCTACGTGGACCTCACGGGTCTCGAGGTGCTCGTGCTCGACGAGGCCGATCGCATGCTCGACATGGGCTTCCTCCCGGACATCCGCCGCATCCTCGCCGTGCTCCCCTCCGAGCGCCAGACGATGATGTTCTCGGCGACGATGGCGCCGGCCATCGTCGATCTCGCCGGCGCGATCCTCCGCGATCCCGTGAAGATCGTGGTCGGCGCCCAGAGGCCGGCGGCGGGCATCGTGCAGAGCGTCTATCCCGTCGCCGAAGCGCGCAAGCTCGCCCTGCTCACCACGCTGCTTCGCCACGAAGCGATGCGCTCGGTGCTGGTGTTCGTCAAGCGCAAGTCGGACGCCGACCGGGTGGCCCGACAGATCGTGCGCTCGGGCGTGCGCGCGACCAGCATCCACGCCGATCGCTCCCAGGAGCAGCGCATCGCGGCGCTCGAATCCTTCCGCCGCGGCGAGACACCCGTGCTGGTGGCGACGGACGTGGCGTCGCGCGGCATCGACGTCGAGGGCATCTCGCACGTCGTCAATCTGAGCGTGCCCTTCTCGGCCGACGACTACGTTCACCGCGGCGGACGCACCGCGCGCGCGGGCGCGGTCGGAGAGGTCATCACGTTCGTGTCGCCCGAAGAAGAGGGTGAGCTCGTGGAAATCGAGAAGAGGATCGGCTCGGCGCTGCCGCGCGTGTTCCTGCCGAGCTTCGACCATGGGGTTCACGAGCACGTGCCGCCGGGCGTCTCGACCGAGGCGAGGGATCATGCGCACCGGCGCCGTTCGAGTGGGCACTCGGCACCGGCTGGGCGTCGTCGGCGGAGGGGTCGGTCGTCGACGTAAGACGTGCGAGACGCGGACATCGATCCGCGGTTCGACCGGACGTCGCGGGCTCGGCTCGGTTCGCGCGGTAAGCCGCGGTGGTCCGGCACTTGTCGGGAGAGAACCCCACCGGTAAGAGCGGACGAAATGGATCGGAGCGGAGATGCCCTTGGTTGACCTCTTCATCACGGGCTCCGGCCGAAGCGGTACGAGCATGGTCGCCGGCCTCTTTCGTGCCACCGGGGCGTTCATGGGCGAGCGTCTGCTGAAGCCTCGGATCAGCAACCCGCTTGGCTTCTTCGAAGACGCGGAGATCAACGGGATCAACGAGGACATTCTTCGCCCGCTCCTGCCCCGACGGACCGTCCACGACGGCCTGCCCTATGGAATGGATGCCCCCGGCCGCGGTCAGCTATGGCTCGCACGGCTGCCGATGGAGGTCGAGGTGGAGGGCGGCGAGAGCGAGCGAGCGCGCATTCGCGCCCAAGTCGCCCGTTCGCCCTTCTGCTTCAAGGACCCGCGCTTTTGCTACACCCTCGAGAACTGGCGCCGCGAAGCCCCGCAGGCACGCATGATCTGCGTCTTTCGGCATCCGGGCGAGGTGGTGGCGAGCATGTTCACCGACGTGCAGGCCGCGGCGTATCTTCACGACTTCGCCATCAGCGTCTCGCAAGCCTTCGAGCTCTGGCGATTGATGTACCGACGGGTGCTCGTGCGGCACTCTTCGCACGGACGATGGCTCTTCCTCTACTATGACGACCTCTTCGAGCCTCGCGTCCTGGAACGAATCGAAGCGTTCAGCGATACGGTGGTCGACCGGTCGTTCCCCACTCGTGCCTTGAAGCGGTCGCGCTCCGAGTTTGCGATCGACGGCGCGACGCAGGACGTGTTCGACGAATTGATGCGGCGCGCGCGAGAATGAGGGCCGGACGATCGTGACCGCCGGACCCAAGGTCTTGTGCGTCGGTTTTCACAAGACCGGCACCACTTCGCTGCATCATGCCCTGGAGGCTCTCGGTCTTCGCTGCAAAGGATTCGACGGCGAATTACTCGGCCTTTACGCGGCTGGCGAACGCTCCTCGATCCTCGCCGTCGCCGAGAGCCACGACGCGCTTCGCGACTGGCCGTGGCCGCTCCTCTACCGGGAGCTCGCGGAACGGTATCTCGACGCGCGCTTCATCCTCACCGTGAGAGAGCCGAGCTCGTGGCTGAAGAGCCTGATGCGCCATGCCGAGCGCACGGGACCCACCGAAGCCCGACGCATCGTCTATGGCCATGCGATGCCTCACGGGCACGAAGAGCGACATCTGGAGGTCTATCGACGGCACAACGAGGCCGTAACCGATTTCTTTCGGGGCCGATCGAACTTTCTGTCGCTCCGCACGGAGAACGAGCTCGACTACCCGCCGCTCTGCCGCTTCCTCGGGCTGCCCGCGCCCGCGAGCGCTTTCCCTCACGCGTACCGCACCGAGTAGGCTGAGCCCCATGGGCGACGTCGTCATCTGGCACATCGGGCGCTGCGGGAGCACGGTCCTTGGAAGCATGCTCAATCAGAATCCCGCGGTCCAGTGGGAGAACGAGATCTTCCGACCGCTCCTGTTACGGAAGCGTGCCGGTCAACGAATTCCCAGTATGAGCGAGGCGGTCGCGGCAGTGTCTGCTCGTAAGCAAAAGCCGGTGCAAGCGGTCGAAGTCAAGTTCCTCGACGCGCAGCACCTCGACATTTTCGGCACCAACCTGCCCGACATGCTGGCGATGTTTCTCGAGCGCGGCTTCGACCGGTTCGTGGTCCTCAAGCGCCGCAACCATTTGCGACGGATGGTCTCGCACTGCGTCGCCGAAGTAACCCAGCAGTATCATGTAGAGAAGGGCTCGGTCGCAGATCTTCAGCCGATCGTGCTCGATCCGGGCTCGATCCGAGTCGGGGAAAAGAGACAATCGCTCCTCGCCTGGTTCCGAGAGTTCGACGACGCGTATGCGCGGCTCGGATCATTGCTCGCCCGGCATCCTCACTGCGAAGTGGTCTACGAAGAGGACCTGGAGAGCGACCCGCGAATTGGCTTCCGGAAGGTGTGCGCGTTTCTCGGCATCGAACCGGGCCAGGTTGAGGTGCTGTTTTCACGCACCAACCCCTTCTCTCTGGCCGAGATCCTCGTCAATTACGACGCGATCCGTGAACTGATCGAGAGGGCGGGGTACGCCTCGATGCTCGTCGAGGGCTGATCGAACGCCACGCCTAGTTCAGAGGCGGGTTTCCGTCCTCGATCCACTTTCGAAACAAAACCTCGTAATTGGGCCGCGGTTGAACTCCTGGGGGAATGGGCTCTCCCATCTGCCGGTAGAGGCCCTCCTTGCCGCATCGATAGAAGACGCTCGCCGCTCCCGAGTGCGCGTGAGACACCCCGGCCTGCTTGAAGTAGTAGAGCATCACACGGTCGCTGATGGGGTGGGCATACGGCGGCATCAGCACCCACTGCGTAAGGACATGAAACCCGGAGCGGGTCACCATCATGCAACTGGTGTCGACGAACTTGTCTGGGTCGCTGATCGGGCACGGCCCCATCACCGACCCGTCGAGCCGGCACAACATACGCGAAGACGAGACCAGGCCGGCTCGGGTCGCCTGATGCAAGCATACCAGATTCTCGACGTGGTCTTCTCGATACCAATTGTCCGCATCGAGGAACGCGACCGCATCGAAGCCGAGGCCGATCGCGTGATACGAGCCGATCAGTCGCGGCGTCGAGCCGACGTCGTCGTGGAGCCGGGGCAATGTGACGTGGTCGATCGGCCAGTTGCCGATCTCCGGCCGCGGATTCCCGTCGCTGACCATCACGTGAAGACACGGATGTGTTTGGCGCGCCACGCTCTGATGACAGGCGCGCAGGACCTCGAGTGATTCCTTGTAGTAGGGAGTGACGACCGCGACCTTCATGACGCGGACCGCTCCAATGAGCGGAGCGCCGGCGGCCTTTCGAGGATGGAGTCCAAATGGTCGCGGAGCCGCGTATCGATCACGAGCTCTCCCTTCCGCAGTCCCTCTTCGACCGCCGTCTCCGAGAGGACTTGGGCTTTGTAATAGTCGCGGAGCAGCCCTTTTCGGTAATACTCGTGATAGAGAAACCGCCAGGTTTTCCCGATGTCCGCGGTGAGTCGAGGGTTCCTTTCGAGGGCTTCCGTGCCGAGACGGATCTTGTTCTCGAACTGTCGGTAGGAACGCAAAGGGAAGTGGAGGATCTCCAACTGGCCGCCGCGACCGACCGTGCTCTCCCGTCCGTTGCGGCTGACGCTGTGGTTACCGTCGGCGATCGCGACGTCTCGGCTGCCGCGGTGGCACACCTTGGGCGGCAAAGGCTGTCCAAGGCTGTTTAGCGATACGGTCTGCCGGACCGTCATGCGCCGATGGAAGGCGTCATTCTCGGCGTCCGGGCGGGGCAGGAAGTTATGGCGAAAGACCTGCACGCCCTCCGCCTCCGCCGGCACTCTTCCCAGGGCGTCCTTGAGATTCCCCTCCAAGGGCCACCAGAATTCGTCGGCATCGCTGTGGATGACCCAATCGGCCGCGAACTCCTCGGCTGCCAATCGCGCCATCCGCGTTACCCAGGCGGCCTGGTCGTGAGTGAGCGCCGGTTCGCGGATCAAGTGCAGCCGACCCTGGCCGCGAAACTCCTCGAGAATCATCGGGGTCGCGTCCTCGGAGGCGTTGTCGGTGGCGATCACGAAATCGACCCCCTGGTGAAGGTGGTACGCGATGTGGGTGCCGATGATGTCTTCCTCGTTGCGGCAGAGGACTGTCATCACCAGGTTCATGGAATGCCAGGGGCCGATACGATCGCTCAAACGCACACTGGACCGTGAGCGACGGAATTGTCAAGGCAGTAAGCTCGTCTCTCAGTGTGCTCGTCTCGCGCCGACGAAGAAGGCCGCGCCGGCCGCATTGAGAGGGTGACACATCCGCTACGGAATTGACCTCATCCTCGCCCGGCGCTCTGCGTGGAGTTCGAGCCGAATTGTCGGTCCGAGCCCTACCGCTCGACGTCGACCGTGTCGACAACGGGGTCTGCCGGTTCGCCGGACGCCGGCCCGACGTGTTATGGGGGGATTCGATCGCTGAGTCTGTGAACAATGAGCGGAACGACTGCGGCTGCTTTGACATTCCTCATCGTCGGGGCCGGGAGGGGCGGTACAAGCTTGCTAGCCGCTCTCCTCGATGCTCATCCCGACCTCGAGATCGGCTTCGAGCATGCGAGCGTCGCTTGTCTCATGGGCAGCAGCCTTCCGGTTGCCTTTCAGAGCTGCGATCCGTCCCGTCTAGCGCACGACCGAATCGCCGCGTTCCTAGCTTGCTGCAATGAGGAGGCCCGCCAGCATCCGGGAAAACGCTGGGGCAATAAGATCACGACCGAGCAGATCGGCGGTCTCGAGGTCCACAATCAGGTTAACCTCGCACGGCCGATCAATGTGCTTGAGGTCTTTTTCGAGGAGGCACTGGCGGCCGTTCCGGTCATCTTCATACTGCGCGATGGGCGCACATGCGTCCGATCGAAAATGGCCCGCACCGGGCAACCGCTCGAGACCGCCTGCACGCGCTGGCGGTATTCTGTGCGCGTTCTCGACTACCTGCGCTCTCGGCACAAGGCGTTTTACTGGCTCCGCTATGAGGATCTCGTGCGCGAGCCCGAGACGACGCTCGCCGGCCTGTGCCGCTTTCTCGCGATTCGCTACGACGAGCGCATGCTGCGTGGCACCTCGACGACGAAACTGCTCCCCGAGTATCGACGCGACGGCATTGAGCGAGCGAGGCTCGGTCTCGAAGGAGTACCGGACGGTTGCGTGACGCTCATTGAGGACGATCTCCGTCGTTACGGTTACATGTACTGAGCGCGTTACGGAATCATCACGCTGATCGCGATCTTGAGCCGTCGGGTCGCGAACGAATGGGAACGGGGTGCCTGCGGGGATGGGCTGCTCGAGGTCGCATATTGGCCCGCGGCGATCGCCGTGTAGCCGGCATCTCGCTCATGCTGTCAGGCGATTCGGGGTGGCCTGTGCGCCGCGGTCCCGCTGAGCTTGCAGGCATCCGATCGTTCGAATAGAGGGGTGCGCGCGTTCGCCGCCTTGTGAGATGACGAGTGCTTCTGTCGAGTCGTGTATCGCGTGCCGGACGAACCACGAATTAGAGGCGCATCGACGTGGCCGACCCTCACTCTGCAGGGGGCGCGGTCGGCAGGACTGCAATGGGACATCGCGGTCTCGCCTAGCGTGAAGCGGCTCGCGCTTTGCGTCGAGCTCGGGACCGCGGCGCTCGTCATCCGGCAGTTCGAGATCGGCGGGACGGCTTTCGTCCGTACGTCCATGGCCGCACTGGCGGGCGCGGCGGTGCACTCCGTTCTACCGGTTCGGCTTCGCCTCGGCTTTTTCATCACTCTGTCGATTTGCGCGATCTACCTCGTGCTGGGCGCTTGGGCCGGCACGTGGGTCGTGGGAACCGGTGTGGCGGTTCTCGGGATTTGTCATCTACCTCTGTCCTTCCGGATCCGTGGAGCGTTGTTGGTCGTCGCCTGTGCAGCTCTCGCGGCACTTCGACTCGAGTGGCTGCCGCTACCCTTCGAGGCCGCCGTCCTCCCGGTCCTCGGATCGATGTTCGTCTTTCGCACCCTGATCTACTTCTACGACCTCCGCCACGAACGCTCCGCGTGGTCGCCCGGCTACGCGCTCGGGTACTTCTTTCTGTTGCCGAACGTCTGCTTCGCGCTCTTCCCGGTGGTCGATTTCAAGACCTTCCGGCGTACACATCTACAGGACGACCCGGATTGGACCGCGCAGGTCGGCCTCCAATGGATCAGCCGCGGAATCGTACACCTTGTGCTCTACCGGGGGGTCTATCTCTACGCCACGATCCCCCCCTCGGAGGTCACGTCCGTTTGGGGCCTCGCGCGCTTCGTGGCGACGAGCTTCGCCCTCTACATGCGGGTCTCGGGCATCTTTCACCTCGTCGTCGGCATGCTGCATCTCTTCGGCTTCGCACTTCCCGAGACCCACCACCGCTACTTTCTCTCCGCAGGCGTCAGCGACTTCTGGCGGCGGATCAACATTTACTGGAAGGACTTCATGCTGAAGCTCTTCTTCTACCCCGCCTACTTCCGGCTTCGCCGTCGCGGCGCGGTTGCGGCGCTCGTGTTGTCGACGCTCTACGTCGTGGTGATGACCTGGTTTCTGCATGCCTGCCAATGGTTCTGGATCGAGGGATCGTTCCCGCTGCGTTGGCAGGACGGAGTCTTCTGGACGATTCTCGCAACCCTGATGACGGCCGGGACGCTCGCAGAGTTTCGTCGCAAGGAGCCGAGGGGCGACGCCGTCATCATCAGCCGGCCGAGGCTCCTCGCGGCGCGCGCCGTGAGAATCGTGGCCACGTTCGTCGGCATCTCCACCCTTTGGTCGCTCTGGACCAGCGATTCCCTCGAGGAATGGATTGCGGTTTGGTCCGTGCTGGGTAACGGCTGGGCGGGAGACACGATCTCTCGGCTGATGGGCCCGGTCGGCGTGGTGATCGGCGCCGCTCTGTTGGGAATTGCGAGCGTAGTCCCGGACGCGGAGGGGCGCAGCGCGCTGACGGCGGATCGACACTTACGAGGGCCGTCTCCCTTCTGGAGCGTCGCGGGCCTCACCTCGGTCACGCTGTTGGTGCTGGCCCTGGCCGGATCGCCCGAGCTGTGGCGGGCCTTTGCTCCGCCGCTCGAAGAAGCGATGGCGCCGCTGCGCTCCGCACCGCTGAACCAGGTCGATCTCGCCAGGTTGCAACGCGGCTACTACGAGGACTTGATGAACGCGGACCGGTTCAACTCGCGGCTCTGGGAGCTCACGCTCAAGCGATCTCCTGGTTGGGGCACGACAACCCCGGTGATGCGCGAGACGGGGGACTATCGAGTGTACGAGCTGCCCCCGTTTGCGAACGTCGTCTTCAAGGGTGCTCGCTTGCACACGAACGGCTGGGGGATGCGAGATCGAGAGTACACCCGTAGCAAGCCAAAAGGGACGTATCGAATCGCGCTGCTCGGCGCCTCCTACGTCATGGGAAGCGGCGTCGGGGACGACGAGACGTTCGAGGGCCTCCTCGAGGAGCGTATCAACCGCGAGCTCACCCCGCGAAGCGGGCTCCACTACGAGATCCTCAACTTCGCCGTCGGCGGCTACGGGCCGCTCCAGAGGCTCATGACCCTCGAGCGGAAGGCATTCGCCTTCGAGCCGGATGCGGTTCTATATGTCGCCCAGGCCGGCGACCTTGTGGCGGAGGTTCAAAAGATGCGGCTCGCGATCGAGCGCGACGCTTGGCCGCCGTACCCGTTCGTGCGCGATCTTCTAGCGCAGGCGGGGATTCGCAATGGGATGTCGGAGGAGGAGATGCTGCGACGGCTTCGACCGGACGCGCAAGCCTTGCTCTCATGGGTCTACGATACGATCGCCAAGCAGTGTGCGGAACGGGGAGTGCTGCCGATGTGGGGATGGTTGCCGTCGCTGAACCCACGAGGCGCATCCATACCGGCTCCGCGTCCGCCGCCCGGCTTCGTCGCGATGAACCTCGAAGGGCTGTTCGACGGACGAGACCTGGCGGGCTTGAGGCTTACAGATTGGGACTTCCATCCGAACGCCGAGGGGCATCGGATGATCGCGGATAGACTTTATGCCGAGATCCTCGAGCGAGGTGGAATCGATCTCCTCCGTCCCGGGTTTCGGCAGGCGCTGGAGGGGCAATGAACGATACGTCTACCACCGTGGACAGCGAGATCGGCGAAGCCGTGAAGAGCTTCATTCTGACGGAATTCCTGCCGGGCGAAAATCCCTCGGAGCTGGGTGAGGACACCCCGCTCATCACCGGAAAGATCCTCGATTCGATCGCGGCCCTGAAGCTCGTCGGCTTCTTGGAGGCTCGATTCGGATTCGAGGTCGAAGCCCACGAGGCGGACTTCGACAATCTGGACTCGATCGGACGGATCGTTCGCTTCGTGCATTCGAAGCTTCGCCCCACCCATGGCTGAGATTCGGCTCCTGCACGAGCTTCTGTGGCGTGCCGCCGAAGCTTGGCCGGCCCAAGTTGCCCTCGAAGAGGAAGGCGGTGCGACGATCACGTACGACGAGCTCGCGGCGCTCGCGGATGAGGCCGGCGAAGCGCTTCGGCGGCTCGGCGTGCGGCGCGGGGATCGTGTCGCCGTCCGCGTACCGAAGTCGATCGACGCCGTCGCCGCCATTTTCGCCGCGATGAAGGTGGGTGCCGCGTACTTGCCCCTGGACCCGAGCGCACCGGCCGAGCGAAACCGCGCGATCGTCCGGGACGCTCGGGTGAGCGCGGCCGTGCTCGAGCGCCGATCCGCCGATCCGCTCCGCAAGGATCTCGGGGAGGCGGCCGTGCTTACGCTCGACGGCGTGGGTCGCGGCGACGGTCTGCGGAAAGCCCTGGCGGAGGGCCCTCGACCGGGCTGCCCGCCCGCGCTTGACGCCGCGGACGTTCACCCCGGTGAGCCCGCCTACATCCTCTACACGTCGGGATCGACGGGACCGCCGAAGGGCGTGATGATCTCACACGCCGCCGCCTTGAGCTTCGTCGACTGGGCTTCGCAGACGTTCCGCCCGGAGTGCGCCGATCGGTTCTCGTCGCACGCGCCGCTTCATTTCGACTTGTCCGTCTTCGATCTTTACGTCGCGATCCGCCACGGCGCTCGCGTCGTGTTGATCGGCGAAGCCACGGGGAAGGAGCCGCTGCGGCTCGCGGCGCTCATCGCCGAGCGCCGGATCTCGGTCTGGTACTCCGTTCCTTCGGTGCTCGCCTTGCTCGTGGGGTACGGCAAGCTCGCGCGCCGGAGCTATCCCGATCTGCGTCTGGTGCTCTTCGCCGGAGAGGTATTCCCGGTCGTGCCTCTGCGCGCGCTACAGTCGCTCTGGCCGGCGCCCCGGTACTTCAACCTCTACGGGCCGACCGAGACCAACGTCTGCACCGCGTTCGAGATCCCGCCGACGATTCCCGAGAATCGCGCTCGGCCTTACCCGATCGGACGGGCCTGCTCGCATCTCCGCACGATCGTCGTCGACGCAAGCGGTCGCCCCGTGCCTGCCGGATCGGAAGGGGAGCTGTGCGTGAGCGGGCCCGCGGTGATGCTCGGCTACTGGAACCGGCCGGAGGAGACCGAGCGTGCGTTTCTCGAAACGGCCCCGGGCGAGCGATGGTACCGGACCGGCGACGTCGTCGTGGAGAACGCCGAGGGAGAGTACGAGTTTCTCGGCCGGCGGGACCGGATGGTGAAGCGTCGCGGGTATCGCGTCGAGCTCGGCGAGATCGAAGCGGCCCTGCATCGTCATCCGGCGGTTCGCGAGGTGGCGGTGATCGCGCTTCCCGACGATGTCGACGGTCTTCGCGTAAAGGCGTTTCTCGGGCTTTCCCGCGAGCCTCGGCCATCGATGATCGAGCTCAAGCGCTTCTGTGGGGAGATATTGCCGGGCTACATGATCCCCGACGTGTTCGCCTTCGCCGATGCGCTGCCGCGCACGTCGACGGGCAAGGTCGATTACCCACGACTCGAAGCAGACGAACGGCGTGGGAGCATGGTCGAACGATGCTCTTCGGCCTGAGCCCCGAGCACGAGGAGCTGCAGCGGGCGGCGATCGCGTTCGCGCGCAGCCGGTTGACCCCCGACGTCTCCGCGGCGGATCGGTCGGGCACGTTCTCGCGCGAAGGTTGGCGCGCTTGCGCGGAGTTCGGCGTTCACGGTCTGCCGATTCCACCCGAATACGGCGGACGGGGAGAGGGACCGCTCGCGACGATCGCCGTGATGGAGGGACTCGGCTACGCCTGCAGAGACCACGGCCTGCTCTTCTCGATCAACGCGCACCTTTGGAGCGTGTCGATGCCGATCCTCCTCCACGGCACGAGCGCGCAGAAGGAGCGATATCTTCGCGGACTCTCGGACGGCACGTCCATCGGCGCGAACGCCGCGAGCGAGGCGGACGCGGGGTCGGACGTGTTCGCGCTCCGCACCCGCGCCGTCCGCGACGGCGACGGCTACGTGCTGAACGGCGCCAAGACCTTCGTCAGCAACGCGCCCGTCGCCGACCTGTTCCTGACGTACGCCACCGCCGACCCCGCGCGTGGAGTCATGGGCATCTCGAGCTTTCTCGTCGAGCGTTCCACGCCGGGCGTCACCGTGCGGAGCTCGATCGACAAGATGGGTCTCAGGACCTCGCCGATGGCGGAGGTGACCTTCGAGGATGTCCGCGTGCCCGTGGAAAACCGTCTCGGCCGCGAAGGGCGGGGCGCGGAGGTGTTTCACTCCTCGATGGAGTGGGAGCGCGGATGCATTCTCGCGAGCTGTCTCGGCACCATGCGACGGCAACTCGAGGAATGCATCGCGCACGCCCAGCGGAGAAAACAGTTCGGACAGGCAATCGGCAAGTTCCAGTCGGTCGCGAACCGCATCGTCGCCATGAAGCTTCGCCTCGAGACTGCGCGGCCGCTGGTCTACCACGTCGGATCGTTGAAGGAGCAAGGGCGGAGCGCCGAGCTCGAATCGGCGATGGCCAAGCTCTACGTCTCGGAAGTATTCGTCGAGTCGTGCCTCGACGCGATCCAGATCCACGGCGGATACGGCTACACGACCGCGCTACCCTACGAGCGAGAGCTCCGCGACGCGATCGGCGGCACGCTTTATTCCGGCACGTCCGAGATCCAGCGACACATCATCGCGACGAAGCTCGGTCTCTAGGCTCGCCCGGAAATAGTCTCGCCCGCGATCGCTCCAAGTACGTTCGCTTCGGGCTAGCCTCGATCCGAAATTCTTCTGTGACCTGAACGCGGCGGGCTCGCGTCTGGCTTGTCCGCCACGAGCTTCTTTCTCGAAGCCTTCCATGCCCCCAAAGACGGCATCGTGGTCGACCTGGCGCTCGTGACGCGGCCTGCGCCAGGCGCGAGCCCGACGCGTTTCGCTCGCCGGATAATTTCGCTTCGGGCTAGAACGCCGGCCGAAACGCGTTCGCCGTCAGCGTGCCGAGCATCGAGTGCCAGATGTGGTTCTCGTTCTCTTCGACGGTCTTGGCGAGCTCGCGCATCTTCGTCAGCACCGGCGGCTCGTCCTCGTCGTAGAGATCTCCCTGGAGCAGCTGAATCACCTGCGTGCGGTACTTCGGGTTCGACACGAAGTACGTGAACAGCACGTTCAAGCGGTAGTAGAGCGTGATGAACTTGTACCAGTTGTTGGTCCCGCGGCGCATGGTCGTCTCGAACTCGTGGAAGCTCTCGCGGGTGAACGGCGCGCCGCGCTCGAGCCCGCAAAGCACGTCGGCGGCGACCAGCCGCGCGCTGTTCATGGCGATCGACACCCCGCTCGAGAAGATCGGGTCGACGAACCGAGCGGCATCTCCGATCAGCGCGAATCCGTTGCCGCAGATCTGCTTCATCGCGTAGCTGTAATCGCCCTCTTCCTTCCACGGCCGGACCTGACGCGCCTCGCGGAGCTTTTCGAGAAGCTCGGGCCGGCTGGCGACGCTGTCCCAGAAGAACTGTTCGCGCGAGGCGCGAGACTTGGCGAAGCTCTGCTTCTGCATCACCACGCCGAAGCTCGTCACGGTCGTGGTGATGGGAATCTGCCAGACCCAGCTGTTGGTGACCGGGAGGAAGTGGATGAAGATGTAATCGGCCTTCGGTCCCGATCCGCGGTCGAAATCCTCGAACCAGGTATGGATCGCGAACTGGTTGAATACGGGGTCGGTCACCTTCAGCCGGAGCTGCGAGCCGAGGGTCGTGTGACGGCCGCTCGCGTCGAGCACCACGCGAACCGACGTGCGGAACTCCTTCCCGTCGGTCGTCGCGGTGATGACGGGAAACGGATCGCCTTCGCAGTCGACCTGGCTCACGCGGACGCCTTCCCGAACGTCGGCGCCGAGCGTGCTCGCGTGGCGCAGTAACATCATGTCGAAGAGCCCGCGGTCCACGTGGTACGTGTAATTGCGATCCACCCCGGGCTGCTGCCGTTCCTCGAAGCGGACGTCGACGTTGTAGTCGGTGGGCAGATCCTGGAAGTCGTGGCTGTAGGTGGCCTGCGCGCTGCTGGTCCAGGCCGCGCCGTACTTTCTCGGAAACTTCGCGTCCTCCATCTGATCGATGAAGCCGAGATCCCGCAGCACCTTCGTCGTCGCGGGGACGAACGACTCGCCGACGTGAGGCCTCGGAAAGATCTCGCGCTCGAACACGACGCAGCGAACGCCTGCCTTGGCGAGATAGCCTGCGGCTGCCGAGCCCGCCGGCCCGCCTCCGATGATTCCAACGTCGAACTCCGGTTTGATCGGCATGATGGTTCGGCTCCTTCGCGCCGCTTGCCGCACTACTTCTCGGCGATCGTCAATTCCCTCGGCTACCCACCAAGGCGCTGTTGGCGTTCCAGGGGGAGAAGCGAACGTAATGCGCCTCCGCGAAGCCAGCCTCGCGGAGCCACGCCGAGCCCTCGGCCGCGCTGTGGTTCCGGCCCTCCCTCGTCACCGCACGGAGAATCAAGTTGAGCAGCGTCGCCCAGCGCGGCGACGTGCGGTCCTCGTCGAGGAACTGTCCTTGGACGATGATCCGACCGCCCGGCCGCAAGAGCTCGTGGCAGCGGCGGAGAAGCGTGCGAGAGCCCGCCTCGCCGAGCATGTGGAGGACGTTTGAGACGAGGACGGCGTCGAACGATCGGCCGAGCTCGCATGTCAGGGCGTCGCCCGCGACGAAGTCCAAGCGTTCGGCGAGCCCGCGGCCGGCGGCGATCGCGCGCGCTTCCGCAATGGCCTCCGGGAGGTCGAGCAAGGTGGCCGAGACGTTGGGATGCCGCTCCACGATCGCGAACGAATAGGCGCCCGATCCGCAGCCGAGATCGAGCAGCGTGTTCGTCGCGGAAAAGTCGATCCGCGCCGCCAACTCCGGAGCGTGCGTGCGCGCATAGACGTCCATGGCGCGCGTACGGATGCGATCGAGCGTGCCGTCGCCCGGGCTGAGGTCGGCGGCGATTCCCGGCTCTCCGGACCGCACGGACCAGGCCAAGCGCATCAGCGAGGGCGCGACGGCATGCAGCCACGACATCCACTCGCCGACGTACTGAGGCGAGCCGGCCTGTCCCAGGCAGTCGAGGAGCGCGCCGCTCGCCTCGTAAGCCCCATCCTTCCGCGACAGCACCCGCAGAGCGACCGCGGCGTCGAGGATCGCCTCGAGCGTGTCGCGGTCCCCGCGGGTCTGTTGCTGCAGGTCGTCGAGCGTCTTCCGCCCGCTCGAGAGCGCGGCGAAGATGCCGAGCTCGAAGAGAGCGAAGAGGACCGCCGAGTCGAAGAATCGCTCTGCGACCTGCAGGGTCGCGGCCTGCCGTCGCAGCGTTTCGAGCGATACGGGGGTCACGCGGGGGATTGCCTCCGCCCTCGGGGGCATGAAGTCAAGCGGCCCTGGACTCCGCGCCGCACGCAGGTAGAGTGTGCGCCCGTCATGGCCCGACTCGATCGAGATGGCCTGCACATCTGGTACGAGGACCACGGAAAGGGGCCGGCGGTTCTCTTGACCCACGGCTACAGCGCGACCTCGCGGATGTGGGCGCCGCAGGTGCGCGGCCTCGCCGAGCGGTTCCGATTGATCACCTGGGATCTCCGCGGCCACGGACGGTCCGACTCTCCGGACGATCCGGCGGCTTACGGCGAGAAGCGGTGCGTCGACGACTTGAGCGCGATCCTCGATGCCTGCGGCGTCGAGCGCGCGGCGATCGGAGGCCTCTCGCTCGGCGGCTACCTGTCGCTTGCATTCCACCTCGAGCTCCCGGTGCGCGTGCGAGCCCTTCTCCTCTTCGATACCGGTCCGGGATACCGCAACGAGGAAGGGCGGAGGCGCTGGAACGCCCTGGCGGAGAGCTATGCGCGGGCCTTCGAGGAACGGGGGCTCGCCGCGCTCGGCTCGGGGGCGGAAGTGCGCGCGGGCGAGCATCGCTCCGCGCGGGGACTCGCCCTGGCGGCCCGCGGCATGCTCGCGCAGCGAGACGCGCGCGTCATCGACTCGTTGCCGGAGATCCGCGTGCCGACGCTCGTCTTGTGGGGCGCGCGTGACGAAGCGTTTTTCAAGCCCAGCGAATACATGGCGGCGAAGATTCCCGCCGCTCGGCGGGTGATCCTTCCCGGCGCCGGCCACGCGGCGAACCTCGATCAGCCCCAGGCGTTCAACGTCGCCGTCGCCGAGTTCCTCGACTCGATCCCCTCATGAGCAGCGTGAAGCCCGAGCACCCGCCGTTCCTCCGCGCGTGGGCCTCCCGCAAGCCGGGCCAGCTCCTCGGCAAGGGTCATCCGGCCGGCGATTTCTTGCAGGCTTACGAGTGGAAGGTCCTCGAGGAGAGCGAGGGGTTTTTGAAGATCCGTGCGCATCTGCCGCACCACGTCCGCAACCCGCGCGGCCAGCTTTTCGGCGGCTTCACGCCGACCTACGTCGACCTCGTGGCTCTCTTCACCGTGCGCGCGGGCGAGTCGCGGGTGGAGGAGCGCTTTCGCACCTGGCTCGCGACGACCAATCTGCGAGTCGACTTCTTCGAGCCGATCGTCGGCCCCGAGTTCCTCATGGAGAGCCGGCTCGTCAAGCGGCGCGGCCGCACGAACTTCGTCGAGACGCGCTTCTTCGATCCCGAAAACACGCTCGCCGCCTTCGCGCTGACGACGATGCGCGAGCTCGCGCGCGACCGTCCGATCGGGGACGTCTAGGAGCCTCGGTCACAGATCGCTCCCGTTGGTCGCGATCCCGGCTCCGTTCAGGCACCCTACCCAGCTCGCCCCTCGTTGGAGTCCCTAGGGAAGCTCGCTAGAGTGCAGACGTTGAGCCGTCCGAAGAGCCTTCTGGTCGCGAATCGCGGTGAGATCGCCATCCGCATCCTGCGGACGGCGGCCGGCCTCGGCATGCGCACGGTCGCGGTGTTCTCCGAGGACGACGCTCGTTGCCTGCACATCCGCAAGGCCGACGAAGCGCGGCCGCTTCAGGGAAGCGGCGCGGCCGCTTACCTCGACGTCGAGCAGATCCTCGCCGTGGCGCGCGAGGCCGCCTGCGACGCGATCCATCCGGGATACGGCTTCCTCGCGGAGAACGCGGGCTTTGCCCGACGCTGCGCCGAGGAGGGGATCCGCTTCGTCGGGCCGCGCGCAGAGCTGCTCGAGCTCCTCGGCGACAAGGGCAGGGCGCGGG
>Ga0315278_10001292_pt1 | contig 21820 bp, 21 predicted proteins | sample YL17G06_0_MG_FD_203880 | JGI IMG/M metagenome (GOLD analysis project Ga0315278, IMG submission 203880) | Sediment microbial communities from Yellowstone Lake, YNP, Wyoming, USA - YL17G06_0 | ecosystem: Environmental > Aquatic > Freshwater > Lake > Sediment | place: USA: Wyoming | collected... | reverse complement strand
TCAAAGCGCGGCTTCGAAGGGGCACCATGCTCAAGGGTTTTCAGGTTAAGCGACCAGAACTCTTTCTTGCCATCCTCGGTGCGGACTTCCTTGTAAAAGCCCACTTTTGTCTTGTTGCCCAGCCAGCCGCGTTCGACCATGGTTCGGACCAGGCTGTTCGGCTTTTCAGCTATCAGGGATGGCATGGCAAACTTATCATGCGGGATGGCTTCCTTAAGGTTTACGCCAACATGCTCCCAGACATCCACGCCCACCAAATCGATCAAGCGGAAGGTGGCTGTCTTCGGGTGACCCATCAGGGACCCTGTCAGGGCGTCCACCTCATCCACAGTGTAACCATTTTCGAGGATGTAGTTCAAGGCAAAAGCGCCTGTCCCGAAGGCAACCCGGTTGCCGATGAAATTGGGCGTGTCCTTGCACAGTACGATACCTTTTCCCATGCGGAACTCGCCGAACCAGGTGAAGAACTTCACCACTGCGGGAAGCGTGTCGGGAGTGGCGATGATCTCGAGCAGTTTCAAGTAGCGGGGTGGATTAAAGAAGTGGGTACCGAGGAAGTGCTGCTTGAAGCCTTTCGAACGACCAACCGAGATATCCTTGATCGGGATGCCGGAGGTATTGGTGGTGATGATCGCTTCGGGTTTGCGAACAGCATCGATGCGCGTCATCAAGTCCTGCTTGATCTTCAAGTTCTCGACAATGGCCTCCACGATCCAGTCAGCCCGGGCAATAGTGTCGAAGTCATCTTCGAGGTTGCCCAGTTTGACAAGGGTAGCGAGGTCAGAAGACATCAGGTTGGCAGGGCGGGCCTTGAGGCAGCGATCCCAGCCCTCGTTGACAATGCGATTGCGAACCACCTTATCCTTCAAGGTCAATTTCGCCGCTTCTTCCTCGGGCTTGAGCTTGTTTGGAACGATGTCCAGCAGGGTCACCGGCACGCCGACATTCGCCAGGTGTGCGGCGAGAGCCGCTCCCATCGTTCCAGCACCCACAACCACGGCGGTGTGAATCTTATAGTTCATATTTCCTCCTCACTTTTCTCACCTGCCCGTGCACCTTGCGCAACATCCCGCGGAAAGATGACAAGGGCGGGGAATATGGATGGTCTATCTCAATTCGCTCGAGCGGTAACCCAGGATCTGGCGGGCCACCACCAGGCGGTTGATTTGACCGGTGCCCTCGTAAATATCGCTGATCTTCGCGTCCCGGAACCATTTTTCAAACAGGTATTCACGGCTGTAACCGAGCGGTCCCATGATCTCGACAGCCTTCTGCGTAATGCGGTTGACAACATCTCCAGCGCGCACCTTGGACATCGAGGATTCGAGTGAATTCGGTTTGCCATAATCCATCATCCAAACCGCTTTGAGCACCAACCACCAGGCAGAGCGCAACTGGATATCCATGTCGATGACATCCTTTTCTATGGAAGTCAACTTCTGACGCGGCAGCCCATAACGGATGGTGACTCCTCGCTCAGCCAGCATCTCCTTGAGTAATTCCAGGGTGGCGCGTGCCAGACCGATCGCCTGTGCAGCCACGATCGGGCGGGTGGCATCGAAAGTAGCCATGGCACCCTTGAATCCGGTGGTGGCTTTATCCGTGACCACTTCCGGGCTGCCAAGCAGGTTCTCGAACGGTACCCGGCAATCCTGCAGTACGATGGAGACCGTGTCGCTTGCGCGGATACCGAGCTTATGCTCCATTTTGGTCACCTGGCATCCGGGGGTCTTGGCTTCCACCACCAACGGTCGCATACCGGCGCGTCCGGCGGAAGGGTCGATCGTTGCCCAGACAACAATAAAGCCTTCGGAGTCGAGCATGGCCTTGTGCCCGGAGGTGACAAAAATCTTCTCCCCGTTGAGCACCCATTCGTTCTTGTCCTTATCAAGCACGGCGGTGGCGCGGATGGCGGAGGTATCGGAGCCGCATTGTGGTTCGGTCATGCACATGGCATCGAAGACAGGTGTTTCGCCACGGAAGCGTTTAAGAAAACGCTCTTTCTGCTCGGGAGTTCCGGTGGCTGAGACTGCAGCTGAACCCAGCATGCCGCCGGGAGTACAGAGGTAGATCCCTGCATCGCCCCAGGAGAGCATCTCCACCATCACTGCGAGGCGTTGGAAACCAAAGCGCGGGCCTTCCTTCTTGCCTTCCCCAGGCGCCATCGAACTGCCGCCCATGGCGCGCGTGGCGGTTTGCATGAAATTGATGTAATCCCAGGGGATCTCGTGCTCATGCTCATCAAAATAACGTGAGACCGGACGCATCATGTTGACCGCAACCGTCTCAACGACCAAGCGTGTTCCAGCAATCTTTTCGGGAATTTCAAAATCGATCATCGTCATTCCTCCTTATGGCTATACCATCGCCAGGCCGGTAAATGTGGCGAAGCCGCGTCCATTGCGCATCCAGAGTTCGACCGGGTGTTCGCGTATGTAACCATGTCCGCCCAGGATCTGCACAGCGCGGTCGGTGACCATCATCGCCATGTCAGCAGCACCAGTTACTGCCAGGTAGGCGCGCTGGCCGGCATCGTCCTTGTTGTTGTCGATCGCCCATGCGGCTTCCCATACTAGCAGGCGAATGGCTTCAATTTCAATCGCCATTTCAGCCAGCATGAAGGCGATGGCCTGCTTCTGGGCCACTTTCACGCCAAATACATCGCGATCCTTGGCGTAATCGCGCGAATAGACCATTGCCGCTTTTGCCACCCCCACCGCCATCGCCGCCACCGCCACACGGCTGGCATCCAGAACCGGGGCAACGTCGCCCGGCAGGAGATCCGCCTTGGCAACCTTCACCCCATCCAGGGTGATTTTAAAGAATGGAAGGGCATTCAGACCCATTAATTTCTCGCGATCTGCTGACACTTTCAATCCAGGCGTGCCTTTTGGAACGATGAAAGCCCGGGTGGCTTTTTTCAATCTGGCATAGACGATCATCGCTTCAGCCTTATCCGCAAAGGGAACAAGGGTCTTTTCACCCGCCAGTATGTATTCGTTGCCTTCAAGGGTGGCGGTGGTCTTCAGATCGTTGGGATCAAAGTCGAAGGCTGGTTCGATCAGGGCGGCGGTGTAAGGCTTCCAATCAGCTTCGATAACCGCCGGGAGGAATTTCTTCTTTTGCTCCTCGCTTCCAGCCAGCAAAATTGGCAGGGCGAACAGGTTTGGCGAGCCAACCGCGATCGCCCCGGCCAGATCACCGTAAGCCAGTTCCTCAGCGGCCAGTACGCCTGTCACAGCGGAGCGCTCGCCAAATCCTCCATACGATTCTGGGATGGAGGCTTGAAGAACACCGAGTTCCCAACCCTTACTGATCAACTTTAAAGGCAGTTCCTTCGCCTCCTCCGCATCGTGGGCTGCCTTCCGCAGGTCGCTGATCGCGTAGCGGCTGACAGCATCTACCAACATTTTCTGTTCTTCTGATGGTTCAAAAGAATACATGGCTCCTCCTTGGGAATAGGTATATGGATCTCATCATCCGGGATAACAATCACTCCCTGCCTCCAACTGTAATTCACCTCCGTAAGAACCAGCATTCATATTAAATGGCCTCCAGGGCGATTAGGTATGCCCGAATTCCTTTACGCTCAGCTGGTCAACACATCGGTAGTAGGTGATCAGCGGTTTTTCGCTGGATTCAATTTCAGCCATGTTGTCAATCCTGAGCCGACCTCGCTGGTGCAGGTACTCCACATGCGCTCCGGCTTCCTCGATTGCCAGAAGGGTGTTGTAACCGGTGACTTTACCGAAGAGTTCCTTTGAAACCTCCAGAATTGTGTGCGCTTCGGTGAGAAATTGTAATGTCCGCTCCAGGCGGGCAGCATGAGCGCTGCGAATTTCTGCCAGCCGGGAGGGCAGATCCGGGATCGGGTCATCGTGGCCTGCCAGCGTAAGCGAAGGATTACCGACCCACATTTCAAGCTGGGCAAGCGAGTCAAGATAATGCCCCAATCCAGTAAACAGGGTCAGAGACTCCGGAGACTGGTGGGGGGTAATCCTTGCCAGCACATGGTCACCGCTAAAAAGAATATCGTGCAGACGGATGACAACATGCCCGGCACAGTGCCCGGGTACATGCAACATTTCGAAAGGTTCGAGGCGCATCTGGCTGGATTCGTAAGTGAAATCCACTTGCGTTGAATGGAAGAGGACTTTATTGACACGGTACAGGTTTAGAAAATCTTCGATCTTATTTCCCCCTACACCTGCCTCGATCAGATAGGCACGCAATTTCTTCTCTGCAATGGCGAGACGCTGTTCATAGTTGGTGAGAATGCCCAGATCGAGCTCATGGACGCCAACCTGGGCTTTCGTTCGTTCCCGCAGGAAAACCAGACCGCCAAAATGGTCGATGTGACCGTGGGTGATGAAGATGTAAGTGAGATCTTCGAGACGGATTTTGCGTCCCAGCGCGCTCCCGGCCTGCTCGAAACCGGCTTCCAGGTGGGCATTTGACCTGCCAAAACCGGAACCGGTATCGATGAGGACGATCAAATCATCCACCAGCACCAGGTAGGCATATGCCCAGAAATCAGGAAATACATTCAAAGGCAGGCGAAAAATGCGCGCCCCTCTCGCGGTCTCGAAAGCCTTGAAAGAAAAGGAAGTCTTGGAGGATTGGAACTCCACGGTCATCATGCTCGCAGGCCATCCAGGAAGAGATTGGAAAAGTGATCCGAGATCTCAGCCATCGAATACATACCGTCTGGGCGGTACCAGGTGATCGTCCAGTTCATCACTCCCAGCAGGGCACGGGCTGTCATGGACGGGTCTGCAGGACGGAACACACCGGTCTCAATGCCTTCGCGAATCAGGTCGCGCCATAATTGTTCGAAGCGGTCACGGCGCGGAATGTGGTGCTGATGATTTTCCGGGTCGAGCGAACGGTGTTCCAGGAGTAGGACTGCCGCCAGGTCAGCATACTCGTCCAGGCTGCCAAGATAGACGCGCATGGCTTCGATCAATTTCTCATCGGCTTGTTTTTTCTGGAGGATGATGGGGGATAATCGTTCGATCAACCGGTCCAACGCCTGGTCAAGCAAGGCGAGCAAGATATCCTGTTTACTCGGGAAGTGGTGGTAGAGGCTGGCTTTTTTCAGGTTAACCGCGACTGCAATATCCTGCATTGAGGCAGCATGATAGCCTTTCAATCGAAAGATCTGAGCCGCTGATTCGAGGATCTGGGCGCGATTCATAGCCTATCTACCGACCGGTCGGTAAAATAAGAATACCAGAATTGGGATTCAGAGTCAATAGCCTCTAATCCTGATTCGCTTTTGAAAACCCCTGCAGAAGTTAAGAAAAAACCCTTTCCTTTCGGAAAGGGGTAGCAATGCAGGAATAGAAAAGCTATTTACCCATTTTCTTCTTGAGGGCAGCAGTGAGGGCAGGGACAACCTGGAACAAGTCACCCACAACGCCATAGCGTGCCAACTTGAAGATGGGGGCTTCGGGATCCTTGTTGACCGCAACGATCACCTTACTGGTGCGCATGCCTGCCAGGTGTTGGATTGCACCAGAGATACCGAGGGCTATGTACACATCAGGAGCAACCACCTTGCCGGTCTGTCCCACCTGGTGGACATACGGGACATACCCGGCGTCCACAGCGGCACGTGAAGCGCCAGCTGCGGCACCGAGTACCGAGGCCAGATCTGTGACCAGTTTATAGCCCTGCTGGCCGCGCCAGGCTTCCGCTTGTTTTTCATCCAATCCGCCGGGCGGAGTGAAAGTTGGATTATTCGAAATGCCGCGCCCGCCTGAGACGATCACGCTTGCATCCGTCAGGCTGACACCACCTTCTCCGGCGGTGTAACCTTCCACTTTGGTTTGAAAGTCTCCACTTGCCGCAGAGACTTTTGTCAACATGCCGGACCTCCCAAGCTGGGTTGCCGGTCTCGGAAATGCACGTCCGCGAAGTGTGATTACCTGTGGTTTGGACGAACAGGTTTCCTTGGTCAGGAGTTTCCCGGCATAGATCGGGCGGGTGACGATGATCCTGTCTCCGCTCGCTTCCAGGGCAGTCACATCCACCATCACACCGGTTTTCAGGTCAATGGCCACCATGCCTGCCAGTTCGCGACCACGAGTGGTGGTTGGGAAGAGAAGCAGGTCTGGAGTGCGTTCTGCTGCCAGTTTGCTCACGGTTGTCGCAAAGGCTTCCGCCCGGTAATCGGCTAGCGTCGCGTCATCTGCCAAAAGAACTTCGTCCGCGCCATACTCGAAGGCGGTCTTTGCCAACCCTTCTATACCGGAACCAAGTACCAGGGCTGTGACATTGCCAAAGGTTTTACCAACTCCAACAGCCTCCCAAGAAGACGGGAGAGCATTGCCCTTAAAGTGATCAATAAACACCCAGGTGTTCATAGGACTTTCTCCGCCAGGAGCTTATCAGCAAGAGTTTCAGCGATCTCTTCCGGATTGCCACCGGTGATGAACTCGCAGGTGACTTCCCGTACTGGAGGGTTCATGATCTCCGGCCAGGAAATGACGGAGACAGGCGCAGGGATGCCAAGTTCAGCGAGAGACCAGGTGGGAATTTCCGCCCGGGAAGCTTTACGGATCCCCATGAAGGATGGGTAGCGAGGTTCACCAAAATCCTTGGTCAGGCTGAAGACGGCGGGGAGTTTAGTGGAAACGATTTGCCGCCCTTCCTCGATCCCGCGTTCAGCGTGCACTGTTATGCCATCAATTTTTATCAGTGATGCGAGAGTGATCGCTGGCCATCCCAATAATCGGGCCGCCTGAGCTGGAACCAGACCGGAGTCACCATCAATGGCCTGGCGTCCAAAGAAAGCCATGTCCACTGCACCAACTTTCCTGATGGCTGCTGTCAGCACCTGAGCGGTCGCCTGGGTATCCATGTTCACAAAGGCGGCATCGGAAACAAGGATGGCATCATCGGCACCCATTGCCAGGGCGCGTTTGAGGGTTTCCTTGGTGCTATCATCACCAATGGTAATGGCAGTCACTGAGCCGCCCAGCGCTTCTTTTTGCAGGAGGGCTGCCTCCACTGCGTATTCATCCCACGGGTTCATGATCAACGGGGCATCACCCCATGTGATCTTTCCCTGATCAACGACTACCTTCGCGGTTGAGTCAGGCACCTGCTTGACACAAACGACAATTTTCATGAATCCTCCTCCTTAGTCAATTCTCCCTGGAACTTTCTGAATATCAACCTGCCCTTCTTGCAGTCATTATACAACACTCCCAAGAAGCCTAAAAAGCTCACGCATGTGTGTCAATTGATGACCGTAGATGGCAAGAATCATGACCTCGACTGTGACCTCCCCCAATGCCGGGTGCCTGCCGACCTTTTCGAGTTCATCATCGCTCAAGCTCATAACCCATTCAATGGTCTTTCTGCGTGCCTGATCCAGCATTGACAGCAATTCATTTTTAGGTATTCCTGCCAGTCTTTTCTTCTCCTGGGCATTAAATTCATTGATCTTAAAATCCATAGGGGCTCCCGGATTTCCACTGGCAACCGATCTAGCCAAGGTAAGGAGGTGGATCTCTGCAGAAACAAAATGCGCCAAAAGATCTCGCACCCTCCAGATCGGGTCGTTGTAAAGCGGAGTTTGCATTTGGCTATGCGACAAAGTATTGAAAACTTCTAAGGTTTTCACCCGACCTTTCTCCAACCTGGCTGCCAACTCTTCCGCTCGTGGATTGATCATAACTTCATATCCTTTCAAGGAATCTGCCTGCTTATGTAGAAAGGGTCTTCCAAAGTGAAAGATGCAGATCGTCACCAATATTATACATTGGCAAGTCAAATCGCTCTCTTGACATCGCCCGTTAGGCGTGATAACCTTGCGACCGTTGCTTTCCGGTCTCGTAGAAATTGCGTCTGGAAAGGCACAATAAAATTTGTTGCAGGAGAAAGAAGAATGTCTGACGAACGGCACGTGGGTACGGTCAAGTGGTTCAATGCCACAAAGGGATTTGGTTTCATCGGGCGTGAGGACGGCGAGGATGTATTTGTGCATTTCTCAGCCCTCCAGATGGAAGGTTACAAACGCCTGGAGGAGAATCAGAAAGTAGAATTCTCCATCGAACAGGGACCCAAAGGATTACAGGCATCCAACGTAGTTCCAATTTCGTAGACGCGGCAATTTTACAGATGCCGGGTCTCGAAAGGGACCCGGTTATTTTTTAAACAATAGTCCAGACTCACAACAATAAACTCCTTGATTGATACTTAGGTAAATCGATCAAATAACCGATGGGAATCCAATTCAATTTAGGGAATGAATCCAAGCGTCGTGAAGTTCTGGCGTCGGGGCATGTGGTGCCTGACCAGATGCGTTGTGTCCAATGCGGCATCTGTTCATACAATTGCCCGATCGGTATCGATGTGCGCCGGCATGCCTGGCTGGGGGAATCCATCGATGATTCCCATTGCCTGACCTGTGGAGAGTGCGTCCGCCGCTGCCCGCGCGGAGTGCTGCGCTTTGAGAAAACCGAGCTCTTCATGAAGGGGGAAAAATGACCCGGTATGTGATCCTTGGCACAGGTGTCGCCGGAGTTGCAGCCACTAGTACGCTACGGACCGTGGAGCCATCTTCTGAAATTGTCCTGGTTGGGGAGGATCAGCATGGATTTTACTCCCGACCGGGTCTTGCTTACTACCTGAACAACGAAATCCCTGAAAAACAACTCACCATCTTCACGAAGGATGATTGGAAAAAATTAAAAGTAAGGTATATCAGAGGCCTTGCCACCCGACTGGATCCGGGGAAACATCAACTGGAGATTGGTGAGAGCGGGCATCTGAAATACGATCGTTTGCTGCTGGCAACCGGTTCGAACGCCGTACCTTTGACCCTCCCGGGCGCAGGATTACAAGGCATAGTCAAACTCGACGATCTGGATGACACCCGCCGGATCCTTTCATTAACCCGGCACGCCAGGACCGCTGTCGTGGTGGGCGGAGGCATTATTGCGGTTGAACTGGTTGAAGGCTTGTTGGCTCGGGGTCTCAAGGTACACTACTTTCTGCGTGGCGATCGTTACTGGCCAAATGTGCTCGATGAGAAGGAATCACGTCTGCTGGAACACCGCCTTGCCGAAGATGGTGTGAGTCTTCACTTTAAAACCGAAGCAAGCGAAGTGCTGGGAAAACGCGGAAAAGTATCCGCCATTCGTACATCGAAAGGGGAAATCATCCGCTGCGAGATTGTGGCGGTAGGCATCGGGGTGCGACCGCGCATGGAACTGGCAATAAATGCCGGTCTGACCACGGATCGGGGCATCCTGACTGATGAATCCCTGCAGACCAGCGATGCGGATATTTTTGCCGCAGGGGATGTCTCCCAGGTGCATGACCCGTTGAGCGGGCAATCCTTTATTGACACGCTCTGGTATCCGGCACGTGAAAAAGGACGGATTGCAGCCCTAAATATGTCCGGAAGGAGAAGTATCTACAAGAGAAAAGTGGCAATAAATGTCCTTCGCCTGGCAGGCGTAATGACCACCATCATCGGCGCAGTCGGTAGTGGATCGGATGATGACCTGGTGAGTGTGGCACGCGGTTCCAGTGAGACCTGGCAGCAATTGCCAAACACCATCGCATTGGAAAGCAGCACGGAGATCAACCACCTGCGCTTGATGATCGGCGAGCATACCCTGGTTGGCGCGATGGTGATGGGCGAACAAAAACTCTCCATACCTTTACAGGATATAATCTCTTCGAAGGCAGATATCACCCCCATCCGGCACCTCCTCCAGCCCGGCGCTCCGCTGGGCCAGATCATGATGGATTTTTGGACAAACCTCAAGAATTAATGGTGGAATCCATGCCAAGATACATGACTCAAAACAGCAGGAATAAGGAATTGTGGTTGTCATTGCTGGCGATCGCGCTTATCACAGCCATTTATGCTTTTGTTGGCTGGTGGATGCGGGCGATCCCCCCGGCAGGGGCATTCTTTGGACATATGCTGGGTGTCCTGGGTTTCATTCTCATGCTCTCGACTGAAATCCTGTATTCAATCCGCAAGCGCAGCAACAGCGCACGCTGGGGGAGCATGGCTGCCTGGCTGCAATTCCATATTTTTACCGGCCTGGTTGGTCCTTACCTGGTACTTTTGCACACCTCCTGGAAATTCAATGGTCTCGCAGGCGCCACCACTCTGCTGACGATCATCATCGTTATCAGCGGTTTCATCGGACGATATATCTATACCCAGATCCCGCGCACGCTGGATGGTAGCGAGATTGAAACCCCGGCAACAAAATTCCAGGAAGCCGCCCTCACCCGTGCCCGCAAATTGATGACGGTCTGGCATCTCATTCACATCCCGATCGGGATGGCACTCTTCACAGCCGCCTTCATCCATATCGGCGCGGCGTTGTATTATGCCACCTTGCTGCGGTAAATAACGAATGAAAAAACCACCTCTTGGTTGCCTGACCACCTCTGGTTTGATGGCAGCAGCTTTAACCGCCCTGATCGTGACCGGATTCGCGTTTGCATCAGGAGGCATGATATTTAACCCTGGTCCGCTCAACGGGCAATCAGGACCGGCACTCGGGGGTGTAAACTCACATGCAGAAATTGCCGGTCGATGCAACCAGTGCCACGCGCCCTTCTGGGGCGATACCGGGATGGCTGAGCGCTGCGAAACATGCCATACGGATGTGGCTGCCCAGTGGACCAACCCTGCCCGGATGCATGGTGCCTTGCGACTGAGCAATCCCGATGCTACATGCCGAAATTGCCACCCCGACCATCGCGGCCTGAATGCCCCAATGACCGATATGGGCGCTTTCCATTTCTCGCATGAATCTCAGGGTTATTCGCTCAAAGCCCATCAATTCAAATCCGATCGTACACCCTTTGCCTGCACTGATTGTCATACCCGCATCGATCTCAGCCAATTCGATGTAACTGCCTGCAAGACCTGCCATGCTCAGATTGACAATTCATTCACCAGCACACACACACTCACCTTTGGAGTTGATTGTCTAGCCTGCCACGACGGATTGGACACCTATGGGAACAATTTTGACCACAACAAGTTTATTTTTCCATTGACAGGCTTGCACGCACAGGTTGCTTGCAGCAATTGCCATATCGGTGCCAGGTCGCCGGAAGACCTGCAGGCCACAGCTCAGGACTGCTTCTCCTGCCATTCCGGGCAGGATACCCATCAGGGCAGGCTGGGCTCCGATTGCGGTTCCTGTCACACACCCGCGGGTTGGTCGCCGGCACCTTTTGACCACAACCTTGCCACTTTCAAACTGGAAGGAAAGCATGTTGGGGTAGATTGCTCAGGTTGCCATGTCAATCACATTCTTCAAGGGACTCCCAGCGATTGTTTCTCCTGCCATCAAAAGGATGATAAGCACAACAACCAGTTCGGTGTGGATTGCGCCTTGTGCCATACCTCCGCAGGCTGGTTGCCCGTCAGCGTCAATCACGACCTCTTTGCTTTCAAACTCACCGGGAAACATATCAGAGTTGAATGCTCGGGTTGTCATGTCACCGGCGATTTTACATCCACTCCCAGCGATTGCTTCTCCTGCCATCAAAGGGATGACAAGCACAACAACCAATTCGGTGTGAATTGCGCCTTATGCCATACTACAGCAGGCTGGTTACCGGTCAATATCAACCATGACCTTTTTACCTTTAAACTTACCGGGAGACATGCCAGCGTTGCCTGTACGGGTTGCCATGTCAATGGCGATTTCAAATCCACACCGAGAGACTGCTTCTCATGCCACCAACAGAATGATAATCACAACGGTCGATTCGGAAGGAATTGCGCTGCCTGTCATTCCACCAGCGGATGGCTGCCAGCGACCTTTGATCATAACCTGTCGCGATTTCCATTGACGGGAGCACATCTTGGACTGAACTGCACCCAGTGTCATGGCAGTGGAAATTTCCAGGGTCTATCCACTGTCTGCGCTGCCTGTCATGCCGAACCTGCCATCCATGCGGGGGTGTTCGGCACCGACTGCGCTCAATGCCACAACACGAGCAATTGGAATGCTTCCTTCTCGCATCCAGGCGGTTGCGGTGGAAATTGCATCAACCATGAGCACGCCACCTGCCAGGATTGCCATACCGTCAACTATTCCAGCGCAACCTGTACAAAATGTCATGACAGCAATAATCCGGGCGGTGGGGATTGAAAGGATTGAAATACCCACCTGTTTTGCCGGTCGAAACTAATAACACCACTAGTATATAATCAGCTCCCCCTGCATAGAAGAATTCTTTTCAGGGGGAGCAATGATCCATCTTCGGGATGAAGTCATCCTTGAGGGGGTGTGTCCGGTAGTGTTTGTGACCTCAGGCGATTGTTTTCAATATTCATGATGGCAGGGATGGTGAAGGCTATCAATGTGACCAGGATGCACAATCCACCGCCGAGAAGATACCAAAAACGCACACCGAAACGGTCTGAGAGAGGCCCTGCCACCAGGAGGCTAAGAGGCATCATGGCTGCGGCGCCGGCACTGATGAGCGAGAGGACCCGGCCCTGCATATCCGGATCGATGGCTGATTGGAATATTGTCGGTCAAGGGCCCGTTGGCGAAAACCTGGGTTATACCCATAACGAAATTCGCCACCAGGATCAGATAGAAAAGATTATCCGGTGCCACGCCAACCAGGATCACACCTATGCCGATCCCAAGTACACCCACCAACGAGGTGATGATCTTGCGTTTGAACCCGCCCCAGGCACTTAAGACCAGTCCTCCCAGGATGACTCCCACTCCAAACATGGTCTCCGTCCAGCCAAGTTCAACAACGCCTTTCCCATATAACTTTGTGACCACCAGGGGGGTCAGCGAACTGCTTGGGATAAGCAGGAAATTAAGCAGCATGGCGAGCAGGATCAAACCGAGCAAACCGGGCCATTTCACCACATAGGTGAATCCTTCAGCCAAATCGTGCCAGTAGCTGGTCTTCCGGGTTGTGCCATCCGCCACTGCCGCCTGGCGGGGCGGGTTGGGAATGGCAAGGAAGAGAAGCGGCAGGACCGCCAGCGCGGCGGTGCCAATATCAATTGCCAGCACACCGTGCATGGGCAGGAGACCGATGATCAGGGCACCCAGCGGAGGAGAGAAGACACTGAGCACACCCTGCAAGGTCTGGTTCATCCCGGCGACGCGCGCCAATTGTGATCGCGGCACCATTAACGATGTCGAAGCGGTCATGGCGGGATGATGGAATGCCCCGCCGAGGGAACGTACCAGCAGGATGGCGTAGACATGCCATACCTGGACGAGACCGGTCGAGAAAAGCACGATCAGCACGCCAGTTGCGGCCGCGATGGATGTGTCCGCGACGATCATGATGACTCTCCGATTCCAGCGGTCCACCAGCGCTCCCACAAAGGGACCGAGCAGGATCTGGGGCAGGAGTGCCACCAATGTGGCGGTAGCCAGCACGGTCGCAGAGCCAGTCGTGCGGGTCATCCACCAGACCAGTGCGAATTGGACCAGGGCGGAACCGACCAGCGAGAAAGCTTGTCCAGCCCAGATAATGAAGAATTTCGGCGCCCAGCGTTCAGGGACAGTTGTTGTTGCTTCATTAACCATGAAAATATCTCCTAGAAGATCTTTGCAATGTGTTTTATCGCATTGTTTGAATTCTAACAACATTGCAGGCAGATGAAATCCTACCAAAGTAGTATTCTTGGATTATTTCATCCGGTCAGCCAGGGCGGCCTTGACTTCGTCGGTGGCGATAAAGATGCCGAGGAGTTTTATTGACTCGATCGCCTCAGCGGCAAGTTCAACCGATATATCATCATGGAGGTGCAGCAGACCCAGAATTGTGATCTTTCGTTTTTCACCCTTATCCCTCCATTTTTCAAGTTCGGCGCGATCATAAGAAAGTGCACCAACCGCATATGAGTTGCGGGTCACGGACTGCTGGATCTCCAGGTTATGTTTATCCAGCGAGTTGCGAATTGCCGTGCGGATGAAGTCGGTCCGATTCGAGTACATACCTTCCTGCACGAGCAGATCAACTTTACCGAGATCGACGGCAGACATATTGATGGTAATCTTTTCAGTGTCAGACATTTTACGCTCCTTACCATCCACATGGATGGTATATAGATGTTATTTTGCATATTATACACCGATGGCGCTGATTGTCAAGGAAAATCATCCACTTACCATCCACACGGATGGCACTCTTCCTACGCTAGGGTACCTCCCGGCAATGAAGAGGATATAATCACCCATGACAGAATCGAAATGAAAAAAGGACTGATCGCCATGCCCGATTTCGACACTTATCTCTCCCCTTTCTCCTGGCGCTACGGGACTCCAGCGATGCGCACCTTATGGAGCGAAACCAACAAACGCCTTCTCTGGCGGCAGATCTGGGTGGCATTGGCTGAAGTCCAATCCGGGTATGGGCTTGTGACACCAGAACAAGCCTCGGATTTGCGCAGCCATATGACTGAAATCAACCTGTCGAGGGCGTTTGAAATAGAATCCGAGATTCAGCACGATCTGATGGCAGAGGTTCATACCTTTGCGGAACAATGTCCGATCGGTGGTGGGATCATTCACCTCGGCGCCACGTCCACAGATATCGAGGATAATGCTGATGTGTTGCGGTTGCGATCCGGGCTTGAATTACTTCTCTCCAGCCTGGTCAAGCTTTTGCGAACCATGGCACTTCTGATCGAGGAATGGGTAGATACCCCGCTGATTGGTTTCACCCACCTCCAACCAGCAGAACCATCCACACTCGGTTATCGGTTGGCGATCTATGGGCAGGACCTGATGCGGGATTATGTATTGCTAAAAGATCTGGCCTCAGGAATGAAAGGAAAAGGATTCAAGGGTGCGGTTGGGACTTCTGCATCGTATGCTGAATTGCTGGGCGTAGATAACCTGATTGATTTTGAAAATAAGATTTCCCAAAAATTGGGGCTCCAATTCTTTCCGGTCACAACCCAGGTGTACCCTCGCAAGCAGGATTACGAATTGATCTCCTCCCTGGCGGGGCTTGGCGCATCGCTGTATAAATTTGCCTTCGATCTGCGGCTATTACAATCCCCGCTGGTTGGGGAATTAGCTGAAAAGTTCGGGGAGAATCAGGTCGGTTCGTCAGCCATGCCATTCAAGCGTAATCCGATCCTTTCTGAAAAGGTCAATTCGCTGGCGCGCCACCTGGCCACGCTGCCGCGCGTTGCCTGGGACAATGCTGCCCATTCCCTGCTCGAACGCACCCTGGACGATTCAGCCAACCGGCGGATCCTGCTCCCGGAAGCATGCCTGGCTGCGGATGAACTTCTGCTCACAGCCATTCGCATTGTCTCCAACCTGCACGTGGATGCTAAGGCGATTTCCCGAAATTATGCAACCTTCGCCCCCTTCGCGGCCTCTGAAAGGTTGTTGATGGCGCTTGTCAAAGCTGGGGCAGATCGGCAGGCAATGCATGGGTATATACGCAACCATTCTATGAAAGCCTGGGAGACTATAAAACGAGGCGGTGTAAACCCCCTAATTGAAGACCTTTGTGCAGACAGGGAATTGCAACTTTACCTGAAAGAAATTGAAATCCGGTCAATCCTGGAGGGGGGAGGTTATATTGGGGACGCACCGGAACGGGCAAGGGGACTGGTGAAAGCCATCCGGAAAACCATTCCTGTAGAATAAAAAAAAAGAAAAGCGGTCAAGATGACCGCTCTGTTGCCAATAATCAAATCATCCAATAACAGAGATTAAGCGATTTCCGGATTTTTCCTCTTCTCTTCTAATATTTTAGGATTAATGGATCGCTTTCTTCTTTGTCCTTGAAACACGACGGGATACATCCAGGTCTGATTGACCGGGCAGGAGGGGGATAATGCTGATAACGATGAATAGGACCGAAAGGATCATGACAACTACAATCTCATAGGGGGACATGGACATCTCCTTTCCAAGTATCTGGCTTCCAATTACCAGTACACAAGAGGGAAATTCTTGTTCCCTCTTTATAATAAACCCTGATGTGCTCAACTAGATGCTTACAGGATCTTAACAAAAGCGCGATCGATGAATTCGATCGCGCTTTCCATTTTTCTCCATCTCAACGAGGTGGGTGATTCCTAGTCTCAATATCCCATCGCGGTGAACATTTCGTCATTTGTAGGGAATTTGAATTCCTCCAGGCCTCGCTTTTGTGCCTCAGCCTGTTCTGCCTGTTCCAATTTTGCCAGGAGCGATTTATTCACAATGCGTTGATGGGTCTGTTCGAGGCGCTGGGTGAATTTGTCAACCACATTTTCTAGATCGCGCATCGGAGCCTGAGTCTGCATGAAGGCAAGCATCGCTTCAGCCGCGTTCTCGCCATCCCTGCGGGCATAACCCACCAGCCCGGTACTTGCCTGCCGCGCCCAACCAGCAAGGAACACACGCTCCATCGGCTGGTTGGTATCGGGGTTGAAGGCTTCAAAAGACAGATTGTCCACCGGGAAACTTGCATCCTTAACGGTCATATAAGCGTCGTTGTAAATCGGAACGCAGAAATCCTTGTCCACTGTGTCACCGATGGCAAAGATGACAGTATCGGCATTTATCGTGCGGGTGATTCCCGTCCCGCGCGCTTTAACAGCGCCATCCGCTGCCAGCAGGGAGTTCTCCTCCACTTTCAGACCGTTCACTCCACTCATCCAATCGCCCATCACTCGCATGGGAGTGGCAAGGAATTCAAATTTGAAGCGTGTCTTTGAAACCGCCTCAAGCGCTTTGGGAAGCGCATCAGTGAATGCAGTTTTTGCTACAAGCGGGTCCTGTCCTGCGGTCAGCATAATGGGAGCGATGCGGGTGAATTCCGCATCCAGGCAGGCTGGATCCAGGTTGGCAGCCACGCTCTCCATCTCCTTACGAGTGAATTTCACCTCCGTAGGTCCGCGGCGAACCACCGCTATCACCTCATCCACTTTGCAAACGCGGATGAGATAGTGGGCGATGTCCATCATGACATTCCCGGCACCCACAACGGCGACACGATTGCCAAGCAAGTATTTTTTTTCACTGAAGGGCGGTAACTGGTTATAGTGAAAAACGATATTCTTTGCGTGATACACGCCGGGCAGGTTTTCGCCCGGCAGTCGTAGCCACTTTGTGCCTTGTGCGCCTGTGCTCACCAGTACCGCTTGAAAACCGGATTCAAGCAGGTCCTGGAGGACGATATTCCCGCCACAGCAGACGGTCACATTTCCATAATAATCGATCTGCGGCAAGGCGAGGATTTGTCTGAACTGGTTGCGCAGACCCTGTTTCATTTTATACTTGTCCCAATATATGCCATATTCCGCAAGCCCGCCGGGTTTAATGTCACGGTTGAAGAGCACCACCCGTGCTCCACCTTCAGCTAGTTTACGTGCGGCATAAAGACCAGCAGGTCCGGCGCCAATTATTGCCAGCATATATTTTGCATCTGCCATCAAATATCTCCTGCAATCATTATGCTGGAATTATAGCCGTTGGTCATTTGGCGGACAAGGATAATGACTGAATTCGGCACATGATGATTAACCATCCCGCAATTAGCAACTCTATGCTATATTTATGATAATCCAGGAGTAGAACCATGTCACCGAAAACATCCAACGAGTCACCTGAAGAGGATAACATCGAGAAAAACGCAGATACCAACAAGCAGCCTGTCAGGACAAAGCGGGTGGTACACCTCCCGAAACAATCCTCGCCAATTGATGAAAGGAAAGCTCAGTTTACATCGATCTTCAGGCGCAGAGGATCATCACCCGCGGATTCTGCCTCCCTGCCAGAGGCGCACCCAGCAGGACAGACTGGACCGGGTGTCACTGGTCTGAAACCTAATCGATATCCTGCCACCTACGAAAAACCTGATCCAACCCAAAAAGAGAAAGGCAGCAACCCCGGGCTGCGCCTGCGTGCCCTGGAGGTTGCTGGAAAGAATGCCCTACCACTTGGAAGTATGAAAAAGAAAAGACTATCCTTCACCCGCGATCCGGGTCAACCTGATTACCGGCATATTCTGGCTATTTCATCGCTGGTCCTCAATGCGTTCCTGATTGTGTTCGTGGTGATCATGGCGGTTCAACTCAAGAACGTGAAGGCTGCCATGAACGGAATGCTGAGTGGTCTATATGATCATCTCGCTGAATTGGGAAATACAAGCATCACCTCGACGGTTATGGTGGAAACGCAGGTCCCGCTTGACTTCATGCTGCCGATTCAACAAAATTCAGAAGTGACCCTGACCCAGAATGTGGCGATCCCCAATGCCCACATCGTCATCAACTCCGGGGGTCTCACCATCAATTCGACTGCCAATATCACCCTGCCTGCGGGAACCAGCCTGCCGATCACTCTCAACCTGACAGTTCCGGTCCAGCACAGTATTCCGGTCTCCCTGCAGGTGCCCATCTATATTCCATTATCTCAAACTGAATTGCGCGCTCCCATGGATGGCTTGCAGGAGACCCTTCGCGCCTTTATATGCAATTTCGACAAGAATGCCCAGAATTCACTGGGTAAAAAAATATGTGAAGATCAGGGAGCGCCACCCTCCACACCCGGTGCTCCATGACCAAAGGTCACAGCGAACATCTGCTTGCAAATGGCCTGAAGGTACTTCTCAAGGAAATTCACACAGCTCCGCTAGTCAGTTCGTGGCTCTGGTACCGGGTGGGATCGCGGGATGAAACCTCCGGACACACCGGCCTCTCCCATTGGTGCGAACACATGCAGTTCAAGGGTACGCCCCGGTTCCCGCCCAAGGTATTGGACCGGGCAGTGTCACGCGATGGAGGTATGTGGAACGCTTTTACCTACCTCGATTGGACGACATATTTCGAGACCATGCCCGCAGACAAGATCGACCTGGGATTGCAGATCGAAGCCGACCGTATGGTCAATAGTCTTTTTGACGAGAGGGAGGTAACCTCCGAGCGAACGGTGATCATATCGGAACGTGAGGGTAGTGAAAATGAACCCTTCTTCCTGCTTGCAGAGGCGGTACAGAATGCAGCCTTTCGCGTCCATCCTTACCATCATGAGGTGATCGGTGACCTGCCGGATCTGCTTTCGATCAGCCGCGAGGACCTCTTCGCACATTACCGAACCTTCTACACACCGAACAATGCGGTGCTAAGTGTCGCTGGCGATTTCAAGACGAAGGAGTTGCTGGCACGAATTCAGGCTCTTTTCAAACCTATCGCAAGCGGACCCAATCCAGGTCGCCTCACCCGACCCGAACCAGGTGTGAATGGCGAACACCGGTTGGAAGTCGAAGGACCCGGAGAAACGTGCTTCCTGGAAATTGCCTACCACGCTCCTTCAGCTGCCGATGATGATTTTTTCCCAGCCACGGTTTTGGACAGTCTTTTAGCGGGGCCGAGCAGCCTAAACATGTTCGGAGGCGGAGGCATATCCAACAAGACTTCCCGCCTTTACCGCTCACTGGTCGAAAAGGAACTTGCAGTTTCGGTCAGCGGTGGGCTGAGCGCAACCATCGACCCGTATCTCTACAACATTGTGATTACGGTCCATCCGAAGCAAAAACCGGATGAAGCATTGGCTGCCTTCGATGTTGAAATATTGCGTCTTCAGAACGAGCCTGTTCCGGTTGCGGAGATCGCCCGAGCAATCAAACAGGCGCGTGCATTATTTGCCTACGGCTCTGAGAACATCACAAACCAGGCTTTTTGGCTTGGGCACGCTGAGATGTTCGCTGGATACGACTGGTTCCTCACCTACCTGGAGAAACTGGCAAATGTCACTCCGGCTGACCTGAAGAGGGTTGCACAGAAATACCTTCGGCCACAGAACCGGGTGGTGGGTACTTATGTACCGGTCGAGGTCAGGGAGCGGAAATGAAAAAAATGAATGGTAACTCGCTCCCCGGCATAGACGACATTACCCGCATCCTCTTGCCCAACGGGATTACGCTCCTGATTCGCACCAATTTCAACAGCCCGTCCGTGGTCATCGGTGGATTTCTTCCCTGCGGCAGTCTATTTGACCCGGATGAAAAACTCGGTCTGGCTGATTTTACTGCGAGCGCACTGCTTCGAGGTAGCCAGAAGCGCAGTTTCCAGGAAATTTTCGAAGAATTGGAATCTGCCGGCGCCAACCTCTCTTTCAGTGCCGGTGGGCATACAGCCGGTTTTAATGGTCGTTGCCTGGTTGAAGATCTGCCCAACCTTTTTGACCTCCTGGCGGATGCCCTGCGTTATCCGGTCTTCCCCGGAGAACAGGTCGAACGCTTGCGAGCCCAATTTCTCACCAGCCTGGCGATTCGTGCCCAGGATACCGCCGATATGGCCTCTCTGACATTTGACCAGATCGTGTTCCAGGATCATCCGTATGCCCGGCCTGATGACGGCTGGCCTGAAACAATCCAGGCAATTACTCGCGATGACCTTGTTGATTTCCACCGCATCCATTATGGACCGCGAGGATTGGTGATCGCGCTGGTTGGAGCAGCGGAACCCGCGGTGATCTGCGAACTGGTCGAAAAGATGCTCGGAAATTGGAGCAACCCGTTCCAGCCGGAATCTCCTTCCCTACCGGAACTCAAACCTTTGCAGAAATCCATCACCCGTATAATCAGGATCCCGGGTAAATCACAAACCGATCTTGTCATTGGAACCTCCGGACCGCGCCGCAAAGATCCAGAGTTCATGCCTGCATCACTGGGCAACTCTGTGCTCGGCCAATTTGGAATGGCTGGGCGGATAGGTGAAGTTGTGCGCGAGAGAGCCGGATTGGCTTACTATGCCTCCTCTTCGCTGAGTGCCGGGATCGGACCCGGGGCATGGGATGTGAGCGCCGGGGTCAATCCCAGGAATATTCAGAAGGCGCGCGACTTGATCTGCCGGGAAATCGCGCGCTTTGTTGAGGAAGGTGTTACTGTTGAAGAGCTCGCAGACAGCCAATCCAACTTCATCGGCCGGCTACCCCTTTCCCTGGAGTCGAATGCAGGGGTGGTCAACGCGCTGTTAAATATCGAACGCTTCGACCTGGGATTGGATTATTACCGCTGTTATAAAGACATGGTGCGGCAGGTCACGCCCGAAGGCGTGCAGGCAGCCGCATCCAAGTATCTACATCCCGATAAACTTGCTATTGCAATAGCTGGATCCTGAATAATTCTTTCCTTGAATCTGTTCGAGTGCTGTGACCCATGAATGTGAAAACCGGTATTGATATCATCGAAATTCCTCGTATTCAAGCAGCTCTTGATCGTCACGGAGATCGCTTCCTGCAACGCGTCTTCACAATGGCTGAAGTGGAAGAATGTCGAGGCAGAGCAGCTGCTCTCGCGATCCGCTTTGCAGCGAAGGAAGCAGCAGTCAAAGCCCTCGGGACGGGTATCGGTCCGGTCGGGTGGAGAGAGGTGGAGACATTGCATAAGCGCAGCGGAGAACCATACCTTGTCCTCCACGGGCGGGCAAACCAGGTGGCAGAATCCCTGGGGCTGACCAATTGGGCGGTTAGTTTGAGCCACAGCCAGGAGAACGCCATTGCGGTGGTAGTAGCGATCGGATCATGAATAATCATCTCCACATAAACCGTGGGGACGATCACTGTTTAAGAGTATTTATCGGTGGTGGGAGCGAGAAAAGAATTACTCTTCAGTGCCAATCCAAAAATGTCCCGGTTGGATGGCATGATGAGTGCGCACAGCGACCTGCCCGCCAGGTTCTTCCACCGCAACAGCCTGGTGACACTCCCCAGCCGCTAAAGCGGCGGGGCTTCTTGGGGCAGCCTTAGCCTAACGGCTGTGCTTTCGCCCCAAAGGGCGTGTCCCGCCCTTTTCAGAATATTATGCGCCGCATTCACGTCTCGAT
>Ga0315278_10001290_pt1 | contig 21872 bp, 24 predicted proteins | sample YL17G06_0_MG_FD_203880 | JGI IMG/M metagenome (GOLD analysis project Ga0315278, IMG submission 203880) | Sediment microbial communities from Yellowstone Lake, YNP, Wyoming, USA - YL17G06_0 | ecosystem: Environmental > Aquatic > Freshwater > Lake > Sediment | place: USA: Wyoming | collected... | reverse complement strand
CGCGCGATGTGTGCGGGTTGTAAAGGATCTAGAGGCCCGGTAGCCAATTTTCACACCCCGATGGAGGCGCGCGACAGTCGGCGCCACGGTCCCGGTGCGCACCGGCCGTCGGCGCCACGGTCCCGGCGCACACCGGCCGTCGGCGCCACGGTCCCGGTGCGCGCGACCGTGCAATTCGCGCTGGCCCCCGATTCCCCATTGCGCGAGTATTGTTTGCCTGGGCAAGCCGTGGCATGTTGCCGCAGAGAGAGCGCCCCGCCCGTGCACGGTGCGAGCGGCGCCCGCAACCTGCTCGACGCCGGAGAGCCATAGGGGCTGCCACCGCGATGACCGAACCCGCGTCCCACGAAGCCCATTCCTCGGCTCCCGTTCCGCCGCCGCGCCGGGGCTTCCTCCTGCGCCTGATCGCCACGGCCGCCGCCCCCGCCGCCCTGCTCGGCCTGGCGGGCGCCTGGCTCGCCCGATCCCTGGTGACCCGCGCCGGCGAGCCGCTGCCGGTGGGCTATTTTCTCCCCGCCTTCCTCCCTACCGCGGCCCTGGCCGCCGCCCTGGGCGTGCTGCTGGCGTACGCCGTGGATTTCCTGCTGCGCGGGCAACTCGCCCTGCTGGCACGCGCCCTGCGCACCGGGCGGGGCGGCGACGTGCGCGGCCTGGCGGCCGGGCGGGGCTGGGGTGGCCTGACCGACCTGGCGAGGGAGGTTCAGGCGGCCGCCTCGCGGGCCGACGAGCGGGACCGGGAGGACGTCGAACTCAAGTCGTTGCAAGCTTCTGCCGATGACGTTCTTGAGAAAGTGCGCGAGTGGGCGGAGACCGAGGTGCCGCCGGATTGGGTGCCCGAGGGGCCGCTGGCCGGGCTGGTCGCGGAACTCCGACTGCTCGCGGACCATCTCGAAGACCGCGCGCGCGAGGCCCGCGAGGTGGGCGAGCTGGCGCGCGAGTCGCTCGGTGAGGCCTGCGAGGGCATCCTGCGCGCCGGCCGCGAAGGGGAGCGGGGCGGGCGGGAGATCGCCACGCTGCTGACCGCGCTGGGCGAGGTGCGCCGGCTCAGCGGCGATTTGCTCGACGGCGTGCGGGCGTGGCGCGAGGAGAGCGTGGCCGCGGCGCAGGCGGCGGCGGTGGCGAACGCGGCGGCGGCGCAGGCGGCGGCGGTGCCGCCGGCCCCGGTCGCATCGCCTGCCGCGGAGGAGCCCGCCGCTTACACTCAGCGCTGGGCCGCGGCCGAGTCGCAGCTCTCGGCCGTGGCCGAGCAGCTCCGGCTCGTCGAGCGGCGGGCCCTGCGGGCCGCGCTCGAGACGGCGGCGGCGGGACTGAGCGCCGACCGCGGCGAAGTCGCGGGGGAGCAATGGTGGGCGCTCGTCGCCGAGCAGAAGCGGACGATGGCCGAGGCCTCGCGCTCGCGCGAGGCGGTGGCGGTCCTCGAACGCGAGATCGGCGAGGCGCTCGAGCGGGACCGCACCGCGCGGGCCGCTGCGGCAGCGCGGGCGGAAGCCGCGCGGGCGGAGGCGGGAGCGCGGCAGCGGGCGGTAGCCGAGACGCTGGCGGCCACGGTTGCCCTGCCGGCGCAAGAGCCGCTGCCGGAGCGGCTGCTCGCGCTGGCCGACCGTCTGCACCAGTGGACGCGCGACGCCATCGCACGCGGCGAGCGGCTCACCGCGCTCTCCGAGCGCACCGCGGCGCAGGTGGATGCGGCGCTGGCGGCGGCGCGCTCGAGCGCCGAGGAACTGGGCGGGCTGGCGGCGCGCTTCGAGTTCCGGCCGGAGCCGCCGCCGGTCCCGCGCGAAGACCCGGCGACGGCGGCGGAACCGGCGGCGACGGCGGCAGTGGCCGAGGGCGCCGACGACGCGGCGCAAGAGCCGACGCGGGCAGCCTGGCCGGCCGGATCGCGGCCGCTGCGGCTGCTCACCCGGGACGACGTCCTCCCGGAAGAGGAGAGCGGCGAACGGTAGTCGCAGCATCACAGCGGGCGCGGACCGGCACGGACGCGTGGCGCGCTTCGGGAGACGGACTTGATCCCATCCGACCTCTGGGAAGAAGAGCTGACGGCGGCGGCCGCCTCGACCGGCGTGCCGCGCGACCAGCTCGCGGCGGCCATGCGCTCTGACCAGGAGCCCGCCGGGCGGCCGCCCATACCCGCGCCCGATCCGCACGAGAGCGACGGCCGGCTGGCCGATAGCGCCGGCCGCCTGCTCGTCTCGGCCGCCGACGCCCTCAACCGCTCGCTCACCGGCGACGCGCTGGCCAACGCCTTCGGCGTGCTGGTGCTGGTCGCCGAGCTGTTCGACGTACCCCGGCTGCGCCAGTGGATCTCGCGGCTGTCGGTGGTGGACGACCGCGGCAAGCGGGCCCGCGGGGCGGCGCGCATCGTGCTCGCGGCCGTGGAGAGCATCCGCGCGGCGAGGGACGTCGAAGCGCTGCGCGCCTTCGAGTGGGAGTGGCCGGAGATCATGATCGAGGCGCCGCCGACGCGCGCCGCGCCCGTGCCGACGCCCGCGCCGTTCGCCGCCCTGCCGGCGCCCATCGCCGCCGTATCCGAGCCGGCGAGGCCCGCGCCCGCTGCCGCGACCCTGGTCGAGCCCGCTGCCGCGACCCTGGTCGAGCCTGAGCCGGCCAGCGAAACCGCCCCCGCGCCGGCGCCCGTGTCGGCGCCGCCCGTCGCCGCCGCTCCGCGCCCCCCGGCGCGCCCGCGCGGCCTGATCGTCGACCGCTCCGGCATCGCCGCCGGCTTCCTGGCGCGGCTGTTGGTCCAGCGCGGCATCGAGGTGACGGTGACCAGCGATCCGGCGGCCGCCGCCCGATCGCAGGCCGAGAGCGGCTTCGACTTCGTGTTCCTCGATGAAGAACTGCCCGGGGGCGCGGCGCGCGCGCTGATCGCGGCCCACCCCGAGTGGAAGGACCGCGCGGTGCTCGTCGGCATGGATGCCGGCCGGCGCCGGGAAGCGGAGCTGGCCGGCGTGCCGTTCGTGCTCAAGCCGCCGTCCGACGACGAGGTCACGCACGCGCTGGCCAGCCTCGTGGCCCGGCGCACCCCGATGGGTCCCGCCCCGATGGCGAAGGGAGACGCCCGATGAGCGCAGCGCCCGGCCCCCGCGCGAGCGGCACCGGCTACACCGTGCTCGTGGTGGACGACGATCCGCGCATCGTCGAGTTGCTGCACATCGCCCTGGGCGCCCACGGCTTCCGGGTGATCTCGGCCTCCAACGGCGAGGACGCGCTGCGCCAGGCGTTCGACGAGCAGCCCGACCTGGTGATCCTCGACGTGCGCCTGCCGCGGCGCAGCGGTTACGAGGTGTGCGAGACCATCCGGCGCGAGCCGCAGCTGGCGCACCTGCCGGTGATCATGGTGTCGGCGCTGACCGAGACCGAGGCGCGGCTGCAGGGCCTGGCGCGCGGCGCCGACGACTACCTGCCGAAGCCGTTCTCGCCCAAGGAGCTGATCGCCAAGGTGAAGCGCGCACTGGCCCGCGCCGAGGAGGTCAAGGCCCTCGAGCGCCGCGGCCGCGAGCTGGCCGGCGAGGTGGAGCGCTCGCGCGAGGAGACGCGGCGCGCCCAGGACGAGCTGCGCCGCGAGAAGCTCGTCCAGGAAGCGTACAGCCGGCTGTCGCAGGACCTGGCGCGGCTGCACCGGCCGGAGGAGGTGTCCTCGTCCTTCCTGTTCGCGCTCATGACGCACCTCGGCGTGCAGGGCGCGGCCATGCTGCTGCCCGACGAGCGCGACGAGACGACCCTGGCGCCGCGCCTGGCGCGCGGGCTGACTGCGGAGCGCGAAGCCCTGCTGCGCGTGCCGGCCGACGGCGAGCTGGCGCGCCTGCTGGTGGCGCTGGGCCGCCCGGTGCGCCGCGAGGAGCTGGAGCGCTTCCCGGTGCTGCGCGACGAGCTGGACCCGCTGGTCGCCGCCGGCGCCGCGTTGCTCGTGCCGCTGGGCGCGCGCGGACGGCTGGTGGGCCTGGCGGTGCTGGTGGAGAAGGCGGCCGGCGGCGGCTTCACCGGCGTGGATCTCGAGCTGGCGGCCAGCCTCTCGATGGCGGCCGCGCTGGCCGTCGAGCAGAGCGGGCTCGTGCGCCACGCCGAGGAGACGTATCTGCACGCCGTGCGCGCCTACGGAGATGCGCTCGAGACGAAGCGCCCCGGCGCCTTGCGGCGCGCCGAGGACATGGCCGGCGTGGCCGAAGCGCTGGCGCGCGAGCTGGGCTTCGAGGGCGCGAGCGCCCTGTCGTTGCGGTTGGCGGCGCTGGCGGCCGGATTGAACGGCGGCAGCGGCGGCGCGCAACCCGAGCGTGGGGCGCTGCCGGTGTGGGGCGCGTTGCGCGAGGCGCCCGAGCTGGGCGGCGAGATCCTGTCGGTGGCGAAGGCTTTCGTGGACCTGGCCGCGCAGCTCGACCCGGCCACGCCGGCTCGGCAGGCGGTGGCGCGGCTCTCCGGCGACCGGCACGTGCTCGGCGCGCTCGAGGACCTGCTGGCGCGCGGCAAGCTGGCGCTGCCGGGGGCGTCGGCGGGCGCGCAGACGGCGGGCAGCTAGAGGCGAAGGCGGGCGTTCGCCCGCTCCAAAACGCAAGCCCGGGGCGCGCGGCGTCCCGGGTTTCTTCGTTCCGGGCTGTCAAATCGGGCTCGGGATATGTCCTGGCGCATTGACCCGTCCGGCGCGCGGGCCTAGCGTGAAGTCGTGGTTCGCCGCTCCGCGTGCTCGCCCGGGCACGCGGCTTCGTCTCTCCCGCCTGGCCGGAGACGCCCGCCATGAGGTTCCGCCGCACGCTGCGCCTCCTCGTCGTGCCCGCCCTGGCGCTCGCGCTGGCGTGCGACGACAAGGGCACCGACCCCGATCCCCCGGTGGTGCCGACGCAGCCGGAGGACGCGATCACCCGCCTCATCTGGGCCTACGAGAACCAGCGGGCGACGGAGTACGAGGCGCTCTTCACCGGCGACTTCGTCTTCGAGTTCTCGAACTCCGCCGATCCCACGCTGGCGAACCAGTGGTCCACCGGCTGGTTCAAGAGCGACGAGGTGCTCGCGGCGCGCCATCTGTTCCAGGGCGGCGTCAACCTGGACGGCAAGTACCTGCCGCCGGCGAGCAGCATCGACCTCATCTTCACCAAGACGGTCCCGGTGGCGGACACGGAGGGGCGCGACTCGACCCGCTACCGGGTCCTCTCCACGCCGGTGGACGCGGTCGTCGTCGCGCTGCCCGACTCGACCGGCGCGGAGCCGACGCGCTACATCGTCATGAACAACTCGCACCGTTTCTATCTCGTGCGCGGCGACGCCGCCAACGGGCTGACGCCGAGCCAGCCGGCCGACAGCGTGCACTGGTACATCTGGGCGTGGCGGGACGAGACGGTCGGCCTGCGCGCGCCGGCGGGGCGCGGCGCGGACGCCGCGGCCGTGCCCACGCCGACGGTGCCGACGACCTGGGGCAAAGTGAAAGGGGTCTACCGATGAGCCGCAACCGGATCGCGGCACTCGTCCTCGCCGCCGCGCTCGCGCTCGGCGCCGGCTGCGGCACCGAGCCGGACCCGAAGCCGCAACCGCCGGCCGGCCTGCAGCCGCCGAACGACACGCCGAAGAACACCATCCTGAGGTTCATCGCCGCCTACGAGGGGAAGAAGACCGCCGAATGCCAGGCGCTCTTCACCGGCGACTTCGTCTTCGAGTTCTCCAACTCGGCGGATCCGGGCCTGGCCAACAGGTGGTCGGCCGGCTGGTTCGCTGCGGACGAGTCGGTGTACGTGAAGAACCTGTTCCTGGGCGGGACCACTCTGGATGGCGCGTATCAGGAGGCGGCCGGCCGCATCGACCTGATCTTCACCAAGACAGAGCCGGTGGCCGACACCGACAGCGGAGACCCGACGAGGTTCCAGGTGCTGTCCACGCCGGTGGACGGGGTCTTCGTCGTGCCACCGAAGCCGCCGGCGACCGACTCGACCTACTACATCATCACCAACAACTCCCACCGCTTCTTCCTGGTGCGCGGCGACGCTGCGGCGGGGCTGAAGTCGACGCAACCGACCGACAGCACGCACTGGTACGTCTGGAAGTGGGCCGACGAGACGGTGGGGGCCCCCGCCGCGCCGGCCGCGTTCGAGCGCGCGACCGTGCCTGCGTCGTGGGGCAAGGTGAAGGGGCTCTACCGATGATCTCCCGCCGCTTCGCCGGCGTGCTCCTCGCCGCCGCGCTCGCGCTCGGCGCCGGCTGCGGCACCGAGCCGGATCCAAAGCCGCCGGGACCGCAGCCGACGGTGGAGACGCCGGAGAGCACCATCGTCCACCTGATCGCCGCCTACGAGCGGAAGCAGCTCGCGCCGTACCGGGCGCTCTTCACCGGCGACTTCCGCTTCGAGTTCTCGAACAACGCCGACCCGACGCTCGCCGCGCAGTGGCCGGGCGGCTGGCCCGCGGCCGACGAGTCGCTCGCGGCCAAGCACCTCTTCGAGGGCGGGACGAATCTGGGAGGCGCGTACTGGCCGGGGGCGAGCTTCATCGATCTGACCCTCACCAGAACAGCGCCGGTGGACGACACCGAGGGGCGGGATCCGGCACTCTACAAGATGCTGTCCACGGCGGTCGACCTCGTCGTCGAGGTGCCGCCGACGCCGCCTTACACCGACCCCACCCTGTTCGTGATCAGCAACAACGCCCATCGCTTCTATCTCGTGCGGGGCGACGCCGCGGTCGGGCTCATGGCCGGCCAGCCGGCCGACACCACGCGCTGGTACATCTGGCTGTGGAAGGACGTCACGTCGGGGCCGGCCGGCGCTCCGGCCGGAATCGGGGAGGCGACAATCCCCCAGTCCTGGGGCAAGGTGAAGGGGCTCTACCGATGAACCGCCATCGCGTCGCCGCACTCGCCCTCGCCGCCGCTCTCGCGCTCGGCGCCGGCTGTGGCACCGAGCCGGACCCCAAGCCGCCCGCCGGCCTGCAGCCGCCCAACGACACGCCGCAGAACACGATCCTGCGCTTCATCGCGGCCTACGAGGGGAGGAAGACGGCGGAGTACCAGGCGCTGTTCACGGGGGATTTCACCTTCGAGTTCTCCAATTCAGCCGATCCGACGCTGGCCAACCGGTGGGCCATGGGCTGGTTCGCGGCGGACGAGTCGGTCTCGGCGAAGAACCTCTTTCAAGGCGGGACGAACCTAGACGGGCAGTACCAGCAGGGCGCCAGCAGCATCGACCTGATCTTCTCCAAAACGCAGCCGGTCGAAGACCCCGACAGCGGCGACCCGACGAAGTTCCAGGTGTTATCCACGCCGGTCGATGGTGTCATCCTCGTGTCGCCCACGCCGCCGGCGACGGACCCCACCCAGTACATCGTGGCCAACAACTCCCACCGCTTCTTCCTGGTGCGCGGCGACGCGGCGGCGGGGCTGAAGGCGACGCAGCCGGCCGACAGCACGCGCTGGTACATCTGGAAGTGGGCCGACGAGACGGTGGGGGCCCCCGCCGCGCCGGCCGCCTTCGGGAGCGCGGCCAGGCCCGCGACGTGGGGCAAGGTGAAGGGGCTCTACCGGTGATCTCGCGTCGCTTCGCCGGCGTGCTCCTCGCCGCCGCGCTCGCGCTCGGCGCCGGCTGCGGCACCGAGCCGGACCGCAAGCCGCAGCCGCCCACGCTGCAGCCGGCCAACGACACGCCGCAGAACGCCATGCTCCGGCTGGTGGCCGCCTATGAGCAGAAGAAACTGGCGGAGTACCGGGGGCTGTTCACCGGCGACTTCCGGTTCGAGTTCTCGAGGGCCGACCCGACGTTGGTCAGCCGGTGGCCGGGTGGCTGGTCCGCCGCGGACGAATCGATCGCGGCGCGGAATCTCTTCCAAGGCGGGAGGAACCGGTACGGAGACTCCCTGGACGCCGCCATCCGCATCGACCTGACCCTCGCCAGCACGGCCCCCGCCGGCGATCAGGAAGGGAGAGACACGACTCTCTACAAGGAGCTCGTGACGCCGGTGGGCCTCCGCGTCATCGTACCGTTGCCGCCGCCGTCGACCAATCCACTGATGTACTACGTCGAGGCCGATTACCATCGTCTCTTCCTGGTCCGCGGCGACGCCGCGGTCGGGCTCGCGTCCGACCAACCGGCCGACAGCGCGCACTGGTACGTCTGGAGGTGGAAGGACGAGTGTTTCTCGCTTCCCGGCCCGGCGATGCCCGCGGAGGTGCCGTCCCCCGTCACCTGGGGGACGGTGAAGGGAACCTACCGATGAGACCTCATCGCTTCGCCGCCGTGCTCCTCGCCGCCGCTCTCGCGCTCGGCGCCGGCTGCGGCACCGGGCCGGACCCGAAGCCGCAGCCGCCGGCCGGCCTGCAGCCGCCCAACGACTCGCCGAAGAACACCATCCTGAGGTTCATCGCCGCCTACGAGGCGAAGAAGACCGTCGAGTGCCAGGCGCTGTTCACGGGGGACTTCACCTTCGAGTTCTCCAACTCGGCGGATCCGGCGCTCGCCAACGAGTGGGCGGCGGGCTGGTTCGCGTCCGACGAGTCGGTGTACGTGAAGAACCTCTTCCTGGGCGGGGCGAATCAGGACGGCGTGTATCAGGAGCCGGCCAGCAGCATCGACCTGATCTTCGGCGCGACCGAGCCGGTCGCCGACACCGACAGCGGGGACCCGGCGAAGTTCCAAGTACTGTCCACGCCGGTTGACGCGATCTTCGTCGTTCCGCCGACGCCGCCGGCGACGGACCCCACCCAGTACATCGTGACCAACAACTCCCACCGCTTCTTCCTGGTGCGCGGCGATGCTGCCGCGGGCTTGAAAGCCACCCAGCCGGCCGACAGCACCCTCTGGTACATCTGGAAGTGGGCCGACGAGACGACAGGCGTGGGAGGTGCGCCGACGGCTGTCCAAGGGGGGGTCGCGCCCTCGACCTGGGGCGGGCTGAAGGCGACCTACAGATGAGGAGTTGGACGCCATGAGATCGCGTCGAATCGCGGTGTTCCTGCTCGCCGCCGCGCTCGCCCTCAGCACGGCCTGCGGCACCGAGCCGGACCGCACGCCGCAGCCGCCGCCGGCGCAGTTGCCGCTCAACGACACCCCCCAGAACGCCGTCCTGCGCTTCATCGCCGCCTTCGAGCAGAAGAAGGGGCCCGAGTTCGCCGCGCTCTTCACCGGCGACTTCACCTTCGAGTTCTCCAACGCGACCGATCCGGAGCTGGCCAACCGGTGGTCCACCGGCTGGTTCGCGATCGACGAATCGCTGGCGGCGGCCCATCTATTCGGCGGCGGCCTGACCCAGCAGGGCAAGACGATGCCGCCGGCCGCGTCCGTCGATCTGACCTTCTCGCGCACCGAGCCGCTGGACGACACCGAGGGCCGGGACCCGGCGAAGTACAAGGTGCTGCCGACGACGGTGGACGCGGTCGTCGTCTTCGTGCCGCAGGGTTCTTACCTCGAACCGACGACCTGGGTCGTCACCAACAACGCCCACCGCTTCTACCTGGTGCGCGGCGACGCGGCGGTCGAGCTCGGGCCCGGGCAGCCGGCCGACTCGACGCGCTGGTACATCTGGCGATGGATCGACGAGACGGTGATGGACTCCACCGCGCCCGGCGGGGCGCCGGCGCCGGACCCCGCGCAGCCGACCCCGACGCGGCGCACGACCTGGGGCAGCATCAAAGGCCTCTACCGCTGAAACGCCGCGGGGCGCCCCGGCGCCACCGCGCGCCGCCGCGCCCCGCCCGCCCGAATCGTTCAGCTACCGCTACTTCGTCGTGTCCGCCGGCCCGCCAGGGAAGCGCACCGCCGGCGGCGTCTCGGCGCCCTTCACCGCCTCGAAGAGCTGCCGCGGCTGGAAGCCCATGAGCCCGGCGATGAACACCGTGGGGAAGGTCTTCACCTTGACGTTGTACTCGGTGATCGTCTCGTTGTAGCGCATGCGCTCGGTGGCGATGCGGTTCTCGGTGCCGGCCAGCTCGTCCTGCAGGCGCAGGAAGTTCTCGCTCGACTTGAGCTGCGGGTAGTTCTCCACCACCACCAACAGCCGCCCGAGCGCGCCGTCCATGGTGCGCGAGGCCTCCATGGTCTCGGCGGGCGTGCGCGCTCCGGCCATCTGCGCGCGGGCGTCGGCGATCATCTTGAAGACCGTCTGCTCCTGCGCCGCGATGCCCTTGACCGTCTCGACCAGGTTGGGGATGAGGTCGTTGCGCCGCTGGAGCTGGTTCTCCACCTGGCCCCAGCTCTTGTCCACCTCGGCGTTCAGGCGCACGAGGTTGTTGTAGCTGCCGGCGATCGCGCCCACCAGGAAGAGCACGACCACCAGCACGATGCCGAGCACCAAGAGCAGACCGGCTTTCATCTTTTCCTCCTCCTCCGTGGGAACGCCGCGCCGCACGTCGCGGCGCGCACAACGATATCAGAAACCCGAACTGGCGCCGCCGCCGCCGCCGCCACCACCGCCGAAACCGCCGAACCCGCCCCCGCTCCCGAAGCCGCCGCCCATGCCGCCCCAGTAGGCGCCGCGCCGGCGTCCATACGGGCTGGCCGGCCCGCCGCCCTGCGAGAGCAGGATCACGGCAATCACGACGATCAGCATCACCACCGCGATCGGCAGACCGCGCTTGCGCCGGCCGGGTTGCTGCTCCCACTCGCCGCGGCCCCGCGGGCTGTCGCTCAGGGTCGCCAGCGTCACGCCACGGTCGGCGGCGATGATCGCCGCCAGCGCCTCGACGCCCCCGGCCACGCCGGCGTTCCAGTCGTCGGCGCGCAGGCTCGGCACCACCGCGCCGCGCAGGATGCCGCCGACGCGCCCGTCGGGCAACAGCCCCTCCAGCCCGTAGCCGACCTCGATGCGCACCCGGCGCTCGTCGCGCGCCAGCACGAAGAGCACGCCGTCGTCCTTGCCCTTCTGGCCCACACCCCAGCGCTCGAAGAGGCGCACCGCGTAGGTCTCGACGTCGAGCGGAGCGATCGAAGGCACCAGCGCCACGCCGACCTCGGCGCCGGTCTTCTCCGCCAGCTCCGTGCAGACGGCTTCGAGATGCCCGCGCGTGGCCGGCGTCAAGAGCCCGGCCTCGTCCACCACGCGCGCGCTGGGCGCGGGGAAGGCGGGCTGGGCGGGAGCCGCGGCCGCCCGGCCGGCGGCGAAGACCAGCAGGACGGCGGCCAGCCACAGCGGCGCGCCGGCGGCCCGGCGCACGGGGCGTCTCACTTCGCTTCGCAGCTCAGCGAATCGACGCGGCGCAGCAGGGTCTCGGTCGCGTCGAGGACGTCGAGGAAGAGCGTCTCCATGGACGCCGGCGGCGTCTTCTCGCCGCGCAGCCGCCACGCCTCGAGCCAGGCGCGGGCCTCCACGCCCACCCAGCGCGCGGCAAAGGAGATGGCCGCCTCGGCGCTCATGGGCACGGGCGCCCGGTCGAGACAAGCGATGCCGCGCCCGCACGCCGCCAGGGCGCCGGCCGCCTGGCCGAGGGCCCGGGCCGCCGCCGCCGGCTCGTCGCGGTCCATGAGGAACGAGCGGCGCAGGCGCATGACGGCCAGGCGCAGCTCCCGCTCGACGTGCACGCGCAGCGCCTGCGGCGGCACCGACAGCGACTCGAGCACGTCCACGCCGGCCAGCAGCTTGCCGCGCGAGCGCACGTCGGAGATCTCGAGGGCGAACGCATCGAGCATCCGCGGCATCTGATCGGCAGCGATCAACACCGGGTTGACCCGCGCCCCGGCGATGGTGTCGCCGGGCCAGGCGGCCGCCAGGGCGCGCAGCGCCGAGGCCGGCATGGCGCGCGTCACCAGCAGCAGGTTCACGTCGGAGCGCTCGGGCCGGAACCCGGGCTCGACGGCGCTGCCGTATAGATAGAGGGAGACGAAGCTGCCGGAGAGGGTCTCGATCAGCGGCTTGGCCCAGTTGCGGGCCGCGTCTCCCAGGATGGAGACGCCCAGCGACGTCGGGGCGGGGGACGGCTTCGGGTCTGCCATGGGGGACCTCACGGGCTCGGGGCGCGGCCGGCCGCACCCGGCGGGCGCGACGCGCGGCTCAGGCTCACGGGGCAGCATCGTGAGGCAGCCCCCGGCCGGGCGCAAGGAGGTGCCCGGCGCGGCGTGCTCCGGCGCGGCCCGCCTCGGCCCCTTGACCAAACGGCCCTCGGCCCGTAGGCTGCCGCCCCGAGTAGCACCGGCGGGTCCTGGCCCGCCAACTTCCATCCCGAACCTGCGGATTCATCCTGCGGTCGATCCCGTGGCCAAAGTCCAGAGCGAGTGGGCCTATAACTGGCGCACGCTTGGCCTGGGGCTCACCCTGCTCACCCTCCTGGTGGCAGGGCCGGTCGTCGGGTTCTTCATCGGCGACTGGCTGGACCGCACGCTGGGTACGAGTTGGCTGACCTGGGTCTGTCTACTCATCGGTTTCGCCGCGGCTGGGCGCCAGATCTACCTCATCGCGAGCCGCATCCAGCGGGAAATGGATCAGCCGCCGCCGGATTCGAAGGCCTGAAGACTCGACTCGACCTCCAAGCGGGCGCGGCGTCCGGCCGCGCCCGGGAACGGGTTCGTCCGTAATGGGTATCGAGTTCCTCGTCCGCGTGCGACGCGTCACGCTCGCCCTGACGGTGCCGGCGGCACTGGCGGGGGCCGTCTACGGCGGCCTCCCCTTCGGCCTGGCCCTCACCCTGGGCGCGCTGTGGTCGGTGGGGAACATCCTGTTCCTCGAAGCCCTCGGACGCTTGCTCTTCGCCGGACGCCTCGGGCGCACACCCCAGATGCGCGACGTCGCGGCCGTGCTCGGCGGCGTCCCCGTCCTGCTCGCCGGCGGCTGGGCCGTCCTGGCGAGCGGCTTGCCGCTCGTCGCCGCCACGCTCGGCTTCTGGATCCTCTTCGCGGTCGTCGTCCTCAAGGGCCTCGGCCTGGCGCTGGCCCGCGCCCTCGACTTCGCCACCGGCCGCAGCTGCGAGAAGCCGCGCGACGCGGTGCGCCGGCCGCTGCCGTCGCGGCGCGCGCAGGGGATCACGGGCTGGGCGCTGGTGGCGGTGCTGGCGGGCGGCATGGTGCTGTGGGCGATGGCGTCGCCGAAGGCGGGCGCCCCCGCGCCGGACGGGCCCGTGGCCGCCGCCGAGTCCGGCGCTGCGTCCGAGACCGCCGCCGAAGGCGCCCACGCCGGCGGCCACCCCGAGGGCGTGCCCGAACTGCCCACCATTCCCGGCGTGCTCGCCAAGCTCTTGCCGGCCGCCGCCTGGGCGCAGGGTTTCTTCCTGTGGGAGAACCTCTTCTACGCGCTCCTGGCCGGCGCTTTCCTGGTGGTCGGCGTGCGCCTGGCGTTCGCCAGGCCGACGCTGGTCCCCGACCGCCCGCAGGCCGCCGTCGAGCTCATCGCCCAGGGCGCCTACGACTTCCTCACCGGCACCTTCGGCCCGGAGATGGCGCGCTACGTGCCCTTCGTCGGGTCGCTCTTCTTCTACATCCTGACCATGAACTGGATGGGGATGGTGCCGTTCTTCAAGGCGCCGACCTCGTCGCTCAACACCACCGCGGCCATGGCCGTGGTCGTCTTCCTCTACGTGCAGTACACCGCCGTCCGGCAGCAAGGCCTGCTCGGCTACCTGCACCACATGGCGGGCTCGCCCACAGACGCCATCGGCTGGGCGGTCGCCCCGGTGCTGCTGCCCATCGAGATCATGGGCGAGCTCATCAAGCCCATCTCGCTGGCCGCGCGACTCTTCGGCAACATCTTCGGCGAGGACCTGCTCATCGCCGTCTTCATCGGCATCGGCGCCGCCATCATGGCGTGGCAGCCGGTGCCGGTGGGCTTCCCGATCCACGTCCTGTTCATGTTCCTGGGCCTCATCATGAGCGCGGTCCAGGCCCTGGTGTTCGCGCTCCTCACCGCCGTGTACCTGTACATGGCCCTGCCGCGCGAGCACGAAGAGGAGCCCCACGGCGCCGGGTCCGGCGCCCAGCCCGCGCACGCGTAGCGTCGCCGCGCGTCGCGGTCACCCAAGGAGGAGAAGCCCATGCCGTTCCAGTCCGCTCTCGGTCTCGCGCTTCCGCTCGCCATCGGCCTCGCCGCCCTCGGCTCGGGGATCGGCCTGGGCCTCATCGGACGCGCCGTTATGGACGCCATCGGCCGCCAGCCCGAAGCCGCCGGCAAGCTGTTCGTGCCCATGATCCTCGGCTTCGCGTTCTGCGAGGCGCTGACCATCTACGCCTTCATCACGATGTTCATGCTCAACGGGCGCATCCGCTAGGCGAGTCCGCCGTCACCGGCGCGCGTCCGCCGCGGCGGGGGCGCGGGAGAGGCCATGGACATCTTCAATCTCAGAGAGCTCGGCACCCAGATCGTCGGCTTCCTGCTGGTCGTGTGGCTGCTGGGCAAGTACGCCTGGCCGCAGGTGCTCGGCTTCATCGAGGCCCGCCGCCAGGGCATCGCGGCCGACCTCAAGCACGCGGCCGACGAGCGCGCGGACGCCGCCAAGCTGCGCGAGGAGCTGGAGAAGGAGCTGCGCGCCATCGAGACGCGGGCCCGGGCCCGCATCCAGGAGGCGGTGGCCGAGGGCCAGCGCGTGGCCAGCGACCTCAAGGCGAACACCCAGCGCGAGGTCACCGAGCGGCTGCAGCGGCTGGCCGTCGAGCTCGAGCAGGAGCACGAGAAGGCCATGGTCACGCTCAAGGAGGACGTGGTGCGGCTGGCCATCGGCTCGGCGGAGAAGGTGGTGCGCGCCAAGCTCGACGAGAAGTCGAGCCGCCGCCTGGTGGAAGAGTTCATCGTCCGCGTCGCGGCGGGCGGCAGCGGCACGGGCCGCTAGGGCGGGGGAGAGGGCATGGCGCAGGCCGGGATCGCCCATCGCTACGCGCACGCGCTGTTCGGCGCCGCGCTCGGGGCCGAGGCCCTCGACGCGGTGGCGGCGGACCTCGCCGCGCTCACCGCCCTCGACGCCGCCGACCCGCGCCTGCGCCTGTTCCTCGAGTCCCCGCAGGTGCTCGACGAGCGCAAGCGCGCGCTGGTGGACCACGTGCTGGGCGGGCGCGTCCAGCCGCTCACCGTGCGCTTCCTGCGCCTGCTGCTCGACAAGAAGCGCATCACCTACCTGGGCGCGGCCGCCGCTGCCTACCAGGCGCTGCTGGAGCAGCACCGCGGCGTGCTGCACGCCAAGGTGACCACCGCCGTGCCGCTGTCCGCGGCGGAGCGCGGGCGGCTGCAGGCCGCTCTCGAGCAGCGCACCGGGCGGCCGACGGTGCTGGAGACGCGCGTCGACCGCGAGATCCTGGGCGGCGCCATCGCGCAGCTCGGCGACCAGATCCTGGATGACAGCGTCCGCACCCGCCTCGCCGAGATCCGCGAGGCGCTGCTCGGCGCGCGAGCGTGATTCGGAGGCCATCGTCATGACGTTTCGACCGGAAGAGATCAGCGCGATATTACAAAAGGAGCTGGAGCGCTACGAGACCAAGCTCGAGACCAAGTCGGTGGGCGTCGTGCTCAGCGTCGGCGACGGCATCGCCCGCGTGTGGGGCCTCGAGGAGGCGCTGGCCGGCGAGCTGCTGCGCTTCTCCGGCGACGTCATGGGCATGGTGCTGAATCTCGAGGAGGACAACGTCGGCGCGGTGCTCTTCGGCTCCGACACCCTGATCAAGGAAGGCGACACCGTGCACCGCACAGGCAAGGTGGCGCAGGTGCCGGTGGGCGACGTGATGATCGGCCGCGTGGTGGACGCCCTCGGCCAGCCGCGCGACGGCAAGGGCCCGATCGTCGCCAAGAGCTTCCGCACCCTCGAGGGCCGCGCCCCCGGGGTCATCGAGCGCCAGCCGGTGAGCGAGCCGGTGCAGACCGGGCTCAAGGCCATCGACTCGATGATCCCCATCGGCCGCGGCCAGCGCGAGCTGATCATCGGCGACCGCCAGACCGGCAAGACGGCGATCCTCGTCGACACCATCCTGAACCAGAAGGACACCGACCTCTTCTGCATCTACGTGGCCATCGGGCAGAAGGAGTCGACGGTGGCGCAGGTGGTCAAGATCCTCGAGGACCGCGGCGCCATGGAGTACACCACGGTGGTCGTGGCCTCGGCCTCCGACCCGGCGCCCCTGCAGTACATCGCGCCCTACGCCGGCTGTGCCATCGGCGAGGAGTTCCGCGACACCGGCCGCCACGTGGTGGTCTTCTACGACGACCTGTCGAAGCACGCCCAGGCCTACCGCCAGCTGTCGCTGCTCCTGCGCCGGCCGCCGGGACGCGAGGCCTACCCGGGCGACGTCTTCTATCTGCACTCGCGGCTCCTGGAGCGCGCCGCCAAGCTGGCCGACAACGCCCACGAGCTGAACCCTGAGCACTTCCAGGCGGGCGGCGGCTCGCTCACCGCCCTGCCGGTCATCGAGACGCAGGCCGGCGACGTCTCGGCCTATATCCCGACCAACGTCATCTCGATCACCGACGGCCAGATCTATCTCGAGGGCGACCTCTTCTACTCGGGCGTGCGCCCGGCCGTCAACGTCGGCATCTCGGTGTCGCGGGTCGGCGGCAAGGCCCAGACCAAGGCGATGAAGAAGGTGGCCGGCCGCCTGCGCCTCGACCTGGCGCAGTACCGCGAGATGGCCGCCTTCGCCCAGTTCGGCTCCGATCTCGACAAGGCGACGCAGGCGCAGTTGACGCGCGGCGAGCGCATGGTCGAGGTGCTCAAGCAGAACCAGTACGTGCCCATGCCGCTCGACCAGCAGGTGCTGATCATCTACGCCGGCGGCCAGGGCCTGCTCGACGACCTGCCGGTGGACGCCATCCGGCGCTTCGAGGCGGAGTTCCTCGCCTTCATGGCCGAGCGCTACCCGGACGTGGGCCTGGAGATCAAGAACAGCCAGGACCTGACGGCCGGCGTCGAGGCCAAGCTCAAGACGGCGGTGCAGGAGTTCAAGGCGCGGTTCGTCCGGTCGCTGGCCGCCGCGCCGGCGGCGACGGGCCGCTAGACCCCCATGGCCACGCTGCGCGACATCAAGCGGCGCATCCGCTCGGTCCAGAACACGCAGCAGATCACCAAGGCCATGGAGATGGTGGCCGCCTCCAAGCTGCGCCGGGCGCAGAGCCGCGTGCTGGCGGCGCGCCCCTACGCCCGCGGCATGGACGCCATGCTGGAGAACCTGGCGCCGCTGGCCGCCGAGGCCGGGCACCCGCTGTTCGCGGCGCGGCCGGTGGCGCGCCGGCTGCTGGTGGTGATGGGCGCCGACCGCGGCCTGTGCGGGTCGTACAACGCCAACCTGTTCCGCACCGCCGAGTCGCACCTGCGCTCGACGGAGGGGCAGGGCACGCGCTTGTTCCTGCTCGGGCGCAAGGCGCGCGACTACTTCAAGCGCCGCCGCTACGACGTGCTCGAGGCGCGCACCGACCTGCCGGCCGAGGCGCGGCTGGAGACGGCGCGGACGCTGTCGCAGCGGCTGCAGGAGCTGTTTCTGGGCGGCGAGGTGGACGCCGTGGACCTGCAGTACACGCAGTTCGTCTCGCTCCTGTCGCGGCGCGTGGTGCGCGAGGGTTTCCTGCCGGTGGCCTCGCGCGACGCGGCGGCGGCGGCGCCGGTGCGCGATTATCTCTTCGAGCCGGCGCCGCGGGCGCTGCTCGGCGAGCTGCTGCCGCGCTACGCCACCACCAAGCTGCTGCAGGCGCTCGCCGAGTCGCTGGCCTCCGAGCACGCCGCCCGCATGGTGGCGATGAGCGCGGCGACCAAGAACGCCGGCGAGATGATCGACGCCCTGGTGCTCAAGCGGAACCGTCTGCGCCAGGCCGGCATCACCAAGGAGCTGGCCGAGATCGTGGGCGGGGCGGAGGCCCTGAGGTAGGGCGCGGCCCGGGCGCGGGGCGGCCGCCCCGTGCGCCGCGACGCGCCGGGAAATCACCGGCAGTCAGGAGAGTCGCAGATGGCGGAGGGCAAGGTCGTTCAGGTCATCGGTCCCACGGTCGACGTCGAGTTCCCGTCGGATCAGCTGCCGCCGATCCTGAACGCGATCAAGATCGAGGACGCGGCGAGAGGTATCGACCTCACGGTCGAGGCGGCCATGCACGTGGGCGACAATCTGGTGCGCTGCGTGGCGATGGCGTCGACCGACGGGCTGGTGCGCGGCATGAAGGCCGTGGACACCGGCGCCCCGATCACCGTGCCGGTGGGGGAGGGCTGCCTGGGGCGGGTCTTGAACCTGCTCGGCCAGCCCATCGACCAGATGGGCCCGGTGACGGCGGCCAAGCACTACCCCATCCATCGCCCGTCGCCGTCCTTCGAGGAGCAGGAGACCACGACCTCGCAGTTCGAGACCGGCATCAAGGTCATCGACCTGCTGGCGCCCTACCCGCGCGGCGGCAAGATCGGCCTGTTCGGCGGCGCCGGCGTCGGCAAGACGGTGCTCATCCAGGAGCTGATCCGCAACATCGCCACCGAGCACGGCGGCTACTCGGTGTTCGCGGGCGTCGGCGAGCGCACGCGCGAGGGCAACGACCTGTGGCTGGAGATGAAGGAGTCCGGCGTGCTGGCCAAGACGGCGATGGTCTTCGGCCAGATGAACGAGCCGCCGGGGGCCCGCCTGCGCGTCGGGCTGACCGGCGTCACCGTGGCCGAATACTTCCGCGACGAGCAGGGCCAGGACGTGCTGCTGTTCATCGACAACATCTTCCGCTTCGTGCAGGCGGGCTCCGAGGTGTCGGCGCTCTTGGGCCGCATGCCCTCGGCGGTGGGCTACCAGCCGACGCTGGGCACCGAGATGGGCGCCCTGCAGGAGCGCATCACCTCGACGCGGCGCGGCTCGATCACCTCGGTGCAGGCCATCTACGTGCCGGCCGACGACCTCACCGACCCGGCGCCGGCCACCACCTTCAGCCACCTCGACGCCACCACCGTGCTCGACCGCGGCATCGTCGACAAGGGCATCTACCCGGCGGTCGATCCGCTGGGCTCGACCTCGCGCATCCTCGATCCCGTGGTGGTCGGCCAGGAGCACTACGACACGGCGCGCGCCGTGCAGCGCACGCTGCAGCGCTACAAGGACCTGCAGGACATCATCGCCATCCTCGGCATGGACGAGCTGTCGGAGGACGACAAGGTCATCGTGCGCCGCGCCCGGCGCCTGGAGCGGTTCCTGTCGCAGCCGTTCTTCGTGGCCGAGACGTTCACCGCCACGCCCGGCAAGTACGTCAAGATCGAGGACACCATCAAGAGCTTCCAGCGCGTCGTCGCGGGCGAGTTCGACGAGCTGCCCGAGCAGGCCTTCTACATGGTCGGCGGCATCGAGGAAGCCATCGAGAAGGCGGAGAAGCTGCGCGGCTAGCGCGCGGCGCGGCGTGCGCGGCGTGAGCCGCCGGCCGCACGGAGAGCGGAGAGGCGATGGCGGCGACCACATTCCACGTCACGGTGCTGACGCCCGAGCGGACGGTGTTCGAGGGCGAGGGGGTGCACTTGCTGGCGCCGGGCAGCGAGGGCTACCTGGGCGTGCTGGCTCACCACGCGCCGCTGCTCGCCAGCCTGGGGCGCGGCGTGCTGTCGGTGCGCACGAGCGACGGGGTCGAGCACCGGTTCCGCACGCCGGGCGGCTTCCTCGAGGTCTCCGACAACCGCGCCACCGTCCTGGCCGACGCCTGCGAGCCGCTCTCCGGAGCCGACCGGGCGGCCGCCGAATAGGGAGCGCACCGGCCGCCGCATGGCGGCTAAATCGGCGGCCCCGCCCGGCCGATAACCACGGGACGGAGGGAACCGCCTGTGAAGCGCACCCCACGCCGTCGATCCCATCGCGCCGCCCGCTGCCCGCGCTGCCCGCGCCGGCGGCCCCGAGCCGTCGCCCCCGCCGTGCCGCCGGCCGCCTGCGCCGCCGTCCTCGCCGGGGCTCTCGCCTTGGGGCTCGCCGTCCTCGCCGGCCCGGCCGCCGCCGGCATCCCCGACCCGCGCTACAGCGAAGCCGACACCTGCCTGGTGCTCTCGCCGGCCGGGGCCTTCGTCTACGCGGTGGTGCTGCGCGACGAGTCCATGGCGCCGATCGCCGGCGCCTCCGTCGCCCTCGACTTCGGGCCCGCGCCGGGCATCGTGCTGTGCGATTCGTCCGACCCGGACCACGACCGGCGCGTGACGGGGGTCACCAACGCCCAGGGCCGCGTCGAGTTCCGCGTGCGCGGCGGCGGGCAGACCGCCGGCTACGCCGTGGCCGGCGCCCTCGGCCAGACGGTGCGCATCGTCTACCCGCGCTCCCCGGACCTCAGCGGCAATCTGACCGTCGGGCCCGAGGACAGCGCCCTGCACGGTGGCCTGGCGATCCACTCGCGGGCCGGCGACTACGACTGTGACGGCGACAGCGACGCCGCCGACCGCACCCAGATCACGCTCGAGATGGGCCAGGACTGCGGCACGGTGGACGTGCTATCTTCCACGTGGGGACGCATCAAAGGGTCCTACCGCTGACCTCGCGGCGCCGCGGCGCCGCGGCGGCCGCGCCCCCGATCCCGGCTTCCCCGTCACGGACAGCGAACCCGTAGCGTTGCGCCATTCCCACGGAGGCGTCGCCATGCATCCTCCCATCTACATCGTCTTCACCACCTTCCCCTGCCGCGAGGACGCGGAGAGCCTCGCCCGCCGCCTGGTGCACGAGCGGGTCGCCGCCTGCGCGACCGTCATGCCGTGCGGCAAGTCGTTCTACACGTGGGACGGCGAGGAGAAGGTGGAGGAGGAGAGCGTCATGATCCTCAAGACCACCGGTCCGGGGCTGGCGGCGCTGCAGGAGCGGCTGGTGGCGCTGCACCCGTACGAGTGCCCCGAGTTCGTGGCCGTCGAGGCCGCCTCGGTGACCGAGCCGTTCGCCAACTGGGTGGGCGAGGCGGTGCTGGCGCCCTCGCATCCCGACGCCTGAAGTAGCGCGGCGCGCCCGGTCCGCCGGCCGGCGCCGTCGTCCCGCACCGCCGCCGCCGCGCCCCGGGGCCGCCGCTGCCCGGGGCGCCCGCAGGTTTGCCAGGCTGGCGTCATGATCCCCCGGCTCGTGCTCGGCATCGAGACCTCCTGCGACGACACCGCCGTGGCGCTGGTGCGCGACGGCCGCGAGGCGTTGGGCTCGGTGATCGCCGCGCAGACCGTGCACAGCGAGTTCGGCGGCGTGGTCCCCGAGCTGGCCAGCCGCGCCCACCTCGACCTGCTCGGCCCCACCCTCGACCGCGCCCTGGCCGAGGCGCGCGTGCGTCTCGAGGACGTGGACGCCCTGGCGGTGACGCGCGGCCCGGGGCTCCTGGGCTCGCTGGTGGTCGGCGTCGCCTACGCCAAGGCCCTGGCGCTGGCCGCGGGCAAGCCGCTGGTCGGCGTCAACCACGTCGAGGCGCACCTGTGGGCGTCGGTGCTCGACGGCATCGACCCGCCGCTCCCGTTCGTGGGTGTCGCACTCTCCGGCGGGCACACCGAGTTCGTGCTGGTGCGCGGCTTCGGCGACTACGCCCTGCGCGGCGCCACCCGCGACGACGCCGCCGGCGAGGCCTTCGACAAGGTGGGCAAGCTGCTCGGCCTCGGCTTCCCCGGCGGCCCGGCCGTCGACCGCCTGGCGGCGCGCGGCGAGGCGCGCGCCTTCGACCTGCCGCGCGCCATGGCCGACTCCGGCGATTACGACGTCTCCTTCTCCGGCCTCAAGACGGCGGTGCGCCGCCTGGTGGGGGAGCGCACGCCGCCCTTCGACGAGGCCTGGCTGGCCGACCTCTGCGCCGCGTTCCAGGCGGCGGTGGTCGACACGCTGTGCAACAAGATCCTGCGCCTGGCCGCCGACGCCGGGGCCCGCGCCGTGGTGGTGGGCGGCGGCGTGGCGTGCAACCGCGGCCTGCGCGCCGCTCTCGCCGCCGGCTGCGAGCGGCTCGGCATCCCCGCCGTCTTCCCGGCGGCGCGCTGGTGCACCGACAACGCCGCGATGATCGCGCTGGTGGGCGCGTGGACGCTGGCGCGCGGCCCCGCCGACGGGGCCGCTCTCGAGCCGGTGG
>Ga0315278_10001289_pt1 | contig 21877 bp, 18 predicted proteins | sample YL17G06_0_MG_FD_203880 | JGI IMG/M metagenome (GOLD analysis project Ga0315278, IMG submission 203880) | Sediment microbial communities from Yellowstone Lake, YNP, Wyoming, USA - YL17G06_0 | ecosystem: Environmental > Aquatic > Freshwater > Lake > Sediment | place: USA: Wyoming | collected... | reverse complement strand
CCAAGGCCGATGAGGAGGACGACCAAGACCAACCCGACGCGGTACCGCCTCAGGAAGTCCATCTGCTCTCGGAAGCCGTACGGGGGCAGGGCATCGCGCTTTTGGCTGCCCTATTCTATGGATGGTGGGCAAAGAGTCAAGCCTGTGATTCTCCTGTGTTAAGCTCACTCCTATGGCAGCGGAGACACGGCCGTCCAAGGTGGGCCGCTGGTCGGAGCCCGCCCTTCGGGTGTTGCGGGAGCGCTACTTGATCCGGCGCGACGGCGAGCTGGCCGAGACCCCCGAGGAAATGTGCTGGCGGGTCGCCCTGGCCATTGCACGGGCCGAGGAGGGCTTTGGCCGGAGCCCCGCCGGTGTCGAGGAGGTCGCCGCCGCGTTTTACGACATGATGGTCGAGGGGCAGTTCCTGCCGAACTCGCCGACGCTGATGAACGCCGGCAAGGACAACCACCTGCAGTACTCCGCGTGCTACGTATTGCCGGTCGGCGACTCGATGCTGGAGATATTCGACGCGGTCAAGGCCGCGGCTATCATCCACCAGTCGGGCGGCGGCACGGGCTTCGCGTTCTCGCGGCTCCGGCCCAAGAACGACATGGTCCGCTCCACCGGCGGACGCGCCTCCGGCCCCGTCTCCTTCCTGCGCGTCTTCAACGCGGCCACCGAGGCGGTGAAGCAGGGCGGCACGCGGCGCGGCGCCAACATGGGCGTCCTCCGGGTGGACCACCCGGACATCCTCGAGTTCATCGAATGCAAGCTCGACGGCGGCATCACCAACTTCAATATCTCCGTCGCCGTCACCGATGCGTTCATGACGGCGCTCGAGGCGGGCGGCGACTACGACCTCGTCAACCCGCGCACGGGCCAGCCGGCCGGTACGCTCTCGGCGCGCGAGGTGTTCGACCGCATTGTCCGGGCCGCGTGGCGGACGGGCGACCCGGGCCTGATCTTCCTCGACCGTATCAATGCGAGCCCGGCCAACCCCACGCCGGAGCTGGGGCAGATCGAGGCGACCAACCCATGCGGCGAGCAGCCCCTCTTGCCGAACGAGGCGTGCAACCTGGGCTCGCTCAATGTCGCGCGGTTCGCGAGCCTGCGGGACGGTCGCTGGACCGTGGACTGGGAGGAGCTCGAACGGGTGGTGCGCCTGGCGGTGCGGTTCCTCGACGATGTGATCGAGGTCAACCCGTACCCGCTGCCGGAGATCGACGCCACGGTCAAGGCCAATCGGCGCATCGGTCTCGGCATCATGGGATGGGCGGATCTCCTCTTCGCCCTCGAGATTCCCTACGACAGCCAGGAGGCGCTCGATCTGGCCGAGCGGCTCATGGCTGTCGTCGAGGACAAGGGACACGATCAGTCGGCGCGGCTGGCTGAGGAGCGCGGGCCGTTCGCGAACTGGCCGCGGTCGATCTACCGCGCCGGCCGGCCGATCCGGAACTCGACGGTGACGACCATCGCGCCGACGGGAACCATCTCCATGATCGCCGGCTGCTCCTCGGGCATCGAGCCGGTGTTCGCGCTGGCCTTCGAGCACCGTGCGAAGGGTCCCGACACGGAGCGTGTCCTGCGATTCGTGAGCCAGAGCTTCGAGCGACTGGGTCGCGAGCGCGGCTTCTACTCCGACGCGCTCATGGGCGAGGTGGCGCGGCGTGGCTCGCTGCACGGCATCCCAGGCGTGCCCGACGAGGCGCGCGCCGTGTTCAAGACGGCGCACGAAATCCACTGGAGCTGGCACGTGCGCCATCAGGCCGCGTTCCAGAGGCATACCGACAACGGCGTCTCCAAGACCATCAACCTGCCCGCTGAGGCGGCCGAGGGCGATGTCTCCGAGGCGTACCTCATGGCGTGGCGCGAAGGTTGCCTCGGCATCACGGTGTTTCGCGACGGGTGCAAGGGCGGGCAGGTGCTCCACGTAGGGATCGGCGAGGGCGCGGCAGTTGGCGGCAATGGAGGCACGCTCACCGAGCGGGTGGTCAAGCCGCGGCCCCACAGCCTCGCGGGCGCCACCTACCGCATGGAGACCCCGATAGGCACGGCTTTCATCACCGTGAATGAGACGCCGGGCGGCGATCCCTTTGAAGTCTTCGTTCAGGTCGGCAAGGCGGGCTCGGACACCATGGCCGTGGCCGAGGCGCTCGGGCGATTGATCTCGCTCGTGCTGAGATTGCCGTCGCCGCTGTCCGCGCAGCGTCGGCTGGAGGAGGTCATCAGCCAGCTCTCGCGCATAGGCGGAGGCCAGCCGACAGGTTTCGGCGCCGCCAAGGTCCTGTCCTTGCCGGACGCCCTCGCCCGAACGCTGAGCGAGCACACCGGGATCGAGCGCCGCGACGAGCAGGCGAGCGCAGCCCCGGCGGCCGGCGCGAGGCGCAGGGTCGGGGATCTCTGCAAGGAGTGCGGGCAGGCCACCTTCGTGTACGAAGAGGGCTGCAAGAAATGCCTTTCCTGCGGCTTCAACGAATGCTGAAAGGACCACATGTTCAGCGGCGGTGACTACCATGAAGTCGCGAGGTGGCTTGAGAACTTCGCCAACTCCCACGCCAAGCGCGAAGACCCCAGGGCCGAAAGCGTGCTCAGCGCCGGCGGGCCGCGCGAGGGCGTGAGCTACGGTGTCCGCGTGAGACTCGACGAGCGCCTCTCGTCGGAGATCGAGCTCCAGTTCGCGGACGTGGCAAGGGATCGCGGCAGCATGGCCTGGTGCCAGCACCTGGCCGATCGCGCGCGCGGGCTCGCCCGCGAGGCCAGGGCGGCGGCCGGCGGTCTCCCAAGACCCGCGTAGCGGTGGCGTCCGGCCGTCGGTCCCCGCGCTGGCTCGCATCGGGCGACTGGAACGCGTTTTTCGGGCTGGCGCTCGACAACACCGCCCAGCTCGTCATCCTTTCGAGTCTCCTCATCGGCGTCTTCAAGTTCCCCGCCGACCTCGTCCTGGGCCGCATGGTCCCAGGCACCGCGGCGGGGGTGCTCGTCGGCGACCTGATCTACACGGTCCTCGCCATCCGGCTCATGCGGCGCACCGGGCGCGACGACATCACGGCCATGCCCTTTGGCATCGACACCCCGTCGCTCTTCGGGCTTGTCTTCGGCGTCTTGGGACCGGCCATGCTGATCACGGGTGACCCGGTCCTCGCTTGGAAGATCGGCATGGGCGTCACCGTGGCCATGGGCGGGCTCAAGCTCGTCCTGGCCTTTGGCGGCGACTGGGTGCGCACGCTGGTTCCGCGCGCGGCGCTTCTGGCCTCGATCGCCGGCGTGGCAATCCTTCTCATCGCTTTCCTGCCGGCGCTGAAAGTCTTCGGGGACCCGCTGGTCGGTGTCACGTCGCTCACGATCGTGCTGGTCGCGCTGGTGGGGCGGGTCAGGCTGCCCGGGGGATTGCCCGGTGCCTTCGCCGCGGTTCTGGCGGGCGCGGCGGTTTTCTGGCTCCGCGCCGCGGCGGGTGCGGGTCCGGCGTCGCTCGCCGCGCCGCCCGCATCGCTGGCCCTGGCGATCCCGTGGCCGACCCTCGCATGGGTGCCGGTTTTCGGTGAGGCGCTGCAATACCTGCCGCTCGCAGCGCCCTTCGCGCTCGCCACCGTCATCGGCGGCATTGACAATACCGAGTCCGCGATCGCCGCCGGCGACGAGTATCGCGCGCGCGACATCCTGCTGACCGAGGCGGTGGCCACGATGGCGGCGGGGCTCTGCGGCGGCGTAATCCAGAACACACCCTATATCGGGCACCCGGCCTACAAGGCCATGGGCGCCCGAGCGGGGTACACCCTGGCGACGGCCCTCGTCATCGGCGTGGGAGCAGCCGTGGGCGCGGTCTCCGTGCTGGTGAGCGTGCTGCCCGAAGCTGCCGTCGCGCCGATCCTGATCTTCATCGGGCTCGAGATCACCGCTCAGGCTTTTCTGGCCTCACCGGCGCGTCATGCCGCCGCCATCGCCATTTCCTTCATCCCGGCCGTCGCGGCCCTCGTGCTTATCGAGGTGAACCAGTTCCTGGCGTCGGCCGGCCAGAGCCCGGCCGATCTTTCCGGTGAGGGGCAGGCGGCGTTCCGCAATCTCCTCGTGCTCGGCAATGGATTCATCGTCACGTCGCTCTTCTGGGCATGGGCGCTCGTCTCCGTCATCGACGGGAGACTCGGCCGCGCGGCGGCGGTATTTTGCGCCTGCGCCGCCGCGACGCTGTTCGGTCTCATGCACTCTCCGCTGCCGAGCGGAGCCCTCTTCTGGCCGTGGGCCGCGGGACGGAGCGGGCCGATGGTTCTTGCCGCTGCCTACGGCGTCGGGGCAGGGCTGCTGATTCTGTTGGGCAGGGCGCGCGCGGCGCGCTAGCGGCCGAGGAGAGCGAGCATCTCGGCGTCGCTCTTGAACTTGAGCTCCTCGACGCCGGCCTGAGCGGCGCGGGAACGCTCTTCCTCTTCGATACGCTGCACGTCCTTGAATGTCACGGGCGAGGCGCCGGCCTTCTCGAGGGCGGCCATGACCCCGGCGAGCACGCGCTCGGCCTCCGCGGCCGGACGCTTGGGCCGGGGCGCGAGCCATGCGAGGACCCGCTTGATGCCCGTCTCGGCATCGAGCTTGGCGCGGCCGACGACGCCGTCGCTCGCCCGCCGGGCCCAGCCCACCACGAAGACTCCCGCAATCGGCTGGCCCGCCTCGGGATCCCACACTTGATACGCCGCCCCGGGATCCTGCCCGGCGTCCGGAGCGGTGACGTAGAGCCCGTCCTTGTAGGGGAGGCCGAACCGCTCGTCCACCCGGTCGCCCACGGCGAAGACCACCGTGTCGCAGGGAATGCGCGAAACCTCACCCGTGCCGACTGCAATGATCCGGTCGCCCCTGCGCTCGAGCCGGGTTTCCTCCACTTCGAGCCCGACCACGCGCCCGTTCTCTTCCACGACGCGCCGGGGCGAGGCGAGGAAGCGGAAACGCAGCCGCGCGTGAGTTTGCTCGGCCGGCTCGGGTTTTCCCGCGAGGGCCTTGGAGAGATCGTCCGGGCTCTGCCCGACGGCCTCGAGGCGCGGCCGGATGCGCTCGAGCTCCTGCAGGTAGAGCTCGCGGTCGAAGGCGTCTTCGATATCCTCGAACTCTTTGTCCTCGTACGCTTTCTCGAAGGGGCCACGTCGCGCGACGGCGACGATCTCATCGCAATCGCAGTAGTGCGCGCAGTAGTTCGCGACGTCGACCATGACGTTGCCCACGCCCACGATGGCGACCCGGCGCCCCATGGGAAACTCGCGCTCCGAGAAAGGGGGCAGCCGGTTGTAGTGGTAGACGAGGTCCTTGGCGTGGTGGACGCCGGGGAGCCGCTCGCCCTCGACGCCGAGGTACTTCGTGCCCTGGGCGCCGTGGGCGAAGACCAGCGCGTCGAAGCCCATGCTCTGGAGCTGGGGGACGGTGAGAGGGCCGCCGGGCCCGACCGCGACATGGCCCAGGTAGGTGACGCGCGGCTCGCTCAGGATTTTCTGGAACTGGCGCCTGAGCCCGCCCTTCATCTTGTACTTGTCGAGGAAGATGCCGTACTCGGCGAGCCCGCCCGGCTTGATGTCGCGGTTGAGCAGCAGCACGCGGCAGCCGGCACCCGCAAGCGCCCGGGTGGCGAAGAGCCCCGCCGGACCGGCTCCGACGACGGCGACCACGGGGACGAGTTCGTCTGCCATCGCTTGTGACGATAGCATACGAGCGATCGGACGCGAATGCAGGATTGGGCTTGACCGTCCGATGGGCGGGATGATAAAGATTAGCCAGATTGTGAATCTTCTCACGAAGCGGCCGGGTGCGGCGATCCTACATCGAGGTCTAGGAGGAATGCACATGGGCAGTCGTTTGACGCAGGCGTGCGTGGCTTTCGCGGTCGGCGCAGTGGTGGCTGTGGGCTTCGCGGCATCCGCTCAGGCGCAGGCCGCCTGGGAAGCGCCGGCAGCCGAGAAAAGCAAGAAGAACCCGCTTCCCGACAACAAGGCCACGCAGGAGATGGGCGAGAAGGTCGCAAAGATCAACTGCGCGCCCTGCCACGGCGCCAAGGGCAAGGGTGACGGTGCCGCCGCGGCGGCGCTCAATCCCAAGCCGGCGGACTGGACGTCGAAGAAGGTACAGGCCGAGTCCGACGGTGAGCTCTTCTGGAAGGTGAGCACCGGGAGAGGGGCCATGCCCGCCTGGAAGCACTTGCCCGAGAACGACCGATGGGCGCTCGTTCGCTATGTCCGCTCTCTTGGAGGCAAGTAGGTAGCGTTCTCGATCCGGGTGTGACGGCCAGGAGGGCCGGCCTGACGAGCGGCCCGGTCTGACCGAAGTTTCCGCGGCATACGTCCTCCGCGGGGCAGTAAGATCGAGGCAGGTTGCGCATGAGCGAAGAGCAGCCATCCTCGGACACGAGCGGGCAGGTCCTGCGTGATTCTCTGGGCGAGATCCGCCAGAGCGTCGACGCGCTCGCGGAGCATTTCCACCGGCTGGAGAAGGACAGGTCTCCGGTCCCTCCGGCCTCGAGCCCGACTCCTGCCGATAATCCCGAAGAGCGCAACCCGCTATCGCTCGGCCAGGAGATCCTTGCTATCCGATCTACTGGCCTCGAGCCCGCCCAGGTCTTCTCTCTCGCCATGGATCGCGTCGCGCGCCTCCTCTCGGCTGATCGCGCGATGCTTTTCGTCTGGGAGGAGGAGAGTTCGTGCCTCCTGGCGCGCGCCGGGCGCGGTTTTCGCCGTGACGATCTTGAGGCGATCTCCATCAAGGCCGGCGACGGGCTCATCGGCCAGGCCTTCCAGAACGGGGGGATCGAGCGATCTTCGAGCGGGGCGGTCAGCCTAGCGGAGGATCCGTTTCTCGCGCTCTTCCCGGTTCGCGACGCCGTCGCGGTGCCGATCCAGGCCGCCGGGCAGCCCGCGGGGGTGCTCTATGCCGGGCGCCGCGCGCCACGGCCGCCGTTTTCGGAGCAGGAGGTGCTGCTGCTCCTGGTCATCGCGGATCGCGTCGGTACCGCGCTTGCCCATCGACAATTTGTCGAGACGACCGGCGGGCACATCGGCCGGCTGCGCGAGCTCGAGATGTTCGTCGGCCAGGTGCAGCTCGGCGGGGAGATGGACGAGATGCTCTCGCGGGCCTGCGAGGCCGCCTGCCGGCTGGCTGGGGTTCCCGTCGCCGCCCTCGGTGTCCCCGCCGGTCCTGACGGGCTGTCGCTCGCAGCCTCCACTGGATTGCCGGCCGAGGTAGTCGCTGCGTGGCGGGCTGATCCGGGACGGGGGCTGACGGGCGAGATGTTCGCCACGCATCGTCCCGTGCTGTGCCGCGACGCGCAAAGCCGGGATGGGTGCGAGGATGACCCGCTCCATGTGGCTGGGCTCCGGGGTTGCCTCGTCGTGCCCCTCCGCCTCGGCCACCAGACCGTGGGGGCGCTCTACCTGGCGGATCCGGACCCGAGAGAATTCACGCCTGAGCAGGTGGGCGCGGCTCAGGTGCTGGCCTCGCTGGTTGCGCTCGGGATGGAGAACCACAGGCTTCACGGCGAGTCGCGGATGACGTTCGACGGCATGCTTTCCGCGCAGGAGCAGCTCATCCAGACAGAGAAGGCCCGCGCGGTCGGCGCCTTGGCAGGCGGGATCGCGAACGAGTTCAACAACCTCCTCGCCGTCGTGCTGGGCAAAACACAGCTCATGCTTGCCCGGGCGCCCGATGGCCCCGTGCGCGAAGGGCTCGGAGCGGTCGAGGAAGCGGCATGGCGGGCGGCCGACATCGTGCGGCGGCTCCAGGGCTTCGCCGCCGCCACCATGGACGACGCGACGGCGTCCGTTGATCTGACCGCGGTGGTCGAGGACGCCATCGCCCTGACCCGCCCCGTCTGGAAGGACGAGGCAGAGGCACGGAGCGTGCGGATCGACGTGGCGACCGATCTCGACAGGGTGCCGCCCGTGGCCGGACAGGTCGGGGCGCTGCGCGAGGCGGTGATGAACCTCATCCTGAACGCGGTCGATGCCATGCCGCGCGGCGGACGCCTGGGGCTGACGACGCGGCGTGTGGACACGGGTGTGGAGCTCCAGGTTTCCGATACTGGAGAGGGAATGCCGGAAGGCGTTCGCCGCCGCATCTTCGACCCGTTCTTCACGACCCGCGGGCCCCAGCGCACCGGACTCGGGCTCTCGGTGGTCCACGGTGTGGTGGACCGCCATCGCGGCAGTGTGCGCGTTCGCAGCGAGCCGGGCGGAGGCACAACGGTGACGCTATGGCTGCCGGCGGCCCCCGGCCACGCCATGGAGTCCAGGCAGCCCGTGCCCGACGCGCCTCGCGAGCAGGACCCCGGCAAGCCGGTGGCTACCTCCATCTTGGTGCTCGAGGACGAGGAGCAGATCCGCACCATGCTCGTGGACGCTCTCACCGAAGCCGGGTATCGGGTCGAGTCGGCTACCGACGGGTTGACTGGCTTGGCACACTTCCAGGGAGGGGAGTTCGACGTCGTGCTGACAGACCTCTCGCTGCCCGAGTGCTCCGGCCTCGACGTCGCGCGCACCGTCAAGGGCCTGCGTCCTGAGACGCCGGTGGTGCTCATCACGGGCTGGGGGCACCTCCTCGATCCCGGGCGGCTCCGCGAGAGCGGAGTGGACCTCATGCTGGTCAAGCCTTTCCGCCTCGAACGCGTCGTGTCCGTTGTGGCTGACGCCGTTCGCCTTCGGCCCTCCGTCTAGCACGCCGCGTGGTGAGGCGCCTCGCCGCCATCGACCTGGGCACCAACACCGTCCGCCTGCTGGTGGTGGAGGCCTCGGGCTCCCAGTGGCGCACGCTCCACGAGGAGCAGCGCGTGACCAGGCTGGGCGAGGGACAGGCCACCGCAGCCACTCTCCAGGCGGCTCCAATGAGACGAACCGTCGACGCAGTGGCGGAATTCGCCCTGCGGGCCGAGGGCTTGGGAGTCGGCGACGTGCGCATCGTCGCCACCAGCGCGGTCCGCGAGGCCGACAATGGCGCCGAGTTCGTGGATCTGGTCCGCTCCTTCACCGGCCGGGAGATGAGTGTGATCACCGGGGAGGAAGAAGCGAGGCTGACGCTGCTCGGTGTCTCCGCTGGGCTGCCGGCGCTCCGAGGATCATTCCTCCTCTTCGACGTGGGAGGGGGCAGCACCGAATTTGTGGTCGCTGAGGCAGGGAGACCCGCTGCGCTCGTCAGCTTGAGGCTCGGCGTCGTCGAGCTCGCCGAGCGTTTCATGGGCCTGGGACCGGTCGATCCCGAGCGAGACAGAGCAATGACTGCTGAGATCGAGGCGCGGCTTGCCGGGGGACTGACAAGGGATATCCTCCACCATGGCGCTTCGACGCTCGTGGGCAGCGCGGGGACGGTAACGACCTTAGCGGCCCTCGACCTGGGTCTCGACACCTATGACCCGCGCCGTGTCCACGGCCACCGCCTCACGCGAGCGGCGATAGGGGCCCTTCGGGCCCGGCTCGCAGCGCTCAGCCTGCCGGAGCGCGCAGCGCTGCCCTGCCTCGAGCTGGGTCGCGCCGACCTGATCGTGCCGGGTGCGGCGATCTGCGTGGCGGCGATGGACACGCTTGGTTTCGAGGACTTGCTGGTCAGCGACCGTGGGCTACGGGAAGGGGTCCTCTATGAGATACTGGCGGAAAGATGATCCACGTGCGACCCCCCGTACCGACTGGCTGGCCGGACTCGGGCCGGGACATGGGCCCCGGACGCTTCGACACCCAAGTCCCCGGCCGGCTCTCCCGGCTTGATCGTCCCCGGAGCTGAAGCGGGCATGGCCAACCGATCGGGGCAGTGGAGGGTTCCAGACCCGGTCAACCCGTCGGCGAACTGGAGTCCCCGTTCCGCGAAGTGGGCGTGGCTCGAGGTCATCATGCCGATCCTCGCGGTGGCCCTGCTGATCGTGTTCTTCAAGCCACAGCACACGCCGCAACTCTTCCTCGAGAGCGTGACCTCGCCGGCAGCCTGGGCAGCCTGGGCCTTGCTGGGCGCGGCGGGAGGCGTGCTGACTTTCTCCGGGCTCTTCGTCCTGTTTTTCCTGCTCTACTCGCCCGTCTACCTCGCGGGCAAGCTGCCCGTGTTTGCGGGCAAGGGGGGCTGGACCGATCGGCGAGAGATCCGCTTCTATGGGCTCTGCTTCGTCCTCCTCTGCATACTGCTGGGGCTCCTGCTGTGGGATTGGCACTGGTTCGTTGCCGCGTTCCTGCTCTTGACGGGCTTTGCGCCGGCGCTCTGGCGGGTTCTCGTGTGATCCCCCCGGGTTGACAGGCCCCGGCACGCTGACTATCCTTGGCCAACGGATATGGATGATATCGCGGTCTTGGTGCTCAACTACACGTACGAGCCGCTGCATTTCACCAACGCCAGGCGCGCGGTGACGCTGCTGCTCGCCGGCAAGGCCGAAAGCGTGGAGTCGTCTCCCCGCGTGGTGCGCTCGCCGTCGCGAATTTTCCCCCTGCCGTCGGTGATCCGGCTGGCCGTCTACATTCGCAAGCCCTTTCTCGAGCGCGTCGCATTCAACAAGAAGAATATCCTGCGTCGCGACGGCTACACCTGCCAGTACTGCAGCCGGCGCGGCGAGAAGCTCACCGTCGACCACGTCATGCCGCGCTCGCGCGGCGGCCAGACGACCTGGACCAATGTTGTCGCCGCCTGCCTCCGGTGCAACCTCTTCAAGGGGAACCGGACGGTGGAGGAAGCGCGCTTGCGCCTGATCCGCGAGCCGGTGCACCCGCAGTTCCTTTTCTCCGTCCACTTGATGCGGCATCCCCACGCGACGAGCTTCCTCGACTCGTGGCGGAAATACCTCGTCGCGGTTCCGACCACCCTCTGAGCGCGTCGTTCCGGCTGTCCTCCGAATTCGAGCCCGCGGGCGACCAGCCCCGCGCCATCGAGCGCCTGACCGAGCTGCTGGCGGAAGGAAGCCCGCACACGGTGCTGCTCGGCATCACGGGCAGCGGCAAGACCTTCTCGCTGGCAAACGTCATCACACGGCTCGGCCGGCCCGCCCTCGTCATCTCTCCCAACAAGACGCTGGCCGCCCAGCTGTACGGCGAGTTCAGATCGTTCTTCCCGGGCGCCGCCGTCGAGTACTTCGTCTCCTACTACGACTACTACCAGCCGGAAGCCTATATCCCGCAGTCGGACACGTACATCGAGAAGGACGCCCTGGTCAACGACGAGATCGACCGGATGCGACATTCGGCGACGACCTCGCTCTTCGAGCGGCGGGACGTCGTGGTCGTCGCCTCGGTCTCGTGCATCTACGGCATCGGTGCGCCGGAGACCTATCAGGGCATGCACGTGGGGCTCGAGGCCGGCCAGACCATCGAGCGCGACGTGCTCATCCGGAGCCTGGTCGCCATCCAGTACGAGCGCAACGATGTCGACTTCCGCCGCGGGACCTTTCGCGTCCGGGGCGACGTCGTGGAGATCTTCCCGGCGGCTGCCGAGTCGGAGGCCCTGCGCGTCGAGCTGTGGGGAGACACGGTCGAGAAGCTGTCGACCCTGGATCCGCTGCGCGGTGTGACCACGGGCTCGGTGGCGAGCGCGAGAGTCTACCCGGCGAGCCACTACGTCACGCCCGCGGACCAGCTCGAGCGCGCGGTGGCGGGCATCATGGAAGAGCTGGGCGAGCGGCTGCGCTTTCTCAAGGGCAAGAACCGCCTGCTCGAGGCCCAGCGGCTCGAGCAGCGGACGCTCTTCGACATGGAGATGCTTCGCGAGATCGGCTACTGCCACGGTGTCGAGAACTACTCGCGCCACCTCTCGGGGCGGAAGCCGGGTCAGAATCCGCCGACGCTGATGGACTACCTGCCCAAGGACGCCATCGTCATCATCGACGAATCCCACGTGACGGTGCCGCAGATACGCGGCATGTACCCCGGGGACCGCTCCCGCAAGGAAACCCTGGTCGAGTACGGCTTCCGCCTCCCCTCGGCCTTCGACAATCGGCCGCTGACGTTCGAAGAGTTCACGGCCATCGTGCCGCAGACTCTCTACGTATCCGCAACGCCCGGGCCGTACGAGCTCGGCCGCGCGGGCGGGCGTCGGGGGGGAGTGGGCATGCCCTGGGAGGGCGGGGCGGTGGCCGAGCAGATCATCCGGCCGACGGGACTGATGGACCCGAAGATCACGGTCAAGCCTGCCGGCCTCCAGGTGGACGATCTCATGGCCGAGGTCCGCGCCCGCGGCGAGTGTGGCGAGCGCGTGCTCATCACCACGCTGACCAAGCGCATGGCCGAGGACCTGAGCGAGTACTACCAGCAGAACGGGCTCAGGGTGCGCTACCTCCATTCCGACATCGACACGCTCGACCGCGTGGCCGTGATCCGCGAGCTGCGCATGGGCAAGTACGATGCCCTCATCGGCATCAACCTGCTGCGCGAAGGGCTCGATTTGCCCGAGGTCTCGCTGGTCGCCATCCTCGACGCGGACAAGGAGGGCTATCTTCGGTCCGCGACCTCGCTCATCCAGACCTCCGGCCGCGCGGCCCGCCACGTCAACGGGGAAGTGATCATGTACGCCGACACGGTGACCGGGTCCATGCGGGAGGCCATCGCCGAGACCGATCGGCGGCGCGTGGTGCAGGAGGCGTACAACCAGGCGCACGGCATCACGCCGGAATCCGTGAAGCGCGGCATGAAAGACCTGCTGGACAGCGTGCCCGAGCGGGACTATTACACGGTCGACGTGCAGAAGGAGACTCTGCCCGCCTGGGAGAGCCCCGAAGCCCTCAAGCGCCACATCGCCGAGCTGGAGGGGGCGATGAAGGAAGCCGCGCGGAGGCTCGACTTCGAGCGGGCCGCCGAGATGCGCGATCGGATCAAGGCGCTCAAGAAGATCGATCTGGGCGTCCGCTGAGGGGGCGCGCAAGCAGCCATGGTCATCAAGTGGACTCTCATGTTCTTCGCGGCTCTCTCCTTGGCCCTCGTGGTGCTGTCGAAGCTGGTGTCGTTCATGAACCCCCCACGCCCGGGGCGTCCGCGGCCGCCACTCTTGCGCAGGCTCGACCGCATGCTGCGTTGGAGCGTCCTGATCCCCGCGGCGATAGGCCTCGCCGTGCTCGTGGTGACGCTGTGGCTGGGCGCGTAGCGACGATCGACCTCGCGGCGAGGCTCGCGCAGCTGCCCGACCGCCCGGGCGTCTATCTCTACAAGGACGCCAAGGGCCAGATCATCTACATTGGGAAGGCGGCCTCGCTCCGCGGCCGCGTCCGCTCCTACTTCCAGGAGTCGCGGGCGCGCGACGCGAAGACGGATGCTCTCGTGGGACAGATTCGCGACCTCGAGTTCATCGTCACCGGCAATGAGCTCGAGGCCCTTATCCTCGAGTCCAACCTGGTCAAGCGACACCGGCCGCGGTACAACATCATCCTCCGCGACGACAAGCACTATCCGTTCCTCAAGCTCACGACCAATGAGGAATACCCGCGCCTCGTCGTGGCGAGGCGGGTGCAACGGGACGGCGCGGCCTATTTCGGGCCTTTTTATCCCGCCACGGCGATGCGCGAGACGCTCCGGCTGGTGCGGCAACTCTTTCCCCTCAGGACCTGCCGCATCGCGATCGACGGCAAGAAGGCACGCCCGTGCCTGCAGTACTACATTCACCGATGCAACGCGCCCTGCGCCGCCCTCGAGACGCGCGAGGGCTATGACCAGACCGTGCGCGACGTCGAGCGCTTCCTCGAGGGCAAGAATGACGGGCTGGCGCAAGAGCTGACCGCCCAGATGGAAGCGGCGGCGGCCGAGGAGAAATTCGAGCAGGCAGCGCGCCTGCGGGATCGGGTGCAGGCGCTCAATACGGTCCGCGAGCGCCAGAAGATCATCTCGACGGAGGACAGTGACCAGGACATCGTGGGCTTCGTGCGCCAGGGTCACGACGCCTGCGTGCAGCTCTTCTTCGTTCGCCGCGGCCGCCTTCTCGGCCGTGAATCGTTCTTCTTCGACCGGCTCACCGCGACCGGCGAGGGCGAGATTCTCTCGGCGTTCCTGCGTCAGTTCTATGCGCGAGAGGTCGTGCCTCCACCCGAGATCCTGCTCTCCGAGGAAGTGCCGGAGGCTGGGCTGACGGGGGAGTGGCTGGCTTCCCGGCGGGGCGGCAAGGTGGAGCTCCTGGCGCCGCAGCGCGGGAGGAAGCGGGAGCTCGTGGCCATGGCCGAGGAGAATGCTGCGCTGGCATTGCAGAGCCATCTCCTCTCCCGCGGCAATCGGACGCAGGCGGTGCTCGACGAGCTCCAGCGCACGCTGGGCCTGTCGGAGCCGCCGCACCGCATCGAGGCCTTCGACATCTCGACCTTCCAGGGTGGGGAGACGGTCGCGGCCATGGTTGTCTGGCAAGACGGCGAGATGAAGAAAGACGACTACAAGCGCTACCGTATCCGGACCGTCACGGGTACGGACGACTTCGCCGCCATGCACGAGGTCGTGAGCAGGCGCTACGGACGAGCGCTCGAAACCGACGGCGTGCTCCCGGACCTGGTCCTGCTTGACGGGGGCCGGGGGCAGCTGGGCGCGGGACTCAAGGCCCTCGAGGCCCTGGGACTCGACTACCTGCCGATGGTCTCGCTGGCCAAGCGGGCGGAGGAGGTTTACACGCCCGACCGCCTCGAGCCTCTCGTGCTCGACCTGACATCACCCGCCCTCCAGGCGCTCCAAAGGGTCCGCGACGAAGCCCACCGCTTCGCCATCACGTACCACAAGAAGCTTCGCAGCCGGCGAACCATCAGCTCGGTGCTCGACCAGATCCCCGGCATCGGCCCCACGCTGAGGACGAGCCTTCTCAAGACGCTGGGCTCGGCGAGGGCTGTGCGCGAGGCCTCGGTGGGCCAGTTGGCGGCGGTGCCCAAGGTCTCTCCCAGACTGGCCGAACGCATCCACGATTTTTTCCACCCGGCCCCCAAGGACAAGGAACCATCCGGGACCGAACCGGGTTAGACTCACCGATAGTCCAAACCGAAAGGGGGTGAAAATACATGAAGAAGATCCTTATGGCTTTGGTGCTGGTGCTGGCGACCGCCGGTGCGGCGCTCGCGAACCAGTGCCCGCTGCTGGTCAAGCAGATCGAGGACGCTACCGCCGGCAAGACCGACGACAAGTCCAAGAAGGCCCAGACGCTTGCCGCCGAGGCCAAGACGCTGCACGCCGCCGGCAAGCACGCCGAGTCCGTGGCGAAGGCTGACGAGGCTGCCGCCGCGATCGGTCTCACGCTGAAAAAGAAGTAGTCTCCGCATGCCCGCCCCGGGGGCCCATCGGCCCCCGGGGGCTCGTTCTTGCGTCCTGCCTCCTAAGTGTGGGAAAATCAGCGAGAATATGGCCAGCGACGACCGAGCAGACCGTTATCCCTTCCGTGAGATCGAAGCCAAGTGGCAGCGGGTGTGGGAAGAGAGCGGGCAGTTCCGCGTAACCGAGGATCGCGCGCGCCCGAAGTACTACTGCCTCGAGATGTTCCCGTATCCCTCGGGCCGGATTCACATGGGCCACGTGCGTGTGTACACGATCGGCGATCTCCTCGCGCGCTTCAAATGGATGCGTGGCTACAACGTGCTCCATCCGATGGGGTGGGATGCGTTCGGACTGCCCGCCGAGAACGCCGCCATCGACAATGGCGTCCACCCCGCCGTGTGGACACACGAGAACATCGCCAATATGAAGACGCAGCTCCGCCGGCTCGGCATGTCCTATGACTGGGACCGTGAGCTTGCCACCTGCGACCCGTCCTACTACCGCTGGGAGCAGCTCGTCTTCATCCGCATGTTCGAGCGAGGGCTGGCCTACAAGCAGCGCTCCACGGTCAACTGGTGCCCCTCGTGTCAGACCATCCTGGCCAATGAGCAGGTCGAGAGCGGGCTCTGCTGGCGCTGCGAGTCCGAGGTGACTACGAAGGACATCGAGGGCTGGTTCTTCAAGATCACCGACTACGCCGAGGAGCTCCTGGCCTGGTGCGACCGGCTGCCCGGCTGGCCCGAGCGCGTGATGACCATGCAGAAGAACTGGATTGGGAAGAGCGAAGGAGCCGAGTTCGAGCTGCCGGTCGGCGGCCGCGGAGATCTCGCGATCACGATCTTCACGACGCGCCCCGATACCTCCTTCGGCATGACCTATGCGGTGCTGGCGCCCGAGCACCCGCTGGTGGACAGTCTCGTGACGGACCCGGAGGAGCGCCTGAGGGTGCGGGCCTTCCGGCAGGAGGTCGCGCGCGAGTCCGAGATCGAGCGGCTGGCCGTCGACCGCGCCAAGAAGGGTCTCGGGCTCACGGCCCGCGCGATCAACCCGTTCACGGGGAAGGAGATCCCTCTCTTCCTCGCGGACTACGTACTCATGGGCTATGGCACGGGCGCCATCATGGCCGTGCCGGGCGAAGACCAGCGTGACTGGGACTTCGCGAAGCAGCACGGTCTCGAGATCATCGCGACCGTCAAGAGGCCCGAAGGCTGGCAGGAGACACAGGCGTACACGGGCGACGGCGTCAAGATCAACTCCGGCTTCCTCGACGGGTTGCCGATCGAGGAGGCGAAGCGAAAGGCCATCGACTGGCTCGTCGCCAAGGGCATCGGCCGGTCGAAGGTCAACTACCGTCTGCGCGATTGGGGCATCAGCCGCCAGCGATACTGGGGCGCCCCCATCCCCATCCTCTACTGCGAGTCATGCGGCATGGTAGCGGAGAAGGACGAGAACCTGCCGGTTCTCCTGCCCCAGGATGTGCAGATCAGCGGCAAGGGTGGCTCTCCGCTGGCGGAGGTCGCCACGTTTGTTCACGCCACGTGTCCGAAGTGCGGCGGCCGGGCCCGGCGCGACACCGACACCATGGACACCTTCGTGGAGTCCTCCTGGTACTTCCTGCGCTACTGCTCGCCGCGCTCCGAGCAGGGCATGTTCGACCGGTCGGCGGCCGAGTACTGGATGCCGGTGGACCAGTACATCGGCGGCATCGAGCATGCAGTGCTGCACCTGCTCTACGCGCGGTTCTTCACCAAGGTGCTCCGTGATCTCGGCATGATCACGCTCGACGAGCCGTTCGCCGCCCTCCTGTCCCAGGGCATGGTGATCAAGGACGGCGCCAAGATGTCCAAGTCCAAGGGCAATGTCGTGGACCCGGACGACATGATCCGCCGGTTCGGGGCGGACGCGACGCGGCTCTTCACGCTTTTCGCCGCGCCTCCGGAACGGGACCTGGAATGGACGGAGAGCGGTGTCGAGGGCGCCTCGCGCTTCCTCAACCGTCTCTGGCGTTTCGTGCACGCCCACGCGCAAGAGATCATGGGCGCGGGTCGTGTCCCTGGCGCCCACTCGGACGCCGGCCGCGCCTTCCGCCGGGCTATCCACGAAACCATAGGCCGTGTCACCTCTGACGTGGAGCGGGACTTCCACTTCAATACCGCGATCAGCACGATCATGGAGCTGGTCAACGCGCTGCACGACTTCGAGCGGGCCTCGCTCGATCGCGCCGCCCGGGAAGAGCGAGGGGCGCTCCTCCGCGAGGCGGTGGACGTGACGCTGCGGCTGCTCGGCCCGGTATGTCCGCATTTCGCCGAGGAGCTTTGGCACGGGCTCGGTCACCGTGAGAGCCTCTTCACGCAGCCCTGGCCGGCGGCCGATCCGGCCGCACTCGTCAAGGAGCAGGTGACGGTCGTGGTCCAGGTGGACGGCAAGGTCCGCACCCGTCTCACCGTGGATATCTCGGCGCCCGAGCAGGCCGTGCGTGAGCAGGCCCTGGCGGAGGACAAGGTCCGCCCGTGGCTGGACGGACGCGAGGTGGCCAAGGTCGTGGTTGTTCCGGGGCGCCTCGTCAATATCGTGACCCGGGCATGAGCCGGCTCAAGTTTTGCGGCGCGCTCCTCGCCGCCGCCCTCACGGCATCAGCGACGGGCGGGTGCGGCTACGCGCTGCAGGGCAATCTGCCGGAGCATCTCAAGACAGTGTCCGTTCCCGTCTTCAGGAACCGCACCAGCGAGGCGGGCGCCGAGAGCACCATCACCGCGGCCGTGGTCAACGCGTTCACCAGCAATGGCAGGCTCCGGGTTGTTCCGCTCGACAAGGCCGACTCCGTCCTCGAGGGAGAGATCGTCGGCTACAACGTGCAGTCCCTCACCTATGACAGCAAGCTCAACCTCCGCTCCTACCGCCTGACCGTGAGCATGGACGTCCGCTTCCGCGACCTCAAACGGAGCGAGCTGCTGTGGCAGCAGAATGGGCTCGTCGAGGAGGTCTCTTTCGACGTCGCCGGGCAGGTCTCGGACACGATCAGCCGCGAAGAGGGCGCCGTGAAGCAGGCGGCCCTCGAGATCGGCCGGAAAGTGGTCAATCGCGCGGTCGACCGCTTCTAGTGCAGCACTCGGCCTGGCTCCGGGCGCTCGAGCAGGGGCAGGTGGCGCCGGTCGTGGTGCTCAACGGCCCGGAGCCTTTCCTCATCGAGGAAGCCCTGGGCAGGCTCACTTGCGTCGTGTGTCCCGATCCCGCGCTGCTCGCGATGAGCCGCGAAGTGCTCGAGGCGCGCGAGGCAGGATCCGAGGGGATCGTGCGGGCGGCCGAGACGCTTCCGTGGGGAGCGCCGCGGCGGCTCGTCATTGCCCGGGGCGTCGAGGCGCTGGGCACGAAACAGGCCGAGCCTCTCGTCGCGTACCTCCGCGCTCCGAACCCTAGTACCGTGCTCGCTCTCGCTGTCGTCCAGCCCCTCGCTCCCTCGCACTGGCTTCTCAAGGCCGTGTCCGCTGGTTCGGTGGTGGAGCTGCCGCAGCTCACCGGCCGCGCCCTCGCGGCCTGGCTGCGCTCGCGCGCCTCCGCCGAGGGCCTCGAGCTGGGCGATGACGCGGCTCAGCTGCTCATCACGCTGGTCGGCGACGACCCGGCCGCCCTCGCGGGTGAGGTCGTCAAGGCGGCGATCGGGGGAGGGGCGGAGAACCGGCGTGTCGGGGTCGCCGAGGTGCGGGCGGTCGTGGGCGAGCACCGGTCGCGAGAAGTCTTCGAGCTGACCCGGGCCGTCGAAGAGAAGGATGCGGGCGCCGCGCTGCCGCTGCTCGAGCGCCTTCTGGCGGGGGGCGAAGAACCGCTGCGGATCCTTGCCATTCTTGCCGGGCAGGCCCGGCGCCAGCCCGCTCCGGCGGCGCCGCTGCGGCTCGAGCGCTGCTGGCAGGCCGAGCGCCGGCTCAAGCTGGGTGGGCCGCCCCGCCCGGAGCTCGTGCTCCTCGTAGCGGATCTGTGCAGAGCGTGAGTGTCCGCGTTGTCGCCTGCGCCCTCCTCGTCGCGGCGGCGCTTTCGCCTGGACGGGTCCTGGCCCTGACCGCTGGGGCTGCATCCCTCGCGATTGATCTGCCCGCCGGTGTGCCGCTTGCCGGCTACGGTGGCTTGCCACGGCGGGCGTGGATACCGGACCTCCTCGGGCGCTTTCCGTATGCTTTTTGGTTCAGGCCGTCCACGGGCGTTCACGATCCTCTCCGCGTCAGGGCCCTTGCTCTCGAGTCCGCCGGACTCCGCGTGCTCTGGCTGTCGGTGGACCTTGTCGGCGTGGATCCAACGCTGGTGTCCGAGCTGCGCGCGCGGCTCGGGCGGTCGGATGCTCCCTCTCCAGTGCTGATCCTCTCCGCATCGCATACGCACTCGGGCCCGGGCGCCTATGCCGAGTCGGCCTTCTGGGGCTTCCTGGCCGCCGACCGCGAGTCTCCGGCGGTGCGCAGGAGCATCCTCGACGGCATGGAGAGCGCGGCACGTGAGGCTCTAAGGCGCCGGGTGCCCGCGCGGGTCGCGGCGGGGAAAGCCACCGTCACCGGCATTGCAATGAGCCGGCTCGACCAGCCGCTTGATCCCGAGCTTGGAGTCCTCAAGGTAACGGGAGTCGACGGCCGATCGATTGCCCTTGTCTGGAACTACGCGATACATGGCACGGCGCTCGGCCTCGGGAACTCTCAAGTCTCGGGTGACCTCATGGGTGAGGCCTCCGCGCAGCTCGAGCGCGAGACCGGCGTGCCGGCCCTCTTTGTCAATGGTGCCGCGGGCGACGTCAGTCCCAAGGGGCGCGGCTGGCGCGGGGTGGAGAGCATTGGAGCGGCGCTGGCCTCGGCGGCGCTGGCGACGTGGAGCGCGCTGCCGCCCGGGCGCGACGATGCTCTGGGTATCGCCGAAAGCCAGGTCTCACTCCCCGATCCGGCAGTGTCGGTCCGCAACTGCGCCGGACGCTGGGTGCCGGGGGCCGTGCGAGTGGGTCTGGGCGGGGCGATGCCCTCTTCGGCCGGGCTCACGGCGGTGCGGATCGGCGAGACCGCCTGGGTCACCGTGCCGGGGGAGCTTCAGACGCGGCTGGGACTGGACATCAAGACAGCCGGTCATGGGCGCTTCGAGCAGACATTCGTCGCCGGCTACAGCAACGACTACCTCGGGTACTTCCTCACGCGAGTGGGCTACGGGCGCCCGAGCTATGTCGCCTGCGGAAGCTTCTACGGCGAGAGAGGGGGAGAGATCGTGCGGGATGCCGCCGTCGAGCTACTGGGCCGGCTCGCGGGGACGAGGCCCCGCGGCTGATGACCCGTCTAGCGGGCGAGGGAGCGGGCGAGAGCGGACTTCTTGCGGGCCGCCGTATTGCGGTGAATCACGCCCCGGCTCACGGCGCGATCGAGCTCACGGATGGCCGCATGCACCTCGTCGGCCGCCTTTGGGGTCTTTCCGGCCGCGGCCGCGCGCGCCGTCTTCACCGCCGAGCGGATGCCGCTACGCAGCGCGCGATTGCGCAGGCGCCGCTTGTCGTTCTGCTTGATCCGCTTCTTCGCGGAAGGGGTATTGGCCACGACGACCTTCCTCCTGTGACAGGGGATTGGGTGGGGCACGCCTGGGACGACACCAGACGGTACCGTCCATGTGCGCGACTGTCAAGGATTATGTCCCCGTGAGCGACGCGCAGCAGTCGCTGCACCATGGAGTCGTGCGCGCCGTGGGCGTCATCGCGGCGGCCACGCTCGTGAGCCGCGTGCTGGGTTTCGCGCGCGATATGGTCGTCGCGCGAGCCTTCGGCGCCGGGCCGGTCACCGACGCCTTCTTCGTCGCCTTCCGCATCCCGAACCTGCTCCGCCGGCTCCTGGCCGAAGGCGCCCTGTCCACCGCCATTATTCCCGTCTTCACCGAGTCTCTCCATCGGGGCGGGCGGACAGAGTTCGTGCGGGTGGTGCGTGCCGTCGCCGGCGTCGCAACGGTGGTCCTGTGCGTCGTGTCCGGGCTCGGCATGCTCATCGCTCCGTGGATCGTGCGAGTCATGGCACCGGGCTGGTCCGCGGACCCGGAGCTGATGGGGCTCGCCGGATCCCTGACGCGTTTCATGTTTCCATACCTACTGCTCGTGGGACTGGCTGCGCTGGCCATGGGAGCGCTCAATGCCCAGCACCGGTTTTTTACCGCAGCGCTCGGCCCCGCCGTGCTCAATGTCGCGATGATCGTCTCGGTGCTCGTGCTGGCCGGGCGAATGTCGCCGCCGATACTCTCGCTGGCGGTAGGTGTTCTCGTCGGCGGGGCCGGTCAGCTCCTTGTCCAGCTGCCGGAACTGGCGCGTCTCGGTGTCCCGCTCAGCCCCTCGGCCGAATGGTCGCACCCTGCCGTCAGGACCATCGCCGGTCGGCTCTGGCCCGCCGTCTTCGCGCTCGCCGCCGTGCAGGTGACTGTGCTCGTCAACACGCTGCTGGCGTCGCTGCTGCCCCAGGGCAGCGTGTCCTACCTCTACTATGCCGACCGTGTGATGGAGTTTCCGCTGGGCGTCTTTGGAATCGCCCTGGCCACCGCGGTGCTGCCCGGCATGGTCGCGCAGGCCGCGCGAAGAGAGCTCCGCGCACTGACTGAGACTCTCGGCTTCGCGCTGCGACTCTCGGCATTCGTCGCCGTGCCTGCCGCCGTGGGGCTCCTGGCTCTCGGGTACCCGATCGTGCGGCTGCTGTTCCAGCGCGGTGAGTTCGGCGCGG
>Ga0315278_10001288_pt1 | contig 21880 bp, 18 predicted proteins | sample YL17G06_0_MG_FD_203880 | JGI IMG/M metagenome (GOLD analysis project Ga0315278, IMG submission 203880) | Sediment microbial communities from Yellowstone Lake, YNP, Wyoming, USA - YL17G06_0 | ecosystem: Environmental > Aquatic > Freshwater > Lake > Sediment | place: USA: Wyoming | collected... | reverse complement strand
CAGCGGTGGACTTCCTTAACCGCGTCCTCTCGCTGAGGGTTGATCGACGGGCCGGCAAGAAACACGTCAGGATATGCCTGGGCGGTCTTCAGCACGTAGTCGTTGCTGATAAGAAACTCAGTGTGCTGTCTGTTGAGCAGGCCGGTCTGGTCATAGAACCCGTCCATGCCGAGGAGCACGGCTCTCTGGACATATCGGGAGGCCCGCAGTTCGGTGAGGAGATGGTCGAGGTATTTCCGGTTGGCCTCGCGTGGGTGAGCTGGTGAGAGTTCATGCTTCCACAGCAGAAAGCGAATCAGTGGGCTCTTGAGCAATTTAGGAGAAATGTAGCAGCCGTTGTCTCCGTCGGGCAGCGCGGCCAGATGGACATGGCAGTCGATCAGTGATTTCTCAGTAATTGCCGTGGCCATACGTCGCTCATTGTTCGGCGGCGAGAGCGGGAGGGGCGGGACTGGCGAGCGAGGCGAGACTTGCCCGTCCCGATTTTCGCGCACTTCATGCCCATCTTATGCGACCCGTTACCCCTCATCCCTCACGTTTCACGTCCCTGAAGTCGTTCCATCGCGATTCGTTTCAGGCTTCGCAGATCCATTTTCCCCGTGCCCAACACTGGCAGGGCGTCGACTTTAATGAAGTTAGGGCGTGGTGGAATAAATAAGTTTGGTAGTCCGTTTGCCGTGAGCTTGGTGACGATGCCGGGAATCTGTGACTCCTCCAGGGTGTGAAGCACCGCGAGTTGCTCGCCCTTGCGTTCGTCCGGAATGCCGGTGACGGCGAATACCTGCGTGTCGGTGCCTGCGGCCTGATGCAGCGCTTCCTCCACCTGCCCGTGCGGAACCATTTCCCCGCCGATCTTGGAGAAGCGTGAGAGGCGATCCGTGATGGTGAGAAAGCCGTCCTCATCCAGCGTGGCGATATCGCCGGTGATATACCAACCATCACGCAGGGCTTGCGCCGTCAGGTCTTCGCGTCCGAGATAGCCGTTCATCACGTTCGGCCCCTTCACGAGCAACATGCCTGGCGTTCCTGGTGGCAACGGGGCGAAGCTGTCGGGATCGACGATCTGCACGGACACGCCAGGAAGCGGTTGGCCGACAGTCCCCCTCCTGGAGGCCGGTTGATAGTAGCCGGCAGCTCGGAAGTCCGGACAATTGACGGCGACGACGGGAGCGCATTCGGTGATGCCGTAGCCCTCAATCGGTCCGATGCCGAACTGATCCTCAAACGCCTGGGCCAAGCGTGCCGAGAGTTTCTCAGCGCCGGTCACGACTACGCGCAGCGAGCTGAATTGCTCCGGGGTACAGCGGCGTTGATACAGCTGGAGAAAGGTCGGCGTGGTCACGAGGAACGTGATGCGGTAGCGGCGTACGAGTTCGCCGATGGCGGTGACGTCGATCGGGGAGGGATGAAAGACCAGGCCCGCGTTGTTGTACATGACGAACCAGAAGACGAGAAACCCGAACGAGTGAAAGAAGGGAAGGATTCCAAGGACTCGCTCGTGTTGGTAGAGATGGAGCACTTGGCTGGCTCCCTCAGCATTGGCATCGACGCTGAAGTGAGAGAGCATCACGCCTTTCGGTTCCCCGGTGCTGCCACTGCTGAAGATGATGGTAGCCAGATCATCCATCGTCAGCGGGGTGCTCTGCCCGCAAGCCAGTTCGATCATCCGCGCAGGAGCACAGAGGGCGAGGAGACTCGCGACGAGTTTCTGCCCTCTACCAATGCTATGGGCAACGTCCTCCAGCCAAATAATCGACGGCCCGTCCGGCAGATCCAACTTGGCCTTCTCGACAAAGGTTCGGCTGGTGACAATCGTGCGAAGGCCTGCGATTCGTACGGCTGCCTCGAGGCCGGATTGCCCGACCGTGTAGTTCAGATTCACGCTGGTTTTCCCGCACAACGGAACCGCCACGTTGACCAATGCGCCGGCGACGGTCGGCGGGAGCAGGATGCCGACATGACGCTGGTCATCCCACAGCGGCCGAAGCGCTCTGGCCAGGACGATAGAGCCGATCAGGGCTTGGAGCGACGACACATGAGGGCGGGTTTGGTCTGCCATGGCGAATCGGAATGGATGTCTCCGCATCGCGTGGATGAATGCACGGTGTAAGGGGCGGCGATAGGACTTGCGCAAGCGCCAGGCCGCTTCTCCGAGTGTGCGAATCGCGGCGCGGAGCTCGTGCGCCGGCGCTTCGGATGGTAGCGGTGTACCGAAGGACACCGACACAGGGTAGGGAATGCGCTCAGGCCATTTTGTGAGGAAACGACCGCGCTCAAAGCTGAAGATGCTGCCCCACACGCGATCCAAATGCACGGGGATGACCGGCACCTGCCGTCCTTTCACAATCCGTTCGAAGCCGCGACGGAACGGCAGCAGCGTACCGGTGCGGGTGATCTGTCCTTCAGGGAAGATGCAGACGATCTCTCCGTTGTCCAATGCGGTCCCTGCGTCACGCAGGGACCGCAGGATGAGACGCGGGCCCTCGCCAGAAGAGATAGGGATGACGCGCATGGCTTTCATGAGCGGCCTGAGCAATGGATACTCCGCGTACCGGGCATCCACCACGAAACGGATTGGGCGGTCCAGACTCGCCATCAGCAAGAGCCCGTCCACGAAGGACACATGGTTCGGTACCAGCAGCGCCGCGCCCTCTCGCGGCACGAACTCCCTTCCTATGACGGTCAGGCGATAGAGGAGGCGGGGCAGTAGCACTACTGTGAACCGCAGGAGGCTGTCCGGTAGAAGCCACAGGACGATGACTGTGCCGATCAGCGCCACGCCTGCGCAGGTCAGCAGAATGTCGGTGGCTGAGAGACCCATGTGCGAAAGGAATCCGGCGCCCAGCGAGCCAATCATGACACCGCCGAACATAAACGTGTTGCCCAATGCGATGACCGCGCCGCGTCGGTCGGCAGGGGCTCGCCATTGGATGAGCGCGTTGATCGGCACATTGATGCAGCCGCTGGCGATGCCGAGCACAGCCATCAGTGTCAGCGTGCCGGTCAGGCTGGGCGGAATCAGGCCCAGCGTCAGCAGTCCACCGGCCAGGCACAAGCAGCCAGGAAGGATCAGGCCGATTTCGATTTTCGAGGCAGAGAGACGACCGGCCAGCGCGGCGCCGATGCCGATGCCGATACCAAGGATCGCGAGCGGGAGACCGGACATCTCGTCGGAGAGTGCGAGCCGGCTCTTGGCATAGATCAGCATGTCCTGGCCGAAGAGGCTGGCGATGGTCCAGAACATGATATTCACGCCGATGGCCAGTCGCAACAGGCGGTCCGCACGCATCGCCGTCCAGGCGACGGCGATTGTGGCGCCCACGCCGCCTTCCGATCTGGCAGCCGGCACGTGCGGCACGGTCCAGGCGGCAATGAATCCGACAACGGACAGGACGGTCAGCGCGAGCCCAGCTAGCCAGGGACTGGCGTGGGAGAGGCCCAGAAAGAGGCCACCCGCCGTCGTGCCGCCGATGATGGCGAAGAAGGTCCACATTTTGAGCAACCCGTTGCCAAGCGAGAGCTGCTCGTAGGAAAGCAACTCGGGCAGAATGCCATACTTGGCTGGGCTGAAGAACGCGCTGTGGACGCCCATGCCCCCCAGGATGATCAAGGCGGGCCATCCGCCGGCTGGATCCACCCAGAGTGCCACGGCCCCGGCTCCCATCAGTGCGACTTCGCCCACCTTCATGGCAATGATGACGGTCCGCTTGCTCAACCGGTCCGACAGGACGCCGGCCACCAGAGAAAACAACATGAGCGGGAGGTTGAAGACGACGAAGGCAATGGTAGCCTGTGTCTGGGAGGCGGCTTCGAACACCGGTCCCGTCGGGCCGACGGCAGCCGTGACTTGCCTGATGGCCAGCAAGGCGACCATCAGTTTCCATGCGTTGTCGTTGAACGCGCCGAAGAATTGCGCGATCAGCAAGCCTCGGAGGGGATGTTGCATGGGGCGTGGGTCTTTACTGATGGGTGTCGTCACGCTGTGCCTCAGGTGATCGGGCCGGATGATGTTTCTGGGACCGGCAACCCCTCCAGTTCCATAATTCGTAACGCGTTAGTCGTGGGGCAGGGGCCTGGTCTGAGCTTGTAGTCGAATTGCAACGCGCCGGCTGTCACCGTTTCCGGAAAGTGGGCGTTCCTCAATCCTGGCACCGTCTTATCGAGATCGGTCAATTCCAGATCGTGAGTCGTGACCAAGCCGAAACCATTGCCTTGCGAGAGCGCAGTAATGAAGGAACGGCTCCCGATCAACCGTTCACGATTGTTGGTTCCTTTGAAGATTTCGTCGATCAGGAAGAATACTGGTGCGCTGGCTCTATCTGCGGTCGCGTCGAGCAGGCTTTTTAAGCGTTTCACTTCGGCGTAGAAGAAAGACAGGCCCGATTCGAGCGAGTCATCCACGCGGATACAGGTAGCGAGGCGCACCCAGGTCCACTCAAACAGATTGGCGCAAACCGGGGCGCCTGCCTGGGCGAGGCACAGGTTGATGCCAAGGGTTCGCAGGAAGGTGCTTTTCCCCGACATGTTGGACCCGGTCACCAAGAGCACGGTTCCCAGCGTTTCGAGGGCGAGATCGTTCGGGACCCGGTGCGTCTCAGGAATCAACGGATGGGCGAGGCCTGTGGCTGACAGCCTGGCCTGCGCTCCGTTACGCCGTGGGTTGGCGGTGAGTGGGTCCGGCCAGCGATACGAAGGATGGAGCGAGGCAAAGGTAGCGAGTGCCGAGGCAGCCTCGACTTCGGCCAATCGGTCCATCCAGATCGGCAGGTGGGCAACAACCTGAGCCTGAATCCGTTGGAGCCGATAGGTGAACCACAGGTCCCAGGGACAGAGCGCGTTGGCGATCAGATGGATGACCGGATGGGCTTTAACGCTGATTGCATGCAGTGTGCGGGCCGCTTGCCGGACGAGTTGGGGCGGATTCACGCCTGGTGCGAGCAGCGGCGCCCATAGACCGGCGAGTGCCGTGAAGCCAGGCCGAGCATGCCGTTCGACAAACCCGAGCACGGCTCCCAGTTTCTCTAGTTCGAAATGCACACCCACCGCATGTTCCAATAATTCTTCGCCCTGATCGGTTTGGAGATAGAGCAAGGCATAGGCCGCGAAGGACCACATCCAATAATTCGGAAGCCAGTTGAGCAGCGCACCCAACCCGAGCCCTATTGTGACGGCGGCGAGCAGGGTTTGAATCGCTAAGATGGTCGTGAGATGAGGAAATCCGACTGCATGATGCAGGACGGCTTCCAGTCGCTGGCCGTTGATTTCCTGTTCGCCAATCAGTTGAGCTTCGAGCCCCAGCCGATCGCGAAACAACGATCGCGGAATAAGCTCTTGTACGAGGCGCCGGTGCATGAGCCACTGGTCCTGTCCAGGCGATTGCTCAAGAAGCCACGACACCAGCCTCGCTTGTCCATGCGAGGAGACGGTGGTGTCGAGTAGATGGAGGAGCGAGTGGGGGCCGACCAGGTCCAGGTCTTTGGCGTAAGGATGCTGTTCGGGAGCGCTCGACGGACGAGCGGGGATGTGCTGCCAATCCAGCCGGAGACGGGCCAGGTGCACGAGCTTGATCTGTTTCCAGAGCCGAAGCCGGTGCAAGCGACTTTCGAGCCTGTTATGATAGCCAGCCACAATCAGGAACAGGCCGACGAAGGTGGTGAGTGCCCCGTTGCCGGTTTGATACCACCCCATTTTGTAGAGGGCTACCGTGCAGATCGCTCCGACGATGAACAGGATGAGACGCCAGCGGGTGAAGGCGGAACTTGCGGCAGTGGCCATGGCGATCACGCGGTCGAGTTTCGCCACCAGGCGTGTCAGCGAATGGGCTTTCGGCATAGGCGTCACGGGCCATTTCTGGAGCATAGCGCCGACCTTACTGGAAGGGGGAGAGTGCGTCAACTCTCGTCCGTCATGATGTCAGAGGGGTGGATCGATGTCCAGATTCGGACCGCCGTTGATGCGGCAGAGTTGCTCGGTATGCTGGCTGATCCCGTGATTCAAGGTGCATGGGAGGAACAGGGAGTTGTCCATTTCTATTGGCCGAAATCACAGTGGGGCATGGAAGCTCGTGGCCGCTTAAGTAGGACCTTGCAGAGCCTCGATCCGGGCGCCTCTCCCGACGGAGACATTCAGGTTGAGGAATTGCCAGACCAGGATTGGAATCGGCAGTGGGCTCAGTCAGTCAGGCCGATTCGGATCGGTCGGCGGATTGTCATCAGGCCGAGCTGGGAGCCGGTGGCTCTGCAGGCAGAGGACATTGAGATCGTGCTCGATCCGAAACAGGCATTCGGCACAGGGCATCACGCAACGACACGGATGTTATTGGAATGGCTTGAAGGCCTCGTTCACGGCGGCGAGTCCCTGCTGGATGTGGGGGCAGGGAGCGGCATTCTGGCGATGGTCGCCCTGCGGCTTGGGGCTGCGTCAGCCTTGGGAGTGGAATGCGATCCTGTTGCGGTGGATTGCGCACGAGACTATGCAACAGAGAACGGGTTTGGGGACAACCTCCAATTCTGGTGTGGAACGCTGGAGGAGGTTGACCGACAAGGCGCGCTACGGCCAAATCTGGTTCTTGCCAATCTCGATCGCCAGACGCTGTTGCTGCTGTGCGATGAACTGGTGCAGTACGTGAGCCACGGCGCACGGCTCTTGCTGTCCGGTATTCTGCTTGATCAAGAGCAAGAGATTCTCGAGGCCTTTTCCAAGGCTGGCGCAATGTTCTCTCAACGGCGAGAACAGGAGGGATGGGTAGCGTTGGAATTGCTGATGGAGGAATCCTGCGAAGGAGTGAGTCGATGACCGAGACTGGACGACCATCCTCTCCCTACGTGCATCAGATCAACGTCTCTGACGGGGGTGTGCCCAAGCGACCGGTGCTTAAAGCGAGGGTGAATGAGACGGGCGTGGAGGGCGATCGGCAACGGAACCTCAAAGTGCATGGCGGGCCAGATCGGGCCGTCTGCCTCTTCTCGCTCGAACTTCTCGAACGGCTTCAAGACGAAGGACATTCGATTGACGCGGGGTTATCGGGGGAGAATCTGACGCTCGTGGGGTTGGAGTGGGATCTCATTGGGCCTGGTGCGGTGCTATCCGTTGGCCCGGAAGTCCGGCTTGAAGTGACGAGCTACACGGCTCCTTGCAGTCACAACGCGCCATGGTTCCGGGATGGGGACTTTCAGCGCATCTCTCAGAAAAAGAACCCTGGCTGGAGCCGGCTCTATGCGAAAGTGCTTCGTGAAGGACTGGTGCGCCCGGGGGACGAAGTGGTTGTTGAAAAGGTTGGCTAGCTTTCAGCAATCAGCTGTGAGCTTTCAGTCTCCGATTCCGGATGACTTGGTGATAACAGGGAGCCCATGAAACGTAGGCTTGAGCCTGAGCTGATGGCTGATCCCGCGCAAGTCCAAGCATATGCGGCGGCGGATTTCTCGCAAGAGAACCAGGGCTTCGTCGATCGCTTCCGCGAATGCTTTCCTGATTTTGCCGAAGGCCACGTGCTCGACCTGGGTTGTGGGCCCGGAGATATTCCTATCCGGTTCGCGCAGGCGCTTCCTTCTTGTCGCATCACCGGCGTCGATGCGTCGGATCCGATGATCGGCCTGGCCGTAGAGACTGTGAAGCGGGTCGGCCTGGCCGACCGGATTACCTTCCGCTGCGAGCGCTTTCAGGCTGTTTCGCTGGTCGAACCAGTCGATGCTGCAGTTTCCAACAGCCTGTTGCATCATGTGCCCAATCCCCTGCAGTTTTGGTATCGGCTACGGCAACTGGTGAAGCCCGGCTCCCCCGTGCTCGTGATGGATTTGCTCAGACCGGACTCGCTTGAAGAGGCACAAGCCATCATAGGCCGCTACGCGGAAAAGGAGCCGGAGATCCTGCGACGTGATTTTTTTCACTCGTTACTGGCGGCGTTCACCGAAGATGAAGTGGCGGCGCAGTTAGCGGAGATGAATCTGAGCCGCTTGATCATTGATGTGGTGGATGATCGGCATTGGGTCGTCAGTGGCATCATCCATTGAACAGGCAGGATGGTGAAAACGGTCCCCAACGGCGTTCTCACCTCGGCCACATCCTCAACGTACCCCAGAGGGTACGTTGAGGATGTGGCCGAGGGTGCGGCCTTGGTGGATGACCGTTTTGTCCATCCTACCCACTCCACGGTAGTTCCTCTTCGCTCCTCAACACCGACTGTGCAGGGCCCTCGCACGATGGCGCTTGCTTGTGTATGCTGCTGCGCCATGCGGTTTTCACTCACAGTCTCTATCCTTGTCCCTCTCTTGCTCGGCATGTTTGCAAGTACTGACTTCGCGCAAGCCCAGCTTGAAAGCCTACGAAAAAAAAGGCCGGTCGAACAGGCGGCATTATCTGATACTCCGATGGTCGAGATTCCAGCCGGTGAGTTCGCTATGGGATCGGATGGGGGGCAGGCGTTGGAGGATGAACGTCCCAAGCATCAAGTTTGGCTGTCCGCTTTCTTTATGGATCTCCATGAGGTGACGACGGCACAATACGCATCGTTCCTCGCCGCTACACACCGTCTCGCGCCTTGGCAATGGAACACGGTAGATCTGTCACAGCATAGCGATCGCCCGGTGATTGGCGTGGACTGGTCGGACGCTGATGCCTATTGTCGGTGGAAGGGGAAGCGGCTTCCCACCGAAGCGGAATGGGAGAAGTCGGCCAGAGGGACGGATGGACGGTTGTATCCCTGGGGCAATCAGGTCCCAAGCAAGGACCTGGCGAATTTCGCGTTGGGTGCCCGCTTCAGCTACAGCCAGGTCCTGATGCCTGTGCAGTCCTATGAACAAGGCAAGAATCTATACGGGCTCTATCAGATGGCTGGGAATGTTGGGGAATGGGTGCAGGATTGGTACGGTATGAACTATTACGAAATCTCGCCGGAACGAAATCCGCAAGGACCCGAACTGGGACAATTCAAAGTGCTACGCGGTGGATCTTGGTCTGACCTGCCAAAATATCTTCTCACATATGGGCGTTTCAAGCTGTCTCCAGAAACTCAGAATAGCTATATCGGCTTCCGCTGCGCCAAATCGTGACAGGATGCTGAAAGTGACGCCCAACGTCGTTCTCGGTCGTCCATCTCCTTGCGACGTACCCCGAGGGTACGCCGCAGTCGCTTGACTCCCTGCGGCCCAGTTGGCTCATCTATTTGAGCATCCTGCAGAGAGAGGCTGCTGAAAACGGTACCCAACTTTGTTCTCGCCTCGACAACATTCTCAACGTAGCCCGGAGGCTACGTCTCCGGTGTTGCCATCGGCTGCAGCCTTGCTGGATGACCTTTGATCAGTCTGCCGGTGTTTCTTTGACACAATGAATCCCCCAACTTTCCTCATCAAAGCGGCCGTTCAAATCGTTTTCCAACGAGGGCAAGGAGATGAACGACCGAGAACGAAGTTGGAGGACGGTTTCAGCGGCCGTTAGTAGAGGCTCTTGCTGACTTCGGCTGAGAGTGGGCTTTCGTTGCCGGCAGTATCGGAGGCGGAAATGGCGAAGAAGTAGGTCTGGCCTTTCGGGAGATTGGAGACGGTGTAGCTTGTGACTTTTCCTGCCGCGAAGGCCGATCCAGGGAAACTGTACGTGCCGGAAGCCGTGCCGACGTAGACCTTGTAGCCAGCCAGATCAGGCTCCCCATTGGGCGTCCATGCGAGCGTCACGCTTCCTATCGATGGGCTTGGAGGAGGTGTCGATGGAGGAGTCAATGGGGGTGGGAGTGACGGAGGTGTGGTGACAACAGGAATCGGGGGTTGCAACAAGCTCACGAGCGAAGATTTCTTGAGCAAGTTCAGCGCCGATCGCGAACTGCCAAGCGAGGGAGCTGAGTCGCTTCCTGTTGAGGCTACAGGGCGAACGCCTGTCGCACCGGCAAATGGAGAGACAATAGAAAATCTTGGGGCTGCCGTTGCAGCGCCAGTCGAGGTGAATCCAGGAAGAGGAGTCGCTGTCGATTTTGTGACGGGTGTCGTTGCCGTGGGAGTCGTCCCCTTGCTGGTACCGGCTGTCGTTTGCGTGACCTGCCCGGCTGCGACGCCAGATGTCGGTGCTGGACGGAGTGTCCGGGATGAGGTTGCAGGGGCAGTAGTCGAGGCAATGGCCGGACGCTTGGTCAATGTTCGATGATGCGTCAATGGCACGGTTGTGGGAGGAGCCGAAGTGTTGGGTGGTCCGTTCGGGCTCGTGATGCGAGTTGGCTGAGCGCTGGGAGGTTGGAGAATAGTTCCTTGAGTCGTGGCAGGCAGAGCAGCAGATTCAACAGCTAGCTGGTGAACTAAGCTATGACGGCGGCGCACTTCTTGGTCTGCAGCTGAGGCGGTCGTGGGTATTGCAACAGATTGCAGGCCTTGGAGTAGTATTGCCACGAGGACAGGAATCTGGAAGCGAAGTTTTGAGTTATCTGTCATAGGCATCCTTCCTGGCAGGCCATCAAATACTTAGTCAGTCAGACAGAGACGGCTACGCCATGTGTGGGGCGGGACTTCTATTTTGTCTCCTCCGCATTCTGTGGTGGATGTGCGCGATGCGCCAGGAAAATCTCCGTTTCCTCCGGAGGATGTGCCCATCGTCAGTCGTGAATCAATCATGTCGCTATAGGAAAGTTTCTGCGGTGAGTGGAAGTGGACGCGCGGCGGGGGGGCGAGTTTGAACAAGCCGCAGCTGACCGGGATTATGAGAAGAGGAGGGCCAGAAGGAGCAATCCCGTTAACGAGCAGAGCGCGGTGAAGTAGAGTGTGCCGGTTCGATCACTCAGCCAGGCGGTCTTCCAACTTTCAGGATAGAGTGCCTGATGTTCCACAACGAGGCCTTCTTCATAAAACCCCAGCGCTTGTTCGAGTTGAACCAGGACCTGTTTGGCTAGCCGGTGACGGTACTGCTGTTGAAGGATCAGTGCGCAGAACAATCCGCACCAGATGAGGCTTGTGAGTCCAATTAACAGAGCATCGAAGGATGTCAGCCGATCCTTCTGTGGACTCAAGAGAAGCGCAAAGAGCATCGTGGTCAGACCCAGTGAACCGAAAGCAGTGAGCCGCATCATCTGTTCACGTCGTCGGTAGACCTCCTCTTTGTAGAGGGGATACAGAACGGTTAAGACTTGTTGGACGCCTTCGGTAATCATGCTCTATCCCGCAGGATGCTCAAAAGGTTTGCCTTGCAAGGCCGCAGCGAGTGAAGGTCCGAGGAGGTACAGACCGCATTTCGCGTGGGCCGTTCGCCCCTAGAATGGATCTTGGCGAACGGAAAGGCTCCTCCAGTGCTTCCGACATCCGAGAAACTTCTCCTCAACGTTGAGGGTCTGAATGATGCGAGAACGCCGCTGGCGGACTTATTCAGCATCTGCTAGGCCTCTGCCGGGAGATGGGTAAAGAGCCAATTACTGATTGATGTGGTCATCTGGCAAAAATCCTCCCCCCGAGTGAATTGGTGATCGGCGCCTGGCAGAAGATCAAGCCGATTCGGACCTCCCAGCGCGTCACGCAATCGCTGGCTTTGATGGAGGGGGACACATTCATCCTGCTCACCCTGGACAATCAGTGTGGGTACTATGATCCGTTCAGCCGGCCCATAGGCAATTTGTCTGAGGCAGTCTTCGTAAAAGGCATATCGCAAACGGACCCGGTCCGGTCCTCCCATGATGTTCGGAATCGTGTCCGTGGCTTGCCACCGCTCAAACTCTTCGGGGCCGAAGTTTAAGCGAAGCTCTTCTGCAAAGTCCACTACAGGACATTTGAGGGCCAAACAGGCAATGTCGCGGCGCTGGGCTGCCGTAAGGATAGCGACGAGCCCTCCAAAGCTCGAACCGACGAGCCCGATTCGGCCATATCCCCTGGCGGCCACCAGATCCAACGCGGTTTGGGTTTGATGCACGGCCAGGGTTGTCGTGATCTCTTCAAATGGTCCGTCGCTGTCTCCTTGGCCGAAAAAGTCGAACCGAAAGGTCGCCAGGCCCCGTTCATTGAGGAGGCGGGTCAAGGTCTTGTTGGTTGTGCTGTTCTTGCCGGAGAGGAATCCATGGCACAGCACGGCGAGGCGCGTCGTTGCTCTGTCAGGCGTGCTCAGGATCGCGGCAATGCCGTGACCATCGCGATCATGAAATGTCAGGGCTTCTTCCATGGGAGGGTCTATTGGTCACAATGGGGGAGAGGCGATTATCTATTCCGATGGGCGAACCCCAAAGGCCCAGGCGAGTTTTGCAGTAAAGAGAGTCAAGCTGCTAAGGAGTAATGCGACGGTGACCCAGGTCGCGATTTGCATGGATAGTGAGTTGAGAGTGAAGTTCCAGGTCATCGCAGCGAGCATGCCGAAACCCATCGTCCCCAAGCTCAATCCAGCCAGTTGAACGGCCCGCCACCGGTCCATGATCGCTGCGAGTTGCTCTCGATAGGGCCCCTGTTTTTTCCGGCTCGCGATTCGGCTGGTCGCCAGCATCTCTGGAATGCCATAGGACAAGGCTCCAAAGACAGTCTGTAAGATAAACCCGATCAAGGCCATGTGTGTATAGGCAGCGAGGTGCAATGATCCAAACGGCAGCACCGGCAGTTGCGGCAGGAAATTCGCTCCGACAAGCACGCTCATGATCATAATGAGGACCAGGAAAAATGTTGCGACCAGGAGGTGATCGGAGGCGGCATTCCCTGGCTGGCCGGAGCCTATCCAAGTGCGCAACAGGTTATAGGCATAGAGGCCGATGCTTAGGACGAGCAGCCCCCCGATCACGAGTTCAAGGCGGAGGGACGAGGTGATAAACCCACCGATCAAGATGGCGAAGCCGGCGGGAAGCAGTCCCATGACGAGCCGAGCGAGTCGCGGGCTGTATAACTCGGTATTCAAAATCATCGGCAACAGACGATGCGTGGCGCCGATCATCGTCAGCGTGACGAAACCCATCAGAATCAAATGCAGATGCAGGAGGCGTGCATGGGCATAATATTCCGGCAAGAATTGAAAGGCCATCGCGGCGCCAATCACCAACCCTCCGAGCAAGGCGGCGAGTGCCAATCGATAGAGCCAGGAGGGACTGGCTGGCTCAGCCAAGCGTTGCCGCGTGTACTGCCAGGCGACAGTGGCGATGGAGGCGACTGCTCCAATCACGACAATTCCAGCCGCGCCGACAATCTTCATGTTCCCGAGTCCGAACCCAATGAGCAACCAGACTGTGGCGGCGTTCAGGACTACGAACAGCCCTCGATGGGAGTCCGAGGGCGTCCGGTCGCCCTGGGAAGTGTATGGGAGGGAGACCAATAGCCCGCCGATCATGAGTTGCAGGATGCCGCCGATGAGAGTGGCATGCACATGGACCAGTCTCAACCAAGAGGGCAGCGATGTGCCATGGACCAACCCAATCAGGATGGCCAATCCCACCAGTGAGGAAAACAGGAGCCAACAAAATCCTGTGATCAGAAAGGCCAGTGGGCGACAAGTGAAACGACCCATGGAGTCCTCCTCTCAGGATGCTGAAAAAGTCCGCCAGCAGCGTTCTCGCCTCGAAAGCATCCTCAACGTTGCCCAGAGACTACGCCTCCGGTACTTTCATCGGCTGCGGCCTTGCTGGACGGCCTTTTTAGCATCCTGTAAACGGTTTTTCTATTGTCCAAGACGTGTAGACCATCGAACGACAGTTCTGTCTAGCTTTGTTTCCTTGCAGCTTCCTAGGATTGAAGGAAGTAAAAATGATTCGTGGGCCCCGTTCCATGACCGATCGCCAGGCTATGACGAATGGCCTCGGTGAGATAGGCCTTGGCTGTCTGGACGGCGTCGTTCATGGGTTTACCCCGCGCGAGATGAGCCGCGATGGCTGAGGCGAGCGTGCAACCTGTGCCATGTGTGTGGGGGGTATCGATGAATTCTCCCTTGAACACGTTGAAGAACCGGCCGTCATAGAGGAGATCGGCTGCTCGTTCAGCCAGCAAATGGCCGCCCTTGATCAATACATATTTGCAGCCGAACCCGTGAATGACTTTGGCGGCGCGACGCGCGTCCGCAAGTGTTTTGATCTCAATGCCAGATAGTTGCTGAGCCTCATGGATGTTCGGCGTGACGAGCAGCGCTAAGGGGAAGAGCTGTTTCTTTAGGGCGTCAATCGCCTCCGGCTTGAGCAGCGCCTGGCCGGTCTTCGAGATCATGACCGGATCCACCACGAGATTCGTGACATTCTGAGGCTTCAAGAGCTTGGCGACGACTTCAACGATCGCCGTCGAGGACAGCATTCCGGTTTTTACCGCGGCGACGTCGAAGTCGTCGAACACAGCATCGATTTGCGCCGCGATGATCGAGGTCGGTAACTCGAAGACGTCGGTGACCTCTTCCGTATTCTGGGCAGTGATGGCGGTGATCACCGACATGGCAAACACCCCGTTGGCCGACATGGCTTTGATGTCGGCTTGGATGCCTGCGCCTCCACCAGAATCAGAGCCGGCGATCGTCAAGACTTGTTTAATTGGTTGGTTGCTCATCTCTGGCCTACCCTATCCCTTCGCGCAAAAAAATTGAAAATCAGCCGAATATATATACTCTGCAATGGAAGCCTGTCCAGCGTGGGCGGTCCTGCATTATCGGAAAATGAGGGTTCCCAAGCCGCGTCTGAGTGCGTAACCCACAGGGATGAGTCCCAATAGCACAAAGGGTAGGAAGAAATAGGCCAGGGCTCCCTAGGCATCCGGATACCAGAGTGTCATGACCTGGGTCCAGGTACTGAGTCCGACAAGCCCCAGCGTTGCCACGAGAATCCCGGCTCTGCGCCGACTGGCGAGCCGATGATCCTGAGAGGGAACGAGCCCGAGATGGAATAGGGTAAAGACGGCAAAGAGTATGAATGGCACAGCGATCAGGAACAGATTGTAGCCCGGTGCGAACAGATGTAGTCGTAGCTGGTGGAAGGCCTGCCTGAACAATTGATGGTGCTTGACCATATCGACGCTGACCGTGGTCAACAATGGGAGTGCGAGCCCCAGGAGGGTGCAGCCCCAGTAAATGATGAGAGTATATGCTGGGCGATGAGTTGAATCTGGCTCAGTCATGGCGTCTGGCTCTTCTTGTTCTCGATCGACTGCAACGTCGCGCCAGCTGCTTCGCGCACAATCGGATCGGTATCTTGAAGCGTTCGTTGCAATGCAGTAGCAGCCACCTTCGCCATCAGGCCGATCTCCTCCAACGCACAGGCAGCCAGATATCGTTCGAGCGGCTGTTCAGCCGTCAGAATGGAGGCGATGCCGGATAGAGCTCCCGCCGCATGCGGGCCGAGCTTTGCCAATTGATGAAGCGTATAGGTGCGGTTCGTCCCCTGGTTCAACATCAGGGAGTAGACGGACACCTGCATCGGACGTTCAGCCGTGGCCACAGCTGATTGGGCTGATCGAGCCACGGTCTGATTCGAATCCTTCGTGAGATCGTGCAGGACGGCAAGGGATTCAGGGCTGGAGAAGCCGCTGAAGGAAAATTGCGTCACTGCTGCATAGCGAACAGTCCATTCAGGATCGCGCAGCGCTTCAATCAATCCGCGCATGATCGCATCGATTGGAAGGCTGATACTGCCCAGCGCACGAGTCGCCCGTTCGCGAGTACCCATGCCCTGGTCCTTCAAGAACATGACGAGAGCAGGAACAGCCGGCTTCGCGACAGGACCGAGCGCGCTAAGCGTCGCAGCGGCATCCCGCCTTGTCTGAGGGTTTGAATCTTGGTGCCTCGGTAGCCAAACGGCCATAGCCTGTCGTGCCGCACTCAAATCGATGGTTGGGAGAGCTCCCGCTGCACTGGTCCTAGGATATGAGCTGGACGATGCCGTAGCTATGGTCAGCAGAGCTGGAATAGCTGGCCTCGCTGCTGGCCCAATGTGACCCAGATGCATGGCCGCCAGCGCTTGCGCCTGCACGTCATCGCCATGCAAATCTTCAATCAGCCCAAGCACCGCCCGCGGGCCCGTATGTTGCCAATCGACCAATCCCAGCAGGACAGTCAACAACCCTAACCCACCGAGATTTTGCCAGATTTGACGCTGTGAGAGAATGCTCTGCATGGCGGTCCTAGCGAGTCTTCTGAAAACGTTCGGAGCTTCTAGACTGTGTTATGAATCCATTAGTTTCTTCATTGTTCTCTTCCCCTAGGGCCGGTGGTTTTCTTCGGACAGGTAGCAGGGCTGGGCCAGACTCCGTGCGTCCAACGAGCCCCTTCCCTTTCTCTCCCCATCCCTGTGGCCGGTCTCGGCTTTAGGACGAGGGGCAGGATTGTCTCGAACTGCGCGTATCGAGCGACCACAGTTTCACCCTGGGGGCTCTGCGAGCACCCGAGACGGTCCTACCCCTCGTCCTCTCCCAATTAGACCGGCCACTTCTCTTCGTTCCACGCCATATCCCAAAACATCCACTCGTAGCGGGAGCTGATGATGAACGATTCTTCCATTCGCCGCTTTTCATCTGTGCCGGCGGTTTTGGCCCACTGGTCGACTTTCTTCCTCATCCAGCGCTGCACCTCGGCGAATTCGGGAGATGCGTAGAGCATGAGCCAGTCCCGATAAGGATGAGTCTTCTTTGGCGGGCCGTGCCTCAAAAGATGCTGCCCGATGACGCAGTAGATCCAGGCGCAGGGGAGGGCGACGACGGTGATCTCCGCTGCCGAGCCTGTATGGGCGACGGTAAGCATGTGGCGCGCATAGGCGTAGCTTGTCGGTGACATTGGCACGGACGACATCTGTTTGGCGCTCATCTTCCAGCGCGACCCGTAGCCTTCGTGGAGGCTACGTTCGACGACAATGGTTTCTTCGGCAAGCTTTGTCATGCGCAGGGCCGACTCTGAGTCAGGCGCTCTCAGCGCTCCGGCAGAAAACACGCGGGCGAGGTCGCCGAGAAACCTGGCATCTTGGAGGATGTAGTACTTGAATTTGCGTTCCGGCAAGGTTCCCTTGCCCAACGCCACGACGAACGGATGGGTGAGCTGTGCGTCCCAGATCGGTTGAGCCAGCTTACGGAGATGGTCGGAAAACGACATGCAGGCACTCCTTTCTAGTTAACGTATCCCGTGAAGCGTATTTCGCAAACTTCGGAATGCACGAGAGACGTTTCACATCTATCGTCGGCTCGGGCCAGGGTCTCGGCAAACGATTGATGCCATCGAGCGCGGCGACTTTATAACATTCCGCCAGGGTCGGGTAGTTGAAGACGGTGTCGATGAAGTAATCGATCTTTCCTCGATAAGCCATGACGGCCTGGCCTATGTGAATGAGCTCCGTGGCCCCTTCTCCGATGGCATGGACGCCCAGGAGCGCATGGGTATGGCGATGAAAGAGCAGTTTCAGCATTCCGGTTTCATCGCCGATGAGCTGTCCGCGGGCGATTTCCCGATAGTGTGCGATGCCGACCGCATAGGGAATCTCTGCCTTGACCAGATCCTCCTCATTCCGCCCCACCATGGAGATTTCCGGAATGGCATAGATGCCGTATGGCAGGAGGTCTGTGTCGGTGTGGTCGGGATGGCCAAAGGCATGGCAGGCGGCATGGCGTCCTTGCTGCATGGAGGTGGAGGCCAAGGCGGGAAAGCCGATGACGTCGCCGGCGGCGTAGATATGGGGGACTGATGTTTGGAAATGGTCGTTCACGATCACGCGGCCTCGCGTATCCGGCGTGAGGCCGATGGCCTCCAGGTTCAAATGCTTGGTTGCGCCGATGCGGCCGATGGCATACATAAGCGTTGTGGTGGTGATCGGTGATCGGTGCGTCAGCGAGACCGTGACCTGGCCATCAGACTCCTTCAGGATCGCGACGACTTCTTCTTCATGGTAGAGCGTGACGCCGATGTCTGTCATCTGCTGTTGCAGGGCGTCGATGATCTGGGCGTCGACAAATTCCAGCAAGCGCGGTCGCTTGTCAATCAGAATGACCGGCACGCCCATCGTGGCTAAGATCGATGCGTACTCTGTGCCGATCACACCGCCGCCAACAATGACCATCGATGTTGGAAGGTGTGTGAGTGTGAGGAGGCCGTTGGTATCGATGATCGTGTGATCATCGAAGGGAATGTCAGCCGGTCTGGCCGGCTCTGTTCCTACTGCAATGACGATTATGTGCGCACGATGTTCAATCGATGTGCAGGCCTGTTGAATGAGGAGCCGGTGCGGGTCGACGAAGCGGGCCTCTCCGAAGATCAGGTCAATGCGGTTGCGCGCCATCTGGTTCTGCACGATCTCAATTTCGTTCTTGATGATGTGGTTGGCGCGGAAGGCGAGATCTTCGATCGTGATCGTCTTTTTCAGGCGATAGTCGGCTCCGTACAGGGTGCGTTGGCGGAACCCCGAGAGATAGAGGACCGCTTCGCGGAGAGATTTGCTGGGGATGGTTCCGGTGTTGGTGCAAACGCCGCCGACGACTTCTTTGCGCTCGATGATGCCGACTTTCTTGCCGAGCTTAGCGGCCTGGACCGCAGCTTTCTGGCCGGCTGGCCCGGTCCCGATAACGAGAAGGTCGTAATGGGCCATCAGGTTCCTGCCTGTAATGGCTTAAGGTTGAGAAGTCGTGGGGGACTTGGTATTACCCTCGGCCTCAGCTGTCCTTTGTCTAGCCAGTTGCGAAAAACAATTTCGGCACCGCAGAGCTTCGATGGCATACACGTCTGGAGTAAAAGAGAAACACCTCGCAGGATGCTGAAACAGTTTGTCCAGCAAGGCCGCAGCGAGTGAAGGGCCGAGGCGTACCCTCTGGGGTACGTTGAGGGTCTGAACGATGCGAGAACGAAGCTGGCGGACTGTTTCAGCATCCTGCTAGTTTGCGGTGATCAATGACTTGGCCACGGCGAAGGCCTCATCCAGGTCCGGCAGTTGGGCCAGCTCGGGAGTGATTTGCAGATACCTCACGGTGTTGTGGGAGTCGATGACCATGACGGTACGAGCCAGGATGTGGGGGGCTTTGAGGAAGAGTCCGTAGGTCTTCCCAAATTCGGCGCCTCGATAGTCCGAGAGGAAGGTCACGTTGGTGATATGGGCCTCTTCCGCGAATCGTTTTTGGGCGAACGGCGTATCGATGCTGACGGTGATCAGCTCGATCATCTTATCCAGCCCTTTATTTTTCTCGCTAAGAAAATGGGTTTGTTGCTCGCATACTTTCGTGTCGAGCGACGGCACGACGCTGATGATCCGGACCTTGCCCTTGCCCTTTGTGTCGGTGATGTTGATCAGAGACAGGTCCGTCTGTGTCAGTTTCACCTCCCGGAGGGAGTCGCCGACTTTAATGCCGGTTCCCGAGAGAGCCAGGGGGCTTCCCTTGAAGAGGACTGTATGGCCTTCACCAGCCATGGTGCTGCCGTCAGCGATCGTGAGGTTCTTGTAGAGAAAACTGGTGCCGCTGGTGCTCCAGCATCCGGTGAGTCCGATCATCATGCAGAGTGCGGCTCCGATGATTATTCGATGTGCTGCCCTCATCATGTTCTCCTTGTTAAAGCGACGGTAACCATATTATCAAGAATAGGGTGGCTTGTTCTTGTGTCGTTAGCAGGCTGTGGGAAAACTATTTCAGCACAGCAGTACGTCGATGGTCTGCACATGTGGCACAACAGGAGACCCGTCCCACAGGATGCTGAAACAGTTCGTCCCGCAAGGCCGCCGCGAGTGAAGGCCCGAGGAGGTACAGACCGCACTTTGTGTGGGCCGTTCGCCCCTAGAATGGATCTTGGAGTACGGAAAAGCTCCCACAGCGCTTCCGGCCTCCGAGAAACTCCTCCTCAACGTCGAGGGTCTGAACGATGCGAGAACGAAGCTGGCGGACTGTTTCAGCATCCTGCCAGCGGCGAATAAAGGTGATGAGTTCCTGGTTGACTAAGTCAGGACGTTCCCACTGAGGGATATGTCCTGCCTTGGGGATGCGGACGAAGGTCGAGCCGGGAATGGTTCGATGGAGCATGTCGCCGGCAGGGAGGGGGAACACTAGGTCTTCCTCGCCCCACACAATCAAAGTGCGGTGGGTGATCGTCCCGATGCGCGGAGCGAAGTTCTGCTCCCACAGCGGGAGGTTGGTGCCGACGGTCAACAGAGCCCGGAAGAGTCCGGGCCGTTGGCGGTTGCGGTTGGATCGGTCCAGTACGGCAGGGGTTAACAGTGCCGGATCGTAGACGAACTCACGCAGAGTGGACTCGAGCACGAGGCCTCCGAAGAGCCAATTGCCGAATGAGACGAGCCAGGACGGGGCACTGGTCGTCAAGGCTCGACGAAGCGAGGGGCTGGCCAGGTGCTCCATCACATGAGCTGGGAGTCCGTCGATGAGGATGAGCGTCGAGACGCGTGTTGGGTGGTCGAGGGCGAGACCGATGGCGAATCCTGCGCCCATGCTGTTGCCCACCACGCTGGCCTGGGGAATCTGGAGTTCGTCCATGAAGCCCACGAGATATTCCAGCAATTGATCCGGTCGGTATTCGATATCCGGTTTGTCGGAGAGCCCTGCTCCAACCAGGTCTGGGGTGATCACGCGGAAATGGGGGGACAGCGCCATCTGTTGATGTTCCCACTGCCACATTGAGCCCCCGAATCCATGGAGGAGAATGACGGGCGGTCCCTGTCCTACGTCGAGGTACGCCATGCGTTGATTATGGACCGTGACGGTCTTGATCGGGAGTCGCCCAAGGGCATCGAACCACTGAGGCAAGGAAGAATGTGATGTGCAAGCAGTCAGCATGAGCGACAGGCCGACGAGCGAGGTGAGTATCCAGGCACGAGCGCTGAGAGTTGGAGCCGCCGGGCTATCGTGAAGGGAGCTATTCCAGCTGGATGACTGTTTCATCTGTCTTCACGTTGTCGCCTTCGGCGACCAGGATGGCTGTGACTTTGCCGTCGATCGGCGCCGGGACCTGGCTTTCCATCTTCATAGCTTCGATGATCAGGAGAGGGTCACCAGCCTTGACATCGGCATCCATCGCGACGAGCACTTTGACGACGCGACCAGGCATCGGGGGAGCCACGTCGCCTGGTTTGGACGGCCTGGGCCGTTTGGGTTTGGTACTGGTTCCAGCGTCGGGAGCTTCCGGCACGCCAGCCAGGATCTCCTGGATCGGCTCCAACGAGACTTCTTCGAGTTTGTCGTTGACCCGGATGTAATAGGGTTTGCGCCCGTCGACCTTGCGTCCAGAACCGGATACCTTTACATGGTAGGTTTCGCCGTGGACCGTGACGTTGAATTCGGCGGGGGCTAAATGGAGTTCGGTGGCCGCAGCCGGTCCGCTGGGCAAGAAGCTCTCGAGGGGCTCCAGCATGAGGTCCCCCTTCTCGCGCGCCTCAAAAAAGTCTCGCGCGATGGCGGGGAACAGGGTGAACGAAAGCTGATCTTCCATCGTAGTGGCCAAGGCGGGCAGATCTTTTCTGATGGCCTCGAGTTCAGGCTCCAACCGATCGGCGGGCCTCGTCTTGATCGGCTGGTCGTTCCCGATCGCCCGGGCCATGATGTCGTGATCGAGCGGCCCCGGCGCCCGCCCGTAGAGCCCGAGGAAGTAGTTCTTGGTTTCTGTGGTGATGACTTTGTACCGTTCGCCCGTCAGGACGTTGAGGGTGGCCTGGGTGCCCACGATTTGACTCGTCGGGGTGACGAGCGGGGGATAGCCCATTTCCTTTCGGACGCGCGGCACTTCATCCAGGACTTCTTTTATCCGATCGAGCGCATTCTGCTCAGTCAGTTGCGCGGCAAGATTCGAGAGCATGCCGCCGGGAATCTGGGAGGTGAGGATCTCGGCATCGACGCCGGTGAACTCGCTTTCGAACTGCCGATACTTTCGACGAACGGTGCGGAAGTGTTCGGTGATCGGGAGGAACGAGGCGAGGTCCAGCCCCGTGTCATAAGGGGTGTTGCGTAGCGAGGCCACCATGGTTTCCGTCGATGGGTGCGAGGTGCCGCCGGCCAACGGCGAGATGGAC
>Ga0315278_10001287_pt1 | contig 21893 bp, 20 predicted proteins | sample YL17G06_0_MG_FD_203880 | JGI IMG/M metagenome (GOLD analysis project Ga0315278, IMG submission 203880) | Sediment microbial communities from Yellowstone Lake, YNP, Wyoming, USA - YL17G06_0 | ecosystem: Environmental > Aquatic > Freshwater > Lake > Sediment | place: USA: Wyoming | collected... | reverse complement strand
ACGCCGCCGGCCAGTGCCCGAGCTTCATCGCCGACTACAACCTTGCCAAGGTCCACGCTTACAGCAACGACCTGTACGCCCGCCTCGAGGCGGAGACCGGAGAGGCCACCGGATGGCACGCATCGGGCGGCATCCGCCTCGCCACGAACCAGCTGGAACTCGACCACTTCAAGCGCGTCGAGGGCGTGGCCGCCAATATCGGGTTCCGGATGCAGGTGATCAGCCCTGAGGAGATCCGGCGTATCAACCCGTTCGTGGCGACCGAGGGCGTGCTCGCCGGCGCCTGGACGCTGGACGACGGCCACGTGGACCCCTCGAGCGCGTGCAACGCGATGGCTGCCGCGGCCAAGCGCCTTGGTTCAACCATCGTCGTCAACAACCGGGTGCTCGGGGTCGAACAACTGCCGAACGGCGAGTTCAAGGTGTCCACCGAGCAAGGCGACATCACCTGCGAGCACGTCGTCAACGCCGCGGGCTGCTACGCGGACCGGGTGAGCGCGTGGCTGGGCGTCCAGACCCGGTTCGCCAACATGAAGCACCAGTATGTGGTGACCGGGCCCGTGAAGGAGTTCCTCGAGCGTGACGGCGAGATCCCGGTCATGCGCGATCCCCACTGCTCCGCCTACTACCGCCAGGAACAGAAGTCCGGCCTGATCGGGATCTACGAGGGGAGCGGCACACAGGAGGCCTGGACCAGCCAGGGCGGTCCCGCCTGGGACTCCTCCAACGAGCTGTTCCAGCCGGAGCTCGACCGGATCGCGCCCTACCTCGAGCGTGTCATGGAGCGGATGCCTATCCTCGCGGACGCGGGGATCAAGCGGGTCGTGAACGGCGCCATCTCGCACACGCCCGACAGCAACCCCCTCGTCGGGCCCGCACCCGGCGTGCGGAACTTCTGGCTTGCCACCGGCACCGGCATCGGCATCGCCCAGGGCCCGGGGTGCGGCCGTTACCTCGCCCAGTGGATGATCCACGGCGACAGCGAGATCAACATGCTGAGCATGGACCCGCGCCGGTTCGGGGACTTCTGCGACCAGTCCTACGCTTCAGCGAAAGCGCACCGCGAGTACTGGGACATGTACCGGCTGGTGCCACCCGGTGAGGAGCGGCCGGAGGGTCGGCCAGCAAGAACGTCGCCTCTGTACGACAAGCTCCTCGCCAAAGGCTGCGTGTTCACCGAGAGCTTCGGGTGGGAGCGCCCGAAGTGGTTCTCGCCCGACGGGCGAGAAGAGGAGAGCACGTTCCGCCGCAACAACGTGTTCGAGGTGGTGGCCGCGGAGTGTCGGGCCGTCCGCGAGCGCGTCGGCGTGATGGAGCTGCCGAGCTTCGCCAAGTTCGAGGTGTCCGGCCCGGACGCCGAGGCATTCCTCGATCGCCTGTGCGCCAACCGGATGCCGCGCCGCGAGGGCGGCATCGTGCTCGCCCACGCGCTGAGCGAGAACGGCCGCTACGCGGCGGAGTTCACGGTCACCCGGCTGGCGGACGACCGGTTCTTCATCCTCTCGGGTGCCGTCGCCTACCGGCGCGATCTCGATCTGATGCGTAACGCGCTGCGTACCGATGAGGCTGTCACGATCGCCGACGTGACCGCGGATCTCAGCGCGTTGATCGTGGCTGGGCCGCACTCGCGAGAGCTCTTGGCGAAGCTGACCACGGCCGACCTAGGCAACGACGCCTTCCCGTGGCTTACGGGCAAAGAGATCGAGGTGGTCGGGGCGAGCGTCCTCGCTCTGCGCCTCAACTACGTGGGCGAGCTGGGTTGGGAGCTGCACGTCGAGATGGGTCAGGTCGTCGCCCTCTACGAAGCCGTCCGGGCGGCGGGCGAGGAGTTCGGCATCGCCGACTTCGGTCTGTACGCCATGAACAGCCTTCGGATGGAGAAGGCCTACGCGGGCTGGGGTGCCGAGCTCACGAACGAGATCACGCCGGTCGAGGCCGGGATGATGCGCTTCGTGAAGCTCGATCACGAGTTCACCGGCCGCGACGCGCTCACGGGGGCGGTGGAGCGAGGTGCAACGACGCACATGGTGTGCCTCGAGGTGGACGCCATCGACTTCGACGCCGCCGGCGGCGAACCGGCGTTCTCGGGTGACCGGGCCGTCGGCGTCACCACGTCGGGAGGCTACGGCCACACGACGGGCAAGAGTCTGGCGTTCGCGTATGTGGACAGCGGCTTCGAGGCCCCGGGGACCGAGCTCGAGATCGCCCTACTCGGAGATCGCCGCCCGGCCAGGGTGCTCGTGGGCGCCGCCTACGACCCCGAGAACCTTCGGCCGCGGGCATGAGGAGCGCGCGGGTAGTCATCATCGGCGGGGGCATCGGCGGTTGTTCCCTCGCCTATCACCTTGCGGAGTTGGGCTGGACCGACGTGGTGCTGGTCGAGAAGGGCGAACTCACCTCTGGCTCGACGTGGCACGCGGCCGGACTGTGCACGCAGTTCAACGCCAGCCGCAACAACATCCGGCTGCAGATGTACTCGTTGGATCTCTACCGATCGCTCGAGGCGAAGACGGGGCAGGCCGTCGATCTCCACGAGGTCGGTAGCATCCGGCTCGCGTCGACGCCGGAGCGCCTCGACGAGTACGAACGGGCACGATCGCTTGCGGACGGGGTCGGGTTGGAGACCGAGATCATGTCGCCCGACGAGATCGGGCAGCGCTGGCCGATCTTGGACACGACTGGACTGCTGGGCGGCCTCTGGATCGCGTCGGACGGCTACGTGGATCCGAGCAGCGTAACCAACGCGATGGCGATCGGAGCGAAGAACAAGGGGGTCGAGATCAGACGCCGGACCCGCGTCACGGGGTTGCGGGCCGAAGCGGACGGTGGCTGGACCGTGGAGACCGACAAGGGCCCGATCGGATGCGGGATCATCGTGAACGCCGCAGGGATGTGGGCGCGCCGGATCGGGCTGATGGCGGGCGTCACGCTTCCGATAACGCCTCTCGAGCACCACATGATCGTGACGGAGCCGATCCCCGTTCTCGCGGAGCTGCAGGGCGAGATCCCCGTGATCCGAGACCCCGACATCTCCTTCTACGTCCGCCAGGAGGGCGGCGGCCTGCTCGTCGGACCCTTCGAGGATCGCACCAAAGTGTGGTCCGGCGACGGCGTACCGTGGGACTTCGAAGGCAAGCTCCTCCAACCGGACCTGGAGCGCATCCAGGACGTTCTCGTTCGGGCAGGTGAGCGCGTCGGAGCCGTGGCGGAGGCCGGGATACAGCGGATCGTGAACGGTCCCGACGGCTATACGCCCGACGGTCGCTGTCTCATGGGATGGACCCCGGGGTTCCGCAACTTCTTCCAACTATGCGGGTTCTCGATCTTCGGCATCGTCAGCGGCGGGGGGGCGGGCCGTTTCGCAGCCGAGTGGATCGCCGACGGCCAACCCAGCGTGGACATGTGGGAGCTCGACATCCGCCGGTTCGGTCCCTGGGCGAGCAACCGAAGCCACTACGAGGCACGTGCCCTGGATGTCTACGGACACGAGTACGCGATCGCGTTCCCGCACGAGGAGAGGCCTGCGGGTCGCCCGCAGACGAAGGACCCGCTGCACGACCGACTGGTCGAACGCGGCGCGGTGATGGGATTCAAGTTCGGTTGGGAGAGGCCGCTGTGGTTCGCGCCGGCCGGCGTGGCGCCGGAGGATCACTCGCTGACGTTCCGGACCCCCGATTGGGTGGAACACGTTGCGGCCGAATGCAAGGCGGTACGTGAACGGGCCGGCGTGCTAGATCAATCGAGTTTCGCCAAGTACGAGGTCGGCGGGCCCGGAGCGCGGAGCTTCCTGGACGGCCTGTGTGCCAACCGGCTCAGCGATGTCATCGGCAAGATCGTCCTCACCCAGATGCTGACCGAGCGCGGTGGCATCGAGTGCGACCTGACGGTGACCAAGCTCGACGAGGACCGGTACTACCTCGTGGGCGCGGCGGCCACCCAGGTGCACGACCTGGGATGGATCCTCCGGCATCTCCCGGAGGACGGCAGCGTCTCCGTCGAGGATCTGACGCAGACGCGCGGCGTGTTGACCGTCGCCGGGCCTCGTTCGCGCGAGCTGCTGGCGGCCGTGACGCCCGACGATGTCTCCGGCGAGGCGTTCCCCTGGATGAGCGGTCACACGATCCGAATCGGCGATGCGCCCGTGTTCGCGATGCGCCTTTCCTACGTCGGCGAGCTGGGATGGGAACTGCACCACCCCGTCGAGCACCTGGTGGATATCTACGAGGCTCTGATCGAGGCCGGTGGGCCGCTCGGGCTCGTCGACTTCGGATACCGCGCGCTCGACTCGATGCGGATGGAGAAGGCCTACCGACTCTGGGGTGCCGACATCTCGGCCGACTTCACCCCGCTCGAGGCCGGACTCGACATGTTCGTCAAGCTCGACAAGGGAGAGTTCATCGGCCGCGAGGCACTGATCCGCCAGAAGGAGGAGGGGATCAGCCGATCCCTCGCCTGCACCACGGTCGAGTGCGGCGACGCCATCCCTCTCGGGAGCGAGGTGATCCGGAGCGTCGAAGGCGAGGTCGTTGGCTACGTGTCCGCTGCCGAGCATGGCCACGTCGTCGGGAAGGTCATAGCGCTCGCATACCTGCCGGTTGCGCTCGCGGTGCCCGGAACCACCCTCGAGATAGGAGTTCTCGGTGAGTGGCGCCCCGCAACGGTGGTCGAGGCACCGCTGTTCGATCCGAACAATGAACGCCTGCGCGCGTAGCGCATGCCCGTCGAGTGCCTCGCGGAGAATAGTCACCGATGGTGGGCGAGGGGGGAGTTGAACCCCCACGTCCTTTCGGACACAGGAACCTGAAGCTCGTGCCCGAGTGACGAACCGCGGCCACTTACGGCCACGTGTGAGTCACACCCCTGGCCGCCGGTGAACCCTGAGGAACGGTCTCCGCTCACAACTCGTGGGCGAGGGGGGAGTTGCACCCCCACGTCCTCCGCGCGTCACCGCGAACGCTAGCTCGATCGCCAAGCCCGCAGAAGGCCTCCAACTTGGAACCGTATCTCCGGTGCCGAATCCGTCCACTCCACCCCAAGGCGCGATCAACTGTTCTGTGACAGGGTCGAGGGGATGCCGAACATCTACGTTGCGACCGGAGACGGGCTGCACGCCTTCGACGAGCGAGGCAACGCGCAGCCGGCCCAGCTCGTCGGTCACTCGATCACGGCGGTCATGCGCGACGGGCCGCAGCTCTGGGCCATCGTCGATGGCACCGAGATCTGGCACGCGCCCGAACAGGAATGGACAGACATCGCCCACCTGGAGGTTCTCACCGCGACGTGCATCGCGATGACCGACGCGGTGCTGGTCGGCAGCTCCGAGGCGCGGCTGTTCCGACTCGACGGGTCACGGCTCGAGCCGATCACCGGGTTCGACCTGGCCGCGGGCCGTGCTGGCTGGTACACGCCATGGGGCGGTCCACCCGATACCCGATCGATCACCGAATGGAACGACGACGTCTTCGTCAACGTGCACGTCGGAGGGATCCTGCACACGAACGACCACGGCGACACCTGGAGACCGACCATTGACATCGACGCGGACGTGCATCAGGTCGCGATCACCGAGGAGCTCGTCTTAGCTGCGTGTGCCGGCGGGCTGGCGGTCAGCCCGGACCGCGGTGCGACGTGGACGATGCGCAGTGACGGCCTGGACGCTCCGTATGCGCGAGCAGTGGTCGTGTGCGGCGACGCCCTCCTCGTGTCCGCATCGAGCGGTCCCCGAGGAGGGCGTGCTGGCATCTATCGAGGCGACCTCGCGGTGGGCCGGTTCGATCGTTGCGCCACGGAATGGTTCGACGACAACATCGACACCTACTGCCTGGATGCCCTGAACGACGGCTCGTTCGCGGCGTTCGGCACCTCGGACGGACGGCTCTTCGGATCGGACGATGCCGGAGCGTCATGGCATGAGCTCACGTCGGAGCTACCCCCCATCCGGCACGTCCTCATCGCCCCGTAGCGCCGCCGCGATCCGATCCAGGAAGTTCGTCACCACGAGACCTTGCTCCCTAGCGAAGTCAAGGGACTCGCAATCCCGGCGTCGCAGGTCAGAGGTGGTGGGCGAGGGGGGAGTTGAACCCCCACGTCCTTTCGGACACAGGAACCTGAAGCGCGTGCTGGGGTTGTCAATGACGGCCAGGAAAGGCCAATAACGGTCACTTCACGCGTGAAATCGAGGTCGAAGTGGCTCCTCTTGGCCGTTGTTGACCAACCCTTGTCCGACGGCGCGTCACCACGGCGTCACCACGCCTTCGACCGTTAGGGGGTCAGCCGGGCTTGCGGGCCTTCGCGATCACGCTCACGGCGACGCTGTCCTGCCGTTCGGGAGGGATGACCTCGCGCATAAGCTGGATGAGCTCAGACGTGAACAACGGGTAGAGGGCGGCCTCCTCCACCCCGTACGGGATGCGCTCGCCGAGCCAGACGTCCTCGAACCCCATCTTCTGGATCTTGAGGGCGAAGGCACGCTCCGCCAGGGCCCCCGACACTCACCCGGCCCATGCGGCCTCGTTGTTCATCACCTCGGGCGGGAGCTCGTTCTCGACGGTCAGGTCGGCGACGCAGAGCCGACCTCCAGGCCTCAGCACCCGACGGATCTCGGCGAGCACGCGCGACTTGCGCGGCGACAGGTTGATCACGCCGTTGGAGATCACGACGTCCACCGACGCGTCGGGAAGCGGGATGGCCTCCATCTCGCCCCGCACGAACTCGGTCCACTCGCCGACGCCGGCCGACGCCGCATGGCCGCGGGCCCGCTCGATCATCTCGTCGAGCACATCGAGGCCCACAACCCGCCCGCTCGAGCCCACTCGACGAGCCGCGAGGATCGAATCGATGCCGCCTCCGGACCCGACGTCGAGCACGACCTCACCCGGCCGTAGGTCCGCATGGCGCACGGGGTTGCCAACACCGAGTGCCCAGGCGACCGCTTCCGGGGGAAGCTCGGCTAGTTCGTCCTCGCGATAGAGGAGGCCAACGGCCGGCTTCCCCGCGCCGTGCGCAAGCCCGGCGTACGCGGTGGCCACGGCCCGTTTGATCTGATCCTGGAAGAGCAGATCCTCGGTCATCGCGGGCCGCCGCTCAAAGCTCCTCCACGAAGCGTTCCAGGCGATCCTTCACGTCGGTCGGGATCTCATCGGCCACGTTGGACGCAAGGAACGAACGCAGCTCCTTGGCGAACTCCAACTCGCCGCAGCAGCGGCGGCAGAATGCCAGGTGGCCTTCGACGAGTGCCTGATCCTCGGGTGAGAGCACCTTGTCCAGGTAATCCCACAGCTGGCTGACTGCGTCCGAGCAGGGGATCGCACGCGCTGTCATCGGGCCTCCTTCACTTCGAGCAGGCCGGCCTGCTCGGCGTAGACCCACATCTCGCGTTCGAAGAGCTTGCGGCCTCGGTGCAACCGAGCGAGCGTCGTGCCGAGCGGTGTGTCCATCATCCGGGCGATCTCCTTCGTCGCGAACCCCTCCATGTAGCGCAGCACGAGCGGTGCCCGGTAGATCTCAGGCATCCGCATGAGCACCGCTCGAACGTCCTCGTGCCCGAACGCCTCCAGGAAGTCCCCGTGCAGCGTGTCGGAGTAGGGGAACGGATCCTCGTCGGCGATCGTTCGGTAGAGCGAGAAGTCGTCGATCTCCTCGACCCCCACCTCCTCAACCGACCGCGCTTCTTTGCGCAGGCGATCGCGGAATCCATTGACCAGGATCTGCCGGATCCACGCCGGTCCGGCTTCAGCGGACCGCAAGGCACCGAACGAGCGGTAGGCCTTCAGCAGGCACTCCTGTACGAGATCCTCCGCTCCGTCGTTCGTGAGGCGCCGGGCGAGGCTGTAAAGACTCGGAAGCTGCTCGCGAGCGAGCGCCTCGAAGGCCGCCTTGCGTTCCGCTTCGGAGTCGACGGTGATCTCGCCCACGCTTCGCTCCATCCCGAGAACCTTCCTGGTCCGAGTGCTCTCGATGTGAGGGACGCTCGAGTTGGCGAATGTATTGCATCCGGCGCCAGATGCAATCGGTTCGTTCAGCGCCGCGTCTCTACCCGGCGACAGCGCCGCAGAACCGAGAGAAGGGGGAAGGACATGGCAACGACGATGGCAAAGAACGGCGTCGACGTCGACCGACTGGTCCAGACGATCGGTGCGATCGAGCAGGATCCCGGCATCGGGCGCTTCACGTTCAAAGCGAAGACCGACTGGACCGAAGGCGGAACGAGCACCGGGCGCATCGCTTCGTTCACCCACGCGGGGCAGGAGACCGCCCACGCGACCGTGCACACGCTCGTGGGAAGCGAGCCCGCGGTCCTGCTCGGCGATGACGCCGGCGCGAACGCCGTGGAGCTGGTGCTGGCGGCGCTGGGATTCTGCTACGCGGTCGGGTTCGCCTACAACGCGGCCGCGCGCGGGATCGAGCTGGAGGAGCTCTCTTACGAGGTGGAGGGCGATCTCGACCTGCGCACGTTCGTCGGGTTGGGCGGTGGCCCACGAGCCGGCTTCACCGAGATCCGCGTCAAGGGGACAGCGAAAGCCAGCAACGCCGACGCCGCGACCCTCGAAGAGCTGTGTCAGTACGTCCAGGACACCTCGCCCGTGCGTGACATCATCGCGAACACCACACCGGTGGAAACCGAGCTGGAGGTCCGTTGATGGAGGACGAGCCCTGCGTGAAGTGCGGAGGTGCTACCGCGGGTTGGAGGTGCGCGATCTGCGGCGCGGAGGCCGACGAGCACGACACCGAACACCTGCACGGCGGCTCCGACCGCTACTGCACGTTGCTGTGTCGCGACTGCGGCGAGTGCGACGTCCACTGCACCTGCGCGGCGGCGTAGCTCACGTCAGAGATGGTGGGCGAGGGGGGAGTTGAACCCCCACGTCCTTTCGGACACAGGAACCTGAATCCTGCGCGTCTGCCAATTCCGCCACTCGCCCGAGTGGACCTCGAATGGTAGCAGCGGCCCCTCACGCTCGGCGTTCGGCCGAAGGCTCTCACCCTCCCCGCGTGGCCCATCCCCCATCGGAGGGAACGAGGAATGGCCCCTTCGAGGCATGTACCCGGAAACGGGTAGCTGCCGATACCCCGCACATGACGACGCGGGAGGCAGGGATGGGGATCCGGGGAGGGCGCTCGCAGATCGACTTCGACGCGATGATGCGTCATCTGGCGGTGGTCGGGAGCATCGCGCTCGGCGCCTGGACCGCGATCGGGGCCGTGACGGTGCCCACGGGCATCCTCACCGTTTCGCCGCAGGCGACCCTCCGGTTCCTTCTGGCCGTGCTGATCCTCGTGTTCGCCCGCCGGACCTACTGGGAGATCCGCGAGTGGCATTGGCGCAAGCTCCCGCCCGACGAGCGCTTCGGGTTCGCGAGCCCGCTCGGGGAGTACCCCCGCGCGCGAGGTGCCGACCTCGGCTTCGAGACCCCAGCCGCCTCCACGGGGGTGCCACAACCCCAGGGGTAGACTCCCCCCCGGGACGCGCGGACCGCCGCGCGAGCGTGACCGGGTGCCGAACCTTCGCGACTTCGAACGACGACTGGGTGGCCTCGTCGAGGGCATCTTCTCGAAGACGTTCCGGAATGGCGTGCAGCCCGTGGAGCTCGCGAAACGCCTGGTCAAGGAGATGGACGCGGGCCGCACCGTGGGCGTCAACGAGGTCTGGGCACCCAACCACTTCGAGTTCCGGCTCGCGCCCGAGGACGGCGAGCGCTTCGAGCAGGCCGGCGCCGCCCTCGCGACCGAGCTGAAGACCGTCGTCCGAGAGAACGCCGATGAGCGCGGCTGGGGCCTTGTGGGCCCGCCAGAGATCGCCTTCGAGACCGACGAGGGACTGAAGAAGGGCGACTTCACATGCGTCGCGACCCTGGTGGAGGGCGCCGAGAAGATCGAGCCCGTCGCCTCCCCGGCCGCCCGGCCCACGATCGTCGTGCACGAGGACGGAGGCAGCCCTCGGAGCATCCCGCTCACCAAGGAGGTGCTCTCGATCGGCCGGCTCTCCGAATGCGACGTGGTCCTCAAGGACAAGGGCGCCTCGCGCCGGCACGCGCAGATCCGTACGAAGGACGGCGTGGCCACCCTCACCGACCTCGGCTCCACGAACGGCACCCGGCTGAACGGGCAGACCGTGCAGACGCGCGCCCTCGAGGACGGCGACCGCATCACGATCGGCACCACGACCCTCGAGTTCCGGAGGGGCTAGTGCTGGCGGACGGCATCACGCCCTTCGCGCTCTCGGCCCTGAAGTACGGGCTCTTCGCGCTGCTCTTCCTGTTCATCTGGCGTTCGATGCGCTGGGTCGTGCGGGGGCTGAACGTCGATACCGGCCCGTCGCGCGCGGTCCGCTCGGGCAAGGCCCCGCCCCCGGCGCCTGCGGCCCCGCCCGGGCCCTCGAGCGTCCTCGTCTACGAGCAGGACAAGGGCAAACCGCGGGCAGTGAAGGTGGCGGCGAGCATGGTGATGGGCCGGGCGCCCGAGTGCGAGCTGATGCTCGACGACACCTACGTCTCGCAGCAGCATGCACGGCTCTTCGGCAAGAACGGCTCGTGGTACGTCGAAGACCTCGGCTCCACGAACGGCACCTTCGTGAACGAGCAGCGCCTGGCTGCCCCCGCGATGGTGCAGCCCGGGGACCGGATCCGCGTTGGCCAGACGGTGCTGGAGCTGCGGCGATGAGGATCGAGGTCGGGGTCGCAACCGACATCGGGCGCGTGCGCGAGGGCAACGAGGACTCGTACCTCGTGGAACCGCCGCTCTACGCGGTCGCCGACGGGATGGGCGGGCACCGCGGGGGCGAGGTCGCGTCCGAGCTCGCGCTCGAGACGATCGAGTCGCTCTTCCGCGAGGGACGCTCCACGCTCGCCGAGCAGGTCCGCCAGGCGAACCGCGCGGTCTTCGCGCGATCGCAGGAAGACCGGAAGGTGAGCGGCATGGGCACCACGCTCACCGCCGCGCAGGTCGAGGGCGGCGCCGTGCGGCTCGCGCACGTGGGCGATAGCCGCGCGTACCTGCTGCGGGCCGGCGCGCTCCGCCAGCTCACCGACGACCACACCCTCGTCAACCGCATGGTGAAGGCGGGCGAGATCACCGAGGCCGAGGCCGAGGTGCATCCGCACCGCAACGTCCTCACCCGCTCGCTCGGCACCGAGGCCGAGGTGCACGTCGACGAGGATCAGGTCCCGCTGATGGACGGCGATCGCCTGCTCCTGTGCAGCGACGGTCTCTTCGGGATGGTGGCCGAGGACCAACTGCAGGCGATCCTGGAGGCCGAGCCCGACCCGCAGAAGGCGGCCGACCGCCTGATCAAGGCCGCGAACCGCGCTGGCGGCGTGGACAACATCACCGTGATCGTGCTCGACGCACACGACGACGGGAGTGACGAGGCGGGGGCATCGGACGAGTCCGCCGACCTCACCCCGGGCGAGCGCGTGTTCCGCGAGAACGCCCCCACGATCCGCCGCTGGATCGCGGGGGTCGTGATCGCGGTCGTGCTGCTCGCTGGGTCGCTCGTGGCCCTGCGCGCCTACGTCGACCGCCAGTGGTACGTGGGGGTCGCCGACGGGAAGGTCGCGATCTACCAGGGGATCCCCGCGAACCCGCTCGGGTACGAACTGCACTCGGTGGCTGAGGTCACCGAGATCGACGCGGGCACCGCGGAAGCCCTGACGCTCTACGCTGCCCTCCCCGAGGGGATCAGCGCGAACTCGCGCGAAGACGCGAGCGCGATCGTCGAACAGATCCGCACCGACATCGCGGCGATCAAGCCTCCGAAGAAGGGCGCGAACGCATGAGCGAGGCGATCGCGGCGCCCCGGCCGCAGCGCACGAAGACCGGTCTGAGCCTGCTCGTGCTCGCGATGGTGGTCTCGCTCGGCGCGTTCGCCACCGCCGGGTTCGGCCTGAGGGGGAAGCCGCCGCGCGACATCTACATGTATGGCGCGATCCTGGTGGCCGCCAACGTCGGCGCGTGGCTCGTGATCCGGCTCACCGCCCGGCGCGCCGACCCAGTGCTGTTCCCGGTGGCGGCCCTGCTCGGAGGGCTCGGCCTCGCGATGCTCTACCGGCTGCGCCCCGAGGTCTGGGTGGAGCAGGCGGTCTGGCTCCTCGTCGGGCTCGGGGTGCTCGCGATCGTGCTGCTGTTGATCCGCGACGACCGCCAGCTCGACGCGTACACCTACACCCTGGGGCTCGTCGGCGTGATCCTGCTGTTCCTGCCCGTGATCCCCGGCGTGGGCCGCGAGATCAACGGCGCGCGCCTCTGGGTCGACGTCGGCGGGCTCTCGTTCCAGCCGGCGGAGTTCGCGAAGATCTTCATCGTCGTCTTCCTGGCGTCGTACCTGTCGTCGAAGCGGGAGCTCCTCGCGGCCGGGTCCGGACGGCTCGGCCTGCCGCGCGTGAAGGACCTTGGCCCGCTGTTGCTCGCCTGGGGCGCGTCACTCGCGGTGCTGTTCCTGGAACGCGACATGGGCGCGTCGCTCCTGTTCTTCGGGGTGTTCGTCGTGATGGTGTGGGTGGCGAGCGGACGGCCGGGCTACCTCCTGGTGGGGATGGTGCTGTTCGCGGCGGGCGCGGCGATCGGGTACCTCGCGTTCAGCCACGTGCAGCTCCGGGTCGACTACTGGCTGAACGCCCTGGACCCCGCCAAGGTGCACGACATCGGATACGGGCAGCTCGCGCAGGGCTGGTTCGGGATGGCGAGCGGCGGGCTCGTGGGCACCGGGCTCGGCCAGGGATCGCCCACGCTGATCCCTTACGTCGGAAGTGACTTCATCTTCGCGGCCTTCGGCGAGGAGCTCGGCATGATCGGCGCGTCCGGCCTGCTGCTGCTCTATCTGGTGCTGATCGGCCGGGGGCTTCGGGTCGCGATCGAGCGCACCGACTCGTTCGGGAAGCTCCTGGCCACCGGGATCACGACGATCTTCGCCCTGCAGACGTTCGCGATCGTGGGCGGGGTGACCCGCCTGATCCCGCTGACCGGAGTGCCGCTGCCCCTGGTCTCGTACGGGGGATCGAGCCGCGTGGCGACCTACGTGATGCTCGCGCTCCTCCTCCGCGTGTCAGCAGGCCCGTGGGAGCGCTCGCGTGGATAGGCAGATCCGCCGGCTCGGGATCGCGCTCACGCTGCTGTTCGCGGTGCTGTTCGCGCAGATGGCGTACGTCCAGGTGATCGCCGCCGACCGGATCAAGAACGACCCGGCGAACGCTACCCGCCAGATCATCGCGGAGTACAAGGTGGAACGCGGCGCGATCTTGTCCCAGGACGGACGCGTGCTCGCGAAGAGCGTGAAGGCGAAGGGCAGCACCGACTACCTCTACGAGCGCATCTACTCCGAGGGGCCGCTGTACGCGGCGATCACGGGCTACTACTCGCGCGTGTACGGGCGCACGGCGCTCGAGTCCTCGATGAACGCGTACCTGTCGGGCGAGGCGCCCGAGCTCGCGGTCTCGAACTTCAGCGACCTGGTCCTGGGCAAGCCGAAGAAGGGCGGGACGGTCGTGACGTCGATCCGCACGGACCTACAGGAGGCCGCGGTGCGTGCGCTCGGCGATCTTCCCGGCGCTGTGGTCGCGGTCGATCCGGGCAACGGCGACGTGATGGCGATGGTCGCGAACCCGAGCTACGACCCCAACCTGCTCTCGCAGGGGACGGCCGACGACATGAAGGAGGCGTGGACCGCGTACAACGCCGACCCCGAGAAGCCGATGCTCTCGCGCGCGAAGGACGAGCTCTACCTGCCGGGGTCGACGTTCAAGATCATCACGACGTCGGCGGCGTTCCAGCACGGGTACAAGCCGGAAACCACGGTGAAGAACCCGCGCGTCCTGGACCTGCCGCTCACGTCGGGCACGCTCGAGAACTTCGGCGGGTCGCTCTGCAACGGGGGCTCGGCGACGGTGACGGTGGCCGAGGCGTTCAAGGAATCGTGCAACGTGCCCTTCGCCCAGATCGGCCTGGATCTCGGCGCGAAGAAGATGTCCGATCAGGCACACGCCTTCGGGTTCTGCCCGACGGACCCGCCCGAGCAGACCGAGTGCATCGACCCGACGCTCTCGTTCGAGGTGCCCTTCCAGGTGGGGCGCTTCCCGATCCCGGAGTACTTCGTCGACAACGATCCGCTCCTGGCGTTCTCGGCGATCGGCCTCGACAACGTGGTGACGAACCCACTTCACATGGCGCTGGTGGGGGCCACGATCGCGAACGGTGGCACGATGTACGAGCCGCGCCTCGTGCGCGAGATCCGCGACCCGCAGGGCCGCGTGATCCGCACGTTCGACCCGCTCAAGTACGGGCAGCCCGTGTCGCCCAACACTGCGGATCAGGTGCGCCAGCTGATGGTGAGCGTGGTCGACGGAGGCACGGGCTACGAGGCCGCGATCCCCGGCGTGGTGGTGGCCGGCAAGACCGGCACCGCAACGAACGGGCCGGGCCGGAACCCGAACGCGTGGTTCGTGGCGTTCGCGCCCGCTGGCCCGAACGACGTCCCGCAGATCGCCGTGGCGGTTATCGTTCTCGACGGCGGCGATCTCGGCAGCGAAGCGACCGGCGGCCGGGTCGCGGCCCCGATTGCCCGGGAGGTCATCGCGGCCTTCCTTCGACGGAGTGGAGGCTAGGCGTTGAGTGATTCGGTGCTCGGAGATCGGTATCGCGTCGAGGCGAGGATCGGCGCCGGCGGGATGGCCGAGGTGTTCCGCGGCTTCGACCCGGTCTTGAACCGCACGGTCGCGATCAAGACGCTGCTCCCCCAATTCGCGCGCGACGAGGCCTTCGTGGCCCGGTTCCGGCGGGAGGCCCAGGCCGCGGCGCGCCTGAACCACCCGAACATCGTGGCCGCGTACGACACCGGCGCGGACGACGGCACGCAGTACATCGTGATGGAGTTCGTCGAGGGGCGGACGCTGGCGGAGTTCCTCTCGAGCGGGCGCCGGCCCACGCCGGTGCAGTCCTCCGAGATCGCGCAGAAGATCGCGGGTGCACTCGCCGCGGCGCACGCGCAGGGCGTGATCCACCGCGACATCAAGCCCGGCAACGTCATGGTCACGCGCGACGGGACCGTGAAGGTCATGGACTTCGGCATCGCGCGCATGACCACCGGCGTCGAGACCGCGCCGCAGACCTCCGCCGTCCTCGGCACCGCGACGTACCTCTCCCCCGAGCAGGCGCAGGGCGGTCCGGTCGACGCCCGCACCGACATCTACTCGCTCGGCACCGTGCTCTACGAGCTGGTCGCCGGGCGGCCGCCGTTCACCGGCGAATCCCCAGTGGCGATCGCCTACAAGCAGGTGAACGAGACGCCCGTTCCACCGTCGCAGCTGAACCCGGACGTCCCGGCGAGGCTCGACGCCGTGATCATGAAGGCGATGTCGAAGAACCCGGCGAACCGCTATCAGACCGCCGAGGACTTCGCGGCCGACCTCGAACGCGTCGTGCAGGGCCAGGAGGTCGAGGCCACCCCGCTCCTCGCGGGCATGGGCGACGCGACCCAGGTGATCTCGCGGCCGGCCCAGACGTCGGTGCTGCCGCCCGTGGCCGACGAGCCGAAGAGCGGCCGGAAGGTCTGGCTCGGCATCCTGATCGGCGTCCTGATCGTGGCGGTGCTCGGCGGCGGCGGCTACCTGCTGGTCAACAGCCTCACAGGCGGTGACGGCAGCACCGTGCTCGTCGAGGTGCCGGCTGTCGTGGATCAGCCGTACGAGACCGCGAAGACCCAACTCGAGGATCTCGGGTTCGTGGTCGAGCGTAAGTTCCGCGAGGTCGACCCGGCCGACACCGCGCCGGGGACCGTGGTCGACCAGGACCCGGCGGGAGGTGACCAGCTCGAGAAGGGCGGCACCGTCACGCTGTTCGTGGCGCGCGAGCCCACCGCGATCGTTGTCCCCGACCTGAGCGGGATGACGCTCGGCCAGGCGAAGACCGCGCTCCAGGACGCGGGCCTCGATCTGGGCTCTGCCACACAGGGGACCTCGAACGATTACGAGGTCGGGCTGATCTTCCAGCAGGATCCGAGAGCCGGCGACGCCGTGCCCGACGGTTCGCTGGTCGACGTGGTGGTCTCGACCGGACCCGAGATGGTTACGGTGCCCGACGTGTCGACGCAGTGCCTGTCGATCGGCGGGGCCCGGAACGCGCTCAAGGCGCTCGGGCTCGTCGCGGTCCTCAGCGGCGACACCGCACCGGCGAACCCCGCGTGTCCGAACCTTTCGCGGATCGTCGCCCAGGACCCGCAGGCCGGGACCCCGGTGCCGTTCGGATCCACCGTCACGGTGTTCCAGGGGGCGGCGGCCTCCCCGTCGCCGTGACGCTCCGGTTCGCCACCGAGGGGTTCACGCCCGAAGAACGCGCCGTCCTCGAGCCGCACTTCACGAACCTCGAGGGGCCGGTCTTCGCGCTCGTGAACCTGCCCGAGGCCGTGAAGGGCGCGATGTTCGCCAGGTACTCGCGCACGACGAAGTCGCTCCGGCGGCTCTTCCTCGATGAGTTCGTGGAAGACGTCGAGGGTAGCGGCACGCTCACCACGATGGGCCGCGAGCGCGCCGAGCGTCTCTACGAGAGCGTTTTCGTGGAGTACGGCGACGACTCGGTGGCGCAGCTCGGCGGCGTGCACGTCGCCTGCGAGCAGTCCTCCCAGCTGCTGGCCAAGGCGCTCGAGTGGGGCCGGCTCGCCGCTTATCTGGAGCAGTCCACGAGGTACATGCGCTACGACGACCGGCCCGGCGGACGGTGGCGCGCGACCGTGCCGCCCGAGCTCGAGGGCACGCCGCTCGCCGATCGCTACGCCGCGTACCTCGACGAGGTCTTCGGCCTGTACGGGCGGATGTACGGCCCGGTGGAGACCTACTTCAAGGAGCGGTTCCCCAAGGAGGAGGGCGACAGCGACTTCGTCTACCGCCAGACGATCCTGGCGAAGACGTGCGATACGCTGCGGGTGCTGCTGCCCGCGGGCACGCGCTCGAACCTGGGGATCTACGCGACCGGGCAGTCGTACGAGCAGCTGCTGATGCGCCTGGCCGTCCACCCGCTCGCCGAGATGCGCGAGTACGGCGAGCTGCTGAAGATCGAGCTGAACAAGGTGATCCCCGAGTTCCTGAAGCGTGTCGACGTCACCGAACGCGGCGTCGCCTGGGGCCAGTACTGGAAGGCGAACCGCGAGCGCGTCGAGGAACTCACCGGCCGCGTGCTGAAGGGCGTCGATCCCGAGCCGCGCAACGAGGTCACGCTCGTCGACTGGGATCCCGAGGGCGAGCTGAAGGTCGCCGCCGCGGTGCTGTACGCGGCCTCGGACCTGCCCGACGACCAGCTGCACGCGATCGCGCGGAACATGACCGCCGACGAGCGAGAGGAGCTGCTGCGCGGCAGCGTCGGCGAGCGGGGGAACCGCCGGCACAAGCCCGGCCGCGCGTGGGAGCGCACGCAGTACCGCTTCGACGTGCTCTGCGACTTCGGGGCATTCCGCGACCTCCAACGCCACCGCCCCCTCACGATCGAATGGCAGCGTCTGACCACCACCCACGGGTACGAGACCCCGGCCCAGGTAGACGAGGCCGGGCTGCGCGCCGAGTGGGACCGTGTGATGGGCGCGAGCGCCGAGATGGAGCGCGCGCTGCTCGACGCCGGACACGTGGAGGCGGCCCAGTACGCGGTCGCGATGGCCTTTCGGATCCGTTTCGTGATGCAGATGACCGCGCGTGAGGCGATGCACCTCACCGAGCTCCGGTCCCAGCCCGCGGGACACCCCGTGTACCGGCGCGTGGCGCAGTCGATGCACCGGCTGATCGACGAGCAGGCAGGTCATCACGCGATCGCGAAGGCCTTCACTCACATGAGCTACGCCGACGTGGACCTCGAGCGCCTGGAGGCCGAGCGCCGGACGGAGCAGAAGCGCAGGTCGCTGCGAGCCGGCGAGCCCTGATGAACGGCGGTCGGCGGCCGGGCGACACCGAGCCCGGCGCGCTGGAGGCGGTCGCGCGCGGCGGCGCGATCGCGCGCGCGGAGGTACGCGGGCTCGCGGACGCCACGACCGGGGTGCCGCTCGCGGTCGACTCGATCTTCTACGTGGGCTCGATCGCGAAGCAGTTCGTGGCGGCGTGCCTCGCGTTCCTCGAGCACGACGGCGACCTCGACCTGGGCGCTCCCGTCGCACGGTTCGTGCCTGGGCTCCCCGACTGGGGCGGCCACGTCACGATCCGCCACCTCGTGCACCACACCGGAGGGGTGAAGGAGCGCACCCGCGAGGGCCCCGGCGTCCCCGTCGACGGCGTGCCGGGGTGGGGGAACCGGGAGATGCTCGACGCGCTCAGGGCCGTGGGCGAGCTCGAGCTCGACTTCGAGCCCGGATCTCGGTACGGCTACTCGAACCGCGGGTACCTGCTGCTCGCGGAAGTCGTCTCCGGTGCGAGCGGCGCCTCGCTCGCGACGTTCGCGTCGGAGCGGATCTTCCAGCCGCTCGGGATGACGGACACGACCTTCCGCGACGCGCCCATGGCTCTGCCCGCGCGAGCCGCGCGGGGGCACTTCGAGGCCGACGACGGCGCCACCTACGTCGAGCCGGCGCACTTCCACGCGGTCGGCGCGGGTGGGCTGTGGACCACCGCAGCCGACCTCGCGACGTGGAGCACGAACCTCGGCGAGGACCGCCTCTCGGACGGTTGGCTCTCCGATCGCCTCGTGAGCCGCGGCGCCCTCGACGACGGGACGCCGATCCATTACGCGTGGGGGCTGTCGGTACGAACCCACCGCGGGTTGCCGATCGTGAGCCACGGCGGCAACTTCCCCGGATGGGAGGCGAAGATGGTGCGGTTCCCGAGCGAGGATCTGACCGTCATCGTGCTCGCGAACCGTGAGGACCTCGACGTCTCCGCACGCGCGTTCCGACTCGCGGACGAGATGCTCGGCGGCCACCTCGACCCGGCCGCGCCGCACGCCGACCACACCTTCGACGGGGTCTGAACGGCGGTCAACGACCCGCCCTGACCTGCGGGAACCCACGAAAACCCGCGTGGTTACAGGGGTTTCGGTCGGGGATGGAGTAGGCTCCCCCGCAATCAGACACCTGGGGAGGTGCCAGTAGTGAACAAGACCGAGCTCATCGACGCGATCGCCGATCGCACGGGAGTGGCCAAGTCGACGGTTGACGCCGTCATCAAGGGCATGACCGAGACGATCGAGGACAACGTCGCCAAGGGCGACAAGATCTCGATCCCCGGCTTCGCGTCGTTCCAGAAGGTGAAGCGCGCCGCGCGCACGGGCCGCAACCCGCGCACCGGCGAGACGATCCAGATCCCGGCTTCGGCGACCGTGAAGGTCACCGCGGGTGCGCGCCTGAAGGGCAGCGTCTCCGGGAAGAAGTAGCTCCCCCCGCTCATCGAGCGTGACGGAAGGCCCGGCCTCGTGCCGGGCCTTCCGTGCGTCCGGGGGCGGCCGGCCGCCTCGCCGGGCCGCGAAGGCCGACGGCTTCGCTGTTTCGGTACCCTGGAACCCTTCGATGGACCGCGAAACCACGCTCCTGCTCGCCCTCGGCATGCTCATCGCCTCCGCACTCGCGGTGGGCGTGAGTGGCGTGGTGCTGTTCACCCGCGACCGCCGACTCGTGCGAGCAGCCCACGGGGCGGTCGATCGCGGATCCCATCCCGAGGGCCACGAGGAGTCCTGACGTGCTCGAGTTCCTCGACCTGCGCGAGCGGGGCGAGCGTCTCGAAGCCACCAGGCTCGAGATCGACCCCACCGTCGCGGACACCGTCACCGGCATCCTTCAGCGCGTCTTCGTCGAGGGCGACGACGTGCTCATCGAGCTCGCGGAGCGCTTCGACGGTGCCGTGCTCGACGCGATCCTCGTCACCGAAGAGGAGCTCGCTGCCGCCGAGCGCGCGACCCCGCCCGGCCTCCGCGCCGCGCTCGACGAACTGATCGAGCGCCTCGGAGACCTCGCGGCCCGCCAGGTGCCCGCCGAGTGGTGGGAGGAGCGAGCCGGCGTGCGGTTCGGCGAGATCGTGCGACCGCTCGAGTCCGTGGGCTGCTACGTCCCCGGCGGACGTGCGGTGTACCCGTCATCGGTGTGCATGACGGTGGTCCCCGCGGTCGTCGCGGGCGTCGAGGAGATCGTCCTCTGCACGCCTCCGCAGGCCGACGGAACGATCCCGGCGCCGGTCCTGTACGCGGCCGCGCGCGCCGGCGCGACCTACGTAGGGAAGACCGGCGGGGCGCAGGCGGTGGGCGCGATGGCGTACGGCACCGAGTCGATCCCTCGGGTGGATCGCATCGTGGGTCCGGGGAACGCCTACGTGACCGAGGCGAAACGCCAGGTCGCCGGCTTCGTCGGGATCGACGGCCTGGCCGGGCCGAGCGAGCTCGCGATCGTGGCCGACGACTCGGTCGACGCGCGCATGGTGGCCCTCGACCTGATCGCGCAGGCCGAGCACGACCCCGAGGCGCGCACGTTCTTCGTGACGACGTCGGCGGAGCTCGTCGGCCTCGTGGGCGCTGAGCTCGAGACCGCCCTGAAGAAGGCGGGCCGCCGGGACATCGTCGACGCGGCGCTCCGGTATACCCGCGCGGTGGTCGTCCGCGACCTCGACCAGGCCGCCGACGTCGTGAACGACCTCGCCGCCGAACACCTCCAGATCCTCTTGCCCGACGCCGACGCGTTCCTGCCGAAGGTGCGGAACGCCGGGGCGATCTTCCTGGGACGGTGGACCGCGGTGCCGTTCGGCGACTACGGCGTCGCCTCGAACCACGTGCTGCCGACCGCGGGGACGGCTCGCTTCTCCAGCGGGCTGCGCGCGGCCGACTACGTGACCGTCACCTCCGTAGTGGAGATGACCGGCGAGGCCGCGTCTCGGTTCGCGCCCGGCACGTGCGAGATCGCGCGCGCCGAGGGCCTCGTGGGCCACGCGAAAGCCATGGACGCGCGGGCGATCGAGCATCACGACGGGGAGGGAGGATGACCCCCGCCGCCACGCCACGCCCGGGCGTCCGCGACGTGGCGCCGTACTTCTCCCCCCAGCTCGAGGTCGCCGCGCGCCTCAACACGAACGAGTGCCCCCACCCGCTCCCGCAGGGGTTCAGCGAGGAGCTCGCGCGCACGATCGCCGACCTTCCGCTGAATCGCTACCCCGACGGTCAGATGACGCGACTCCGCGAGGACCTCGCCGTCCACCTCGGCCATCCCGTGGAGGGCACGTGGACCGCGAATGGCTCGAACGAGGTGCTCACCGAGCTGCTGCTCGCATACGGCGGGCCCGGCCGCATCGCGGCGATCTTCGAGCCGACCTACCTCCTGCACTCGCGGCTCTGCTGGCTCACCCACACCGAGGTCGCGAGCCGGCGGCTCGACGATCCGTTCGTGCTCACCGACGCGGCCGTCGACGAGGCGCTCGCGGGCTCGCCCGATGTCGTCTTCGTCTGCTCGCCGAACAACCCTACCGGCACGGTGCAGCCGATCGACGTGGTGGCGCGCCTGGCCGGGTCCACCGACGCGCTCGTGATCGCCGACGAGGCCTACGTGGAGTTCGGTGGCGAGAGCGCGCTGAAGCTCGTCGCGGACCACCCGAATCTCGCGGTCGTGCGCACGTTCTCGAAGGCGTTCGCGATGGCGGGCGCGCGGGTCGGCTACGCGCTCACGAGCCCCGAGGTCGTGGAGGACCTGCAGCGCGTGCGGCTCCCGTATCACATGTCGTCGCTCGCCCAGGCCGCGGGGATCGTGGCCCTCCGACACACGACCGAGGCGATGGCGATCCTCGACGCGATCCGGGTTCAGCGCGACCGGATCGCCGGGGCGCTCAACGCGATCGACGGGATGACCGTCTATCCCTCCGACGCGAACTTCGTGCTGTTCGTGCCGCCGCCGGGGTGCGACGCCACGCAGGTCTGGCAGGGCCTGCTCGACCGAGGGGTCCTGGTCCGCGACCTCACGGCCG